>WBZL01005338.1_pt1 | contig 10662 bp, 11 predicted proteins | sample 5204291 | NCBI WGS metagenome assembly WBZL01 (sample SAMN12344345, study PRJNA552823) | activated sludge metagenome | biome: Activated sludge suspended growth; feature: Nitrification reactor; material: Wastewater; isolation source: activated sludge from nitrification reactor of wastewater... | reverse complement strand
GTCTTCTTCACACCTGGGAGTTCAACCTGCGGGGCATCTACACCACGGCGACCAAGGGCCAGGACAACACCCAGTTCCTCTTCCACTATGACTACTTCAACGAGTCGCGCCTGGGTGGGCGAGACATCGTCGGCTGGTACATCGTGCGGGTGACCGATCCGGAGCGCTCGGCGGCGATCGCCAAGCAGATTGACCAGATGTTTGAGAACTCGCCGGGCGAGACCGAGACCTCGACCGAGAAGGCCTTCATGCAGAGCTTCGCGAAGCAGATCGGCAACATCGGGGCGATCATCACCGGCATCCTCGCCGCCGTCTTCTTCACCATGCTGCTGGTGGCCGCCAATACCATGGCGCAGGCCGTGCGCGAGCGCACCGCCGAGCTGGCGGTGCTCAAGACCCTGGGCTTCTCGGGCCCGGGGGTGATGGCGTTGGTGCTCGGCGAGTCCTGCCTGATCGCGCTCCTGGGCGGCGGCATCGGGCTCGCCCTTGGCGCCTGGGGGGTCTCCCTGGGCGATCCTACGGGCGGCGCACTGCCGATCTTTTACCTGCCCAACCAGCAGATCGTCTTCGGCATCGCCCTGGTGCTGTTCCTCGGGCTCGCCACCGGCGCGCTGCCGGCGGTACAGGCCCTGCGCCTCAAGATCGTCGACGCGCTGCGGAGGGGATGAGCATGTTGCGCAGCCTGAGCCAGGTCCTCGCCGTCACCAGCCTCAACCTGCGGACGATCCGCAACCGCCTGGCCGCCTCGCTCGCCACCGTCTTCGGGGTGGCGGGAGTGGTCGCCGTCTTCGTCGGCATCCTGTCGATCGGCGAAGGGTTCCGCGCCGCCCTACGCTCGACGGGCGGCGACGAGATCGCCATGGTGATGCGCGGCGGCAACGACTCCGAGATGCTCTCCGGCCTGTCGCGCGAGACGACCGAGATCATCAAGCAGGCCCCGGGCGTCGCCCGTGACGAGCAGGGCCCGATCGCCTCGGCCGAGCTCTACGTGCTCGTCGACCTGCCCCGGCGGTCGACCGGCACGGAGGCCAACGTGCCCCTGCGCGGCATCCAGCCGCAGGCGCTCGCCGTGCGGGGCGGTGCCGTCCGGGTCGTCGAGGGCCGGATGCTCACCCCGGGCACCAACGAGGTGATCGTCGGCCGCGGCGCTGCCCGCGAGTTTGCCGGCCTCGACCTCGGCCGCACCAACCGCTGGGGCCAGAACAGCTGGACCGTGGTGGGGATCTTCGAGTCCGGCGGCACGGTGGTCGAGTCCGAGATCTGGGCCGACGTCGCCGTGCTCGCCCCGGCCTACAACCGCGGCTCCTTTCTGCAGTCGGTGCGCGCTCGCCTCGAGTCGCCGGCGAGCTTCCGGGCGTTCAAGGACGCGCTGACCGCCGACCCCCGCCTCGAGGTGGAGGTGAAGACCGAGCGCGACTACTTCGCCGGCCAGTCCGTGCTGATGACCCAGATCATCCAGGGCCTCGGCACTCTGATCGCCGTGCTAATGAGCATCGGCGCCGTCTTCGGCGCGGTCAACACGATGTACTCGGCCGTCGCCGCACGCAGCCGCGAGATCGCCACGCTGCGCGCGCTGGGCTTCTCCGCCGCGCCGGTGGTGATCTCGGTGCTCGCCGAAGGGCTGGTGCTGGCGCTGGTCGGCGGCCTGATCGGCGGTACCCTCGCCTACTTCGGCTTCAACGGCATCCAGACCTCGACGATCAACTGGCAGAGCTTCAGCCAGGTGGCCTTCGCCTTCGCCGTGACGCCGCGCCTTTTGGTGCAGGGCGCCCTTTTCGCGTTGTTCATCGGGCTGGTCGGCGGCCTCTTCCCGGCCATCCGGGCCGCCCGCCTGCCGGTCGCCCAGGCGCTGCGCGAGCTCTGACGGCTGTCTCGGGCCGGGCCCACTGGGGTCCGGCCCCTTGGCCATGGTGAACCACCCGCTCTCCTCCTACCTGCTCCTCGCCGGCGCCGGACTCGTCGCCGGTGTGCTCAACGTCGTCGCCGGCGGTGGCTCGTTCCTCACCCTGCCGGCCCTGCTCTATTGCGGGCTGCCGGCCAGCTTCGCCAACGCCACCAACCGCGTCGGCGTGGTGATGCAGAACCTCGGTGCGGTGTGGAGCTTCCGCCGCCACGGCGTGCTGGCCGCCCGCTGGGCCCTCGCCGCCGCCGTGCCCGCCTGCGCCGGGGCCCTCGTCGGCGTCTGGCTCGCCCTGCGGATCTCGGACGACGCCCTGCGCCGCGTCCTCGCCGTCCTCATGGTGGTGATCAGCCTGTGGAGCCTGTTCGCTCCCCAGCCGCGGACCGCCGCCGCGAACCAGCCGACCGCCCACCCTTGGCTCGTGGCGGCCGGCTTCCTCGTCGCCGGTCTCTACACCGGCTTCATCCAGGCCGGCGTCGGCTTCCTCGTCCTCGCCGTGACCTCGTTCGCCGGCTTCGACCTGGTGCGTGGCAACGCCATCAAGGTCGCCGTGATCCTCATCGCCACGGCCCTCTCGTTGGCCCTCTTCGCCGCCGAGGGCAAGGTGGACTGGCTCGCCGGCCTCGCCCTCGGCACCGGCAACCTGCTGGGCGGCCTCGCCGGCGCCCGCCTCACGGTGCTCAAGGGCCACCGCTGGATCCGCAGCGTGGTCACCGTCGCAGTGATCGCCGTCGCCGTCCGTCTCTGGCTTCCCTAGCCGGGCTCGGCGAGTGCGAGCGCGCTCTCGAGCGCTCGGCCAGTGAGGCGCAACGCCGTCGGACCGGCCGCCGTCAAGAGCAGGGCGAGGGCGTGCGGGCTGCGCACCAGGGCAACGGCCAGGTTGAGGGCGGCGACCAGCGCTTCATCGAAGTGCTGCAGGTGGCCACAGGTCGCGTCCTGCTCGTAGACAGCGAAGCCCGCGGGGCCGCGCTCGGCGGCGAGATCGAACAGCCCGCCGTAGCCGATCCCGGGCAGGAGGGCGGCGCTCAGCTGGGCGAGAGCGCGGTCACGGAACACCGCCCGCGGCAGGTCGCCGGCCGCCGGCGTCTCCCATTGGCGGAAGACGCCAAAACCGCCCGCGAGCGGCCGCACCGCCCAGGGCCCGGCCAGCTCGGCAGCCAGCGCCTCCCGCGGCTCGTCGTGGCCGTCAAGGCGGGTCAAGAACTCGGCGGCGAAGGCGTTGGCTGGCTCGGCCGGCGGCGCCGGCTGCAGGTCGTCGGGATCAGGGCTCACGGAAGGCTCCTTTCTGCTCGGTTGGCTGCTCGCTCGCGTTGCCGTTCTGGTGGCTACCCGCGCCGCCAAAACGGACGACTACCTGTCCTTGCTGTTTTCCTTGCCGAAAATGTCTGGCTCTTGACTTGCCTTCTCGAGATCATGGGATTCTTCCCATCATGCCATTGGACTTACGCCTCTTTTGCGTAATCCTAGCCCATCCCTGGCCACGTCGCAAGGCTCGGTCGTGGAGGGCTCTGCCATACTCGCGGCCGCGGCCGGCCCGCCCCGCCGCACCACGACCCCGAGGAGCGACCGCATGCTGTTGGTGGAACCCGAAATCGACGACCCCATCGCGCGCTTCCAGACGGTGTTCGCGGCCGCCACCGCCACCGGCATGCGGGATCCCAACGCCATGGTGGTCTCGACGGTCTCGGCGGCGGGGCAGCCCTCGTCGCGGGTGGTCCTGCTCAAAGGGGTCGACGAGCGCGGCTTCGTCTTCTACACCAACCTGGAGAGCCGCAAGGGGCGTGAGCTCCAGGCCAACCCGCGAGTCAGCCTGAGCTTCTTTTGGCGCGAGCTCGACCAGCAGGTGACGGTGCTCGGTGAAGCCACCGCGGTGAGCGAAGCCGAGGCCGACGAGTACTTCGCCAGCCGGCCCCGCGGCAGCCAGCTGGGGGCCTGGGCCTCGCAGCAGAGCCGGCCGCTCGACAGCCGCGCCCTGCTGGTGGCGGAGGTCGCCAAGCTCGGCGCCCGCTACGCCGGCCGGTCCGTGCCGCGGCCACCACATTGGAGCGGTTTCCGGGTGGTGCCCAGCCTCTTCGAGTTCTGGATCGCCGGCGAGTTCCGGCTGCACGACCGCACCCGCTATGAGCGGGACGGTGCCGGCTGGCGGCTCACCAAGCTCTATCCCTGAGCCGCCAGCTGCGCCACCTCGGGGTACCGGAAGCAGCCCACGAGGTGATCGTTGACCATCCCCACCGCCTGCATGAAGGCGTAGCAGATGGTTGGCCCCACGAAGCGGAAGCCCCGCCGCGCCAAGTCCTTGGAGAGCGCCACCGATTCGGGGGTCGAGGCCGGCACGGCGGCGAGCGAGGCCCAGGCCCCCTGCCGCGCTCGGCCGTCGACGAAGCCCCAGAGGTAGCGGTCGAAGGAGCCCAGCTCGTCGACCAGCTGCAGGAAGGCCATGGCGTTGCTGATGCTGGCGGCGACCTTGGCGCGGTTGCGGACGATCCCCGGATCGGCCAGCAGGCTGGCGACCTTGGCGTCGTCGTAGCGCGCGATGCGCGCCGGGTCGAAGCCGTCGTAGACCTCGCGGTAACGCTGGCGCTTCTTGAGAATGGTCGACCAGGACAGGCCGGCCTGCGCTCCCTCGAGGACCAGCATCTCGAAGAGCGCCCGGTCGTCGTGCAGGGGCACGCCCCACTCCCGGTCGTGGTAGTCGACGTACAGGGGGTCCGTGCCACACCACGGGCATCGCGCCATCATCGCAGCCCTCCCGCGCCGCCCCTGCGGCCCCGCCACCAGCGTCGCGACGGGCCAGGCGGCAGGCCTCGCGCAAGCTACCGCGGCGGCCCTCCCGCCGCAAGCCCTACGCGTTTCCCGGTTGGCAGGCCGTCCGGCACTGGATAGACAGGGCCAAGGCCTGCACTCGCGATCCGCAGCCGGACGGACGGCCGCGCCCGGGCGGCAAGATAGTTGACAGCGTAGACAATGAGAAATGATAAAATCTTACACTCAGCAAGCAGGCTCGGTTCCGACAACAGGAGAGGATTACTCTCGGAGGGAAGACATGGAGGATGACGCTCGCCTCGGAAAGCTCCTCAAGCTTCTGCAGGGCTCGATCCGCGCCGCCGGACTCACCCAAACGGAGGTCGATGAACGCATCGGCCGCCGCCGCGGCTACCTGAGCCACGTCTTTCAGCGCCGCGTGGACCTCAAGGTGATCGACCTGTTGCGGGCGCTGGAAGTCCTCGAGATCGACCCCGCACGGTTCTTCGCCGTGGCGCTGGGCAGCCGCCCTGAGCCGCGTGCGAGCCTCGACGAGCCGTTGCTGCTGATGGGCTCCTCCCGCCTGAACGGGCCGCTGCAGCGCCTCGACGAGCGCGGCGCGCGGTCCGCCGAGGCCGATGGCCTGGTCGAGCTGGTGCAAGCCACCGTCCGCCGGGTGCTGGCGGAGGTCGAAGACAGCCAGGCCACGCCCTTGCGGCGGGGCCGCGCCGCGTTCGGCAGCTAGGTCTTCAAGGCAGCGACCGCACGTACCCGCCGTCGACCGTCACCGCCTGGCCGGTGACGTAGGACGCCTCGGGCGAGGCGAGAAACCCCACCACCGCGCCGATCTCCTCGGCGCGGGCCAGGCGGCCGGCGGGGATCTGTGCCGCCCAGCCGGCCACCACCTCAGCAGGGCTCTCTCCCGAACGCGCTGAACGTGCCGCAGCCAGCTCCTCTTGGCGCTCGGTCAAGGTGTAGCCCGGCAACACCGCGTTGACCGTAATGCCTTCCGCCGCTACCTCTTGGGAGAGGGTCTTCAAGTAGCCGAGCACGGCCGGGCGCAGAGCGTTCGAGAGCGCCAGGCCGGGGATCGGCTGCCGCGCCGAGACGGAGTTGATGGCGAGGATGCGGCCCCAGCGGCGGGCCCGCATGCCGGGGAGCACCAGGGCACAGAGGCGGGGCACGAAGAGGAACGCCAGGGGGATCGCCGCCTGCCAGTCCGCCTCGGTGAGCTCGAGGGCCGGCTTGGCGGGCGGGCCGCCGCCGTTGGCGACCAGGATGTCGATCGGCCCTAGCCGCTCCTCGACGGCCTCGACCAGCGTTTGGGTGGCGGCCAGCTCCCGCACGTCCGAGGCCAGCGTCACCACCTCGGCACCCCGCGTCGCCAGGGCCTGGCGGGCCTGCGCCAGCTTCTCCTCGCTGCGGCTCGCGAGCGCGATCCGCGCCCCCCGCTCGGCGAGCGCCGCCGCCGCCGCGAAGCCGAGGCCGGAGCTGCCTCCCGTGATCAAGGCCACCTTTCCCGTCAGGCTCGCCATCGCTGTCTCCCTTCGAGCTCGTCTGCCGGCGAGGATAGCAAGGGCCCGGGGGTCGGAGCGTCGCGTTGCCGGGCCGGCATTGGCGATTTGCCACGCATCTATGACCCGCCTAGAATGCTCGCTTCAGCTCTGGGAGAGACCCCGATGACCACCACCGCCCGCCGGCTCTTTGCCTCGGCCGTCGCCTGCTGCCTCGCCGCCCTGCCACCGCTGTCGCTCACCGCCGGCGAGGCCTTGGCCGTCCGCAGCGGAGGGGCGCTGCCGAACCCGATCCTCTTCGTCACCCAGATGCCGATCCCGGTGGACTTCGCGACCATCGGCTCGACCTTTGCCAACCACCTTGGCGGGCTGCAGGAGGTCGGCCGCGGCGGCGACCTCTACATCCGCTACCCGGACGGCAGCCTGCGCAACCTCACCCAGGAGGCGGGCTACGGCGTGAGCGGCTTCCAGGGTGCGACCGCGATCGCCGTGCGCAACCCAGCGGTGCACTGGAGCGGCACCAAGGCGGTGTTCAGCATGGTGATCGGCGCTCCCACGCAGCAGTTCCAGCTCGGCACCTACTTCTGGCAGCTCTACGAGGTGAGCGGCCTCGGCCAGGGGCAGACGGCGGTGATCACCAAGGTGCCCAACCAGCCGGCGCAGTACAACAACGTGATGCCGATCTACGGCTCGGACGGCCGCATCCTCTTCGTCTCGGACCGCCCGCGCTCCGGCGCGGCCCACCTCTACCCGCAGCTCGACGAGTACGAGGAGACGGCCACCAACACCGGCCTATGGAGCCTCGACCCGGCGACGGGCAACCTCAACCTCCTCGACCACTCGCCCTCCGGCGTCTTCACGCCCATCCTCGATCGCTACGGCCGGGTGCTGTTCACCCGCTGGGACCACCTCCAGCGCGACCAGCAGGCCGACACCGACGTCTTGAGCGGCGATACCTACGGCACCTTCAACTACGCCGACGAGAGTGCCGGGGCCACCCGCTTGCCGAACCGCGACGAGGTCTTCCCCGAGCCCCGGCCGGTGCGCCAGGACCTCCTCGGCGGCACCAACCTGGAGGGTCACACGATCAACCACTTCTTCCCCTGGCAGGTCTTCCAGAACGGTACCGGGGAAGAGGTGGTCAACCACCTGGGGCGCCACGAGCTGCATGCGTACTTCAACCGCAGCATCAACGACGACCCCAACCTCGAAGAGCTGATCGCAGAGACCTCCGGGCGGGTGAACCCCAACTCGATCAACAACTTCCTCCACCTGCGCGAGGACGTGCTGGCGGCCGGCACCTACCTCGGCGTGGACGCGCCGGAGTTCCAGACCCACAGCTCCGGCCAGCTGATCGCGATGTTCGCCCCGCCCGGCCGACCCGCCGATCAGATCGCCATCACCTACCTCACCCACCCGGACACCCGCCAGGTCGTGCCGGACGGTCAGATGCCGCCGCCCAACCACTCGGGCCACTACCGCAGCCCGCTGCCGCTGGCGGACGGTGAGGTCGCGGTCGTCCACGCCCCCGAGACGCACCGGGTGGCGAACCTCGGCACCCGCGCCAACCCGGTCCCCAACTACCGTTTCCGCTTGAGGCTGCTCACCCCGCGCGTGGATGGCTACTTCGAGGCCGGCACGCCGCTCACCGCCGGGATCAGCAAGACGATCTCCTACTGGGACCCGGACGTGCTGGTGCAGTACAACGGCGAGCTCTGGGAGCTCGACCCGGTGGAGGTGCGGCCGCAGAGCGTGCCGCCCTACCTCACCGCCCCCCTGCCGGCGCCGGAAGCGCAGGTCTTCCGCGAGGAAGGGGTGAACCCGCGCAGCCTGTCGCGCGACCTCGCGACGCGCGGCCTGGCCCTTCTCGCCGCCCGTAACGTGACCTACCGCGACCAGCTCGACCACCAACAGCCCTTCAACCTCCTGGTGCCAGGCGGTGAGCAGACGCTGGGCGCCGGCGGGCGGATCTACCAGGTGGCACACATGCAGCTCTTCCAGGGCGACCAGATCCGCGGCCTCGGCGGCACTGCCAACCCGCGCCCGGGCCGCCGCGTGCTCGCCCAGCTGCTGCATGACCCGGTCGCCGTGGCCGCCAACCCACCCAACCCGGGCGGTCCGCTGGCCAGCACCCGGGTGGCCCTCGACGGCTCGGTGGCGGCGTTCGTCCCCGCCCACCGCGCCCTTTCCTGGCAGACCACCGATGGCACCGGGACGCCGGTGGTGCGTGAGCGCTACTGGCTGACCTTCCAGCCGGGTGAGCTGCGCGCCTGCGACGGCTGCCACGGGGTCAACAGCCTCAACCAGGCCGGCGAGCCGGCCGCCACCAACGCCCCCGAGGCCCTGCGCCAGCTGCTCCAGCACTGGAAGGCCGAGACCGGCCTGATCTTCTCGGACGGCTTCGAGAGCGGCGACACCAGCGCCTGGGCGTCCACCGTGCCGTAGCGTGGCGCGAGGTCTGCCGCAGGGCGCCGCCCACCGAGCGACGACCTGCCGTACAATGCCGCCGCACCCTGCGCCTTGCCGACCCGGCGGTCGGCTTCTCTGGTGGGACCTCGATGGACGAGCCCGTTACGCTTTCCTTTGCCGCCTTCTGGACCTGGCTCTACGGCCATGCCGGCTGCATCCTGCGCGCCGGCACCGAGGATGCCGTGGTCTATGACGACGAGGACTTCCACTGGGCCTTCCTGAGCGAAGAGCCCGGCACCGTGGTCGTCCAGGTGCTCAAGGGCAAGCACTTCGTGAGCGAGATCTTCCTGCGGCCCGAAGGTGTCGCCTACGTCCAGGGCACCCCGGGCGACACCGAGGGTGAGTTCCTCTTCGAGCTGATCACCGAGACCGAGAAGGAGCGCAAGGCGCCCTACTTCTTCGTGCTCACCCACGGCTACAGCGAGAGCCCGTCCCCGGCGCACAGCAAGGTGCACTGAGCCTCTGGCGGCTCGCCCCACCGCCGCCTGCCGTCCACACCGGCCCGCCTGGCAGGACGGGAAGGGGCCACTCCCTATCCCCCGGGGTATTGCCGGCCCATCGGTAGCGGCCTACAAGCTTGTGGACGAGGAGTGCGAACGACGAGAGGAAGGAGGCCACCATGCGCACGATTCGCCGAATCCTCTATGCCTCGGACTTCACCCCTGGCGCCGAACAGGCCCTCCCCGAAGCCCATTGGCTGGCGCGGGAGATGGGCGCCGAGCTGCACCTCTTCCATGCCCTGATCCCACCCTGGGAGTACCTCGATCCGCTGGCGCCGTATCCGGTGCCACAGGAGGAGAGCCTGCCCCGCCTTGAAGCGAGTGCCGAGGCCGAGCAGGAACGCCTGGTCCGCTCCCTGGGTGCCACCACGGTCCCGGTACGCAGTGTCGTGCGGCGCAGCTCGACGCCCGCCACCGCCATCCTCGCCTACGTCGCCGAGGCCGACATCGACCTGATCGTTGCCGGCACCCACGGCCGGCGGGGCCTCGGCCGCTGGGTGCTGGGCAGCGTCGCCGAGGAGCTCGTCCGCCTTGCCCCCTGCCCGGTGCTCACCGTCCGCGAGCAGGAGAAGCCCCGGCCGGCCGAGGTCCCCAAGCGGATCCTGCTGCCGATCGACTTCTCCGAGCCCTCTCGCGCCGTGCTGCCGTGGGCTCGCGAGCTGGCGGCCCGCTGGGGCAGCGAGCTCGAGCTGCTGCACATCGTCGAGCAGCTGGTGCTGCCGACCTTCTACTTCCCGGGTGCGCCGAGCGCACAGCCCCTCGACCTCGAGAAGATCCGCAAGACGGCGGTCGAGGAGCTCGGCAAGCTGATCGCGGCGGAAGGGCCGGCGGTCCGCTCGAAGATCGAGGTGGTGCAGGCACCGCCGGCGCTCGGCATCCTGGAGATCGCCAAGGACCACCAGATCGACCTGATCGTGATGGCCACCCGTGGCTTGACCGGGCTCGAGCACCTGCTGCTCGGCAGCACCGCCGAGAAGGTGGTGCGCCAGGCACCTTGCCCGGTGCTCACCGTGGGCAGCAAGGCGCTCGAAGCGAAGGGCTGAGCCGACGCGCGGCCCGCGACGAGCTCAGAACGGCTTGTAGACCCCGAGGTAGGCGGCGAGAACGCCCAGCGCCGGCAGCAGCCACCACCACAGCGCCGCCTTCTCGGGGAGCTTGCGCAGCAACACCACCACGCCGCCCAGGGCGAGCCAGATCACCAGCTTGACGAGCGCCCAGGCCGGCAGGCCGAGGCCGAGCTTGCCAAGCATCGCGAAGCCGCTGACGAAGAGCAGCAGCAAGGCGAAGCCATGAGTGATCCCGGCTCGCCGGCGGGCGCTGTCGCTGCCCGTCTCGCCCGCCCGCACGACCAACGAGCCGAGAGCGAGGAAGGTGAGGATCACGCCTGCGAGGTGCAGGACTTTGTAGAAGACCGCGCTCATCTGCCGCTCTCCCGCTTGCGGTTGCCCTCGTCGTCGTACTCGTAGACGCCGCGACCCACCTTGCGACCTAGGCGCCCGGCCTTGACGTGTTGCACGAGGAGGTTGCTGGGCCGGTA
>WBZL01005337.1_pt1 | contig 10663 bp, 6 predicted proteins | sample 5204291 | NCBI WGS metagenome assembly WBZL01 (sample SAMN12344345, study PRJNA552823) | activated sludge metagenome | biome: Activated sludge suspended growth; feature: Nitrification reactor; material: Wastewater; isolation source: activated sludge from nitrification reactor of wastewater treatment... | reverse complement strand
GCAGCAAGGTCGTGAGGTACATGAGCGGCGCAAACCACAGCACCAGGACGACATGCACAAGCCAGGGACCCAACCAGTCCAGCCAGCTCCAGGACGGCAGGTTGGCCAGCAGCCAGCGGCTCAACGGCTGCCAGGCAAGCACGGCCACCAACGACCACAGCGCCATGGCCAGCAGCGGCGGCCACAGGGCCTGCCAGAGAATGGCTCCCCGCGTCAGATCGCGGGCCGCCCGAACCAAGGCCTGGCCGAGCACGGGCGGAGTCGTCATGACGCCGGTCTCACCGCCGAACCGGCCGCGCCGGCATCAGTCCCACGCCGACTCGGACTGACGAATGCCGAACTTGGTCGCCACCTGGCCGAAGGCGGCGATGGCGCTCGTGATCCGGGCGTCGCCGGCCGCCTTGCGCTTGCCCCGCTTGAGGTACTCCATGGCCTCTGCGGCCAGTTCGTCGTTCCAGCCATCCCGGTTGAGCTTGGCCAGGATCGCCTTCGCCGCGTTGGCGAACATCTGCAGCGACGGCAACTGCGCCGCCGCCTCCCGGAACAGGCCGATGGCTTGATCGAAGTCGCCCGCCTTGCCGAGCCGCACGCCCTCGTTGTTGATCTGGATGAACCGCTGCTTGACGTCCTCGCGAAGATTGTCGGCAACCCCGGCGGTTTCCTGGAACGTCGCCATCACCCGGTTCATGTATTTGCCGAAGCGCTCGTCGCCTTCGCCAAGCGAGATCGCCCGCAACAGGAGTTGCTCACCGCCGGCGGCATCGCCGGTGACGAACAGCGCCTGGGAAACATCGACCAGCAGATCGGGCTGCATGTCGCCGCCCGCCGAGGCCCGTTTCTTGGCCTGGCTGGCCGCCAGCGTCGCCTGCTCGGCATTGCCCATCTTTGCATGGGCCAGCGCCGCCACCGCCTCGCCGACCATGGCCGCGTTGGCGTGGCCGCGCATGTCCCGGGACATCGCCGCCACCGTCTCCAGCGCCGCCGACGCCCGGCCCGCCGCCACCTGGATGCGCGCCAGCTGGGCATAGTCGCCCAGCTCGCGCAGGCTCGAACCCGCACCCCGGCTGATGACGGTCGCAAACGCGGCCTCGGCGGCGGCCAGATCGCCGTTTTCCAGCGCCAACCGCCCGAGCTGCCGCTGCCGGTTCAGGCCGTGCGGCGCGTGCTCGACCGCCGCCTGCAGATGCTGTTGCGCTTCGTTCGAACGGCCACGCTGTTCGTCGATGGTTGCCGCCAGATCGTAGGCGGCCAGGTACTGCGGATGGCTCTGCACGACGTCGAGCACCAGATCGGCCGCTTCATCCAGATGGCCGGTCTCGCGGGCCGCCAGAGCCAGGCCCATCTTCGCCCAGGGCACCGCCTTGTGCGCCAGGATCTGCCGATACAAGGCCTCGGCCTCCTCGGTGCGCCGGCACGCCATCAGGGTCTCCGCCTTCAGGCGCAGGGCGTCGAGCCGATAGTGGGAATACTTGACGCAGATGGCGTCGCAGGCCGTCAGCGCGGCGTCGGCCTCCGACGCTTCGACATGGCGATGGGCATGACGGAAGACATGCTTCTTGGCCAGCACCGATTCGAGCCGCTCCATGAGGTGTTGCGGCGTGAAGGGCTTCAGCAGGTAGTCGTCCGGCGCCAGCTCGGCCACCGAAATCACCGCCTGATAGCGCCGTTCCCGGGTGATGACGATGAAGGCCGTCGAGAGCGGAATCAGGTGCTTGCTGCGCATTTCCTCGAGCAACTGCTGGCCGTCCCGGCCGTCCTCCAGCATGTAGTCGCAGAGGATGATGTCGGTGGCGTGTTCCTTGACCCGCCGCAGCGCGTCGACCGAGCCGGCCACCTGAACCACCTGCGTCATGCCGATGGCGCCGAGCATGGCCCGCAGCGCCGACCGGCTGGCCGCGTTCGGGTCGATGATGATGCCGGTCTTGTGCTTCAGCATCAGCAGCGCCTCGCGGCGTAGGGCAAAGTCGAAACCGCTCGCCCGCCCGCCCATGCCGGCGGTCACGGGCTCGTTCGACGCCGGGTCGGGCTTCTTACCTTGCAACATAGGTCCACATGAGTCGATGCGAATACGCCATAGTACTTTAGCGCTCGCGTCCCTCCCACATCTTCCGCAGGCGCTTCACCGACACCGGCGACGACGTCTTCAGTTCCTGGGCGAACAAGGCCACCCGCAGTTCCTCCAGCAACCAGCGGAATTCCTCCAGAAACGGATCGACCTGACCGGCCTTGAGCAGCGCCAGCCGCTCGCGTTCCCAGGGTTTCGCCAGATCCTGCCATTCGGCCATCAGCCGCGCGTCGCGAGCGGCATCCGCCCGCGCCTTGTCCAGCCGCAGGCTGGCGGCCTTCAGATAGCGCGGAAAGTGCGCCAGCCGCTCGAAGGGCACGGCGGTGACGAAATCCTTGCGCAGCAGCGCTGCACTCTGGGTGGCGATGTCGGCGCAGAGCGCGGGAAACGCCTTCTGCGCGCCGGCCAGCTTCTTCTGCAGGGCGGCATGCTCGGCGAGCACCGTGCCCACCAGCCGGGCGATCTCCTGCGCCACCAGCACCACCCGGCCCTTGGCCGTCGCTGCGCGGACCTTAAAGCCCGCTTCGTCGGTCGGCCGCGGATCGACGAGACAGGTGCGATCGAGCGTCGCCGCGATGATCTGGTCCTTGAGTTCCTTTTCCGTGCCGAGCGACATGAACAGCATGCCCAGCTCGCGCGGCAGATTCTTGTCGACGAACTTCAATTGCTCCTTCAAGGCCACCGCAAACTGGTCGCGCAGGTCGACGCGTTGCAGCACCGCCGCCTTCTCCTCCGAAGGCGCGGCGAAGTCGCCGTACTCGGCGCGAAGCTCGGCGAGATGGCGCGACATCGCCAGCGTACCGCCGTGCTCGTCGACCAGCCGGAAGTTCATCGCCAGATGCGGCCGCAATTCACCTGGCCGGAAGGCATCGAGCGGCAGCTTCATGGCCAGCGTTTCCTCCACCGCGCGGGTCAGCACCCGCACCAGCGGCTCGTCGCGCGACTCATCCGTTTCGGGTTGCGCATCGCAGAAGCTCTCGGCGAAGCCGGTCAGCGGTTGCAGGCGGTGGCGGTACTTCTGCGGCAGCGTCTTGAGCAGGGCCACCACCTTCTCTTTCAGCAGCCCGGGCACCAGCCACTCGACGCGCTGCGCGGGCAACCGGTTCAGCGCCGCCAGCGGCAGGGCCAGGGTGACGCCGTCGTCGGCCGCGCCGGGGTCGTGCTTGTAGGTCAACGTCCACCGCTGGCCGCGATGCTCGAACGCCGGCGGAAAGGCGTCGGTGGTGATGCCCGCCGCCTCGTGGCGCATCAACTGGTCGCGCTCCAGGAACAACAGTTTCGGCTCGGCCTGCTCGGCCTCGCGCCGCCAGTGATCGAAGGCAGCCAGGGTGGTGATGCCGGCGGGCAGCTTGGCGTCGTAGAAGGCGTGGATCAGTTCCTCGTCGACCAGCACGTCGGGCCGCCGCGACTTGTGTTCGAGATGCTCGATATCGCCCGTCAGCTTCTGGTTGTGCTGCAGGAAGCGCCATTTCCTCAGCCAGTCCTCGCCGACCTCGCCGTGCACCAGGGCGTTGCGGATCAGGATCTCACGGGCCAGCACCACGTCGGCCGTCGGGCCGCCCGCCTTGCCGAATACGACGCGCCGCTTGCCATGCAGCAACAGGCCGTGCAGCGTCACGCGCTCCCAGGCCACCACCTGCCCGGTACCCTTTTCCCAATGCGGCTCGAAGACGTGCTTGCGGATCAGGTGCGCGCCGACCTCTTCCAGCCATTCCGGCTCGATGCGGGCGACGCAGCGGGCGAACAGGCGCGAGGTCTCGACCAGTTCCGCCGCCACGATCCAGCGGCCGGCCTTCTTGACCAGGGCGGAGCCGGGATGGATGAAGAACTTGATGCCGCGCGCCCCAAGGTAGTTCTTGTCCTCCTCGTTCTTCAGGCCGATATGACCGAGCAGCCCGGTCAACAGCGCCTTGTGAATGGGCTCGTAGCCGGCCGGCAGCTGATTCTCCCGCCAGCCGTGTTCGGTGCACAGCGCATGCAGCTGCCCATGAATGTCCCGCCATTCGCGTAGCCGCAGCCAGGAAACGAAGTTCTGCCGGCACCAGGCGCGCTGCTTGTTGGTGGACTCATGCTTCCACACCTCGTCGGCGGCGGCCCACAGTTTCAGCCAGGAGAGGAATTCCGACTTTTCGTCCTTCCATTTGGCATGCGCCTGGTCGGCGGCGCCGGCGTGCTCCTGCGGCCGGTCGCGCGGATCCTGCACCGAGAGGGCGGATGCGATGACCAGCATCTCCCTGAGGCAGTTCCGCTCGCGCGCGGCCAGGATCATGCGGCCGACCTTCGGATCGAGCGGCAGCTTCGCCAGCTCCCGGCCCACCGGCGTCAGTAATTTGCTCGTTTCGTCAATTGCGCCGAGCTCCGCCAGCAACTGGTAGCCATCGGCGATCATGCGCGGCAGCGGCGCTTCCAGAAACGGGAAGTCCTCCACGTCACCCAGGCGCAGCGACTTCATGCGCAGGATGACGCCGGCCAGGGACGAGCGCAGGATTTCCGGATCGGTATAGGGCGGCCGCTTGTTGAAGTCCTCTTCCGAATAGAGCCGGAAGCAGACCCCCGCCGCCACCCGGCCGCAGCGGCCGGCGCGCTGCCTGGCCGCCGACTGGGCGATCGGCTCGGCCTGCAACTGCTCGATCTTGTTGCGGTGGCTGTAGCGCTTCACGCGCGCCAGGCCGCTATCGACCACGTAACGGATGCCCGGCACGGTCAGCGACGTCTCCGCGACATTGGTCGCCAGCACCACCCGGCGGCCCTGGTGGCCGGCAAAAATGCGCGCCTGCTCCTGCGCCGACTGGCGGGCAAACAGCGGCAGTATCTCCAGCCCGGGAGGGTGATGCTTCCTCAGCGCCTCGGCCGCCTCGCGAATCTCCCGCTCGCCGGGCAGAAAGACCAGCACGTCGCCCGGCCCTTCGCGGTGCGCCTCGCTCACCGCGTCGACGATGGCGTCATTGACGTCGGCGTCCTTGCGCTCGTCGAAGGGCCGATAGCGCATCTCGATGGGATGCAGCCGCCCCGACACCTCGATCACCGGCGCGCCATTGAAGTGCCTGGAGAACCGCTCCGCATCGAGCGTTGCCGAGGTCACCACCACCTTCAGGTCGGGCCGCTTCGGCAGCAACTGCTTCAGGTAGCCGAGCAGGAAATCGATGTTCAGGCTGCGCTCGTGCGCCTCGTCGATAATCAATGTGTCGTACTGGCGCAGCAGCGCCCCGTTTTCACCCTGTCCCTGCGTCTCGGCCAGCAGGATGCCGTCGGTCATCAGCTTGATGTAGGTGTCGTTGGAGACCCGATCCGTGAAGCGGATCTTGAAGCCGACATGGCGACCGAGCTCGGACTTCAGTTCCTGGGCGATGCGCGTCGCCGTGGCGCGGGCCGCGATGCGGCGCGGCTGGGTATGGCCGATCAGGCCATGGCTACCCCGGCCGAGTTCGAGACAAATCTTCGGCAATTGCGTCGTCTTGCCCGAGCCGGTCTCGCCGCACACCACCACCACCTGATGGGCGCGGATGGCCACCGCGATCTCCTCGCGCCGGGCATTGACCGGCAGGGATTCGTCATAGGCAATGTCCGGCCGCGAGGCCAGACGGGCGATGGGGTCGAACTTCACTCGGCCAGCAGATGAATCGTCCAGATACCCAGCCCGGTCATGGCCAGCGAGCCAAGCAGATGGACACTGGCGGCGGCGAAGGCCCAGGCGTATTGCGCCGTGCGCACCAAGGCCACCACCTCGGCGGAAAAGGTCGAAAAGGTGGTCAAGGCGCCGAGGAAGCCGGTGACGAAGAACAGGCGCAGTTCCGCCGGCAACTCGACGTTGATGTGGAACACCGCCACCGCCACGCCGACCAGATAGCCACCGATCAGGTTGGCGGCCAGGGTACCGAGCGGTATCGTCGGGAAGAGCGGATTCAGCCACAGCCCAAGCCCCCAGCGAGCCCAGGCGCCGAGGACGGCGCCGATGGCGATGGCCAGCGAGGCGGCCCAGCTCATATCACCCGCACCAATTCGCCGTATCGGGCCAGCGTCTTGTCCACCGTCACCAGGATCAGCGGTTCGGTCAACGCCTGGGCGACCAACAGGCGATCGAACGGATCGGCGTGGTGCAAAGGCAGCCGTGCCACGGCGGCGGCATGCCGGCCGGTAACCGGCAATTCGGCAAAGCCGCTGTCGTCGATGGCGGCGGCCAGGCTTTCGGCGTCGCCGGCCAGCTTGCCCAGCCGCGACTTGATGGCGATCTCCCAGATCGAGGCCGCCGAGACACTTACCTCGTCGGCCTCTTCAATCAACCGGCGCGCGGCCGCGCCGAGCTTGCGGCTATCGGCCACCGCCCAGAGAAAGACATGGGTATCGAGCAACAGCCGCACTACTCGTCTTCGCCGCCCGTGAAGGCCGCCTGCACATCGGCCGGCAGCGGCGCGTCGAAATCGGCGGCGACCCTGACCTTGCCCTTGAGAACACCGAAGCGGATCGGCCGCTTGGCCGGCGTCAAGCGCGTAATGCGCGCCACCGGCTTGCCGCCTCGCCCAATGACCACGTCGTCGCCGGCGGCGGCCTGATCGACCAGCTTCGATAGCTGCGTCTTGGCTTCGTAGATATTGACCGTGGCGATGGACATGCGGCGCTCCCGACAGAACGATTAACCTGACCAAGTCTAGTCAATGTCGGCGGCAAACTCAAGACACGGGGCGGCCATGGCAATCGACGGCTCAGCCGTTAGAATTGCCGCTTCGCATCATCGTTCGCCGACTACCGACCATGGCCGACACCGACGTCAAAGCTTCCAACTTCATCCGCAACATCATCGACGCCGATCTGGCCGCCGGCAAGCACAGCGGTCGCCGCTGGTCCGGCCAGCCCGGCCCCGGCCCGCAACAGCTGGCCGGGGCTCCCGACCCGGCGAAGATCCGCACCCGTTTTCCGCCCGAACCGAACGGCTACCTGCACTACGGCCACGCCAAGTCGATCTGCCTCAACTTCGGCCTGGCGCTCGACTACGCCGGCGCCTGCCATCTGCGCTTCGACGACACCAACCCGGAGAAGGAAGAGCAGGAGTATGTCGATTCCATCATCGACGCGGTCAAGTGGCTGGGCTTCGAGTGGCACGACAACCTCTACTACGCCTCCAACTATTTCGACTGGATGTACCAGTTCGCCGAATACCTGATCGAAGCGGGCCACGCCTATGTCGATTCGCAGACGGCCGAGGAAATGCGCGCCAGCCGCGGCACCTTGACGGAAGCGGGGACGGACAGCCCCCATCGCCATCGGCCGGCCGCCGAGAACCTCGACCTGTTCCGCCGCATGAAGGCCGGCGAGTTCGCCGACGGCAGCCACGTGCTGCGGGCCAAGATCGACATGGCCGCGGGCAACATCAACCTGCGCGACCCGGCCATCTATCGCATCAAGCGCGCCACCCACCACAACACCGGTGACCGGTGGTGCATCTACCCGATGTACACCTACGCCCACCCGATCGAGGACGCGCTGGAGAACATCACCCACTCGATCTGCACGCTCGAATTCGAGGATCAGCGGCCGTTCTACGACTGGCTGCTGGAGCGTCTCGCCGAGGGCGGCCTGCTGCAGCGGCCGCTGCCGCGGCAGATCGAGTTCGCCCGCCTCAACCTGTCCTATGTGGTGCTCTCCAAGCGCAAGCTGATCCAGCTGGTCGAGGAGAAGCACGTCGATGGCTGGGACGATCCGCGCATGCCGACGCTGGTCGGCGCCCGCCGGCGCGGCTTCACCCCGGAAGGCTTCCGTCGCTTCGCGGAAATGATCGGCGTCGCCAAGGCCGATGCCTGGATCGACATGAGCGTGCTGGAAGGCTGCATGCGCGACCACCTCAACGAAACCGCGCTGCGCCGCATCGCCGTGCTCGACCCGGTCAAGCTGGTCATCGACAACTACCCCGAGGAGCAGGAAGAATCCTGCGCCGCCCCCAACCACCCGCAGCAGCCGGAATGGGGCAAGCGCGAGATCCCGTTCACCAAGGAGCTGTGGATCGAGCGCGAGGACTTTGTCGAGACGCCGCCCAAGGGCTACTTCCGCCTCTTTCCCGGCAACACCGTGCGGCTGCGCTACGGCTATGTCGTCAAGTGCACCGGCTGCGTCAAGGACGACGCCGGCCAGATCAAGTCGGTGCATTGCATCTACCTGCCGGAAACCAAGTCGGGCACGCCCGGCGCGGACAGCGTCAAGGTCAAGGGCAACATCCACTGGGTGTCGGCCCGCTACGCCTACGCCGCCGAGGTGCGGCTCTACGACCGGCTGTTCAAGGTCGAGAACCCGGGCGCCGGCGGCGGCGATTTCATCGCCGACCTGAATCCGGACGCCAAGGTGGTCATCGCCGCCCAGCTCGAACCGGCGCTCAGGGAAGCCCAGCCCGAGCAGCGTTTCCAGTTCGAACGCCACGGCTACTTCGTCGCCGACCGCATCGACTGCCGGCCCGGCGCGCCGGTCTTCAATCGCGCCGTCACCCTCAAGGCCTCCTCGGCCAAGCCCAGGTAACGGCCGCGGCCGCCGGCGCCGCCACCCGAAACGGCTAACTTTTTTTGCCCATCCGCTTGAAATGACATTATTCTTGGCGGGCAATCACAGCGCATAACAGACAGACCGCGTACCGCGCCGGCAAGCCCGGCCCGGCATCGCCCGCACGGGAAGGGGGGAGTCCATGTTCGGCCTGGATCTCGGCAAGTATCGAACCATCGTCATTTCCATCGCCCTGTTCCTGCTGTTCGACCTGGGGGTGCTGGCGCTCAACTTCATCATCTCCAGCCAGATTCGCGGCGACGCCATCAATGTGAACCTGGCCGGCCGGCAGCGGATGCTGTCGCAGCGCTCGGCCAAGGTGGCGCTGCAGATCGAGGACCGGGTCACCGGCGACCGCCCCTACGAGAAGGAAATGCAGGAACTGGGGCTGACCTACCGGCTGTTCGACCAGACGCTGAGCGCCTTCCGGTCCGGTGGCGAGGCCACCAGCGGCGCCGGCGACGCGATCCGCATCGCCCGCATCGACGACGACAAGGCGCAGGGCATCCTCGACCAGGCGGCGGAAATCTGGCTGCCCTATCGCGACGCCATCAACGCTGTCCTGACTGCCGGCCGGGCCAACGGGGCGGAGGCCGCGGCGCTCGCCCGCAAGGCGGAGGACGCCAACCTCAAGCTGCTCGGCCTGATGAACAACCTGACCACCCGGGTGGAGGACCTGGCCTCGGCCAAGGCCACCACGCTGCGGGCCGTGCAGGTGGGCGGCATCAGCCTCGCCACGCTCAACTTCATCATCATCCTGTTCCACTTCATCCGCCACCTGCGCGCCTCGGACCGGGAAGTGGAGCGGGCCCGGGGCGAAACCGACGACATCCTGCGCACCACCCAGGAGGGGCTGTTCCTGCTCGACCCGCAGTACCGGATGGGCTCCCAGCACTCGCGGGCGCTGGCCGGCATTCTCGGCCGGGACCCCGGGCCGGACGCCAATTTCATCGAGCTGATGCGCACCCTGGTCAGCCCGAAGACGCTCGACACCACCCGCGAATACATCGATCTGCTGCTCAAGTTCGACGTCAAGGAAAAGCTGGTCACCAGCCTGAATCCGCTGGACCGCGTGGAGGCGGCCATCACCCGCACGCTCGGCGACATCGATGTCCGCTACCTCCAGTTCCGCTTCAATCGGGTGGTGGAGAACAAGCAGGTGACCCACCTGCTGGTGACGGTGAACGACATCACGCGCGGCGTCCTGCTCGAACAGGAGCTCCAGCAGACCGAGGCGCGGGCCAAGGGGCAGATCGGCATGCTGATCGAGATCCTGCAGGTCGAGCCGATCGCCATGGAGCAGTTCCTCAAGGCCACCGCCGACGGCCTGCAGCACATCAATCGCCAGCTCATGGAGCAGCAAGGCGGGCCGGAGGAACTGGCCGGCAAGCTCAACGCCATCTACCGCATAACCCACCGCCTGAAGGGCGACGCGGGTTCCCTGGGGCTGCACGGCCTGGCCCAGAGCCTGCATGCGCTGGAGGACGTGCTGGCCGGGCTGCGCGAACGCGGCACCCTGGCCGGCGAGGATTTCCTGCCGGTCACCGTGCAGGTGAAGAACCTGTTCGGCGAACTGGAAATGATCCAGAGCGCCTTGACGCGTGTCGCGCAGATGCGCGGCGTGGTAAGCGTGGAGCCGCCCCGTCCGGCGCCCGACGCGCGGCTGCCGGGCCTGCCCTTCGTCCGCCAATGGACGGCCTTCGCCGCCGAGATCGCCGCCCGCCAGGGCAAGCAGGTGCAGATCGCCTACCAGGGCATGGACATCGAAGAACTGCCCGGCGACACCCGCGACACGCTCAACACCATCGTCAACCAGTTCATCCGCAACGCGCTGGTGCACGGCATCGAGGACGCCGAGGCGCGGCGCCGGCGTGGCAAGGCCGAGGCCGGCCGCGTCGCCATCTACGTGGCGGATGCCGACAAGGATGGTGTCGAGCTGAGCTTCCGCGACGACGGCCAGGGCATCGACAGCCGGAACATCCGCGAGCGGGCGATCGAATCGGGCCGGCTGAACGCCGAGCAGGCGGCGGGTATGGACGCGCGCGCGCTGATCGCGCTGATCTTCGAGCCCGGCTT
>WBZL01005336.1_pt1 | contig 10663 bp, 6 predicted proteins | sample 5204291 | NCBI WGS metagenome assembly WBZL01 (sample SAMN12344345, study PRJNA552823) | activated sludge metagenome | biome: Activated sludge suspended growth; feature: Nitrification reactor; material: Wastewater; isolation source: activated sludge from nitrification reactor of wastewater treatment... | reverse complement strand
GGCCTGATCCAGCCGGTCGCTCTGGACCTGAGCGATGACCTCTTCCATGGTCGCCTTGCGCTCCTTCTCCGACTCCGCGCGGACGGCCATCGCTTCGTCCTTCACGGCGGCCAGCTTGGCCTTCTGCCGATCGTCGAGGTCCAAGTGTTTGGCGATCTTCCCCGTCATCCAGTCGGCTCGCTCCGTCGGCGTATGGTGTCGGTGACACCCGGCACCCACCAGCGCCCCGGCAATGACCAACGCCCCGATCGCCACCCTGACCGTGCTCTGCATCTTCATGCTGCCCTCCTTGGTGAATACTGTGAGATTCGCAGGACGTTCCCCCTTCACATTGAATCAGGAATCGAGACCACGCGGTAGGGGCACCAGACGATTATTCTCTCGGGCGCGAGAGCCCGAGCTTTTTGAGTTTGGACGTGAGGGTGGTGCGCTTCAAACCTAAGCGAGCCGCCGCGCCGTCCGGTCCGCCGATCGTCCACTTCGTCTCTCGCAGGACACGAAGAATCTGTTGGCGTTCCGCATCCTGCAAAGTTGGGGACGCAGCCGCGCGCTCCGGTTCCACCAGCCTCAGTTCCTGCAGCGGCACGTGCAGTTGCGTCCCCTGGGTCAGAATGACGGCCCGCTCGACCAAATTCTCCAGTTCTCGAATGTTGCCGGGCCAGTGATAACGGGAAAGAGCTTCCAGGGTCGGGGCAGGGATCGATTCGATGCTCTTCTTCATGCGCGCGGCATAATGCTGTGCGAAATACCGCACGAGCATGGGGATGTCTTCGCGACGCTCGCGAAGCGGCGGCAACATAAGGGGAAACACGTTCAACCGGTAGTACAGATCGTTTCGAAACCGGCCCTCCTCGGCCAGCTTCGCCAGGTCCCGGTTCGTGGCGGCCACCAGCCGGATGTCCACACGGATCGTGCGGGTGCTCCCGAGCCGTTCGAATTCTTGTTCCTGCAACACACGAAGCAGTTTGGACTGCAGCTCCAGCGGAATTTCCCCCACCTCGTCCAAAAAGATCGTCCCGCCATGGGCCAACTCGAACCGGCCGACCTTCTGCGCGATGGCCCCGGTGAAGGCGCCCCGTTCATGACCGAACAATTCACTCTCCAGCAGTCCGGTGGGAATCGCGGCGCAGTTGAGTTTGACGAACGTGCGTGCGTGGCGACCGCTCAGGCGATGGATCGCCCTGGCAATGAGTTCTTTTCCCGTTCCGGTTTCACCCAGGATCAGCACCGTCGCATCGGTCGGCGCCACGATCTCTACCTGCCCCAACACCTGCTTCAACGCACGGCTCTCGCCGACGATATCGTCGAAGCCATGTTCCAGACGGATTTCTTCCTCCAAGTACAACTTCTCCTCGGTCAACCGATCTTTGAGCGTGTGGATCTCCTGATACGCCAAGGCATTGTCGACGGCCAGTGCGATCTGCCCGGCCACTTGGCTCAAGAATTCCACATCCTGCTCGCTGAACGCCTGCTCGTGATGACTGGCCAGATTCAGGCAGCCGATCACGCGATCGCGCGACAAGAGGGGCAAGGAACACATGGACTGGAAGCCTTTCATCACCAGGAGCTGCGGCACGGCGTGAGAAAACGCCTTCAGGTCCGGCCGACTGTTGGCGACCGCGGGGCGCCTCCGCTCCAGCGCCAGGCTGGCCAGAGAACCGGCAACATCGGACATCGCCCCCTCCGTCAACGCGCCCTGGTTTTCAGGAAAGTCCAAAGCATGGAGGCGGACGCGGCCGTTCTTGCCGTCGCACAGAATCAGGCTGGCGTATTCCTGCGGCACCATCTCGCGCAGACAGAGGCTCACGGCCTTGAACACCTCGCGTAGATCCAGCGTCGACGCAATGGTATTCGTCATGCGCAGTAACAGGCCGAAGCGATCGCGCTGCCGTTCGACGTCGCGGCGGGAGGCCTCCGCGGCCTCACGATTGAGCACATTCTCCACCGCCACCGCCACCTGTCGCCCGATCTGTTGCATCAATTCCACATCGGCGATGCCGTATGCGTGCCGGTCCAGGCTCGAAAACTCCAAGGATCCTAATCGTCGGGCCGCAGAGGTCAGCGGCACGAGGCAACAGGATTGCACCCCATCTTCCTGCATCAACCCGATCATGTCAGGCCAGCGCCGTTCCGTGGACAGATCGCTCAGCAACAGCGGCTGCTGAGTTTCCCACACCAGGCCGGCCGGCGTGTCAGCCGGATCGCCTTCATGGCCGCCGATGATGTCCGCGGGGACATTCGCACGCAGCACATGGAGGCGCATGACGCCGCGCCGAGGATCGTGCAGGGAGAGTCCGACAAAGTTGACGGGCACGACCGACGGCAACAAGCGCGCGAGATCCTGCACCAGTGCAGACAAGTCGGAGTGGTTGGCAATCGCCTCCGCCACGCGCAACAACGCACGATACCGGTCGAGGCTGGAAGACACCGTCTCTGCTGATGGTTCGTGGCTCATGCGTGGCCTAGTATGCCCTGAGCTCCGATCGCGCGCAACGTTGGCCGTTTGCCCCCCTTCGACATGTCCTACCCTGTCACATACACTGCCTCTCCGGAGTGGAGTTCCTCCCATGAACAGTGAGACGATCGTGCAGTTTCTGCGGGAGCACATTCCCGACCTCGTGGCCATCTACCGGTTCGGCTCAGAGGTCCGAGGCGATGCGACCCGGAGCTGCGACATTGACCTCGCCCTCCTTGCCCAGCAGACGCTTCCCGGTGAGCGGCTTTTCGAATTCGCTCAAGAACTCGCCGCACGACTTGGTCGAGATGTGGACCTGCTCAATCTCCAGCGAGCCTCCACGGTCATGCGCGCGCAAGCCATTGCCACCGGCCGCATCCTCGACAGCAGAGAGCACTCCGCTCGGGCCGAGTTCGAAATGTACGCCTACTCCGATTACGCACGGCTGAACGAAGAACGACGGGAGTGACTCAACGACATCAAGACTCGCGGACTCGTGTATGGCTGACGATGTGATCGTGCTCGATCTGCAGCGTGCTTGCGAGCGATCCATTCATATGGCAATACACGTCCTCCGTCGGCGCCGCCTGGGCCTGCCACAAGAAAGCAGGACTGCTCCCGGCCGAGTCGGCGAGCCGGCTCCAGCGAATGGTCGGCTTCCGCAACGTCGCCGTGCATGACTACACCAGCCTGAATCTGGAGATTCTCAATACGATCATCACCACTCACCTCGACGACTTTCGCCGCTTCTCATCCACCATCGTCAAGAGCTGCGCGTAGAGGGGGACTCCCCTGGACATAAAGTACATGTGGGGAGGGGCGGGCTACGTTTTGGCGTTTGGGATCTCACACCTGGTTGACTTCATCTCTTAAAACCCAGGGGCACTATCAATCGAACCGTAGCGAAACCAACGGAGCGTTCCTGTGGTATCACGACAACAGATCCAACCGACATGTCCTCCGGCTCTTGGTTTCTTGTTAAGGATGATGTCGCCTTCCTCCCATTGGTACAGGTTGGGCGATCCCTTTTCAGGAAGCGAGCTACCTTCTAGGCGGCCGAGTGAGGTGATGGTTGAGTCCATATCGGCTTCAGTTGAGACCGTCATACGTATACGTTTATGCGGGTCACTCGAGCCATACGGATCTTGAATCGGTCCTATGAAGAGTCCTTTTTCGAGCCACAATTGCCCGTCGCCAATGTCTCGGTTGTGCCAGTGGCTAATGGAGAGTGGAGATTGAGCCTGTCCGTTGACGGTGCAGAAGCCCCAGTAATCAGCCTCACGATGTTGGAAAAGCAGTTCAGTTGATAGTCCGTATTGATGATTTTTGTCTGGCGTATTTATAAAGCGGTGAGAAAAACTCAACCCTACATTGTTGAAAGTATTTGAGCCGAGGGTTGCCGCGCTATAGTCATATGGTTTTCCAGGGTCAAGGGGGGAGGATGGGGGTGGAATAGCAGATGGTCTATTCCCCAACCCCGTAAAGCTACCCTCATTGAGCAAACTATTGTTGTCGAAGGGATGAAAATTTTGAGGATGCCCATCGATCAACCCTCCCATTGTGCATCCGAGCAAGAGCGAGCTAAAGTTCATGAAATTTTCAGTGCCGATATTCTTTTTGCTCGGATCGCTCCAATTACTCTCGCTGTAAGAACCAATCATGACGACACCACCGGCAGTTAAGATAAAGTCGATCTCATGAGACTGAAGATTCTTTTGTGGAAGCGGAATGGACGCTGGTGCTGGTTCGCCATCCGTAAGATCTTTCAGGCTTCGCTCATCAACCGCTTGAACCTTTGAGACCGGCGAAAAGAGTTGATATGGAACTAGAAATCCACCTTTCTGATTGTAGGACCAGTTACAGCTGATAAAGGTCACGGCGGAGGATTGGCTGATGCTGACGGCACCCCACCCCGCATTATGCGTGGAGCTGATCGATGTGCCGGTTATCAGTCCCGCATCGCTACCGAAAATATGTACGCCGTCCCCGTTGTTGAACAAAATGTCCACACGGGAGAGAATAGTCAGATCATTCCCTTGATAATTGTTGCCGAAGATATAGATTCCATGGCCGGAAAATTTGCTAATCGTACAGCTTCGAATTTCTGATATCCCGAAGAGCGTTAAGCCGTGAGCCGATTTTGAGGCCTCATTCCAGCTCTCATACGGCTGACCGTTTATTTTATTTTCGACATCTGCTGGATTCAAAGCGCCGGAGTTCTCGTAAGGATTGAGCAGAGTGGTGCCCGTGCTGCTGCGGTCTCCAGCCGCCTTATCGGCATCCGTCACCAGGAGTTTGAAATCGGGGAAGGTGTCTCGCAAGAGTTCGGGTTTATCTAGTCGTACGATCGCCTCGTTTCCGGGGCCATCATTGCTCCCTTCGAAAAAAATATTCTCGATGATGCTTCCTTGTGGATTAATTGACAGCGCATCATTGTAAGGAGCGTCGGGGGACGCAGGCGGATCGGGAATAAAGTCAACAACGTTCCAGCCGCAATACAAGGCCATCCCATGTTCAGGTTGCCCACGATCAACCATTTTCCCCTCAGTGAATGTAGAACGGACGGGTTCACTCACAATAGATCCATCGGAAAGGATCTTTGAACGAAGATAACCGCTACTAAGCGCGTGCAGAATAAGACCGCCCGTATGGGGTGGAAATTTGAAGCGTGTCGCCTTGAACGATCCATTCCCGCTGAGGGTGCCCTGCAGATGGACCTGACGGACAATCTCGATTGTATGGCTGAAATGGTAGAGTTTCCCTTGAAACACGATCTGCAATGCCACCTGATGAGATCCATTCTTACGTGTGTACGTTCCAAAAGGATGCGTCCAAGAACCAGGAACTGGATCTGGAATTGGATCTGGTTCGTCTATTGGTGGTTTCGATCCCTGGGCCCGACATATGGCAGGGTAGTAGTCTTCGACCTCCGCTCCATTTAAAGCAAATGTCTCCCCACTGTAAAAAAGTTCGATGGGGAATGAAGAGCCGACACCCGTCGCCATTCTGACCTCCTCAGTGAAAGGTTTTTCCAACGTGCCCAATTCGCTTTCGTTCTCGCCTGAAAAACAGCCGTCATCTTCATACTGAATACACAAATTCGAATCTGCGCCGATGTGGACGGACGGTGGCCGCCTGATGTGTAAACTCAGCCGGCCACCTTTAATTGGATCTTGCACCCGTTCCATCAACGAATAGGCGGCTGGGGCTGAGAATTCGGACCAGTAGTGGCCACATGCGTCCAGCCTGCTCCAAACTCATCTTTCGCAAACTGCCGTGTGGTTTTAAACTGGCCGTTGGATAGTTCTCCCAATGCGGCTAGCCCTGTCGCCTCTTGATAGAAAACAATGGTGTTCCCCTCCGGCGTAGCAACGACATCCGACCAATGAGATGAAAAACTACCTTTCGCCAAATTCTGCGTCGTTTCAAACCGCAGATCGTCTCCGTTTCCGACGAATCTCCCAATGGCGCCAGAGCCATCGGCGGAATTATAGAAAAGAAACTCTGTAGGCGTGGCAACGAGATGTGTCCAGCCACTAGAAAATTTTCCGGGTGCATAATCTGCCACTGTTTTAATTGCTGTAGGGCCGCTTCCGAAACCTATCTGTCCTGTGTAGATTGCAACAGCACCCGCTCCATTTTGGGCGTTATAAAAAAGCATCCCCGATCTATTCGCTACAACATGCGTCCAGCCCGACAGTAATTCTCCTGGTTTATAGGTTTTTATGGTGGGGGCATACCCGAGAACCGCCTCGCCTGACACACGATTATAGAAAAACGTTGAAACCGTCGGTATTCTTACGAAGCTGGTCCACCCCTTGGAAAAATCTGCACGAGCATCCTGCTTTGTCACAAACTTGCCATGATCCAGTTCGCCGATCGTCCATACTCCGTTGGGTCGATTATAAAACAGCAGCTCATGCGGCAGTTTGGAAACCACGATATCGGTCCATTGGGCAAATTCACCGGGTCCGTACTGTCTCAGCTTTTTCAACTTGTCGCCTTGCAATTGACCTACAATACCTTCACCTGTCCCGGCTCTGTATAACAAAATGTTTTCACTGTCTGCGTAAGACCACTCAGCGCTCAAAGCCAACATAAGAACCATTGAAGCCCAAACAAGTTCTCGCCTCATTGCTTCTCCTCCTCAATCAATTAAATGTGAAGGTCGCTGCACTCTCGGCCTCTCCACCCTTGAAATCTTCAGCGACTTTAAGGGAGGCCTTGGTTTAAGGTCTTTATCAAGCCAGAGTTGGTGTTACAGATTTGTGACCGATAGGAAGACTCCCTGTGCACAAGTCGACCCGACTTGCCGCTTCACACATGAGCACTGATGAGAAAAGCCAGTCAGCATTAAATACTTACGAATGGAAGTATTCGCGAGAACCAGCAGCAGGAAAATTTAATGTCGTGTGATGTCGTGGTAGAGCGCAATGGTTTCTTGAGTCGGCGGGATACCGAGCTTTTTATTGAGGGCAAGCGTGAAACGCTGATAGACGCCGATGGCTTCGGATCGACGTCCCAGCCGCACATAGGTCATCATGACCCGCCGGCACATCACTTCCGCCACAGGCTCCACTTCAAGGGCACGCAGGTACTTCTGTGCTGCTTCGTTAGTTTCGCCACGCTCTTCCAAGAGCGCGCCCAGCCGTTCGGTGAGATTAAGGAACTTGGCTCGTAATCGCTCCCGAACCGGCAAAGCCCAGGAAACTGACTCACCTTGCAGAAAGTGTCCACGATAGAAATTGAGCACACGTTCCAGGGCTACCACGTCTGTTCGATCAACGTCTTGAGCCAGGCGTTCAAAGGCCGCGTGATCGAGCGACACCAGTGATGGATCAAGCGAGGCATGCCGATCGGAGAGCCGTACGACCTCGTCATAGCACAGAAGCTTGCGGAGTCGGTGCAGTGTCGTCCGAAAAGCTTGGTCGGCAGCTTCGCCATCCGCCTCGGGCCATAGGGCTTCCTCGATGACATCTTGATGAGCACCTTGTGCCCCTGCTGCGCAGAGATATTTCAAGAGTTCGAGTGGTTTGCGCTGAGTCTTCCCAGTCGCAGTCAGCAGGGCATCATCAATCGCAATGTCGAACCGCCCCAAGGTCGAAATCTTCACCGGATATGGCCAGTGTTTTATCCCAGCTGAGGGCGCACGCAGACCACGGCGCCGGATCACACTACGCACATAGTCGACCTCGATCTCTGTCTCCAGCGCATGGGCCAAGAGTTCCGCCATCACTTTTGGCCGCCACCACAGGTCTAACACCACCAAGTCATGACGACCGGCGATGTCCAGCCCCGTTCGCAGAGGCGTATCGACCAATTCTACTTGGCCTTCGCGCAAATATGCATAGGCCAACGTTAGGAGACCCATTGATTCAAGCCACGGGCTGCGCATGGCTCGCGCCAGGTCGAGCGCCTCACCGAGGCGTGTCCGAGCCTCCTCGCACTGACTCAGTTCAATCAGCACCTTGGCGAGCCCCGTGAGACAATTGCAGGTGAAGAACGGCAAACAGCGTGGTGCGAGTGTTTGAAGCGCGGCTGAGGCATGAGTCAGGGCAGCGAATCCATCACCGCGAAGGAGTGCAACCCCAGCAGATTGAAGCTGAGTTTGTCCGATGGTGAGCCCTGAGTGACGGAAGTTCTCGGCAAAGATCATACGTGCGCGTGTTTCGCCTTCTGCATGATCTCCGACCACCAATGCGAGAAAGAGCTGACAGGATAGTACCAGTGGCCTAAACACCAGAATGCCGAACGTATCCGCGATGCGGAGCGCCTCATCGAATGTGGCTGCCGCGTGGGAGAAATTTCCCGTCGCCCATGCGTAGTGCGCCTCCATGACCTTCCACGTCACGAGGTGGACAGGTGGAAGGGCCGTCTGTCCACTCTGTGCAGTCAAATCGTGGAGGGTCTGGCGCATCTGTGCGAGGTGTCCTCTCCATATCAACAGGTTCATGAATGCGACTGCCACTCCGACTCGAGCGGCTGGGTCATTCAGCGCATGTAGGGTGCGGGATAGGGATTGTTCGATCTCCTGAATCAGCGGATGATGTGGACAGGCAAAGATAAGGCCCTGCAGGTTCATCAGGACCTTCGCCTCAATCGCCAGTGAAGGGAATCGCTTATGCTGCTGCAGCAGTTGGTGAATCCGGTCTCCCCAGGCAATTGTGGAGGCCATATCATCCCCACACCCGTAATACGACTCGATGATGCCGCCGCATGTGAGCAGTTGCCCAGCGATGTCTTGATTGGAGACTTCAAAGAGTAAATAGGCACGCTCCAAGTCTGTTCGCGCGTTGATGGGATCGAATACCAGTCGACTGATCCCCGACCAATAGAGTAGCCACGGACGCTTCTCGAATTCGGCCTCCGGAAGCAGTTCGATATATCCTCGCAGTGTTTGGTGACGACCTTGCGTGAGCAACGTCTCACTCACTCCACAAATGAGCTGTGAAAGGTTCTCCCATGATTTCGTCTCCGCATAGAGCTGAGCGGCGGTATCCAGTTGCCCTGCCTGTTCGGCGACAGCGGCAGCGGTGTACTTCAAAGAGTGCAGCTGCTCCTCGCGATAGTGCGCGCGACCTTGATCAAGCAGAAACTCACGGAACAGGTCATGGTACCGATAGGACACCGTATCATCGGCTCGGCGATCCACAAACAATCCACGACGATAGAAACCTCGAATGACGGCATCGGCAGCCGGGTTCTCGCTAATCTGCTCCGCCATCGTCGCCGTCACCCATGGCAGTAAGGCGGTCCGCATCAACACGTCCTGTGCCTCACGTGCTGCGCAAGAGAAGACCGCTTCGGCAAAATAGTGAAAGACATCCGTCATGGTGTCCGTTTGGGCGGGCTGGTTCCAGTTGTTTCGGTGTGCCTGACGTTCTAACATCAGCACCGTTCCGGCTACCCAACCATTGGCTTTGGCGTGCAGAGATCGGACAATCTCTTCATTCACGCCTGGCAGCCCTTCGGCCAACGAGGTAGTTTCTTCAAACGTGAGCTTCAGGTCATCCCACCTGATGTGGCCCACTCCGTTGTGGACCAGTTCCCTTGCGAAAGACTCCGAAGCACCTTCTCGGCTGATGGCAATGAGGACTGCTCCCTGCGGAAACTCAGCGAGTGCAATGGGGAGTATCGTATGGAGAGATGCCTCTATCGGCAGTTCTTGATAGTTGTCGAGGACCAACGCAGCCGGCAGGGGAATTTTCGACCAGAGTTCCCGCATGAACCGTCTGGTGAAGCCCGGTACATCCGCCATGAATTCCGGCGTCAAGGCGGGTAATCGAAGTTTTTTCCTCCCGGCTGCGCTCTGAGCGGCCTGTGCGAGGTAGTGAAAGAAGGTGGCGAGGTCAGCATCGCCGGGGTCCACGTGATACCACAGCGTGCGCTGCTTTTGTTCGGCGAGGTAACTGGCAACGAGGGAGGTTTTTCCGGCTCCCGGCGGACCGGCGACCCAAATTAGTGAATGGTGACGATGATGTTCGTTGAGGAGTGCAAACAGACGCTCACGGCGCGTGACGGCGGAGAGCAGAGGAGGGGTGAGCTTGGCAAGTGTCGGTATGCGGTTAGGCATTCGCCATCCGAAGCGTCCACTCTGCAAATACTAATTGATTGTCCAGCCCAATCAATCAAGCTGGCTCTGGTACCTTCAGTCTGTGCCCCTGCGACAAACTTTGCGGGGTTACTCTTGCTTCCCCAGGACACAGTTCATGCCCTCATTGACAAGATGGTAAAAGGACGCAAAAATCGTTCCGAGCGCTTGCTTGCAACAATCTATAGGCGAATTGAACGTGAGACGTGTTGCCTGACCATGAAGCCGGCGAGCTGGGCGTATCGATTCGATACCTGCTGTATCTCAACCAATACAAGTATGACGAATGGGCAGGGGTGACGACCATGACCAACGTTTCACTTTGACACACATCACCAGGGTGCCGATGCTGCCAGCAGACTGTCGCTGGCTAACGACCGGCCTGGACCTGCCTCACCCCAACCTCAGTAGCCCGCAAACTTTTCGGTTCGAATATCGCTGTCTTCGATGCGGGCTTCTTTGAGCATCGTCCGCAGTGCACCGACCATAGCCGGCGGGCCGACCACGTAATAGATCGGCTTCTCCACATTTCCGAGATATTTGGACAGCAGAGCCGCGTTGAGGTATCCCTTCTCGCCCTGCCAGGGTCGGGAAGATTTCTCGGGTTCGGTCATGGT
>WBZL01003456.1_pt2 | contig 10664 bp, 4 predicted proteins | sample 5204291 | NCBI WGS metagenome assembly WBZL01 (sample SAMN12344345, study PRJNA552823) | activated sludge metagenome | biome: Activated sludge suspended growth; feature: Nitrification reactor; material: Wastewater; isolation source: activated sludge from nitrification reactor of wastewater treatment... | reverse complement strand
GCCTCACCCCTCGACCGTACCCACTCCCCGAGGTGGCGGCTTCGGCCCCGCGGGGTGACGAGGGCGGCCCGGGGGCAGGTGGCGGGGCCTCATGTTCACAGCTGTGCCCGGACAACGAACAAGGCCGCCGGGGGTCTCGGGTCCCGCGGCGGCCTTGCAAGAAGAAAGCTATCACACGGCCATGTCATAAGTCCGCGTTTCGCCGAAAACGTCTAGGCCGGATGTCGGCCGAGCCGTCCGCACCCGAAGGCCCGGACAAAGAACGAAGCCGCCGGGGGTCTCGGGTCCCACGGCGGCTTCGTTGTTGAAGAAACTATCACCTCACGATGCGGGAATGTCGGTTTTCGCTGGTGGTCTGGACCAGTGGGCTCGGGCCGCCCCGCAGGTCGACCGGTCAGCGGGACACCGGGACCAGCTCACCGTCGACGGAGCGCCACTCGGACGGTGCGGCCGGCGGTGCCGGCGGCGCGGTCGTCGTACGCCGGCCGGGCCAGGCGCGCTCGCCGAGCAGGACCAGGACGGCCGGCAGCACCACGAGCCGGATGACCGTCGCATCGATGAAGATGGCCGCCGCGAGCCCGACGCCCATCATCTTCATCTCGAGCATGGACAGCGTGGCGAAGATCGCGAACACCGACACCATCACGGCGGCGGCGCTGGTGATCACCCCGGCGGAGTCGGCGATCCCGCGGTGGACGGCATCGCGGACGGGGCGTCCGGCGTCGACGAGCTCACGGACCCGGCTCAGCACGAACACGTGGTAGTCCATCGACAGGCCCACCAGGACGACGAGCACGAACACGGGGATCCAGATGATCACGAAACCGGGGCTGGTGAAGCCCAGCAGGCCCTCGCCCCAGCCGTGCTGGAAGACCAGGGACAAGATCCCGAAGGCAACGGCCACCGAGGCCAGGTTGAGGACCGTCGAGACCAGACCGAGCAGCAGGCTGCGGAACGCCAGCACCATCATGACCATCGTGAGGGCGAGGACGAACCCGATCAGCAGGGGCATCCTGCTCGACTGCTTGGTCGCGTAGTCCAGCGAGTCGGCGGCATAGCCGCCCACCGCCCATCGGACCTCGGCGCCACCGGACCCACTCGGCTCGAGTCCGGCCATGGCCGCCGGGACGAGGTCGTCGCGCAGCCGCTCGATGGCCTTGGTGGCACGGCTGTCGGTCTCGTCCCAGGGCATGGCCAGGTCGATCACCGATGTCGAGCCGTCCTCGGACGTGCGGACCTGGGCGCGGTCGTCGACGAACCCAGCCGTGGCGGCTGCCGTGGTCGCGAGTGAGCGGAGGGCACGGTCGGCCTGCTGCGGATCGGCGCCGGTGACGACGACGGTGGCCGTGGTGCCCTCGCTCGGGAACGCAGCGGTGATCGCCCGCATCGTCTGGACCGGGGCCAGGTCCTGCGGGAGCGTGTCGATGCTGGCCTGGTGGGTCTTCATCGTCAGCGCCGGTACGGCGAGCGCCAGGATGCCGATCGCGGAGACGAGCAGCGCGGCCACGGGGTGGCGGACGACCGGCCCCAGGATCCTCCCGCTGACCGTGCCGGGTGGGACGCGACGGGTGAGCCGCCACAGCAGGGGCAGACGCGGGCGGTCCACCCACCGGCCGAGCTTGGCGAGCAGGGCCGGCAGGACCGTGATGGACCCCAGCACGGCGATCGCGACGACGAGGATGGAACCGGTGGCCAGCGAGTTGAAGGTGACGTCGGTCAGCACGAACAGACCGGCGAGGGCCGCGATGACGGCGCCGCCGGAGACCAGGATCGCGTGGCCCGAGGTCTCGGCGGCGATGGTGACGGCGTCGAGATGGGTCCGCCCGGCGGCGCGTTCCTGGCGCTCCCGCTTGAGATAGAACAGTGAGTAGTCGACGCCGACCGCCATGCCGATGAGCACGATCATGCTGTAGACGGTGTCCTCGGCCGGGACGAGGTGGGAGATCGGGGCGGTGATGCCGATGGTGGCCGCGACGCTCGTGGCAGCCAGGAGGACGGGCAGCCCGGCGGCGATCAGGGCTCCGAAGGCGAGCAGCATCAGCACGAGGGTGATCGGCAGGCTGATGATCTCCGCGGAGTGCAGGTCCTCGGCCACGCGGTCGTTGATCGCGGCGTCGATCGTGACGTCCCCGACCTCGCGGACCGTGACGTCGGGGTGGTCGGCCTGGACCGACGAGGTGGCGTCCAGCAGCGGCTGCGCCTCGATGTCGGGTGACGTCAGCTCCACCGGCACCAGCACGGCGCTTCCGTCGGCGCTGGTGATCGGCTCGCCGACGGCGACTACGCCAGTCGTGTCCGAGAGCCGTCGGGTCACGTCCCGAGCAGCGGCCTCGAGCGCCGCCGCGTCGAGGCGGTCACCTCGGCTGGAGATGAGGACGCTCTCGGACGGGGGCCCGTCGAGCCCGGCCCGCTCGATCATCGCGTCCGCCCGACCGGACTCGCCGACTCGGTAGTCGGCGGCCTGCGCCCGGTGGGTGGACACGGTCGCGGCCAGCGCGACGGCGACCGCCACCAGGAGCAGCCAGGCGCCGATCGCGCGCCAGGGGTGGGTGGCGCTCCAGCGGGCGGCCCGGATCGGGATTCCGGCCAACGGGGTGCGGGTCATGGGTGCTCCTCGGGAGGGGGCGACAGGTCTTCCTCCAGGCTCGTGGCGAGGACCCCTTTCGGTCAGGGGTGCCCCGTCCCGACCCAGGGTGGTGCTGGCACCACTGCCAGCGGCCTCCCCATCGGGAAGGATGGGGGACGTGCAGCCTCTCGAGACCCCGCCGCGGACCGGTCCGTTCCGGCTCACCGGGTTCGCGGCGCTCCAGGTGCTCTATGTCCTGCCGGTGGTGCTGCTGTTCACGCTGACGGTGGTGGCCGGCGTCCTCGTGATCGCCTGGGTGGGCATCCCGCTGCTCATGGTGCTGCTGCCGTTGAACCGGGCGGTGGCCGACCACCACCGGCGGATGGCCGCCGAGGTCCTGGGCAGCCCCGTGGCGGCGCCCTATCAACCCCTGCCGGGTGCACCCGTCGACGACCTGCGGGCCCGGGCGACCGACCCGCTGACCTGGCGCGACGTGCTCTGGATGCTGTGGGCGATGAGCGGCGGCCTGGCCCTGTCGCTCACCGTCGTGGTGGTCTTCCTCGCGATCGCGACCTTCCCCATCTGGCTGTTCGGCGTCGGCCCGTTAATGCGGATCCGCTCGGTGGTCGACCGCACCATGCTCAGTCCCGGGCACACCGAGCGGCTGGAGGAGCGCGTGCACTCGCTGACCGAGTCGAGGGCGGTGGTCGTCGACCACTCGGCGGCCGAGCTGCGGCGGATCGAGCGCGACCTCCACGACGGGCCCCAGGCCCGGCTCGCCGCGGTGTCGCTCAACCTCGGGCTCGCCGCAGACCTGTTCGACGACGACCCCGAAGCAGCCCGGCGGCTCCTCGCCGAGGCGAGGTCGACCTCCTCCTCCGCGCTGGCCGAGCTGCGCGACGTGGTCCGTGGTGTCCACCCGCCTGTGCTCGCCGACCGCGGGCTGACCGGCGCCGTGTCGGCGCTCGCCCTCGACATGGCGCTGCCGGTCGAGCTCGACCTCGAGGTTCCCGAGCGGCTGCCCGCCCCGGTCGAGTCGGCGGCCTATTTCACCGTGGCCGAGTGTCTGGCCAACATCGGCAAGCACGCCGCCGCGGCCGGCGCCACCGTCAGGCTCCACCACGCCGACGACGTCCTGCGCGGTGAGGTCTCCGACGACGGCGTCGGCGGCGCCGACCCCGGCCGCGGCACCGGCCTCCAGGGGATCGCCGCGCGGCTGGCGGCGTTCGACGGCAAGATGTCGCTGTCGAGCCCGACCGGCGGCCCGACCGTCATCCGTTGGGAGATCCCGTGCGCATCGTCCTCGCAGAAGACCACGCCCTCCTCCGCGCCGGGCTGATCCAGCTGCTGGAGGCCAAGGGGTTCGAGGTCCTCGCTGCGGTCGACAACCTGCCCGAGCTCCAGCGGGCCCTCGCCGACCCCGCTGCCGACGCCGCCGTCCTCGACGTACGCCTCCCGCCGACGTTCACCGACGAGGGCCTGCGCGCGGCCATCGAAGCACGTGCCGCACGGCCCGGCTTCCCGGTGCTGGTGCTCTCTCAGTACGTCGAGCAGCTCTATGCCCGCGAGCTGCTTGCGAGCGGCGACGGGGCGGTCGGCTACCTGCTCAAGGACCGGGTCTCCGATGTCGCGGAGTTCGTGGACTCGCTGCGCCGGGTCGCTGCGGGAGCCACCGTGCTCGACCCGACCGTCGTGGCGGCGGTGCTGGAGCGCGCTCCCCAGTCGCCGATAGCCCGGCTGACCGACCGTGAGCGAGAGGTGCTGGCGCTGATGGCCGAGGGCCGCGCCAACGCCGGCATCGCCGCCCAGCTCGTGGTCACCGAGAAGGCGGTGGCCAAGCACATCAACAGCATCTTCGCCAAGCTCGACCTGCCCACCGACACCGACGACCACCGCCGGGTGCGAGCCGTGCTGGCCTGGCTGCGGCTCTGACGACGGTCAGCCGAGCTGGCGCCGCCGCCACCACGACGCGCGGGGCCCGGCAGCGGCGGCCGCAGGCGTTGAGGTCCCGTCGAGCGGTGAGGTGTCCCGGTGGCGGCGGAGCAGAGGCTCGGCGCTGCGGTCGACATAGAGGTTCGCGCGGAACACCCGCACCCGACCCTCCCAGATCTCCAGGTGGAGGTCGTCGCCGTCGAGGAACTCCGGCTGGACGAGGAGGTGGAAGCCGTGCCGGCCGCGGCCCGGAACGTCGTCCAGCGACGGGTCCCGTGTGTCGGCACGCGCCATGGCGAGTGGCCGTGCCCCGCGCATCACGGCGACATGGAGCGTGCGCTGACGGTCCTCCCGGTCCCACGCCCAGCCGGTCAGCCAGTCACCGGTGCTCCAGCCCTCCGAGTCCTCGGGCGGCTTGAGCCCCGAACGAGGGCTGAGGAGGAGCGGCCCGGTCACGGGCGGCTGGCGCAGCAGCTCGAGGCTGGCTGCGAGCGCCAGTGAGGCATCCGGCGGGGCGGGCACCTCCCGAACCACGACCTGCGGCGCCGCCGGCGCAGGGGCACGGCTGCGGTCAGGACCGACTGGGTCGCCTCGCCTGCCCGTCTGGTGCAGGGCGGCCAGCAACACCTTGCGTGGCGCGAGGCCGGCGGCGTCGATGACCGCCTTGGCCTTGAGATAGCTGTAGTGGGGATCCGCGGCGAAGGCGGCGGACTCCTCGACCGCGCGGGGCCACGAGAGCAGCGGCTCGGGCAGCACCAGGAGGTCGTGCCCGGACTCGCAGGCGCGGGTGACGAGCTCGTGGACGAGGCCGCGGTGGGCGTCATAGGGCTCGAAGCCGCCGAGCTCCTCGAGGGTCCGGCTGGTCATCGCGACGGTCTCGGGCCCATAGGACCGCGAGGTGAGGAACTGGGAGGCGACGTCGCCTCCCAGCGGCATCCCCACCTCCGCGTCGGTGAGGAAGAACGACGTCAACAAGGTGTCGGGACGGTGACCCAGCGCGGTGCGGGCGGCGGCGAAGAAGCCGGCGAGCGGGGCGACCCCGGCGCCGTGGGAGACGACCACCGCGTCCGCGGTCTGATAGGAGACGAGCGTGTTGAGAGCCTCACCGGTGGTCTGGCCGATGCACGCGACCACGCTCACGCGACACCAGGGCGCCAGCGCGGCACGCGCTCGTTCGACCTCGGGCCTGACCCGGGTGTCGGTGAACCCCAGCACCACCGTGTCGGGCGGGTCCTCGTGGAGCGCCTTGACCAGGTCGTCCAGTGACTCTTCCCGGCGTACCAGCCCGACATAGCTGATGGTCCGCACCACGTCGCCCGGGCGATCCGCGCCCTGGCTCAGCTGCGCGACCGCCCGGGTGCGGCCCTGCTCCTCGATGAGCTCGGCGATGCGGGCGTGGAAGCCGTACCAGACGGCCAGGTTGTCGTCGTTGGAGAAGCGCGGGCGGGGGATCGGCTGCCCGTGCCTGAACGCCCGCCGCAGCTGGTCGGCCAGCGCGTGGGCGGTCGGCTCGACGAGGCAGTTGGCATGGTCGGCATCGTCGACCAGCTCGGGGGTGCCGCCCACCGCTGTCGCGATGAAAGGGATGCGCTGGGCCAGTGCCTCATAGACGGCCATCGAGGAGTTCTCGATGAGCGAGGGCATCACGGCGATGACGTCCCGCTCGCAGAGCAGCGAGAGCGCCTCCGGCTGGTTGCGGTCCGTCACCACGGACACGGGGCAGGCCCAGGCGCGGGCCTTGTCGTGCACGTAGTGCTCGGCGCTGATGCCGCCCTGAGCCGAGAGGTTGGCGCCCCACTTGCCGAGGAACACCACCGAGTCGGGGACCTCGCCGCGCTCGTGGAGCAGGTCGACGGCGTTGCAGAACACCTCGAGCCCTTTGCGCTCCTCCAGTCGCCCGAAGAACGCCAGGTCGCGGGTCCGGATCACGTCGCCGTGGCGCCGCGGAGGACCGGGGCGCCGGTCGCGCACCGTGACCCTGGAGAAGTCGACGACGTTGGGCTGCACATAGACGTTGGTGTCGGGGAGGCGATAGCCGATGCGCTCCATGAAGGAGAGCAGGTGTGCGGAGCCGCCCACCACGACGTCGGCGAGCTCGACGCACTTCTGCTCCGCATAGGAGGCTGCGACGAGGTCCATCTGGGTGATCGGCTGCATCTGGTAGTGGCGGTTCCAGATGTGGGGCGAGGACGTCTTGACCACGAAGAGCGTGTCGCTGAAGGCGAGGCCGAGCCGCTTGGCCATCAGCGCGTAGTGCAGTCCGCCTCGCCACTCCGAGGTGTGCACCACATCGAAGGGGGCCTGGTCGCGCAGCCAGTCATAGGCCGCGGCATAGCGCCGCTGCCATCGGTCGGCGGCGGCCCACGGGCTGGCAGCAGGCTCCTCGAGATAGTGCAGCGAAACCCCGATGTCGGCGTATGCCCGGACCCAGTGCTCCGGCGTCTCGTCCTGGACGACAGGGCCCTTGAGGAGGAGCACGTGCACCTCGTGCCCATGGGCGGCCAGCCCCTTGGCCAGGTGGTGGTAGGTGGAGGCGATGCCGCCGTTGCGCACGGGCCCGAGGATCTCCTCGGTGACGATGGCCGTGCGGAGCGCGCCCGAGGCGCGCCCTGTCCCGAGGCTCGCGATGCTGGGGAAGGACCTCACCACGAAGTCGTCGCGTTGCACACCATGCCCATCCGACGGATGTCCCACGCGCGGACACGGCCCGTCTTCGCTGCCCGATCAGTCTTGTCCGACACTCTAAGCCAACCCACAGGTTCGCGTAGTGGAACCGGGACCGGCCCGCCGCGTCGGCCGCCCGCGTGCGCATGCTGGCCGCTGGTACGTCGCTGGTACGCCACGCTGGCAGCCTCGCCGCCATGGGGAGCAGGCGCAGGGGTGGATCCAGGCTGGCAACGATGCTCGTGGTCGGCGCGGTGGCCGCAGGGGTGGGCCTGCCGGTCGTGGTGGCCGGGCCGGCGGCGGCCGTGGCCGCCTCGGCGGGGGAGTGGGACTTCGTCGACCTGGGGCACGGCTGGGCCAACGGGATCAACAACAACGGTCAGGTGACGTTCGTCAAGATCGTGACCGTCACGTCCACCGCCGGTGGACCGCCCAGCGACTACTGGGTCGGCCAGGTGTGGCACGACGGCGTCTTCCAGACGATGGGCGGGTCCGACGGTAGCCCCAACGACGGCCGCACCTCCTTCGGGTGGCCCGCCGACATCAATGACGACGGCGTGGTCGTCGGCAGCGCGGGCGACAGCTATACGCACCCGGCGCGGTGGACCTGGGCCGGCGTCACGGGGGCGCCCCAGGACACCGGCGTGTTCCCCAATCCCAACAACATCGGCGTGGCCGCGGGGGTCGACGCGGCCGGTGACGTCCTCGGGTGGTCGGCCATCGACGGCACCGGGTCACGCCCGTTCATCTCCGTCGGTGGGACCGGTCCGCTGCAGAAGCTGGACCACGCCAGCTTCGGGGCCGCCAACGACGTCTATCCCTGCGGCATGGCCGACGACGGGACGGTGATGCTGCGGGGCGGAGCGGCCGGCTATGTCCTCATGTCGGGGCCCGGTGCCACGCCCGTGCCTCTCGGGTTCGTCAGTGCGCCCTACTGCGGCAACAACTCGATCGGGCTGGCGCATCCGATCGCCTCCGACGGCACCGTGGTCGGCCGTACGTCGTCCCCGGACGCCCTCGTGGTGCGAGACCCGTCGGGGACCCTGACCAGCTATCCGGCATCGCCGCTGAGCGCCGTCGCGGTCAACAGCAACGGGGACGTCGCGGGCTGGTACTACGACCAGTTCTCGCGGGCCGCCGTCCTGCGCGACGGCAAGCTGATCGACCTCAGCGGGCTCTTCCCGGCGGGCTCGTCGGGGGGCCAGGTGCTCGACATCAACGACCGCGGCGACATGGTCGGACAGTTCACCGCCGCGGACGGCCTCCTCCACGGCTTCGTGCTCACCACCGGTTTCGGCCTCGACGTCCGGGCCTACGACCAGGACGGCGCCGAGCTGGACGGCGACATCGCCCCCGGGACCGAGATCACGGTCGAGGTGACCGTCTCCAACCCGCTGCCCCAGGCGGTCACCGGGCTCCATTTCGCCGGCGGGCAGGCCCTCGTCCTCGACGCTCGGTCCACGGGCACCGTCGGCTTCCTGGCCACCCCTGACGACCCGGGATCCTTCGACCTCGCTCCGGGGGGCAAGCGAGTCTTCACCTATCGCCTCACCGCCACCGGGGACGGCATCGACGCGCTGACCAGCAAGGTGACCGGGACCTCCGGCAGCGGCACCGAGCTGACCGCGGGGCGCTCGGTCAAGCTGGTCGTCGTCGACGGCGACCAGCTCACCAAGGCGCTGCGGAAGTATGCCTCCATCAAGGTCATCAGCGAGCTGATGCAGCACCAGTACCAGGTCTATGCCCAAGCCATGCGCCAGCGGTCGCTGGACTTCGAGCAGGCGCTCCGCAAGCGGCTCAGCCCCAGCGAGGAGCGGGCGTGGTTCGGCAACACCGGGCCCAAGGCCGGGCTGATGGTCACCAACGCCGACCGGGCCACCGGCCTGCAGACCCAGCTGCCCGCCGAGGCCGTGGCGGTGCACCTGCCCCGGTCCACCTACAAGGGATACACGGCCGAGGAGCTGCAGGACGCCTACAACTCAGCGTTCATGGCCGAGGTGGAGAACGGCGTCAAGAAGTATGTCAAGCACTGGGGCGACGTGGCAGGTGTCGCCAAGAAGGGCCTCAAGGACTCCTACTACGAGTCGGTGATGACGCTCGCGTGGATCCACGGGACCGCCACCCCCGAGCAGCGCGAGGTCGCGGCCTCGCTGTGGTGGACCTTCGCCCTGGAGAACGCCCGGTCGGCCAGGAACGGCTATGAGGCCGTGAGCAACGAGGTCACCCAGCTCGGCAACGACGGCGCCGCCGCCTGGTATGCCGTCACCCACAGCTTCGAGCAGGTCGACCAGTACTACGAGGCGTTCCGCGGCATCGTGAAGAAGGAGGACGACTTCCGCGCCGACCTGCTCAAGATCGCCGACGACAACCCGTTCCGCTTCCAGCAGGAGTGGGCCAAGCGGGACGCGGAGATCTTCAACAACGGGTGGCCGGTCATCGCCGACACCATGGCGGGCGGGTCGGTCGGCAAGGTGATCGAGATCGGCGCCAGCTCGACGCGGGTCAAGGCCACCGCCGGGGCGCTGTTCGAGATGGCCGAGCAGTCCGGCATCCTCACGCGCAAGGGCGCCGTCGCCACCGGTGCCTCCAAGATCCCGACGGTCGCGGCCGCCGACGGCACCGGCGTGCCAGCCGCCCTCACGACCGAGCTCGGCACCCAGCAGTCGATGCTTCAGGCCGAGGGCCGGCTCGTCGTCGAGTCCAAGGACTTCGGCAACGTCTATGAGATGCCCAACCTTGGCGGCGTGCCGGAGCGGACGCTCGACAGCAAGGCCCAGATCCTGGGTGAGCTGGAGAAGGACTACCAGGCGGCGACCGGCAAGCCGCTCGAGCTGGCCGAGGTGCTCAAGACCTCGAGCCCGCTGCGCAAGGAGGGCGACGTCGCCAAGCTCGAGCTCACCGCCGGCAAGTCCGGCAAGGCGGCGATGGTCGACGCAGGGATGCCCGAGGCGGCGCTGGGGGAGGCGAACTACTGGCACAGCCCCACCTCGCCCGACCAGCTCCCCGGCTGGAAGACGCTGCCCAAGGTCCGCCAGGAGGCCGCGATGGCCGAGTGGAAGAAGGCCAACGAGCGGTGGGAGGCGTGGGTCAGTCCCGCACCCGGGTCCAAGGAGGCCAAGCTCCGCGCGGTCGTGGGCCAGCGGGCGACCGTCCCGCTGGACGACGCCCCCATCGCCGGCATCCAGCGGTTCGTCAACGCCGAGTTCGAGGTTGTCCGGGTGACCCGCGGCGGCGCCGAGTGCGACCTCGTGCGGGTCAAGCACTACGAGATCCAGGTCAAGGACGTCAGCACCGGCAAGATCACCAACACCAAGGTGGTCGTCAACAACCTCGACGTCGCTGCCCCCCAGACCGCCGACGCCGATGCGGTCGCCATCGGCAAGGTGGTGGGCCGCACGACCGAGGGGGAGCCGATCATCGAGCCGCTGTCGCGCGCCGAGAAGGAGTTCGTGATCCCGCGCTATATCGACAAGAACGTCAAGGCGCGCCGAACGGGCGTCCA
>WBZL01003086.1_pt1 | contig 10664 bp, 7 predicted proteins | sample 5204291 | NCBI WGS metagenome assembly WBZL01 (sample SAMN12344345, study PRJNA552823) | activated sludge metagenome | biome: Activated sludge suspended growth; feature: Nitrification reactor; material: Wastewater; isolation source: activated sludge from nitrification reactor of wastewater treatment... | reverse complement strand
TGACTCGATTCTGCAGTGGCATGGCCTTCCTTTTGCATCAGGCGGCGTCGTCCCAGACCGCGTCCTCGATCTCGCCGATGACGTTCAGGGCTTCGCCTTTAAACACGTGTTCCAGGTTTTTCAGACCACCAGCATTCCTGAAAGCACCTTCCTCGAAGGTGGTCCGGTCGATGACGATGGCGCGCTTCATTTCCTTGGCGATGCGTTCCAGCCATTTCTGCTGGGGTAATGGCCAGGCACGACTAGCCAGGAGTTTCTTCATGGCTCGGTCGACGCGGGCCTCGAACGGGATCAGGGGGGAGCCCAGGGCCATCTGCCGCACGTAGCCGATGATGCCGGCGGCGATGTCTTCGTTCTTCGCTTCGCGCCAGGCCGTGCGCAGGGCGACTTCGTTGAATTCGTGTTCCGCGAGGGCCAGCCGCAGTTCACGCAGGTGGGCGCGGGTGAGTTCGCGGGGGCGGGTGACGGCGATCTGGAGGGCGGCGATCTTGTTGCGGTTGTCGACGATGAATTGGCGGAAGGCGTCGAGGTAATCCTCGGGCCGCTTTGCCAGGCCATAGCCGGATTCGATGGCGACCAATTCGTCATCGTGGCTGGAAACCACCTGGGCGATGCCGGTGCCGCTGCCCGTCTGCAAATTTTCCAGAAGTTTCAACAGGTTCGGGTTGGCCTGGATAAGCGCGGCCATTTCCTCCGTGCTGCCGCTTTTCAGGGCAGCGGGCCATGCCTTGAGGGAGACGCCAGCCACCTGTTCCAGCAGTTCCAGGGTGGGGGCGAGCGTGGAGCCGAGTTCCGGATGTTCCTGTATGCGTTTGAGGGCGCGCTGCACTAGGCCACGAATGCGCACGACGATCTGGTCCTTCACATCGTCGGCATGGCTGCGACCTGCCTCGCCACCCGGCGTCTGCCGGGCCTGCTCGTCGATGACCTCGGCAAACAGTTGCGCCAGGGGGATGCTGACTGTCTGCACCACGGGTTTCATGGTGTTGACCGGGTCGAGGGCGGCGTAGATGTCCACGGCGTCGAAGATGCGGAAAGCATCCTTGTCGATATCCGGGCACAGGCGGGTGGCGCGGCCCAGCATCTGCTCGTAGAGGATGCGGCTGCGCACCCGGCGCAGGAATACCAGGTTGCAGATGCTGGGCACGTCGATGCCGGTGGTGAGCAGGTCCACCGTGACGGCGATGGATGGCTGGCGTTCGTTCTTGTAGCGGCGGACGGCGGTGAGGGGTTTGTCGGTGCGGCCGGTGATCTTCATGACGGCCTTGTCGTCGATGGGGCCCCAGACCTCTTCCAACGCCTCCTTGAGCAGTTTGACGACGAGGTCGGCGTGGTTGTCGTTGGCACAGAAGATGAGGGTTTTCTGCTCGCCGTCCGGGTCCAGTTGTTTCGCCAGTTCCTCGCACACCACCCGGTTGAAGTTCTCGGTGATGACCTGGCGGTTGAAGGCGTCCACCTCGAAATCGAGCTCGTCGGGCAGGGTGGCGGTATCCAGGCTGCCACTGGCGGTCTGCACCACCTGCACCTGCTCGCCCTTGGCGAAGTGGATGCCACGCTGGGCCAACATGGTGATGAGACGGATGGGCGGCTCGTGGTCCACCAGCCAGCCGTCGATGACCGCTTCCCGGTAGCTGTAGGTGAATACCGGGTGCCCGAAGATGTCGACGGTGTGCTGGGCGGGGGTGGCGGTGAGCGCCACTTTCACCGCGTCGAAGTGGTCCAGTACCCGGCGGTAGGAGGAGATGTAGTCCGCCTCGGAGCGGATTTCCAGTTCGCCTTCGCCCATTTCCCGGTCCAGGATGTAGCCACGGTGGGCTTCGTCCACGACGATGCAGTCGTATTGGTCGATGGGCGGCAGCGTCTCGTCACCGAAGATGCGCCGCACCATGCCCTGGACGGTGGCAACCTGGACCCGGGTGGCGCGGTCCGGGGAGATGTCGCCAAGTTCCTTGACGTCGTAGATGTCGGTGAAGGTCTGGTTTTGCTCCAGTCGCATGTCCTTGAAGGCGTTCTGGGCCTGTTCGCCCAGGGCGCTACGGTCCACCAGGAACAACACACGTCGGAAGCGGTCGGCCTTAAGCAGGCGGTAGATCAGGCCGATGACTGTGCGGGTCTTGCCGGTACCGGTGGCCATGGCCAACAGGCAGGCGCGTTGACCCTGGTCGATGCGGATTTCCACCGCCTGTACCGCCCGCACCTGGTAGTCGCGCAGGTTGAGGTAGCCGAAGGGTTCGTGCCGCAGCTTGGCCGCCGCGTCCGCTTCCTCACTTTCCAGCAACTTGAGCAGGTTATCCGGCGTGTGCCAGCCGGCGAGTACGCGGGGGTGGCGGGTGGGCGCACGCACATCGCGGAACCAGACCCCGCTCTTGGTTTCGAGCTGGCGCAGATATGGGCGGCCGTTGCTCGCATAAACGAAGGGCAGACGGTAGGTGTCCGCAGCGCCGGCGCTGATCGGCCAGCCCGGAAAGTCTTCGGCGCTTCCGACCGGGCGTGGTAGTTGCTCGTCCGCCTTGACGCGGTAGTCACGGTTGTAGCGCTCTGCCTGGGTGATGTCGCCGGAGACGTCGGAGCCGTATTTCTTGGCTTCGACAATAGCCAGAGGCGTGAGTCCGTGGAACAAGACGTAATCGGCAGGGCCGCTGGCTGTGGGCCACTCGGCAATGGCCTTGTGCTTCCCCGCCTCGGGTCTGGCACCGAGGGTGTAACGGAGACTTTCACTGTCGGCCGACCAACCGGCGGCATTGAGCTGGGCATCGATGAGGGCGCGGGTCTCCGCTTCATCAAGGACAATGGCCTGCGATGCGCCTGCCATGCTGCAAGCGATGGCATCCGTATCTGCATTGCTACGGCTGGCGGCCTCCTGCTGGATGCCCGCCAGCTTTTCCTGGAAGGCGGCGGTGAGGCGCTGGCGTTCTTGTTCTTCCTCCCGCGCGAGTTGCTCCCACAGTGCGCTCTCCTCGGCAGTCCGGGCCATGCGCGATTCCACTTCCAGACGCTGGGCGCGTTCCGCCTCGGCCAGCTGGTAGGCGGCCCGAGCTTCCGCAGTTTTCAGTTCCAGGGCACTGGAGAGATGGGTCAGGCGGATTTCATGATCGGGTCGCGCCGGTTCAACAAAGGGGCCAGCCTTGAAGTTGCGCTGATCGCCCCTTGCCAAGGCGCGGTGGAACCAGAGGGCCAGTTCCCGGGCGATCTTGAGAGCGGACTTGGCCTGCTGCGGCGTGGTCTGGAATTCGTGGGCGGCCAGGTTGCCTTCGCGGCGCAGGTAGTGAAGGAGGTCGGAGACGTTGCGGTCGATCAGGCGGCGTATCTGCAGCAGCTTCAGGAGTTCGGCCTGGGTCTGCTCAGCCGGCGATTCCAGATTAAACACTGCGGCCAGGTGGCGGACAACCGCCTCGCCGAACTGCCTGAGCTTGATGACAGTGGTGTTGGGATCGTCGTGGTAATTGCGTTCCGCCACAGTGCAAAGCTGGAGCAATAGCGGGTCATGCTCGCTAAGGAAGCCGAAGTTGCTCTGCTGCCGATAGGGGAAGAGGTCAACCACTTCTTTTATATGTGGATTTTTACTATTGGAGCAGTATGCAGGCCGGGTAAAAGTACGTCTAGAAGCTCAGCTGAGTTACGAAAGTTCTGTGTACGCAAAGCACCAATCAGTGCATCTAACCGCAAGAGACTCAGCGTGTGATAACAAGCGAAAGTCTTGTCCAGATACGGCACTGATTCTGGCCACGGAAATGAATTCGAAACGGAGTGGGTACGCGCCCAAGATTCCCTGCCAATCCAGAGCAACGCCTTCTGCTACCGCTGTACTCCGTAGAATCCCAGCATGCGCATCATTGACTGTGTACCAGACTGACCAGGTCATCCGTGCGCGAACGAATGCCAAGTGAGGCCCTCTCGACGTCAGGTATAGGGGTAAATGCATGAGCAGTGCCCGAGGACACACGGCGGTGGGCGTGCTTGGATATGGCGGTTGCAGGCACAGCGTTATGCGGAACTGGAAGCTTCTATGCGCGAGTTGGCAGCCTCGCTTTGGTCTTCCCACAATAGTGGAAATTGTGAGAATAAGAACAGCGCGACATACGTGTTGCATCCATCGCTGTTCATTCTGGGAGAAACAACGATATGTGGCCTGTCCAGTGGTGGATAAGGTATACCTAGACGATAATTCAGTTGGCTGCTGCGGTATCTGGCCTGAATTCTCAGGTTGACCGCTCCTCACGCAGACCTCCTCCCTTCTGCTGTAGAAATCCGATTCGCCGGCCGTTCCAAGGCCAGGGGAGCGGCATGCCATCGGCGTCACCTGGTCATCTCGACACAGGAGGCTTACATGCCCGAAAAGAACACAACGCCGCTGCTTTCCCCAAAATTCGCCCTGGCGCTGCAATTCGCCAATGAAATCCACAACGCCCAGATGCGCAAGCCCAAACCAGGGCTGGCTGACCGGGTGCCATACATCAGCCATCTGATGGCTGTCTGTTCCTTTGTCCTGGAATACGGAGGTGACGAGACCCAGGCCATTGCCGCGCTGCTGCACGATGCCGCTGAGGACTGTGGCGGTCGTCCCATGCTGGAGACCGTGCGGGTCATGTTTGGTAGTGACGTGGCCGAGATCGTTGCGGTCTGCACGGATAGCTGGTCCGATTCGCCCGAGAATAAGGAGGAATGGGTACCCCGCAAGACCAACTATCTCCGGGCGTTGGCGGCCGAACCAGCCCGAGCCAAGCTGGTGTCGTGCGCCGACAAGCTCCACAACCTCAGTCATACACTGCGGGACATTGAACGCGAGGGTGCCGAGGCCTGGAAAAGCCGGATGGCAACAACGAAAAACGGTTCAGCCGAAAAACAATGCTGGTACTACCTGGGCTGCCTTGCGTCACTGTCGGCAGGTTGGGACAGTCCCATCCTGCAAGCGTTTGCGGGATCGGTCGGCAAGCTCTGTGACTGGGTGGGAACGCACGACGACAAGGTACGTTTTCGTAATCTGATGAGGTGACCCCATGAAGATCGATACGGATGTCATTGCCCTGATTACTGGTGGGCGTAGTGAAAACCTCGGCAAGGCTGTCTTCGTTGTCGGCTTGCCGGATGAGCCAAAGCTTCCCGATCTGGGTGGAACAGGGCCGCAGTGGGATGTGCAGATGGTCGCGGGGCCACTAATCGGTGCCGATGGTGAGCAATATCTTCGGGCCAAGATCGGCGAATCCTGCCTCACGCCCTTGAACATTACCATGGACCAGGCCCGCACGATGCGTGAGGCGGCCTTGCGCAAGATTGTTGAGCAAGCGATGTATGAGCTTTTCAAGGAAGAATGGTGGGGTGAGCCGCCGGATTAGCCACCCGGTGTTCAGTCAGGGACGCCAGTTTCAAAAAGCGCGACCCACCAGCGCCGATTATTATTTCCAGCACTCCACGACCAACGTCCACTTGCGCGCTTCGTCCGCCAAGTCAGCGGTGCTCTTGCTGCCAAACGAGAACATACCGCTACCGCCATAGTCGATGTTATGCGTATCGAGGAACGTTTTCAGAGTTTGGCCACTGACGGCGAAATTGACGTTCTGGCCAACTTGGCCGGTTGCCTTCGCCATCTTCGAGTCCGACAACTTCATTGCCACCACGCCGACCACTTCGCCCTTCATGTTGATGACTGGGCTGCCACTCGACCCCGGCTGAATCGGGGCGGTAATCTGAATCTGGTTGGTGTTGTTGCCAAAGCCGGTCAGGGCGCTTACCACGCCGGGAGTCAGGTTCCCACCTGAGGACAACACCGCATTGAGCGGGAAACCAAAGACGACAATGTCCTCCCCCTGCCGCAGTTTCGCCGGATTACTGGCAATGGGCGCTTGTGCGGATACCGCGCCGGGAATCTGCAATTGCGCGAGGTCGTTCACCAAGTCGGAAGTGACCACTTTCACCACGCCATTGCGGCCCTCGGCGCGAACCTCGGTGCATCCTTCTACGACATGGTGGTTGGTAATAGCATTGCCCGCAGCATTGACGATAAAGGCGGTGCCCGTATTTTCCTTGACGAGGCCACCGGGCGAAACTGTTTGCTTGCCACCCCTTGCCGAACTGCTTTCTCTGGCCAGCACCACGCCGACTTTCCAGGCCGATGACAATCGCTGCGCCTCGGCAATCTCCGCTGGAGACATTTTGCTCGCTGCAATCTCTCGCGTATTCCACGCTTCTTTTACGCCCTTGGCGTTTGCAAGATTTGACCATGCGTAGGCAAGAACATTATCGGTGGCTACCCCGAGGCCCCGTAAATAAGCCATTCCAAGCCTGAACTGAGCATCTTCCTCCCCTTGCACCGCAGCCTTTTGTGTCCATTCAGCTGCTTTGAAGTCGTCCTTCGGTACTCCCTCGCCCAGCATATACAGAAGCCCAACCGCGTTCTGTGCGCGACTTTCACCCTGGGTTGCTGCTTTATGAAACCACTCGAACGCCTTGACGTCGTCACGAGGAACCCCTGTTCCTTCGCGGTAGGCTAACCCTAGGTGAAATTGGGCTCCCTCAAATCCCTGTGCGGCAGCTTTCCTGGCGAGATCGATCGCCTTCGCTACGTCCTTATTTACCCCTTCACCGTTGAAGTACAAAACCCCAAGAAAATCTTGAGATGCCGCATCCCCCTTTTCTGCTGCGAGTTGCCACCATTTGAGGGCCTTGCCAATGTCTTTTGGCTCGCTGAAGAAGTGCAACTGTCCAAGATGAAATTGGGCTTTGATATGACCTTGTATCGCAGCCTTCTCATACCATTCAGCCGCTTTGGCGGAGTCTTGCGGTAAGCCGTCGCCAACTGAATATCGTCTCCCAAGCTTGTACTGAGAATCGGCATCTCCTGCCTCGGCATTCTTTCGCAACTCATCCAGCACTTTTTGGAGGGCTTGCTGCGAAGGCGTATCGAATTGGTCAAAAAAGTTGCCGCCCTTGGGCGCCTGCTGCGGGTCAGGCTCGGCAACAGTCGCAGGCGCAGCACCCTGCCCGCCCATCAGTGCCTTCATCTTTGCTACCCAATCGGATTGCTGACTGTCACCACAACCAGCAAGCAGCAAGCCCAACGTAATGGCCGATAGCCTTGCAAGGCACCTGACTTGGCTCATTCACCCCCCTTAATTTGCAATCATCTCCCGGTTTGGGATGGTAGCGCGTAGACGATAGGATGCCTCATCCCGCTGGATGAGGTATGACGGTGCAACCATTTCTGGCCCGTCCACTAGGCCAGGAATCACAACTTTTCTCTACCTGCATGACTTCGGTTTCCTTGGCCTGCCGCCGCGTCGGCCATTAATGCGCGACTGGTCCTTCCCGGCCTCAGTTCTCGGCCCGGTCGCAAGGCCACCGTGCCACTTGCAGCGGCCGTTTTCATAGATGGCCGTCTGCTTGCAGGGCGTGCCTGCCCTGGTGCGCGCGCCACACTGCATATCGCGCAGTTCGTACGGAAATGGCGGGCATGGGCGGGGGCTTCCATGCTCTCGAATCAATCGGCACAGTTCGTGATACTCGCGCCACCGCTGCCGCTTCGCTTCCGCCACCGCATCAACCTTGTGCGCCTGTTCATGACGGACCTTGTCGACACCATTGCGGAGTGTATGGACTGTCGGCGGGTCAGGTGGTTGACCTACTTCCTGGTACGGCTGGATGCCAACGTCCGAGCCGTGCTGCGGAACCGGCGTATTCGGCAGTTCAGGCCACAACTCGCGCCCTGTTCGTCCGTCACGGCATCCCCACAGTGGGCAAAATTCGAGGCATCGCCTCGATGCGTAAATGTCCAGCCGCCCAGGCTGGGCCTTCGCAAGGCAAGTTCCTACTGAACTGAGCCTTTCGCATTCGCCGCATGTTCTTGTCGCCGTTTGGGTAGGCAACGGGTTCATGAAATAGCCCCCGTCTGTTCGTCAGCTTCCACCACCTTGCGCCAGCCGTCCGGGTCAACCCGCGCGTCGGCCAGGGCAAGCGCCAGATCATCGCCGGAGTAGTCCCGGCGTTGCGCCATTGCCCGGATGCCGGCCTTAAGATCACCGGCAAGGGACGCCAGCCAGGCCGGGCAGGTGGCGCCCTGGTCCGGGTGGTAGCGAATCACGCCGGGCAGGTCGGACAGGCCCGCCGCCACGGGTTCACCGCAACAGCCGGAACGGCAGGCATAGGCGCAGGTGGAACAGGCGCGTTCCGGTTCCGGTGCCGCCTGGTTGATGGGTTCCGCCGCGATGGCCTCGGGGTGGCGTTCCAGAATCTCGGCATGGGTGGCGGGCGGGAAGCTGGCGACTTCCGCCGGCTCGCTTTCGACGAAGTGAAGCCGCCACCACCGGGAAACGGTTGCAATCCCCTTGCCTTCGCTAATTTCCGAGGTATCAGGGGTATCAAGGGTGCAAGCCCCTATTGGCGCGGGATTCCCTGATACCCCCGACAGGTTGCAAGGGGTATCAGGGGTATCAGCCCGGCAAGTTTCCAGTTTGGACAGCAGCGCATCAAGCCCCATGCTCGCCCCCTGTCAGCTTGTCGGCTTGGACGGGGTACAGCTTCACGCCCCGCCCGCCGATGCGGTAGAACCTCGCCCGCTTGCCATCCGCTCCCGGCGCGGGAATGACGCCGGTTTCCTGCAACACGTCCAAGGCCCGCTTGAAATCGAAACCCTTGAGGGCTTCCCGCAAGCCGTCCGCCGTGAACAGATAGGTTCGGCTGCCCATCGCATCCTGCCACCAGCCGGCCCGGTCTCGGATGGACGTTTCATGGTCACTGTCCGCATCTGAAAAGCGCCCGTCGCCGTGCCGTTCGAGGAAGCCGGACACCCGTTCGAGTATCTGCCGGCGTTCATCGTTGCCCCGGCCCCGGATAGCTCGCCAGGCCGTGAAGCCATCCGCCGCCGCCTGGATGGCCTCGCCCTCGGGCCAGCCGGTCAAGCCGTATTCCGTCGCCACCTCCCCCGCCAGGGCCAGCAGGGCGAAACGCCCCGCCGCCCGCTTGTCCTGTCCCTCGCCCCCTTCGGCGACAAACTCGGGCAAAGCCTTGATGCGTTCCAGCAGGGCGCAGAAGTCCCGGCTGTCCCGCGTCAGTTTTTCCAGAAAGGCCCGGCCCGCGTGCCCGTGGTGCATGACAGCCGCCCGCTTGATGGCGTCCGACAGGGCCGCGCCGCTCGCCATGCCGTGCAAGGTGTCGAACAGGCCGTAGGCCCGTGCCGCCGGAATATCCAGCAGCCGCACAGACTGGCCGGCCTTGGCCCGGTGCCCGCCTTCCTGCATGGTCGTGGCAATGGTGCGCTCGCCACTGGACAGCACGAAGCAACGCCAGCGCACCACACCACGAGCCGCGCCGCTTCGACTGGCCCGTTGCTTGCCACGCCCGTTGCCCAGGGCGTAAACGATGGCTCCGACTTCCTTGGGGTCGCATTCGCTGATTTCGTCCAGGGCCAGTAGGCAATCATTGAACAGCGCCGCCGCGCCTTCCATGCCGTTGGCCGTGGCCCGCCAGCTTCGACGGTAGTTCGGCCCGCCCCAGGTGGAACAGGCCGCCTCAATCGCGGTCGTCTTACCGGTGCTGGAATCTCCGACGAAGTGAACCCCGCCGCCCTCAGCGTTGCATTTCGCCAGCATCGGCCCGGCGAAGGAAGCCGACAAGGCCAGGGCCAGCAGGGGGTTTCCCAGCGCCCGCGCCGCGATTTCGGTTTTCCAGCCGTCCAGCGTGCCGGCCTTTGTGTACTCATCATGGCCCCGCTCGCCGGTCTGGAATATCACGCCGGAAGCCTTGGGGCCGATTACCGCGTCCGGCAGGACGAAGGAATCGTCGCACCAGCCCACTTGCGGGGCGCAGCGCATCCGGCGTTTCGGGGGCTTGGCTTGCAGGTGGTTCGCCAGCAGGGTTTTCGCCAGGGGGTCGATTTCAACACCCATGCTCAAAAGCTCGCCGCGCAAGTCATCGCCGCCAGCCTTGAGCATTTCCATTGGCATGGCCCATTCCCGCCAGCGGCTCAGGGTGTTCCTGAAGCGCAACAGCCGCCCGAAATTGTTGTCTTGCCCGTCGAAGGTGACGGCTTCGACATAGAGCGGCGAACATACCCAGGTTTCCGTCAGCATCGGCGGGGCGTCGCCCTTGCCTTGCTTGACGCCGAAATACCAGACACCGGGCCGGTACTTCGCGCCGCCGGCTTCGGTCCAGTCATCGAACACCATGAAGCGGGGGCGTTCGTTGATGCCGGGGATGGGGCTGGATACCGCTGATACCTCTCGAACTCCCCCAGGGGTATCAGCGGAAAGCCCGTCATTGCTGGCTTGCACCCCTGATACCTGTGATACCCCAGGAATATTCATCGGCGAAGTTGAATCGGCATCTTCCCGGCTTGCCGGGATGGCGTCAGGCGGGCTTTCTTCCTCGGGCTGGGGCTCGCCTATTACCGAAGCCGCCGCGTTCGCTATGCAGCGTCTTACGGCTTCCAAGCCGCAATGCGCCGCCATGTCGTTGAAATCGGATGTCTTCTCGGGCCGATTGGAACCGAAGTCGGGCAGGGCCACCACGCCGCCCACCGTTTGCGCCGCTTCCTTGGCCCTGAACAAGCCGGGGTTGCCTTCCGTCGCCACGTCGTCATCGGCGCATAGAATCAGGGGCAGGGCGGGGAACTTCTGGCGCAGGGCCTTTGCCACCGGCACCAGGTTGCCGGCAATAAAGGCCACCGCCACCGG
>WBZL01005335.1_pt1 | contig 10666 bp, 12 predicted proteins | sample 5204291 | NCBI WGS metagenome assembly WBZL01 (sample SAMN12344345, study PRJNA552823) | activated sludge metagenome | biome: Activated sludge suspended growth; feature: Nitrification reactor; material: Wastewater; isolation source: activated sludge from nitrification reactor of wastewater... | reverse complement strand
AAGAAGATCAACTCGGCAACATTTCCGGTAAGAGGGTTGTTCCCTCCTCCTCGAGCCCCAATATAAACAGGCCAAGTAACGTCAATAGCGTTCATTGCGCCATTACCTGCAAGGGGACAAGGGCTAAAAGCTTGTAGGGTGCCGTTTTTACTTACCAAGTGAGTTCCATGAGTGCCACCATAAGCATGAGTAACCGCAGCCGGTGTCGAAGTTATCCATCCTGGAGATAGGCTCAAACCAGATGTAGTACCATTCCTTCTCACATAAGCTGTGCAATTCAACCCTGCAGAATAGAGGTTGCTGCCATCAATTGAGTCGGTTGTCGCTCCCTGTTCATAAACAAAACCAGCCGTTGTAGTATCGAACACGGAAAAAATAGTGAATTGATCCATGGTAATATTACTGCTAACCAATGCATCAATTTCAGTACCATTGAAAAACAGTAACGGTTGATTGTTTAACGACCCAAAATTAAAAGTGGGTTGTTTAGTAGAGGTGCTTTGAGTTGCATGGGCGCCATTGCCGCTCTGGTCTTGCCAACAGCCGACAGAATTACCATTTGCAGCTGGGATGGTGCAGTTGCTTTGCGAGAAGACGCCCCGGTCGGCGCGGAGCCAGAGTTCCAGGGTGCTAGAGCCATCGGTGACGCCAACGCCGCCGGGACCGTTGCCCGCAGTTGCTAAAGTAAACGCTTTTTGCGGCGCAAACCATAACAGGCTTAGAACTAGCAAGCCAAATAACGCCAAAAGATACATTTTGCTGCCGAATTTAGCAGCTCCCCCAAAAAGACGACTGTCCTTCTGCTTCCGTTCCCCATTCATCACGTAAACCTCCTGAAAGGATTGACGGCCGTTCCCACCCATCCACCGTTTCATACTGCGTGCGTAAAAACGGCCGTTTCAATAAACGAAACAATAAATTATAGTGCAGCGAAGTTGGTTGGTTGAATAATGGAAAATTACCGCTTACTACTGGCCAAAGAAAAAGTTTTCAGGCAACATGCCTCTAAAGAAGGCAAGCAAAATACCAATCGCATTATACTAACACACTCCGGCAATTAGGTTAGAAATTGGTAGTAAAGCGCCAAATCACCTTACAACGTTCCTTACGAACACGAAAACTATCCCCTGAAGGCGTCAAGGCCATGTTCCCTAAAAACCTTACCCGCCTCCCTCCTGCATTGAACCCACAAACCCTTAGCCGTTGCCGATAATCATCATCCTGCACTTGACCAAATCATGTGAGACCATAGAATGATATGGGTTTTTTATTGGCCACGATGCTCTCATTGAGTACTCTTGTGAAATAAACTGGAGACATTTATGAAAATAGGACTCATCCCGGCTGCCGGTTTGGCAACCAGGTTAGGCATTACCACGCCCAAGGAACTCATCCACCATCAAGGTCAAGCTATCATCGATTACAGCATCGATCACCTGATCGACGCCAAGGTGGATCGCATTGTCATCGTCATCCGCCAGGGCAAAGAAGCCATTCAGGAACACGTCACCCACAAATATCACGACTTCCCCTTTCAATTTGTCTATCAGGATGGCAAAATCGGCCGTCTAATTGACGCTATCAAAGCCAGTTACTCGGCAATCAGCCAGCATCAGGTGTATTTTTGCATGGCCGATACCCGAATAACGCCCAACCCATTTCTGCTCAACCCCACTCACGAACTCACCCTACTCTGCTTCCAGGCTCCGGGTGAAACATGGCAGCATTTTGGCGTTATTGATCCGCAAAATCATCAAATTATCGATAAACCATCAGCTTACATCAGCAGCATTTGTTGGGGCGCGTTAATCTGGCAGCCGGCCTTCACCGAACGCCTGATGGCCCAACACGATCTCACCCAGGCCATGAACGACGCCCACTGGGAGCATCAAATCTGCATCGAGTCTTACAAAGATATCGGCATAAAACCCGACAGCGCCACGAGAAAAACAAAGGCTGCTCAGTGAACAAATCACCCAAACCAGATACTTTTGCCTCAACGGTCAGCGGATGGGGAGATGCGCGTTTCACGGCGCGCGCCCGACCCATCTTAGTGCCAGACAGAATGAACAAAGTTCCCCGAGGCAAGTTTAGCTTGCTGGATGAGGCCGCCCTATTTCTTCGCGTCGTCAAAGCCGCCCGCGCCGAACGGGTCTTGCTTTTGTTCAGTTCCCGCGGATACCTGAAGCCAGAACTGCTGGCAGCCGCTTTCATCGGGTTATGGCCCAAACGCTGGCGGCCTTACATCGTGTTTTACGGGGAAATGTATGAACCGGATACCGGCTTACGCGGTTTGACCGAACCATGGATGATGAAGCTTACCAATCGCGCCGTTTTTCGCTTTGCCCTCCACTCCGCTGCCGAAATCCCCGTTTTTTCACGCCTGTGGGGCATCGACGAAAGCAAAATCCGTTCCTGCTCATTCTTCAATAAAAACGCCCGCCCCGACGTAGTTGTGCCGGATAAACCGCGCGGCCAACACATCTTTGCCGGTGGGACTTCGTTTCGTGATTATGAACCGCTGCTGGCGGCCGCCCGATTGATGCCCGACCATGAATTTGTCATTGCCACCAATCGATTAGACGACCACCCGCATATTCCGGCCAATGTTCGCGCCGGGCTGGTGACGCCGGCCGAATTTGATAATCTGATCGATACGGCCGCGGCCGTTGTGGTTCCCTTACGCACCGATGTGCATCGCATCACCGGCATGTTGACCTATTTGCAGGCGATGTGGGCCAAAAAACCGACCATCGTTTCGGATACATTGGGGGTGCGCGAATACGTTGAAGACGGCAAAACGGGTATCATTGTCGATGGCTCGCCGGAAAGTTATGTGTCGGCAATTCAGTGGGTGCTAGACCCGGCCAACAACGGCCGTATCCACCAAATGTGTACCCTTGCCCACAATACCGTCCGCGAGCAATTTACCATCGAAAATCATGTAACCAAGCTTCTTGCCATCATGGACGAAGCGCTGGCGGCGGCCTCTGCTTCATGAACAAACCAGACACTATTCAAGTTCGCCCGGACGAACAATTTGACGAAACCAGATTGGCTGACTATCTGCACGGCCGTCTCCCCGGCAGCAGTAATCCCCTCACCGTGCGGCAGTTCGGCGGCGGGGCAGCCAATCTCACCTACCTGCTCGATTATGGCACGCACGAATACGTGCTGCGCCGCCCGCCGCTCGGCCCCATCGCCAAATCCGCCCACGACATGGCCCGCGAATACAAAGTGCTGTCGGTACTGCATCAGGCATTTCCCTACGCGCCCAGAGCCTTTTTGTATTGTGACGACACGGCCGTTATCGGCGCAAACTTCTTCATCATGGAACGGCGGCAGGGACTGGTTGTGCGCCGAAGCATTCCGCCAGAATATGCCAACCAGCCGCACGCCGCACGGCGCATAAGCGAGGCGCTGGTGGACGCCCTGGCCGACTTCCACGCCGTGGATTATCAGGCTATCGGTTTGGGCGACCTGGGCGAGCCGGATGGTTTTATCGAACGGCAAATTGAGGGGTGGTACGGCCGTTGGCACAAAGCCAAAACCGCGGATGTCGCCGCCATGGACGCCACCTATCACTGGCTCAAAGACAACCTGCCACCCACCACCGCCCATTCCCTCGTCCATAACGATTATAAATTAGATAACGTCATGCTCGATCCGGCCGATCCGGGTAAGCTAGTCGCCATCTTCGATTGGGACATGTGCACCCTGGGCGACCCGCTCAACGACCTGGGCGCGCTGCTCTGCTACTGGAGCGAACCCACCGACCCACCCTATTTTCAGGCCATGGCCATGATGCCTACCGGCGACAGGGGCTTTCTGACGCGGCAGGAATTGGTGGAACGGTACGCCGAGAAAAGCGGCCGTTCCGTTAGCAACATTCGCTTTTATCATGCCCTGGGCCTCTACCGGCTCACGGTCATCATCGCCCAAATTTACATCCGCTACCACCGCGGCCAAACCCAAGATCAGCGCTTCGCCGCCTTCGGCCCGATGATTCCACTGATGGCGCAGGCGGCCCTGGAAGTGGCGGAACGGCCGTGAAAGAGACTAGAGACTAGAGATTTTCCAGTCTCCAGTCTCTAATATCCGGTTACAAAAATGATCGCTATTTACCTCTTCTTCTTAAGTCTCCTGCGGCGCATTCGCATTGGTCTGAAAGACCCGACGTTTCGCGGACTGTTTTACACGGCCGTACTCATCATCACTCTGGGCGGTGTCTTTTACCACAATATCGAAGGCTGGTCGTGGCTCGATTCCTACTACTTCACCATCATCACTCTGACGACGGTGGGTTATGGCGATTTTTCGCCACAGACCGACCTGGGTAAAATTTTCACCATGATCTACGTAGTGCTGGGCCTGGGCATCATCTCCAGCTTCATCCTGCTGCTCGCTTCCCAGACCGAAGACAATCTATCTCTGATTCACCGACTGCGCGACAACCACCAAAACCAGATCGACGACAACGCAACGGATACGGCCGTTTCCGATCCAAAGGACAACCAACCATGACCTATCACTCCATCTTTCGCCCGGACCTGTTCGCCGGGCAAACGATCATCGTCACCGGCGGAGGCAGCGGGATTGGCCGGGCGACGGCCCACGAACTGGCCTCGTTGGGCGCGCATGTGATCATTGCCGGGCGCACGGCGGAAAAGCTGGCAGCCGTCAAGGCGGAAATCGAGGCGACAGGGGGATTGGTAACGGCCGTGCCCGCCAACATTAAAAAAGAAGACGAAGTCGTTGCCCTGTTCGACCGCGTTTTAGCTGAACACAACTCCATTTATGGCCTCGTCAACAACGCCGGCGGCCAGTTCGCCAGTCCAGCCGAATTTATATCGCTGAAGGGATGGACGGCCGTGCTGGAAACCAACCTCACCGGCACCTTCCTTATGTGCCGGGAAGCCTACAACCGGACCATGAACCAACACGGCGGCGTCATCGTCAACATGCTCATGGAAAACTGGCGCGGCTTCCCCGGCATGGCCCACTCCGCTGCCGCTCGCGCCGGCATCGAAAATCTCACCAAAACCCTGGCCGTGGAATGGGCGCGCTCCGGCGTGCGCCTCAACGCCGTCGCCCCTGGCCTCATCGCCTCCAGCGGGCTGGACAACTACCCGGAAGCCATGCGCCCCATCATCGAGCAAACCATCCAGGACGCCCCCTTCAAGCGCATGGGCACAGAAAGCGAAGTCGCCAGCGTCATCACCTTCCTGCTCTCCCCCGCCGCCGCCTACATCAGCGGCGAGTCCATCAAAATCGATGGCGCAAGTTCCCTGTGGCGCAAAACCTGGCTCATCGAAGACCACAAAAACGCCCCGCTGCCGTATAATGGCTTCCAAGAATCTGCAAAAGGCGAGGATGAATCATGAAGTTATGTTTGGACCAATCGTGGAGATTAGTCCAATCGAACCAGAGCAAGGAGCACACATGCAATTTTTACACGGTGGTGAACTGATTGCCCGGCAGTTAGCGGCACAGGGCGTGAATGCGATCTATGGATTATGCGGCGGGCATGTCGCACCTATTTTCAACAGCTGCGCTAACAATGGCCTTGCGGTGATTGACGTGCGCCACGAGCAGGCCGCCGGACACGCCGCCGACGCCCACGCTCGGCTCACGCGCAATGTTGGCGTGGCGGCGGTAGTGGCCGGACCAGGGGTAACAGATGCCGTAACGGCCGTTGCCAATGCCTACCACGCCCGCAGCCCGCTCATCCTCATCGGCGGCGCGGCCCCCCTCAACACCAAAGGCCAGGGCGCACTGCAAGAAATGCCCCAGGTTGATATGTTTCGCACCTTTACCAAGGCCAGTTTCACCATCGAAAAAACGGCCGAGATTCCGGCAAAATTGCATGACGCGTTCAAGTTGGCTCTAAACGGCCGTCCCGGCCCCGTCTTCATCGAAATTCCACTGGACATCCTCTATGGCACGCTGGAAGAGGCCGTCATCTTCCCCAAAGTCGTCGCCGAACCGGTTGAGCCGGAGCTAAGCGCCATGCAGCGCATCTTCGAGCTGCTGCGTGCCGCCCAAAAACCCATTCTCATTGCCGGAACCCAGGTCTACTGGGACGCCGCCTCCGACGCCTTGCGCGACCTGACCGAACAAACCGGCATCCCCGTTTTTACCAACGGCGGCGGGCGCGGCACACTGCCCATGACCCACCCTCACTGCTTCAAAGCCAGCCGCAGCAAAGCCCTTAAAGAAGCCGATCTCGTGCTGCTCATCGGCACGCCCATCGACTTTCGCCTGCGTTACGGCCAGGGCTGGAACGCGCAAAGCAAACTCATCCAGATCGAAAACGACCCGGCCGAACTTAACCACAACCGCCAGGCCGACGTCGCCCTTATCGCCAATTCGCGCCTCGTGTTGGAAGCGCTGGGCGAAGGTTTGCAAGGCATTCGCTACGACGACTGGCTGCAAGCGGTCACCGGCATGGAAGCCAAAAAGCGCGCCGAGCAGGCTGTTTGGGAAGCATTTGATGATGCGCCGGTGAATCATTTTCGCATGGGAGCGGAAATCAACCGCTTCATCGACGCCGAGACCATTATCATTGGCGACGGCGGCGATATTGTCAGCGCCGTCGCCAAAGTTGTCGATGTGAGCCGACCTGGCCAATGGCTGGACCCCGGACCGCTGGGCTGTCTGGGCGTCGGCGCGCCATTTGCCCTGGCCGCCCAGTTTCTCCACCCGGACAAAAAGGTGCTGATTATCAACGGGGATGGTTCGTTTGGCTTTAATGGCTTCGAGTTCGATACGGCAGTGCGCTTCAACCTACCCATCGTCTCCATCGTCGGCAACGACGCCGCCTGGGGACAAATCCGCAACCCCACCAAAACCATGCTCGGCCAGGCGGTCGGGACCAAACTTGCGCAAACTCGCTACGACCAACTTGTCGTGGCGCTGGGCGGCTACGGGGAATTGGTAGAAGACGCCGGCGACATCGGCCCGGCCCTGGCCCGCGCCTTCGCCAGCGGCCAACCTGCCTGCATCAACGTTCTGCTGGACCCGGATGGCCTGTCCAAAACCAACGCCAGCACGCCTTACATTGTCTGATCAGCTGAGGGGAATTGGAGACTGGAGATTGGAGATTGGTCCAATCTGAAAACCGCCAACTTGTTTTCATGGTTACTACTCTTTATTTTTTAGTCTCCAGTCTCTAGTCTCAATAACGCCATGAAAAGAATCGTTGAACTCTACCCCTATAACCCCGCCTGGGCGGCTGAATATGCAGCGGAGGCGGCTCGGTTGACACCAGTTTTCGGCCATCATCTCCTGGCTATCCATCACATCGGCAGCACGGCCGTTCCCGGCCTGCTCGCCAAACCGATCATCGACATCCTGCCCGTCGTGGACGACATCAGCCAGATCGACACCCTAAACCCACAAATGGCTGCGCTGGGCTACATCGCCAAGGGGGAAAATGGCATCCCTGGCCGCCGCTATTTTCGTAAAGGCAGCGATGCTTTCCACACCCATCACATTCACGTCTTTCAGGTGGGCAGGCCGGAAATTGATGAACATTTGAACTTTCGTGATTATTTGCGCGCCCACCCAGACGAAGCGGCCGCTTACGGCCGTCTCAAAACCACCCTCGCCGCCCAATTCCGCGCCGACCCGCCGGCCTATACCAACGCCAAAGCCGAATTTATCGCCGAGATTTTACGGCGAACGGCCGTTTGGAAGGCCCACACCTTATGACCCGGCTAGAGACCCCACGTCTTCGCCTGATGGCCCTGTCTGAAGGCCAATTGCAGATGCTCGACAACGATCCGGATCTGCTAAATGTTAATTTGCCCGTGCCCATTCTGCCATCGGTATTCAACCCCATCGTTGCGCGGGCGATCCGCGCTAAACTGGCTAAAATGCGCCTCGTCAGCCGCAGCGACCACGACTGGTTTACTTATTGGCTCATCATACGCAAAGACGAAGAGCTGGGCATCGGGTTGGTGGGCTTTAAAGGCAAACCAAACGGCCGTGCCGAGGTGGAAATCGGTTATGGCCTGGCCCCGGAACAACAAGGCCAGGGTTACATGACCGAAGCGGCCAGGGTTTTGGTGAATTGGGCGCTGGCCCAACCCACCTGCGGCACAGTCACCGCCTGGACCGAAAAGGCTAACGTTCCATCCCACCGCGTATTGGAAAAAATCGGCATGGTGCGCGGCAGCGAACAAAACAACAAATACTACTGGTATAAAAAAGGAGGCAGCGCATGAATCTGAACACCTTATTTGGGCATTGGGACCTGGTACGTCAGGGATTGTTGACGGTGGTGCAAACGTTTGACGGAGATGAATTGGCGCAACGGCCGTTCCCATCCTCTTGGTCGGTGCATGAAATTATCTGCCACATCGCCAACACCGAAGCAGGCTGGATTCATTTCGCGGCCTGGCGCAAACTGGATACCTGGCCGGAACCATACACGGCCGTCGACTACCCCACCATTGCCGACCTGGTAAACTTGCTCAACACCATCCATGCCCAAACGGAGGTCTGGTTGGCGTCGCTGACCCTGGAAGACTTAAACAACGTCGTCAGCTTTGGCGATGGCGAAATTTTCACCGTGGGTTGGATTATCTGGCACGTCATCGAGCATGAAATCCATCATCGCGGCGAGCTGTCGTTGTATTTAGGCCAGTTAGGCCACAAGGGGTTGGATGTCTAACCAGCGTCCGGCAGAGTAAAAGGCAAGCAGCATGAAAATCAAACAAGTTACTCTGGAAACATGCGGCCAGGAAACCGGCCTGGTTGTGGTGATCGACGTCTTGCGGGCGTTTACCACGGCCGCATTTGCCCTGGCCAACGGAGCCATAGACATCACCCTCGTCGGCGAGGTGGCCGAAGCGTTTGCGCTGCGCGCCGCCACCCCGCAAGCGCTGATCATGGGCGAAGTAGACGGCCGTCAGGTTTCCGGCTTCGATTTTGGCAATTCCCCGGCGGCGTTAATCGGGGTGGATTTACACGGCCGTCACCTCATCCAGCGCACCAGCGCCGGCACCCAGGGCGTCGTGCGCAGCGTCAACGCCGCAGTCATCCTGACAGCCAGCTTCGTGTGCGCCCAGGCCACCGTGGCCGCCATTCAGGCCCTACAGCCCCAACAAGTCACTTTTGTAAACACGGATAACCGCCCCGGCGGTTACGGCGATGAAGACAGAGCGTGTTCGGATTATCTGTCGGCGCTGCTGCGCGGCGAACAGCCCGACCCGGCCATCTACCTGGATCGCGTGCGCAATTCGCGAAACGGGCGTCTTTATGCCAATACGGCCGTTACTCACCTGCCCACCACCGACCTCGACTGCGCCACCGACCTGGACCGTTTCGACTTTGCCATGCGGGTCAACCGGCAAGAGAGACGGCACATTTTAACGGCCGTCTGACACCCGTAACCGGCGCTTTCCATCACGCCAGATAAAAGCCGAATCGAACAGTGGACGAAAATTAGTCATAGTGTCAAAATAAGGCCATCAAACATTCACCCCAATGAGGAGAAACATGTCGAAAGCAAAATATTCTGGAAAAAGCCAGGCGGCTAAAAAAGCGCCAAACAAAAACGGTAATTCCTATGCCAAGAAAAACGGCGCAGGCACAAAAACGGCCGTTACCAAAACGCGCAAACCGTATCTCACCGCCGCCCTGGCCCTGATTCTGGTCGTCAACATCGTCTTCACCATCCTACTATTCAAAGAAAAACGAGTCCTGGGCATGGCCTTCGCCGACGTGCCCTGGTACGCCTGGATGATGATTCTCACCAGCATTGCCAACGTCGTTGCGGCCGGCGCATTGTGGTATTGGAAAAAGTGGGGACTTTATGTTTACATCGTTTCCGCCGCCGCCACCACCCTCTTCATGGTCTTGGGCGGTCTGATTGGCGCCGGATTTAGCGCCCTAGCCCCCGCCGCCATCATCGCCTATCTGATCAGCCTGAATTGGAAGCAGTTCGAGTAAATGAGCGAGATTGGTCCAATTTTGCCGATTGGACCAATCTAAAACGGCCAATTTATTAGCGCATAATCGCGTAGCCTGAATTTAGCGGCGGATGACGCCCTTCTCCAAAATTAGCCACAAGACACTGCATGAGCGGACACACCAACAACGTTTCTTTAATCGACAACCAGGGATGGGACGGCCGTATCCTGGTTTTGGCCAATGGCGCGTTGGTGCAAACGTTCATCATCATTACCGACCGCTTTGTGGCGCTGATCGACACGATGATCAATGCGGAAACGGCCGTTTCCCTCCTCCAACACGCCCACCCCTACCTCGCCAACCGCCACCTCCTGGTCATCAACACCCACGCCGACTACGACCACGCCTGGGGCAACCAGGTCTTCGCCGGGCCAGCAGCCCGTCACCCGGCCCCCATCATCGGCAGCCGCCGCTGCGCCGACATCCTGCGCAGCCCAGAATCCGCCGACACCCTGGCGCAAATGGCCGCCCATGAACCGGACATCTTTAATCACGTCATTCCCACCCCGCCCACCATCCTGTTCGATGATCAACTCACCCTCGACGGCGGTGACCTGACCCTGGAACTGTTCGCCACGCCCGGCCACACGCCTGACCACCTATCTCTCTACATCCCGGAAATCGACACCCTTTTCGCCGCCGACGCCGCCGAACTGCCTTACCCCATGGCCCGCACGACGGCCGGGCT
>WBZL01005333.1_pt1 | contig 10668 bp, 7 predicted proteins | sample 5204291 | NCBI WGS metagenome assembly WBZL01 (sample SAMN12344345, study PRJNA552823) | activated sludge metagenome | biome: Activated sludge suspended growth; feature: Nitrification reactor; material: Wastewater; isolation source: activated sludge from nitrification reactor of wastewater treatment... | reverse complement strand
CGTCAACACGGGCTCGGAGACGCCCGGATCGTTGACGTCATTGAAGAAGCGCTGCAGGTTGTACGAGGCGATGGTGACTTCGCTGGCGGTGGGCGCGGTCACCACTCCGGAGGTGATCGTGCCGGTCACCGTCGGGTTGGAGCCCGGTTCCGGGAAAATGGTGTAGCGGCGGAACCCGTAGTCGAGCGGACCGACGAGGCCGTTGACCGTCTGGCCGAAGCCGACCAGCAGCGCGGTGGTACCCGGCAGTGCATCGCTGTCCACGCGGATCAGCTCGGGGTTGCCGTCCCAGCGCGGGATCGGCGGGATGGTGCCGGCCGGCGGCGGATCCGGCGGCTGGATGCCCGGCTCGCGCTGCGAGCGCGGCACTGCGCCTGCGACGAAACCGTGGAACACGCCGTTGTTGCTGCCGGTGGCATTGGTCTCGTTGACGTTGCCGTTGGTGCCGCTGTTGACGGTCAACGCAGTCACCGTCACGCGCATGCCTTCCAGGCGCTCGAGCTGGTCGAAGGCGCCGGCCGGATTCGGGAAGGCCGCGCTGAGCGGCGTCGGCGTGGGCAGCGGGTTGCCGGCCGACAGCTGGGTGGTCGCGGTGACCGAGCCGATCTCCGTCAGCGGCGGCTGCAGCGGATCGCTGGCCGGGACGAACTCGACCACGGTGCCCGTCACCTGGATCTCGGCGCCAATGACCACGGCCGCCGGCGGCGCGCCGCCGGTGAACACGAAGATGCCCTCGGAGGTGTTCGGGTCGGCGTCGTTGTCGATGCCGCGGTTCTGCAGGAAGTAGCCGTTGGTGCGGATCGCGTAGACGATGCCGCGGGTAGTGACGGCAGTACCCACGATCGGCGAGGACGCGCCCGGGCCCTGGATGTCGTGAATGTTGGTGATGACCACATCGTCGTTGTTGATCGTGCCGGTGCCCTGGCCGTCCGCCAGGTTGGCGCCGACCACGTTGGTCACGTTGACGAAGAAAGTCTCGTTCGGCTCGACGGTGGTGTCGCCATTCACGACGACAGTGAACTGGTAGCTCGAATTTCCAGCGGCGATGGTCTGCCCGGTGAGGGAGTTGTTGACGTAGTCGTTGTCCGCAGTGGTGGCCGTGTTGTCGGCGGTGGCGATGTCGAAAGTGACGCCGCCGGCACCAGCCGGGATGCTCAGCGACACCGTGAACACGGCATTGACCGTGCCCGCATCCCCTTCGACCACGGACACATCGTTGACCGACAAGCCCGGGACCGGCGCACCCGCGCCCTGCGGGGTGATCGAGAAGTCGTCGATGGCGAGGCCGTCATCCGCGCCCGTGGCATTGAAGTCCGTCCAACGGATCCAGAAGCTCGCGCCGTTGGCGATGCTCAGCGCGGGCACGTTGACCGGCCCGAGTGCGGTGCGATTGGCGGCGATATTTCCGTTGAGTGCTCCCACCGCGCCCGTAATCAGCGGCTGTACGAAATCCAACGTGTCCACGTTCGTCCAGCTTCCGGTGGCCAGACTAGTCGCGTCGACACTGTACTGGAAATCGATACGGTCCGGGACGGCCCGCCCGGAGGTGCCCAGGCGCCACTGCTCTCCGGTGTACGCGATGTCGAGAGCAGTGATGGCACCGCCGGTGTTGTTGGTGAAGCAGGCGCCGATCGTCGGTAGGAGGCTTCCGCTCTGCAATCCACCAAATGCCCGCTCGGAGTCGGCAGCACCGCCGAAGCTATACGTGTCACCTCCGTTTCCGGACCCGGTTCCTGCGGTGTAGGTGGTGTTGGCGTTGGCCAGCGTCTCCAGGAAAGCCCACCCGGTTGGCAGCGTGCTGCTGGTTCCGGTGATTGCCAGCGTGTCGAAGCCCTCCGTGCTGGCCACGCCTGTCGTCGTCAGCGACACGCACTGCGCCTGCGCGCCATCCGACCACAGCGCGCACGCGCCGAGCAGGGACAATGCCGCGAGCGCGGCGGAGAAACGCTTGACCATCATGTTCAACCCCAGGGCAGCCGGAAACAGCGGGGCAGACGCCCCGGACTGTGAAAGATAGCGCGGAATGATGTCGATTCCGAGACGGGCCCGCGTCATGCGCCGGGATCGGGGGCGAGCACTGCCGCCTCAGGCCTTCGCGCGGGGCTTCCTGGACCTGGGCGCCGGGGTGGCAGCCGGTTTCGCAGCGGCCTTGCCTGCCGCGGTCTTGCGCGCCGCGGCCGGCTTCTTCGCGGGTTTGGCCGTGGCGGCCTTGGGCTTGGTGCCGCTCGGCTTTGCGGCCTTGCGGGCTGCGGGTTTGCGCTTGGCCGGCTGGGCCTTGCCCGGCCTTGATTCCGGCTCTTCGGCCGCGGCGACGGCCGGCCCGGAGCCGGGCACCAGTCGCCGCAGGTCGCCCAGGGTCGGCAGCGAAGGCAGCAACCCGGTCACGCGCCCGACCCAGGACTTGGCCGATTCCTGGACCTGGTCGATCGCCGTGCGCGCGGCGCCGGTGGCCCATTCGACCAGGGTGGATTCGTCGATGTTGGTGACCTGGCGCATCAGCTTCGGCCATTCTTCCAGGTCTGCGTCACGGAACTTGGCAACCGCCTGGGCGCGCATGCCGATGGCATAGGTCAGCGCGATGTTCTTGGTCGCCACCGTGGCGATCTTGGCGATCGGCAGCGCGCGCTTGAGCACGAAACCGCCGACCAGCGCGCCGGCGTAGCGCTTGAGCAGCTTGGCAACGATGCTGGACGCATGGGTGGCGCCCACGTTGGTGGCGGCGATCGCCAGGATCGCGAAGCGCTCTCCCGCATCGCCGAGTTCCACCTCGTACAGCGCGAAGGTCTCGATCACCAGCTCCGACTGCAGCGCGGTCACGGTGCCCACATCGATGACCGGCCCGAGGAACACGCCCGCCAGCTTGCCGGCGCCGGGGACCAGTTCGACCACCGCCGACAGCGCACCGATGGCGCCCGCCTGCAGGCACTTGCTCTGCACCAACAGCCGGTGCAGCTCCTCCAGGTCTGCGTCCGGAAGGCGCTTGCGCAGCGCCGCCACGCGCGCCTTGGCGGCCTTGCGATCGGCCTTGCGCAGCGCCTTCCAGAGCTCTTGAGCAGCTGCCGGCAGCATGGAACTCTCCTCACGGAAGATGGCTGCATCCTACCCCAGCGATGCAGGGCGCGCCGCGTGCAACCGGAGAAAGTGGCCGATCGCGGTGCCGGGTGTGACGCAGCGCCACATCCCGGCACCGCGGGAGCCTGCACGCGCAGCGCGTCAACGGTTATGCTGGAGCAGAGGCGCGGCAAGGGGAGCGCAAGTGAACGCAGCGCAGGCGCTGGGAAGACTGCTGTTGGTCGCGCTCGTCGGAGGCGCGGGATACTGGTACGGCAGGCAATCGGCGCATCCGCAACCGTGCGATTGCGGCCCATCCATGAGCCAGATCACGCCGGCCCCAGCAGTGACCGAGGCGACGCCGACGCCTGACCCTGCGCCCACTCCAGCCGCAGCGCCGGGTCTGGCCGTGTCCCAGGCGCTCGGCTGCTTCCGCGACGCCCAACCGCTGGATCTGGACGGCCACCACGCCCGCAGCGCGAACAATACGCCGCTGCGCTGCGTGGCGATCTGCGCTGACCTGGGCTTCGCCTATGCCGGCCTGCAGTATGGCGAGAGTTGCCTGTGCGGCAATCAGTATGGGCGCTACGGCACGGCGGACAATTGCAACCTGCCGTGCACCGGCAACCTCAACCTGAACTGCGGCGGCTATCTGGCCAACTCGATCTTCAGCACCGGCGTCGCGACGCTGCCGTCAGCCATCTCCGCGATAGGCATGGAAGCGGATGCCGCGACCGCACCGACCGAAGGGGCGGAGCCCGCCGCAACGCAGACGGGCGACAACAGCGAATCTGGCAAGCGCTGATCCACCCGGACCCGGGCCAGATTGGTGCGGCCCGAGGTTGTTGCCAGTGCGGCCGCCGCTGTCCGGCCCAATCCTTTCACCCGGCGCACGCGCTGCCTGCGATCATCTCGCGTTATCGTCCGCGGCCTGAGCCGATCGCCTTCCGGGAGCCCCCATGCGCCAAGCATTGACCATTGCCATCGCCATCGCGCTGGCCAGCCCTGCCCTCGCGAAGACCTCGCGCACCGATGCCGATACCCGCTGGACGGCCTGGGAGCAGCACCAGCAGCTGGAGCGCGACAGCCTGTTCGGCGGGCTGAAGTGGCGCTCGATCGGTCCCACCGTGCAGGGCGGACGCATCGTCGACATCGAGGTGCACCCGGCCAATCCCTACACCTTCTACGTGGCCTACGCCTCGGGCGGCGTGTGGAAGACCAGCAATAACGGGGTCAGCTTCGCGCCGCTGTCGGATGGCCTGGCGACCATGGTCTCGGGCGACATCGCGATCGACCCGCAGCAGCCGGAAACCCTGTGGGTGGGCACCGGCGAGCCGAATTCCTCGCGCTCCTCGTATTCGGGCCTGGGCATGTTCGTCAGCCGCGATGGCGGCAAGAGCTTCGCGCACGCCGGCCTGACCGAAGCCGACCGCATCTCCCGGGTGCGGGTGGACCCCAAGGACAGCCAGCGCGTGTTCGTCGCGGTGCAGGGTCCGCTGTACACGCCGGGCGGCATGCGCGGCATCTACCGCACGGTCGACGGCGGGAAGTCCTGGCAGCAGGTGCTCGCAGGGACCAGCGAATGGGCTGGCGGCATCGACCTGGTGTTCGACCCGCGCGACTCGCGGACGGTGTACGCGGCGATGTGGGACCGTTCGCGCCGGCCGTGGAATTTCGTCGAGGGCGGCGAGGGCTCCGGGGTGTGGAAGAGCACCGACGGCGGCGACAGCTGGACGCGCCTGCCGGGCTTCCCCCAGGGCAAGCACGTCGGCCGCATTGGCCTGGCCATTTCGCCTGCGGCGCCAGACCGCCTCTACGCCAGCATCGACAACCAGGAAGCGATGCCGGAGGAGCTCGTCGAGCTCGGCGACCAGCCGCTGTCCCCCGCGCGCCTCAAGCGCATGAGCAAGGAAGAGTTCCTGCGCCAGGACCCGGACGCGATCGAGGCGCTGGTGCGCAACGCAGACTTCGAGCCCTCGATGGATGGCAAGAAACTGGTCGCGATGATCAAGTCGGGCGAGCTGTCGATGGACCAGCTGCGCGCCGAGCTGACCGACGGCAACGCGGCCCTGTTCAACACCGACATCCGCGGCCTCGACATCTGGCGCTCGGACGATGCCGGCGGCAACTGGGCGCGCGCCAACCGCGAGCCGATCCGCGATTTCACCTACACCTACGGCTACTACTTCGGCGAGATCCGGGTGGCCCCGGACAATCCCGACCGGCTGTACGTGCTCGGCGTGCCCACCGCGATCAGCGAGGACGGCGGTGCCACCTGGAGCGGGCGCATCAACGACCCGCAGGTGCACGTGGACCACCACGCCTTCGAGATCGATCCCGTCAATCCGCAGCGCCTGTTCAACGGCAACGATGGCGGCATCGACGTCAGCTACGACGGCGGCGAAAGCTGGCTCAAGCTGGACCGCCAGGCGGTCGGCCAGAGCTATGCGCTGGCGGTGGACATGGAGACCCCGTACAACGTCTACACCGGCCTGCAGGACAATGGCACCTGGAAGGGCTCCAGCCTGTCCGACCCGGATGCAGCGGGCGGATTCTGGGGCGAGGGCGACGACTGGAGCTTCCTCAACGGCGGCGACGGCATGCAGATCCAGGTGGATCCGCGCGACGCCTCGGTGGTCTACACCGGCTACCAGTTCGGCTGGTACCGTCGCAGCGGCCGGGACGGCGGCGAGGTGCGCCCGCGCGCGCCGCTGGCGGACCCGGCGCTGCGCTTCAACTGGAACACCCCGATCCTGCTCTCGGAGCACAACCCGGACATCCTCTACATGGGCGCGAACAAGCTGTTCCGCTCGATGGACCAGGGCCGTACCTGGCAGGCGATCTCTGGCGACCTGACGCGCAACAAGAACCGCGGCGACGTGCCCTTCGCGACCATCACCACGGTCTCCGAATCGAGCAAGACCTTCGGCCTGATCGCCGCCGGCACCGACGACGGCCTGGTGTGGATCACCGAGGACGGCGGCGTGAGCTGGCGCGAGGCCAGCAAGGGCCTGCCGAAGGACCGCTGGGTCAGCCGCGTGGTGCTGTCGACGCATGCACGTCCGCGCATCTATGCCAGCCTCAACGGCTACCGCGACGACGACATGACGCCGTACGTCTATGTCAGCGAAGACCTCGGCAAGAGCTGGCGCTCGATCGCCGCCGGTCTGCCGGCCGAGCCAGTCAACGTGATCAAGGAAGACCCGGTCAACGCCGACGTGTTGTACGTCGGCAGCGACCGCGGCGCCTATGTCTCACTGGACCGCGGCCAGAGCTGGCAGGCGCTGCAGGGCGGGCTGCCGAACGTCGCCGTGCATGACCTTGTGGTGCACCCGCGCGACCGCGAACTGGTTGCCGGCACCCACGGCCGCAGCGTGTGGATCGTCGACGTGCTGCCGATCCAGGACCTGACGGCCGAGGTGCGCGCCAAGCCGGCGCACCTGTTCCACGTGGCCGATGTCGATGCCGAGCGCGGCTGGCGCAGCGCGCGCGACCGCTGGTTCGCGCACAACGAGCAGCCGCCGAAATCCGTGATCCATTACTGGGCCGCGCAGGCTGGCAGCGGCAGGCTCACCGTCAAGGACGCCGACGGCAACCCGGTTCGCGTACTCGATGTGAGCGCGAGCAAGGGCGTCAACCGCATCGAGTACGACCTGCTGGTCGATGCCGACCTCGGACTCGCCGCGGAAGCTGCGCGGGTGGCGAAGGCCGCCGAGAAGGGTGAGGCCAACGCCAACACCGAGGGTGAACTGGGCAAGACCCCGCTGGCCGAGAGCAAGCGCCTGGGGCACCCGCTGTACATCACACCCGGCGAGTACACCCTGTCGCTGGACCTCGGCGCCGGGGCCAGTGCCGAGCAGAAGTTCAGCGTGAACGCGCCGAAGGCCTATGAGCCGAGGGTCAAGCCGAAGTTCAAGCTGCGCGGACGGTGAGACCTGCCGGCGGGCGGCGGCGAAGCCCCCGCGCCTAGCCCGGTGTACGCGCGTCAGCGCGTTCACCGGGTACTTGCGGCAAGCTCGCAGGCGGTGATCGCTGCGCGATACACCGCCCGTATACGATTTCCAGCACACGCATGGACAGCCCGAAGTGCGCGCGCCAGCGTGCTCACCGCGTGCGTGCGGCGAGCACCCGGTCCAGGTATGCGATCGCCTCGCCGGAATCGCTGTTGCCGAGCCAGAACAGCGCCTGCTTGCGCTCATCCATGGGCAGCTTGCGGTCTTCGACCACCGCGATCAGGGCCGGCACGCCGCGCCCGTCCGGCAGTTGCGAGAGCGCGAAGATTGCCTGGTGGCGCACCGATCGCGAACGCTCCTGGCGCAGCGCGGCGCGCACCTTGGCCTCCGCGCGTGCGTCGCCGGCGTGCGCCAGCCAGAACCAGGCCTGGCTGCGTACCGATTCGGCCGGGTCGGAACTGGCCTGCTGCAACAGCAGGTCGCCGCGGCGGTCCACGCCGCTCTGCGAGATGGCAAACGCAGCATGTTCGCGTACCGACGGATCCGGATCGCCAGTCAGCAGCGGCTCGATGCGGCGCACGCCGGCCTCGCCGCGCGCATGTCCCAGCCAGAACAGGGCGTCCTTGCGCCGCTCGCCAGCGGCCGGGTCGCTCGCGATGCCTGCCAGAGCGTCCTCGGCCACGCGGCCGGCGTGCAGCGCCAGCGCGCCGAGGGTCTCGCTGAAACGCTCATTGCCGGCAGGCATCTGGCCCGCGAGCCAGCGCGCACTGGCATCGGTGTCGAGGGCGCCGAGGTCGGCCACCGGCGTGCCGGCGCGCACCGGGCAGCTCGGCGCATAGGCGCGCACCCGGGTGGCCTGGCCGCCCTGCATCAGCGCGTAGATCTTGACGGTTTCGGTGCCGCGCTCGCCATCGCTGGTGTAGTTGCCACGACGGCTGTCGAGGTCGCAGGCAACCGCCGCACCGGCGGGATCGTCGAGCGAACGACAGCACCACTCGGGCGCGCCTTCGACCGCGTCCACCGTCCAGCTGACCCAGCCATCCCGCGGCAGCGCGAACTCGCTCGCCGTCGCCCCCGCACAGACCAGCAGCAGCGCTGCTCGCAGCCATCCGAACCGCAGTCCATGGTACGCAGCCACGACCCCTGCCCCCTGCCCCTTGCCCCGCTTCTGCCCTTCGCGGCTCATGGCGCCTTCCCCTGCAGGGCGGCGTCGATGGCTTCCAGCGCGGCATCGCCGCCAATGATGGTCAGCTGCCGCAGCACGGTCTGCTTTTCCTGCGGGTCGCTGCTGGCGCGATAGATTTCCAGCAGCGCAGCTTCGTTGCCCTGGATCATCAGGCCTTCGAGCGCCGCGCGCCGCACTTCCGGGTCCTGTGCGGAGCGGTAGATCTCCTTCAGCGCCACGCCGGCGTCGTCGCTGCCGACGATCCCGATGCTGCGCACCGCATCCACCCGTGCCTGGCTGTCGGGGGCGCTGCTGGCAAGCTTGCGCAGGCTGTCGAGGTCGCCGGCGATGGCGTAGGCATGCACCAGCGCACCGGCATGCTGTCCGAGGTCGCCGAGGCTGCGTAACTCGTCGAGCGCACCGAGCGCGCCAAGTGCCTGGATCGCCTCGCGCGCGTCGTCCTGGTTGCCTGCGCTGCGCGCCAGCGCGGCGATCTCGGCCTTGCGCCCGGCGATCAGGTAGGCATGCAGGACGGCGTCGCGCACCTCGCGGTTGCCACCCCGGTAGATCTCACCCAGCGCCTTCAGCGCCGCCTCGTCGCCGCCGACGCCCACCATTCGCAGCGCCTCGATGCGCAACTCGCCCTGGCCGTTGCGGGCGCGGTCGAGCAGCAATTGCTGCGCCTCGTCGCTTTCGACCTGGCTCAGCACGAACAGCGCGCGCATCTTGACCAGATCGGTCTGCGGGCCTTCGAGCACGCGCTGGAGCAGGGGTAGAGAGCGTTCCGGCGGCGCGGCCATCAGGCCCTCCAGCGCGGCAATCGCGAGTTGTTCCTGCTCGGTAGGCGCTGGTTGCAGCACGCGGGCGGCCCGCGCGGCGTCGCGCGCGGCGCGCTCGGCCAACCGCGCGGCGCGCTCCGCGTCGCGTTCGGCGGCACGCCCGGCGGTCTCCGCCTGGCGCGCGGCGGCGCGCGCCTGGTCCTCGGCGGCGCGACCTGCCGCTGCGGCAGCCTGCGCAGCGCTGGTCTCGGCGGCCTCGCCGGGCGCCTGCGCCCCGATGCCGAGCGTCGCAGACAGCAGAATCGGCAACAACATCCATTTCAGATTTCGACTCATTTCAGACTCCATCAAAGGGTTTGCACGATCTTTGACGGAGATCGGGCCAATTTGGTTTGCAGGATTCCGAGCTCGAAATCAATCTGCGAGCGCGCACCCAGATCGCTACCGTCCGCGGACGGCGGCTCGGCCAGCGCCAGCAACACCGGCTCGAAAGTGCGCAGCACGCGTGCCAGGCGCTCGTCCCCCTGGGCCTGCGCGGCGCGCGCATACATGCGGTTCTGCTCGATTACCTCATCGACCAGTTGCCGCCGGCGCTGCGGGTCGTCCGCAGGCAGGTCCGCCAGCACCAGCCGCGCGTCGCCGAGATAGCTGCTGAGCCCGCGCGACAGCGCCGGGGCGCCGTCGGCGGTCGCGGCGGCCACCATCGGTGCTGGCGCCGGCGCCGCGACCGTCGGCTGCTCAACCAGGCGTGTGCCGACGGCCACGCCGAGCAGCACCAGCGTCGCGCCGGCCAAGGCCAGGCGCCAGTGCGGCGCGCGCGTGGCGGCCGGCACCGCCGCGCGCTGGTCCAGGCGCAGCTTCCAGCGCGCCAGCGCCAGCGGACTCGGCTGGTGTTCCTTCGGCGGCGGCAGCGCCGCCAGTTCTGCGCGCAACTGCTGGTAGCGCCGCGCGAGGTCCAGGTCGCCGCGCAATCGCTGCGTCAGCTCGATGCGCCGCTCCGGCGCCAGGCCATCGTTGTAGACATACAGCGTGAGTTCGTCGTCGCTGATCGCGTTCATGCTTCGCTCCGCCAGGGGTCCATGACCACCCGCAATTTGCGCAAGGCCCGGAACAGCGCCTGCTTGACGCTGTCCGGGCTGATCTTCATCTCGTCCGCGATCTCGACCAGCTTCCACTGCTCGACATGCTTGAGCACGAAGCAGCAGCGTTCGAGTTCGCTCAGGGCCTGCATCGCGCCGTCCAGTCCATCGGCGAAGGCCTGCGACAGGTGCACCGAGTCAGGCGTGTCCGGCGCCACGCGGTCATCGTCCTCCGCCGGCCCGCCCACCATCTGTGGCCGCAGCCGCCGCATGAGGTCGATCGCGGCGTTGATCGCGATGCGGTGGATCCAGGTATCCAGCTCCGCCTCGCCACGGAAATGCGCGCGCTTGTCCCAGGCGCGCAGCAGCGCGTCCTGCACCGCATCCTCGGCCAGCGCGGCATCCCGCGTGATCCGCAGGCAAGCCGAATACCAACGCCCCGAGCGCTCGGCGAGCACCCGGTGGAAGTCGTCCAGCGCCAGCGCGGGGCGCGATTTGAGCCAGGCAAACATGCGGGCTTGGACGTTGGGGCGGGGAAAAGGTTAGCTGGTGAATGGGATTTCGATGGGGACTCGGGCTGACCGCCGGTTGTTGGTTATTGGTTGTTGGTTGTTGGCAGCGAAGCGCGCAAGCCGGTGGCC
>WBZL01005331.1_pt1 | contig 10670 bp, 9 predicted proteins | sample 5204291 | NCBI WGS metagenome assembly WBZL01 (sample SAMN12344345, study PRJNA552823) | activated sludge metagenome | biome: Activated sludge suspended growth; feature: Nitrification reactor; material: Wastewater; isolation source: activated sludge from nitrification reactor of wastewater treatment... | reverse complement strand
GCCACCCTTCGGGTGTCTCGGCCCTTCGGGTAACGATCGCTATCGCAAGCGCTCGGAAGCAGTGGGGGCTTCGCGAGCACCGAGTTGGGTTGGAGGTTGGGCCGCGGGAATCAGCGGCCGGGGAACCACGACGGCAGGACGGCGAGATAAAAGGGGCTCGCCGGTCGAACCGCAAGCCATTGACATGGCTTGGGTTCTACCGTGCCGGTCGGTCGGGGCGCGTGCCGCGCCTTGCATTTTGGCGAATGCAATCAAAGGCCTTTTCGGCACCCTTTGCGCTGTTGATTGCTGGGATGCCCGGCCATGACGGCAGGCGACAGCGATCTGCGGGTTCGGCCCGGGCGCATCCGCAGTACCCGCGTGCCGAAGCAAAAGAGCTTCATCAACCAGGTGCTGCGCGCTGCGAAGAAGGCCGGGCACACCTCGGGTCAGGCTACAGCCGGCAGGCGTTCGGCGGCCTATGGACGCTCGACGTTTGGCCGCGGCCGGCTATCTTTTAGCAGAGCCAGATTGTTCAGCCCCACACGGCGCGTCGTGGTGAAGGCGCGCGTGGTTCGTCACAAGGGGCGAGCCTTCCGCTCAGCACCACTGACGGCCCATCTCTCATATCTGAAACGCGAGGGCGTGACCCGTAGCGGCGAGCGAGCCGAGATGTTCGATGCCGGCAGCGACCGTGCTGATGACGCTGCGTTCGCGGAACGCTGCAAGGACGACCGGCATCATTTCCGGTTTATCGTCTCGCCCGAGGACGCTGGCGAGATGACCGACCTCAAGGGCTTCACCCGCGATCTGGCCAAGCAGATGGAGACCGATCTCGGCATCCCGCTCGATTGGATCGCCGTCGATCACTGGAACACGGACAACCCTCACGTTCATCTTCTCGTTCGCGGAGTCGAGGGGGAAGGGTCAGATCTCGTGATCTCCCGCGATTACATCAGCCGGGGCTTGCGTTCGCGCGCCGAGGAGCTGGTCGCCATCGAACTGGGTCCAAAACCGGAGCACGAGATCCGCAATTCACTGGAAAGGGAAGTCGCAGCGGAACGATGGACGCGGCTCGATCGGGAGATCCGGCTGGCGGCAGATGAGACCGGGTATATCGATCTCCGCCCCGAACATCCCGGTAGCTCCGATCCTGAAATCCGGCGCCTGATGATTGGCCGCCTTCAACACCTAGAGAAGATGGGCCTCGCCGCGTCTGCCGCGCCAGGAGAATGGATGGTCGGGCTCGAGGCCGAGCGGACCTTGCGCGATCTTGGCATGCGCGGCGACATCATCAAGACCATGCGCCGCACTTTTACCGAGCGTGGGGAGGCGCGCGGCGTTGCCGACTACGTTATTCAAGGCGGACAGCCGTCGGCCCAGATCATCGGACGATTGGTCGCCCGGGGATTGCATGATGAACTGACCGGCGAGGCGTATGCCCTGATCGACGGAACGGACGGACACGCGCATCACGTGCGCTTCCGAGGGGTCGAGGCATTTGAAGATGCACCGCCGATCGGCGGAATCGTTGAAATGCGACGCTTCGGTCAAGCCGGCGATCCGCGGCCGACTCTGGTGCTGGCGACCCGCTCGGATCTCGATCTGGGCGAGCAGGTCAGCGCGAAGGGCGCGACCTGGCTCGACCACAGGCTGGTCGAACGCGACCCCATGCCGCTCGCTATGGGTGGATTCGGTCGCGAGACCCGCGACGCCATGGAAGCCCGTACCGAGCATCTGATCCAGCAGGGCCTGGCGCGCCGGCAGGGTCAGCATATCATCCTGCAGCGCGACCTCCTCAACACGTTGCGCCGGCGCGAACTGGACGAGGTGGCGGCAAAGGTTTCGGCCGACACCGGCCTGCCTCACGTGAACGCCGCCTCCGGGGAGCATGTGGCCGGGACATATCGCCAGCGTCTGACGCTCGCCTCGGGACGCTTCGCCATGATCAATAGTGGGCTCGGCTTCCAGCTCGTGCCCTGGTCGCGCGAGCTCGAAAAGAGGCTCGGGCAACACGTCAGCGGCGTCGTGAAAGACGGCGGTGGCATCGAATGGGGCTTTGGTCGCAAGCGCGACCTCGGGCTCTAGCAATCTCTCCAATTCAGTTGCGGAAGGACGTTCGGGATGTCCGGAACCAAAATCCTCTGGGGACAGGTAATCGTCGTCGGCCTGATTGTTTTGCTGGCCATCTGGGGAGCAACCGAATGGACGGCTTGGCGGCTCGCCTGGCAACCAGAGCTTGGGCGGCCCTGGTTCGAACTGTTCGGACTCAAGGTATATTACCCGCCGGTCTTCTTTTGGTGGTGGTTCGTCTACGATGCCTATGCGCCTCAGGTCTTCGTCGAGGGGGCCTTCATCGCGGCGTCAGGGACTTTCGTGTCGATCGCGGCAGCGATCGGCATGTCGGTCTGGCGGGCGCGCGAGGCCAAGGACGTCGAGACCTATGGCTCGGCGCGCTGGGCTGATGCGGAAGAGGTTCGAGCGGCCGGACTTCTCGGTCCGGATGGTGTGGTGCTGGGGAGGCTCGACCATGACTACCTCCGCCATGACGGACCGGAGCACGTATTGTGTTTTGCGCCAACCCGATCCGGCAAAGGTGTCGGCCTCGTCGTTCCTTCGTTGCTGGCTTGGCCCGGATCGGCCATCGTTCACGACATCAAGGGTGAGAACTGGCAACTGACCGCCGGCTTCCGCTCGCGGCATGGCCGCGTCCTGCTATTCGACCCGACCAATCCAAAGTCTTCGGCCTACAATCCGCTCCTTGAGGTCCGGCGTGGGGAATGGGAGGTTCGCGACGTCCAGAATGTCGCCGATGTCCTGGTTGACCCTGAAGGTTCGCTCGACAAGCGGAACCATTGGGAGAAGACCAGTCATTCTCTCCTGGTCGGCGCCATCCTCCACGTCCTCTATGCCGAGTCGGACAAGACTTTGGCCGGCGTCGCCGCCTTCCTGTCCGACCCGAAGCGGCCCATCGAGGCGACGCTGAAGGCGATGATGACCACCCCACACCTAGGCGAGCCGGGCGCTCATCCCGTGGTCGCCTCGACCGCGCGCGAACTGCTCAACAAGTCGGAGAACGAACGTTCGGGCGTCCTGTCCACGGCGATGTCTTTCCTGGGGCTGTACCGCGATCCCGTCGTGGCCAAGGTGACCTGCCGATGCGACTGGCGAATCGCGGATCTGATAGCAGATAGCCGCCCAACGACGCTCTACCTGGTGGTGCCTCCCTCCGATATTTCGCGGACCAAGCCCCTCATCCGTCTTGTGCTGAACCAGATCGGCCGGCGCCTGACCGAGGACTTGCACGCCCGCGATCGTCGACATCGAGTCCTGATGATGCTTGACGAGTTCCCGGCGCTGGGGCGTCTCGATTTCTTCGAGTCCGCACTCGCCTTCATGGCGGGGTACGGCATCAAAAGTTTCCTGATCGCGCAATCGCTCAATCAGATCGAGAAGGCCTATGGGCCCAACAATGCGATCCTCGACAATTGTCACGTCCGAGTCAGCTTCGCGACCAATGACGAGCGAACCGCCAAACGCGTGTCCGACGCCTTGGGTACGGCGACGGAGATGCGCGCGATGAAAAACTATGCTGGGCACAGGTTGAACCCCTGGCTGGGGCACCTCATGGTCTCTCGGCAGGAGACGGCGAGACCGCTGCTGACCCCTGGCGAAGTCATGCAGCTTCCGCCGATGGACGAAATCGTGATGGTGGCAGGCACGCCGCCGATCCGGGCGAAGAAGGTGCGCTACTATGAGGATCGGCGGTTTAGCGAGCGGGTCTTGCCGCCGCCCGATCCGGCGACATCCGGTCGGTCATCGCGAACGGACGGATGGTCAACGGCCGGAACGCTGAGGCCGGTGCCACTTCCAACCGATAGAGCGCAAGGAGAGGAAGACACGGCGAACAGCGGCCTTCGTCGCGAGCCCGAACTCCCCGATCACGTTGCGATCGCAAAGGAGACGACCGAGCCGACGCCGGCAGAGGAATTTGCCGTCGTTCTCGACGACGACGAGGATGCGGTCCGCCAGTCCCGACTTATGCGTCAGCAGATGCGAGGCGTCGCGCGACAGGTCGCCATGGACCCGAATGACGGCATGGAGCTCTGAGGTAATATGCGCGACAGGATGAACGTCTATTTCCCGCCAGAGCTTCTGAAACAGATCTCGGATTTGGCCGATCGCAAGAAGATTTCTCGGTCCGCGATCGTGGAAGCGGCTGTCGCTTCGTTTCTGTCGCCGGACGGAGCGGACAGGCGGGAAGCAGCATTCACGCGGCGCCTCGATCGGCTGTCGCGTCAGATGCAGCGCTTGGAGCGTGATGTTGGTCTAACGGCTGAGACCTTGGCCCTCTTCATTCGCTTCTGGCTGACAATCACGCCGCCGTTGCCTAACGACGCGCAGGCGGCGGCTCAGATAAAGGGTAGGGAGCGCTTCGAAGGATTTGTCGAGGCGCTCGGACGCCGCTTGCAAAAAGGGCAAAGCTTTCTGCGCGAGATTCCAGAAGATATCCGTCAGGAACCGGCCGGCGAAACCTGACTGAGCGTCCTTGATGCGCCGACCGCGTCGGCTCTTCTTTTTCTACGCCAGCCTACGACCGCAGCAACTTAGCCGAACTGATAAAAGCTGGACGCGCTATCGGCTCGAACGAGCCGATAGCGAAAAGGACCAGCATGCAAATCTCAATAGGACGGTATCGAATTGCGCGCGTTTTCCTCCCCTTTGCTGCTGGATACTATCTTTCGTATCTGTTTCGAACGATCAACGCTTTGATCGGGAGTCATCTCAGCTCGGATGCCGGGCTTGGGACCGCCGACCTCGGGTTGCTTACGTCAGTCTATTTCCTTGTTTTCGCAGCGGCTCAGATTCCCGTCGGCATATTGTTGGACCGCTTTGGTCCGCGCCGAGTCCAGAGTATTCTGCTTTTGGTCGCCGCCGCCGGCGCCGAATTGTTCGCGATATCGACCGGCTTCCTGTCACTTTTGATCGCGCGGGCAATGATCGGGCTTGGCGTGGCGGCGGCGCTGACAGCAGGACTGAAGTCCATCATCATCTGGATTCCCAGGGAGCGAGTTGCCTTGCTGAACGGCTACATGGTCATGCTGGGCTCGCTGGGAGCGGTGACCGCTACCACTCCCGTCGAACACCTTCTCGCCTGGATCGGCTGGCGGCAGCTCTTTGATATCCTGGCGGCCGCTACTGGTGCGGTAGCCATTCTCATCTATGTCCTGGTGCCTGAGCGAGCCATTGTCCCATCAGCGCGCGCCACCCTTAGCTCCGTTTTCGGCGATCAGCGCTTCTGGCGAATGGCCCCGTTGTCGGCGACTTGCGTTGGATCGGCTTGGTCCCTGCAGGGATTGTGGGCATCGCCGTGGCTAGTGGACGTGGAAGGCCTTGATCGCGCGAGTCTGGTCGGGCAGCTGTTCATGATGTCGATCGTACTTAGCGGCGGCGCCTGGCTGTTTGGTACGACGGTCCATTGCATGAGGCGACGAGGAATCGGAGCTGAGACAGTATTGGCGATAGTCGCGGTGCTGTTCGTCGTAGCCCAGCTTGCCCTGATCCTGCGCGCGCCTCTGCCATCCATTGTGCCATGGTCTGTGGTGGCAATTGTCGGAACGGCAACCGTGGTCAGCTTCGCGGTGATAGCGGATTACTTTCCGCCGGAGCTTGCCGGTCGCGCCAACGGCGCCTTGAACGTCTTGCACTTTGGTTGGGCGTTTCTGGCACAATACGCGACAGGTCTTATCCTGGAGCAATGGTCTGCGAATGATGGCCATAGGCCCGTCCAAGCCTATCAAGTCGCGTTCAGTCTCAACGTTGCACTGCAGATCGCGACGTTGGTCTGGTTCGCGCGGCCCTGGCGCCGATCCATCGCTTTGTGGACGAGTTCAATCCTCTTGTTCAGACCGGCTGATGTTTCCTGCGCTCCCGAGTCAGTCGGGTTGTATGAGGATTCGGTCATCCTCCTGCCCGCGGATGACGATGCGGAGTGGTGAACAGCCACTCCCAGCGAAGCGATACGCAGTTTTCAGTCTTCCTTTTTCTACGCTAGCCTACGATCATCAAAGGCGCTTGTTGCGCGAAGTGCATTGGTGCCTTTTCTAATGATCCCCATCTGAGGACGCGCTTTGGACGTCCTCATTCGATGGGGCGAACGGTGGCAATCCATTCCTTTCAATCAGAGGCAAATTCGCGTGGCGCGCGAATGCTGCGCAGCGCGCTTGGTGCCGCGATTGCCGGCTACCTCGAAGATGAAACGATCGTCGAGGTGATGCTCAACCCAGATGGGAGGCTGTGGATCGACCGGTTGTCGAATGGCCTGATCGACACAGGCGAAACTCTGTCCGCGGCGGACGGCGAGCGCATCGTTCGCCTGGTGGCGCACCACGTAGGCGCCGAGGTGCACGCCGGCGCGCCACGTGTCTCGGCCGAGCTGCCCGGGACCGGCGAGCGCTTCGAGGGACTGTTGCCGCCGGTCGTTGCAGCTCCCGCTTTCGCTATTCGCAAGCCCGCAGTCGCCGTGTTCACGCTCGACGATTACGTTGCCAAGGGGATCATGACCTCGGAGCAGGCCGAGATCCTGAAGAACGCAGTCGCCGCACGCAAGAACATCCTCGTCGCGGGCGGGACATCGACAGGCAAGACAACGTTGGCGAATGCGCTCTTGGCCGAGGTGGCCAAGACCTCTGATCGGGTCGTTCTGATTGAAGATACGCGCGAACTTCAGTGCAAGGCGCCCAATCTCGTTGCGCTGCGGACTAGGGACGGCGTTGCCACGCTGTCGGACCTTGTCCGCTCCTCGCTGCGACTGCGCCCTGATCGCATTCCGGTTGGCGAGGTCCGCGGCGCGGAAGCGCTCGATCTGCTCAAGGCCTGGGGCACCGGTCACCCCGGCGGCATCGGCACTATTCATGCGGGCACCGCGCTCGGCGCGCTGCGGCGGCTCGAGCAACTCATCCAGGAAGCTGTCATCACGGTTCCACGCGCGCTGATTGCCGAGACCATCAACCTCATCGCCGTTCTTGCGGGCCGCGGCGCCGACCGCCGCCTCGCCGAGCTCGCAGCGGTCTCAGGGCTCGGGGCCGCTGGCGATTACAGCATTTCATCAGCAGGAGACTGACATGCGTCAGCAATTTCGCCTTCTTCGAGATGCCACCCTACTCGCCGCCTCTGGCACGGTTCTTTTGGTATCGGCGCCGGCATGGGCGGCTGGCTCGAACATGCCGTGGGAGCAGCCACTCAATCAGATCTTGCAGTCGGTGGAAGGGCCGGTCGCCAAGATCATCGCCGTTATCATCATCGTTGTCACGGGGTTGACGCTTGCGTTCGGGGATTCGTCCGGTGGTTTCCGCAGGCTGATCCAGATCGTGTTCGGTCTGTCGATCGCGTTTGCCGCCTCGAGCTTCTTCCTGTCGTTCTTCTCCTTCGGCGGCGGCGTGGTGATCTGATGGATGATCAGGTGGCAGGCTTTGTCGTGCCCGTCCATCGCGCGCTCACTGAGCCAATCCTGATGGGCGGTGCGCCGCGGTCGGTCGCGATCGTCAACGGCACGCTTGCGGCAGCCCTGGGGCTGGGACTTCGGCTCTGGATCGCGGGTCTTGTCCTTTGGTTCATCGGTCACATGGCCGCCATCTGGGCCGCCAAGCGCGATCCCGCCTTCGTCGATGTGGTGCGCCGACATCTGCGCATTCCCAGTCATCTCAACCTCTGAGTTATCGGTTATGTTGAACCTTGCCGAATATCGCCATTCCAGCGCGCGCCTCGCCGACTTCCTGCCTTGGGCAGCCCTGGTCGACGAAGGAATCATCCTGAACAAGGACGGCTCGTTCCAGCGGACAGCAAAGTTCCGAGGACCTGACCTAGATAGCGCAGTGCCCGCTGAACTCGTCGCCGTCGCGGGCCGCTTGAATAACGCCTTGCGTCGCCTGGGATCAGGCTGGGCCGTATTCGTCGAGGCGCAGCGTCACTTTGCGGGGACCTACCCGCCTAACTCCTTTCCGGATGTCGCGTCTGCGTTGGTTGACGCCGAACGCAGGGCTCAGTTCGAGGAGGCGGGTGCTCATTATGAGTCCAGCTACTTCCTGACCTTCCTCTATCTGCCGCCGGAGGAGGGGGCCGCCAGGGCAGAGCGATTGCTTTATGAGGGCCGCGATCGCACCGTTGGCGCAGACGCGCGCGAGGTGCTCCGCGGGTTTGTCGATCAAACCAATCGTGTGTTGCAACTGATCGAAGGGTTTATGCCCGAATGCGCATGGCTCGATGATCAGGACACTCTGACCTACCTGCACTCGACGGTTTCGACCAAACGTCATCGGGTTCGGGTACCCGAAATCCCCATGTACATTGATGCGTTGTTGGCTGACCAGCCACTGACCGGCGGGATCGAGCCGATGTTAGGTTCGGCCAATGTGCGCGTCCTGACGATTGTCGGCTTCCCGGGCGCGACGACGCCGGGAATTCTGGACGACCTGAATCGCCTGGCGTTCTCGTACCGCTGGTCGACCAGGGCGATCATGCTCGACAAAACCGATGCCACCAAGCTGCTGACCAAGATTCGTCGACAGTGGTTCGCGAAAAGAAAGTCCATCGGCGCCATTCTCAAGGAGGTCATGACGAACGAGGCGTCGACGCTGCTTGATACCGACGCCCACAACAAAGCAATGGACGCCGACGCGGCGCTGCAGGAACTGGGTTCAGACCAGATCGGACAAGCATTTGTTACGGCGACAATTACGGTGTGGGATGGCGAGGCCAATGCAGCCGATGAAAAGCTGCGGCTGGTCGAGAAGGTCATTCAGGGTCGTGATTTCACCTGCATGATCGAGACGGTGAACGCCGTCGAAGCATGGTTAGGCAGTTTGCCCGGGCACGTCTACGCCAACGTGCGGCAGCCACCGGTCTCGACGCTCAACGTCGCGCACATGATCCCGATGTCGGCCGTATGGGCTGGCGAGGTCAGGGATTTGCACTTAAAGGGTCCCCCACTCTTGTTCGGCAAGACCGAGGGATCGACACCGTTCCGATTTTCGCTCCACGTCGGTGACGTCGGCCATACCCTGGTGGTGGGGCCGACGGGTGCTGGCAAGTCGGTGCTGCTCGCGCTGATGGCGCTTCAGTTCCGGCGTTATCCAAACTCTCAGGTCTTTGCGTTCGACTTCGGTGGCTCGATCCGGGCGACCGCGCTCGCGATGGATGGCGACTGGCATGATCTGGGTGGTGCATTGTCTGACGGAGGCGACCGGCCCGTCGCGTTGCAGCCGCTGGCCTGGATCGACGATCCTTCCGAGCGCGGATGGGCCACGGAATGGATCGGTGCGATCCTGGCGCGGGAAAAGGTCGAGATCACGCCGGAGGTCAAGGATCATCTGTGGTCGGCGCTGACGTCTCTTGCCTCGGCGCCGAGGGAGGAACGCACTCTAACCGGCCTGTCGGTCCTGCTGCAATCGAACTCCCTGAAACGTGCCCTGCAACCCTATTGCCTGGGCGGTCCCTCCGGTCGCCTGCTCGATGCCGAATTCGAGCGGCTCGGCGAAGCCTCGGTCCAGGCGTTTGAGACCGAAGGATTGATTGGAACGAGCGCGGCCCCGGCCGTGCTGGCGTACCTCTTCCATCGTATTGGAGACCGCCTCGATGGCAGGCCGACACTCCTTATTGTCGATGAAGGGTGGCTTGCGCTCGATGATGATGATTTTGCCGGCCAACTCCGCGAATGGTTGAAGACGCTTCGGAAGAAGAACGCGTCCGTGATTTTTGCCACCCAATCGTTGTCGGACATCGACGGCTCCGCAATCGCGCCGGCGATCATCGAAAGCTGCCCAACGCGTCTGTTGCTGCCGAACGAACGGGCGATCGAGCCGCAGATCACTGCCATCTATCGCCGCTTTGGCCTCAATGACCGCCAGATCGAGCTTCTGAGCCGGGCAACGCCGAAGCGCGACTACTACTGCCAGTCCCGCCGCGGCAACCGGATGTTCGAACTGGGTCTTGGCGAGATTGCGCTCGCCTTCACCGCAGCCTCTTCCAAGACCGACCAGGCTGCCATCGCGCAACTCCTCGCCGAGCATGGGCCTGACGGCTTCGTGCCTGCCTGGCTCGAGCACCGTGGCGTCGCTTGGGCAATCGACCTGATCCCCGATCTCGCAAATCTGGAGAAATCGCAATGAGGCGTCTTGGCTTGTTAGCGGCCGCTGGCACCGTCGCGCTGGTGCTTGGCGTCAAGGTACCCGCGCGGGCGCAGTGGATCGTCTTTGATCCCAACAACTACGTTCAGAACGTCCTGACTGCAGCGCGGGAACTGCAGCAGATCAATAACCAGATTACCTCGTTGCAGAACGAGGCGCAGATGCTGATCAATCAGGCGAAGAACTTGGCAAACCTGCCGTATTCGTCGCTGCAGCAACTGCAATCCTCGATCCAGCATACCCAGCAATTGCTGGCCCAGGCTCAGCGCATCGCTTACGATGTCCAGCAGATCGATCGCGCGTTTTCGACGAGCTATGCGCCAGCTGCTGGCAACCAATCCAGCCAGTTGCTGGTCACCAATGCTCAATCGAGGTGGCAAAATGCTTACGCGGCAACACAAGACGCGCTTCGCGTCCAGGCGGGCATCGTCGGCAACCTCGAGACCAACCGCATCCAGACGTCCGCACTTGTAACATCAAGTCAAGGCGCCAGCGGCGCTCGGTGAG
>WBZL01005330.1_pt1 | contig 10670 bp, 5 predicted proteins | sample 5204291 | NCBI WGS metagenome assembly WBZL01 (sample SAMN12344345, study PRJNA552823) | activated sludge metagenome | biome: Activated sludge suspended growth; feature: Nitrification reactor; material: Wastewater; isolation source: activated sludge from nitrification reactor of wastewater treatment... | reverse complement strand
CGGCCGGGCCGCTGGCGCCGCGTTCGGGAGTTTGCAACTGAAGGGTGCGGTTGCCGCCGTGGTAAGCTTCTTCGAGGCTGATTTCCAGCGGTACGGTCCGATCCTGGCCGGCGGACTGGAAGCCCCAGGCCACTCACCCCTTCCCGCCGGTGCCCGGGACGGGCCGGCTGGTGCCGCCGGACCTCTTCGACCCCCGGCTGGTACCCGACCGCGGCTCGCCTGTTGCGGTCTGGCTCTCTAACGTTGGGCTGGTGATCGGCCGGGCGGACGGTTCGGTCGTGGCCCCTCAGTCCGACCGGATGACCCTCGAGGCGGCCGGGGTAGGCAGCCCGGCATTCATCCAGCAAAAGGGCTTGTCGCAACTCGTTTTTCTCGTAGAATCAATGACTATCGGTGCCAACGGCGCGCCCGACAGCACCCTCTGATTCATCCAGGAGACATTCCATGCGCAGTTTCAAGGAGCTGTTTGCGGCCGCCACGACCATCCGTCGTGCGCTCGCGAGTCTAAAGTTCGAGCGGACTGAGACGGGTTTCTACGTCCCGTCGGTGGGCGTGGTCCAGGGTCACTACGACCTGTACAAGAACGGCGTTTTCCTCAGCCGTGAGTACAACCTGCTCACGACCGAGGGTATGACGTACCTGCTCGACTCCGCGCTCTCCGGCGCGTCGCCGATCACGGCCTGGTACATCGCCCTCTACGCCGGCGCGGTCACGCCGACGATCTCGCTCACCGCCGCGACCTTCGCGGCGACCACGACCGAGATCACGTCGGGCACCGAGGGCTACACCCAGTCGAACCGCGTCGCGTGGTCGGAAGGCGGCGCCTCGGCGAGCGCGATCAACAACAACGCCTCGCCCGCGACCTTCACGATCGCCACCGCGACCACGCTCTCGGTCAACGGCATCGGCATCCTCTCGGCGGCTGCGAAGGGCGCCACGACCGGGAAGCTGCTGTCGGCGTCGCGCTTCGGCTCGACGAAGACGTTCGACGACGGCGACGAGTTCGGAGTCAAGTACGGCCTGACGCTCGCCAACGCGGAGTAATACTCGCGTGGCGAGCTTCGAAGAGACGGTCGTCGACGACGCCTGCGCTATCGAGTCGCTTACGAAGAAGCGCACTTGCTCCTTCGGCGACTCGTGCGCAGGCTCCGAGTCGTCCGCCTTCTCGCTCACGTTCGTCGTTGCGGACTCTGCCGAGTTCGCGGACTCGCTGACGACTTCGCTCGCGTTCCTGTTCTACGACGCGGCGGAGGCTATCGACTCCGCCACCGGCAAGCATTCGGCGACGTTCACGGACGCCGCTGCGGCCGAAGACGCCGCGATCCTGAGCACCCTCTGGACGCTCAACGACGCTGGAGTAGCAACCGATAGCACCGAGCTGTCGGACCTCATCTTCACGTTCCTCGACACGATCGTCGCCGAGTCTACGGTCGTCGCGAAGCGCACGGTCATCGACGCGATCTACGACACCGCGCTTCTCACTGAGACGTTCGGGCCGGTCAAGGTCCTGACGGTTGAGGACGCGGTAGAGGCGCTCGAGACGATCGCTCCCCGACTGCGCGTGACGGCGCTCGATACCGGCGTAGGCACCGAGGCCGTCATTGCGAAGCGCACTTCCTTCACGACGCTCGTCGACGCCGCCACCGCGAGCGAGGCGCTCTCGAGGCACCTCGTCTCGGTCGCCACGATCGTCGACGCGCTCATCGTGGCGGACGTAATCCACACGACCCCCGAGGAGCTGCGCTCGGCGTACTGGACGAACCCGCGCACGACCGCTGCTGCCCGCTGGGACGCGCTCTCGGTGAACAGCATCGTGGAGATCGACGGCCGCGTGTTCGGTGCGACGCCGGAAGGCATCGTCGAGCTCGCGCTTGACGCGGGCACGGCCGACGCCCGCATCGTGTGGGACCTCCTCGACTTCGGCGCGGCCGAGGAGAAGAAGGCCCAGGCCGCGTACGTCGCCGGCGACAGCACGAAGCCCTTCAAGGTGACGGTCACCACGAAGCAGGGCTCGTGGGACTACACGACGCATCTCGTCGATGGCTCGGAGCAGGCGGAGAACCACTACACGCCGCTCGGTCGGGGCCTACTCGCGCGCTATTACCGCTTCGCCCTTTCGAACACCGACGGCGCGCCGTTCTCGATGAGCGAGCTGCGCGCGCTCATCGGTTCCGGCACGCGCCGTCGCGGAGGCTGACATGCCCGATCCGACTGATTTTTCCTGGCATGACAGTTACATCGCTGCGCCCTCGGAGGGCGACAGCGTCCCGGACCTGATCAACAACACCGTCGACATCGTCGAGGGGATGTTCGATCTGAACCGCGGCTGGGCGCAGGAGGCGATCAACGACGCGAAGTCGGTGATCGAGGAGCTCAAGAACGCGAAGGGTCCGCCGGCGCTGGCCGAGCCGCCGAAGCTGCCGGACATCAATACGAAGTTCACGGTGGCGACGGCGTTCGAGCCCGGCTCGCAGCCGAGCCTCGGCACGATCTCCACCGAGGCGGTTGTTCCGTTCTCGGCGGTCGATATCGAGATCCCGGACATCGTCGAGGAGTTGCCCGACTACGTGCCGGCGTTCCCGCTCGCGCCGGGCGTCGACACGACCTTCGTCGTGCCGGCCGCGCCGACCGCTGACTACGGCAGCGTGCCGGACCTCGAGCAGATCACGATCCCGGCGTACACCCCGGTCGCCATTCCGCTCTTCAACGACGACGCGCCGGAGTTCGATGTGCTGCCGCCGGACCCGTTCCTCAACTGGACGGAGCCGCAGTACAACTCGGACATCCGCGACGCGGTGAAGCTCGTGCTCCAGCAGATGCTCGCCGGAGGCACCGGGCTCGCGCCGGCGGTCGAGCTCGCCATCTGGGAGCGCGGCGCGGGCCGCGAGGACACGGCCGCCGACCGCGAGATCGCCACCGCTACCGACGAGTGGGCGCGGCGCGGCTACGACATGCCGCCCGGCGCGCTCAACGCGCAGGTGCTGGCGCTCCTCGACGCGAAGCAGCGCAAGAGCGCGGAGCTCTCGCGCGAGGTGATGGTCAAGCAGGCTGAGCTAGAGCAGACGAACCGCCAGTTCGCCGTCGACAAGGGCATCGGCTACGAGCAGGTGTTCGTCGGCCTGTTCATCCAGGTCGTCGACCGGAACTTCCAGATCGCGAAGTTCGGCGTCGAGACGCAGATCCAGATCTACAACCTGCAAGTCACGGCGTTCAACGTTCGGCAGTCCGTCTTCGCGCAGAAGGTCGAGCGCTTCCGCGTACGGCTCGAAGCGGCGTTCGCTGAGTTGAAGGCGTTCGAGGCGCAAGTCAACGCCGCCCGCGCGCAGGGCGAGATCAACGCGCAACTCGTCGCGCTGTTCAACGCGAAGGTGCAGGCGTTCGATTCCCAGGTGAAGGCGTACGCCTCGATCGTCCAGGCGCAGAGCGTCAAGGCCGAGCTCGAGAAGAACAAGGTCGATCTCTACGGTAAGCAGATCGATGGCGTGGTAGGCGTCATCAACGGTAAGCGCGCGGAGTTCGAGGCGTACAGCTCGCGCGTCGCCGCGGAAGCCTCGAAGGTGAACCTCGAAGAAGCGAACGCGCGGGCGTACACGGCTCGCGTGCAAGGCGTCGCTGCGAAGGCGGACATCGCCATCAAGGGCGTCGACGCGAAGATCCAGACCAACCGCCTCGGTCTCGACTGGGCGGTGGCGAACGTCAACCGCATCACGGCGATGCGCGGGCAGGATCTCGCCGTCATCCAGGCGAACGCCGCGACGTACAACGCCGAGACGCAGCGCGCCGCGGCGAAGTACTCGGCGGACCTCTCGGCGCACACCGCGGAGATCCAAGCCGTCATCGAAGCGGGTCGGCTCGGCGTGGCGCGCTACGCCGCGATGCTTGAAGTGTGGAAGACGCAGGCCGCGCAGGTGATGCAGACGTACTCGATCAACGCGGAGTCGCTGAAGGCGCTTGGCCAGATCTCTTCGAATCTCGCGGCCGGCGCGATGGCGGGCACGCACGTTAGCGCCGGCATCCAAGGCGGGGCGCAGGCGTCGCAGCAAAAGAGCTCTACCGACACTCGGACGAAGACGTTCCAACAAAGTGTGTCGGACGAAACGTCGTACTCCATACAACATCAGTTCAACCACGAGGTCTGACATGAAGGCCACCAGCGAGTGCCAGCGCCTCGGTCAGGCGATGAAGCACAAGAAGAAGCTCCAGGGTGAGATGTACAACCGCATCAAGATGGCGGACGGCGGGCTCGCTTCGAAGCTGCGAGGCCGCGCCGCGCAGATCGACGCCGCGGTCGACGCAGCCGTCGGCGCGCCCAAGGCCGAGGTGCCCATGCCGGCGCCCACGCCGGTGCCGGTCCCCACGCCCGCTGTTGCGAAGCCGGGCGTGGTCGACAAGGTGAAGGAGACGCTGCAGAAGCCCATCAGCGAGAACATCAAGTCGCTGCGCAGCGCGATCGGCCTCGCGGACGGCGGGTTCCTAAACATCGATCTCCAGCCCGCAGACGTGCTTCCGCGTCTGGCCGGCGTTCCGTCCCTGCTTCTCCGCGCCGACGACGCGGGTGCTGGCAGTACGCGCAATATCGAAGGCAGCGGGCGGCCCATTACTGAAGACGCTGCCGCTATGTCCCGGCGAGAGAAGGCGCGGCTTCTGAATGAGATGAACGACCGCAACACCGCCCCGGCTCGCCGCGGGGAAATCGAAGAGCGCTTCGTCGGAAAGCGCCGCCTCGCCGATGGCGGCTACATCAACCCGGCCTCGGTCGGCGTTGTGAAGGACGCGCTCGTGAAGCGCTCCGATCGTATGGCCGCGGCTGAGCAGGCCGCTGTCAACGGGCAGGCGCCGCAGCCGGCGCAGCAACCCGCGCCGAAGCCGCAGGAGCCTGTGCGCACGCTGTCGCTCGGCGAGGCGGTGCAGAAGCTCCGCCAGAAACTCGGCTTCAAGCACGGCGGTAAGGTGCGCGGTCCGGGCGGCCCGACCGACGACAAGATTCCGGCGAACCTGTCAGACGGCGAGTACGTGCTGCCGGCGGATACGACCGCCGCGGTCGGCGTCGCGAACCTCGACAAGCTGGTCGAGGAGACGCACGTTCCGGCGAAGGTGCAGAAGCGCCTCGGTTACGCTGACGGCGGCGAGGTGTGGAAGTACAAGAACGGCTCGATCGACCTGAACCAGCGCGGCGTCGCGCACGTTGGCCCTGCGGGCAACGCGCAGATGAGCGGAGCGCCGCGCCCGGCGCTGCCGAACCCCAATGCCCCGGCGCCCGATGCGCCGGCACCCGCTCCGGCCGGCGGCGAGGTGTGGAAGTACAAGAACGGCTCGATCGACCTGAACCAGCGCGGCGTCGCCGGCGCGATCCACGACGTTACCGACGACTTCGGCAACCGCGTGCGCCCGCCCGGCGCGGTGAACAACGTCAACGTGCCCGCGGCCGGCGTATCGCCGCAGGCGGCGGCGTACAAGGCGCAACAGGAAGCACTCGGCGCCGCCATCCGCCCCGCCGGCGCTCCTGCGCCCGTGCCCGCCCAGGCCAACCCGTTCGGGCTCTCTCAGCCGGCGGCCGAAGCCCCGGCTGCGGCCCAGGCCGCCGCGAAGACCGGTCGACTCGGCGCGGCCGTCGCTGCGGTCACCGGCGCGGCCGGCACCGCGTGGAACGCTGCGAAGGCGGTCCCTGGGCTCGCCATACGCGCCGCTCCGGCGGTCGGCGCTGCCGCCGCCGCCAATGACATTGCCAACCGCGGCCTGACGCCGTCCAACGCGGCGCTCGCGGCCGGTTCGGCGCTCTCGGCAGTGCCCGGCGGCGCTATCGCCGGCGTGCCGCTCGCGTTCGGCTCCGCTGTCCTACCGAACGAGCCGATCAAGGCGTACCGCCCGCTCGAGCCCGAGGCGCCGTCGACCGACTTCGGTCCGCCGGAGATCTCCGGCCCGGGCTTCACCCGCGCGCAGACGCCGCAGACTCTGTCGGCCACGCCGGAGCCGATCATTCCGCCGATGCGCCAGCCCGCCGCGCAGACGCCGGCCGCCGAGTCGGTCAGCGCGAAGACCGAGAGCGTACCTGTCCCGCAAGCCACTCAGGACGCAGCGAAGAACCTCGGCCGCGACAGCGCGCTGGCGCGCATGGGCATCTCGGTTGACGACCTCGCGCGGCCCGCAGTCCCCGACGGTCTGCGCGGGGCCATCGTGCGTGGCGCTCGGCCCGATCAGGGCGCGGCTGTGAACCTCGGCGACTACGGCGGCGACGGCCAGCGCATCTTCGGCTCGGCTTCGAAGCCGGGCGGGAAGATCGACACGTTCACCGGCGCTGGCGGCGGGGCGGAGCAAGCGACTGGCTACCGCCCGGCCGGCGTCGACTTCGGCATCAAGCCGGGCGAGGTCGAGAAGTACCGCGCCGACCTCGATGCGAGCGCGCAGGCGCGCCGCGACGCGCTCGACGCCCCGCGCATGCCGAACTTCGGCATGAGTAAGGAGCACCAAGCTGCGCTCGACAAGGTGAACGCGCTGACCAAGAAGGCCGGCGGGTCGCTGTCCCGCGCCGAAAGCCGCGCGGTCCATGCGGAGCTCCAGGCCGCGCAGACCGTGCTCGGCGCGTACAACCAGCAGCTCAATTCCATGCGCGACGACGCGCGCACGGAGTTCAATAACGCCTCCGCGGAGTGGCGCCAGCGCCTCGGCGACCGCCGTGCGAAGGAGATCTCGGACCGCAACTTCGCGGGTAGCGAATACACCGCTGAGACGAACCGTATCAATGCGCAGGCCGGGCTTGCGAGGACCATCGCAGACGCACAGGCCGCCGCTCGCGGCGAGCGCCGGCAGACCATCCAGGACAACCAGCAACGGCTTCAACTCACCACGAAGAATGCCGCGCTGAACATGGACGGCGATTGGTCGCCGGAGCAGCGCGCGCAGATCGAAGCCGGGATGAACGAGTTCATTCTGTCCGGGCGGCGAGATGACAAGACCGGAAAGACGATCTCGTTCGACGAGATGAACAAGGCCGATCAGGACAAGTTCATGGGCCAGGCGAAGGCGGTTGCGATCATCGACCAGTACCGCCGCAAGGCGGGCGCTTTCCAGAGCACGCCGCCGCAGGCGGGCGGCAGCACGTATGACGTGGGCAACAATGCCGGCACGGGCCCTGAGCTCTGGGCGTTGATCAATCAGAAGGGCTTCGGACTGATCGACTCGATCAAGAACGGCTACAGCATCGGCGGCGTGCAGATCCCGCGTTCTGCGTTCCCCCGCGATGCGCAGCAAGCGCTCGACGAGCAGCTCGGGAAGAAGCGCTAATTCTTGTACCCCATGAGGTGGCTACGCATCTCACGCAAGCGCTGCGCTTGTAGGCACGGCGAGTGATCTCCCAAGTCTCTTCGGGGATTCTCGTCGCAGCGGGCAGTGAGGTACTCGAGCGTAGGCGTCAGCACTTGCAGATCGTTGTGAATGACGTCCTGCCGAACTTGAAACAGCAGCCACCCGCCGAACGCAGCAACGCCAGCACCAACTAGAAACCCAGGAAGAAAGCGGTTCATGCCCAGTCTCCTCGACCTGATCGTGCAGCGCCAGAACGCAACCGACCGCCTCGCTGCGGACCCGTCGGCTGCGCGCGAGCCCGCGCCGCTGCCTCGTCTCGATGATACTACGCCGGTCCAGAAGAAGGTCTCGGACCAGCAGCTCATGGACGAGGCCGCGCCCACGCCGGTCACGTCGTTCGTCGCTGGTGTCGAGAGCACGAAGGCGTCGCTCAAGAACGCCATCGCCGGCGCTGCGCAAGCGGTCGGCGCGATGGACGTCAACCGCTCGATGCGCAAGTCCGCCGAGGCGAACGAGGCGGAGGCTGCGCGCCTCGGCCAAGCCGCCGGCGCGCCGATGTCGCTGCGTGACGTGGACGGCGCTGGCAGCCTCGCCTCGTACCTCGGCAACTCCGTCGCCCGCAACGCGCCACAGCTCGGCGTCATGGCGGCCGGTGCGGCGCTGTCCGGCGGACGGCTCCTGGGCGCGGCCGCACCGTCCGCCGCGATGAACTTCGGCGACGTCTACGGCGAAGGCATCGGTGAGGTCGACGCGCTCGAGAAGACGGGCCGCATCGACGCCGCCCGCGCCGAGCAGCTCCGCGACCAGGTGCTGCTGAAGAGCGGCCTCGCCACGCCGATCCTCGCGGCGCTCGACACGATCGGCTTCGGCGCCATCGCCGGCAAGACGCTCCTCGCGAAGGAAGTGGCGAAGAGCCTGCCCGCGCACATCCGCGGGGCGATCCTGAAGGAAGGCGCCACCGAGACCGCGCAAGAGTACGTCGGCATGGTGGCGAACAAGCTCGCGCTCGAGAAGCCCGATGCGTTCGGCCTCACCGAGGCCGACCTGTGGCGGCTCGCCGACGCCGGCGTGCAGGGCGCGGCTGCGGGCGGCGCGTTCGCCCCGCTGGGCCACGCCTCTGCGCTCCCCGGCCGCGCGCTCGACGCCGTGGCCGACGTCGGCTCCGCCGGTATCGAGGCGGTCAAGCGCCGCCTGGCCCCGCCGGAAGCGCCCGCCGCCGGCGCCTCGGAGCCCAGTCCCGAGGGTCCGACTCCGTCGGCCGGCACGCGTTTCGGCGAGGCCATAGCGCGCGGCCTCGACGCGAACTTCGCCGACCTCGGTAAGCAGGCCGTCGAGATGGCGAAGGGCATTCCCGGCGTCGGAGAGGCGGTCCAACAGGCCCAGGACTTCGCCGCTGGCGTCGGCACGTCGCAGCGCGTCCAAGGCGGCGCGGAGTCCGCCAGGGCCGCGTGGGACCAAGCCGAGCAGGCGTACAACACCGCCGCGCCGGAAGTGAAGCAGAAGGCCCGCGAGGCGGCCGACGCTGCCAAGGCCGCGTGGGAACAGACCCGCGACACCGTCCACGAGACCGTCCGCCGCGCGCGGGAGGAGACGCCCGAGTTCTTCGCCGAAGCCGTCAACGCGGCGAAGCGCGCCTACCAGCGCGCCCGCGGCGCGGAGGCGCCCGGCCAGACCTACGAGGGCACGGCGTCGCCGGCGCAGAGCAAGGCCGCATACGCCCAGCTACGCGACCTCTCGAGGGAGTGGAGCCCGAAGGACCGCAAGCAGTCGGCCACGAACTCGGCGGACGAGCCGGTCATCTACGGCGTGCTCCGCGGCATGATCGGCCCGAAGATCGCCACCGACGACGAGGTCCGCGTGCTGGCGCGGCGCTTTATGCCGCTCGTGACCGACACCCGCCGCATGGCGGCGGAGTTCGGCCGGCCGGAGGTTCAGAAGGCCATCAACGAATGGACCGGCGGCTACTCGGCGCTCGAGGTCGCGGGCTACATCTTCGCCGCCCTGCGCGCGCAGAACGAACCCGCACCCGGGCAAGCGCAGATCGCCGGCATGGCGCCGCCCGCCCGCGTGGCCGAGGACGTCGGCGGGGCCGATGCGCAGGCCGAGGCGGCGGAGCAGGACGACCTCAGCGTCGACCCCGAAACCGAGCGCGCGTTCGAAGCGGACCAAGGCGTGCGCGTGCGCACGGGCTCCGAAGTCGACCGCAACCAGATCGAGAGCGATCTCGCGCAGGAGCAGGATCTGCCGAGCGACCCGGGCCTGCGCTCGCGCGAGCGCTTCAAGCAGTCGCTGGCGTTCAACGACCCGAAGGTCGACGCCGAGCGCGCGGCGCGTACTCGTGCGGCTTGGGAAGGCTCCGGCGTCAACGTCGAGACCGATAAGGTCAAGCCGTACACGGACAAGGACGGCAAGCTCCGCTTCACCACGCCGGCGCGCAGCGCCGACAAGCGCGCTGAGAGCAAGGAAAAGTACGGTAGCAACGCCGCGGTGTTGCTGACGCGCCGCTATGTCGACCCGGACACCGGTCAGGTGCTCCACGAGAACACGGAGCCTCGTTGGGTCAACATGATGAACATCGCGAAGGCCGCGCAAGCCGACCGCGAGTTCGACTCGGAAAGCGTCGCGGAGCGCGAGAAGTTCGACCGTGACTTCGCGGCTGGTGTTGGCGAGCTCTTCAAGGGTTGGTCCGAGACCGAGAAGGTCGGCGACCGCATCCTTCGCGTCGAGTACTCGTTCCAACCGGCGAAGGGGCGCACGCAGGGCAAGGAGCGCGCGGCCGACCCGGTCGACATGACGACGTGGCTGCGCGACAACACGAAGATCGGCGCGCAGGTGAAGCGTGACCAGTACAACAAGCCGATTTACAACGCGAAGGGCCAGCCCGAGAAGGAAGCTCGTACGCTCAAGCAGGCGACGGAGGAACGGCGCGCCAACACGGCGACGTCGTTCAACCAGCGCACGCAGCAGTACCTCGACCGGATGCTCTCGATCGACGCGGCCGCGTCGCCCGCGGCGCGTGAGCGCAAGGAGACGGCCTACGCCAAGGCGCTCGGCCGCGCTGCGGTGGAGCAGCTTTACCGCGTGCTCCCGCAGGGCGAAGCACCGAGCACGCGGCTCAAGGACCGCATCACGGGAGTCAGCGACGAGGTTCCCGGTGGTGACCTGACGTTCGCGCACGAGACTCAGTCCGAAGTCGGCGCGCTGCGTGGCTTCGCCAACGAGACGCGCTCCGAGATCGAAGCTGGCAGCGCCAGCCCGTACCTCGACCGCGCCTGGGACGTGCTGCTCAACCCGGAGATGCCGGCGGTCGTGCGCAGCTACATCGCCGTGCGCTTCGCGCAGGCCGGCGAGCAGAACGACATGGGCGC
>WBZL01005327.1_pt1 | contig 10676 bp, 15 predicted proteins | sample 5204291 | NCBI WGS metagenome assembly WBZL01 (sample SAMN12344345, study PRJNA552823) | activated sludge metagenome | biome: Activated sludge suspended growth; feature: Nitrification reactor; material: Wastewater; isolation source: activated sludge from nitrification reactor of wastewater... | reverse complement strand
CAGTGAAGCGAAGAAATTGACGCCAAAGCAAGAGGCGGCGGTTCGTGCTCTTCTCACCAGTAAGAACGTGGGAGAGGCTGCGGCCGCCGTCGGTGTGTCTGAGCGTACTTTGTACCGGTGGCTTACCGACCCTGCCTTCCGGGCGGCCTTATCGGTCGCAGAGGGCGATTTGCTTGACGCTGCTACTCGGCGACTGCTCACACTGCAAGACGATGCGATCGGCGCCTTTGAAGACGTATTGACAGGGGGTCCAGATGTAACCGACACGGCAAGACTGCGCGCCGCTCAGGCGGTGCTCGATTATCTGTTGAAGCTGCGTGAGATGCGTTCTGTCGAAGAGCGTTTGACCGCGCTTGAAGCGAAGGTAAGGGGGGACAATGGAACGTTCGGTTGACAGACGGCTTTCCGGGCTGGAACGGGCGATCGTGCCCGAACTGACGCCGGGCATCGTCGTGATCTACGATCCTGCGACTGGCCAGCCACTACACTCAGTGCGGCCGGCAGAGGTATTTTTCTGGATTCCAACGAATGGAAGGGGCCATGCAAGAAGTGACAGTGATAGCGGGGATGACGCCGGAACGCCGGGCGTTCAATGACGAGTTGAGACGCCGGGCCGGTGTCCTTCCGGTTGCCCCAGAGGCGCCGGCAGAGGGCCAGCCAGAGGCGCACCAGGTACCGGCTGCGAATGCCGGCGCGCACCAGGTGCCGGCGGTCGGTGAGATATTCGACTTCAACGCCATCCTTCGATGGCATCACAAACAACGGAGAGTTACGAGATGACGACGATCGCAGAGTTGGAACAGATGCTGGAAAATGCGCGCGCCGAGGTGGCCAGGCTGGAACGCATCGAAACGACGTTGCCGGAACGCATTATCAGGGCCGGCCGGGAGCGCGACCGGGATAGCCTGGCCGCGTTGCGGCTGGAACGGGAACGGTTGCCCGATCAGCTGATCGACGCGCGGTTGGTGGCCCTCGATGTGCAAGACAAGCTGCTCGATGCGATGATCGCCGACGGGCTCGGCGCGCTCGAAGCGTTGAAGCCACGCCGGGAAGACGCGGCGGCTGCCTTCGAAGCCGCCAAGGCTCAGTTGGACGCCGTACAGGGTGAGGTGTACCAGGTGACGGCGCGGCTCGATTCGCTGCGGATGCAAAAGAACGGTATCCGGGGCAAGACTGAAGGCTTGATGGCGGAAATGATGCGCTCTGCGCAGATGGCCGGCGCTGTGCCGGTCTACACGACGCAACATCTTCACCGTTGACCAGGTGGCGCCGGCGGGGCTATAATGCCCTTGCTACGCAACGCGGCAAGGATCGGCAAGGCAAGCCATGCGCACGGCAAGGCAAGCCACAGCAGGGTCAACCTTGAGGGGCTGCGCGTTGGATCTATACCACTGGGGCGCGCAGTCTCTCAAGGACCACTCACCTTCCCAAGCGGGAAGGTGTTTCTTTTTGCCAAAAGTGTGCTACAATTAGTTATGAGAAGGTGTGTTCACGATGCCTTCCCATTCTCAAACCAAAAAAACGACCGGGTAACGCTGAGCACGTCCCCGGTCAAGCAAGCGAAAAAGGAGCTTTCGCCATGCAAGACCATCCTACCACGATCTCCCCATCTTCCGCCATCGAATTGCATACCGGGCGCCGATCCTCAGAGAATCCGGCGCGGGTCTACCTGGCTGGGTTGGCGGCCGGCAGTGTGCGCACCATGCGCCAGGCGCTGGCCACAGTGGCAGCGATCGCCAGCCAAATCGACACTCCCGTCGACATTGACGATCAGCTGATACTGATTGACGCGATGCCTTGGGGCGCGTTGCGCTTTCAGCACACGTCGGCGATTCGGGCCGAACTGGCCGAACGCTTCGAGGCCGGCACAGCCAACAAGATGCTTTCGGCATTGCGGCAGACACTCAAGAACGCGTGGCGCCTCGGGCAGATGACCGCCGACGAGTACTTGGCGGCCGCCGACGTTGCCAACGTCAAGGGCGAAAGGGTAGACCAGGCGGTGGGCCGGGCGCTCTCTTCGGGTGAATTGCTGGCCATGGTGGCAGCCTGCGACGATGGCACGCCAAAGGGCGCCCGGGACGCTGCTATGCTGGCCGTCGCCTATTCCTGCGGGCTGCGGCGTCAAGAGATTGTCGATCTGGACCTGACCCACTTCGACCATGCCGGCGGCGTCTTCCGGGTGACGGGCAAGCGCAACAAGACGCGCACCGTTCCGATCCGCAATGGCGCCCGGGCCGCCCTCGAGGACTGGTTGTCTGTCCGCGGGCAGGACGCCGGTCCGCTTTTCTGGCATATCCGCAAGGGCGGAGAGATGTTCGCACGAAGGCTCACCACGCAAGCGGTCTACCAGGTAATGGAGACGCGCGCGGCGGCCGCCGGTGTGGCCAGCTTCTCACCCCACGACATGCGCCGCACCTTCGCGGGCGATATGCTGGACGCCGGCGCCGATATCTCGACTGTGCAGCGGCTCATGGGGCATTCCAACGTCAGTACGACGGCGGGCTATGACCGGCGCGGCGAGCGGGCGAAGATGGAAGCCGCCGGCAAGCTGCACTTTCCCTACACGCGCAAGGTGAAGTGACTTTCTCTCTGTCCGGCTTGCCGTCGGGATAGTTGGCGGTGGGCCTGACAGGGAGGAAGACGCCCCACGCGCGCGCAGCCCCTATGAATACGATTGCATTGGGGCGATAGCGCGCATTGTGGTGTGTTGACACCTTGAAGCGATTACGACGCCAAATAGGGGCCGTTTTCCGGGGTAACGTTCGCGGTGTTTCCCGTATTCGACTGAGGGATGGGCTCTCCTGGGGAAACACCCGGAAACACCCGTAGGAAACACCTGGCGCCGGTCCCCCCCCTCCCTGTGGGGGAAAGTCAGTGTTCCAGCGTTCCACCGTTCCCCCACAGGCGGAAGGGGGTGTCTACACTGGGAACGGTCAGGAACGTTCCACTGGAACGGTATCTCGCTGGAACGGTGGAACGGTATCCCGCTTTCCAGCTGGATCGATGGATATTGACAGTCTCTGCGGGAAGGTGTATTCTGTGCTACAGAAATAGCGGCGCCGGGTAGTGCTACTAACACCGCCCAGCGCCTAACCAAACCGATGGGCTTATCATCGGCAGGTTTTGAGTCATTGTAGCACGGCTCCAAATCTCCGCACTACTGCCCATCGGTTGACCGGTGGGCTTTTTGATTGGTCGGTGCAAGCGGGGGACTATGCACCGCCGATCCTGCGCATTGGATGCGCCTATATCTGGTGGCGATGTCGTGACTTGAACACGAGACCTAGGGATTATGAAGCCCTCGCTCTAACCGTCATCCCGCTGTAAAGATGTAGGGGCATCCGCAACCGCGACCAGGTTGACGGATGAAGCAAAGAACTACCAGAAACCGCAAGTCAAGGTATACACCACAAGACGCTGTCGCGCTCTTCCTGCTCGACTGCGAAGCGCGCCGACTGGCGCCGTCTACCATCGTCTGGTATCGCTCCAAACTCAACCGTTTTGCCGCATGGCTGGCCGAGCAAGGCGTCACGACCATAGACGCCGTTGACGCACTCCACATGCGCCGCTATCTGGCGACCCTGACCGAAACCACCATCCAGCATCAACACAACTGCGGCCGCACGCTGCGCCGGTTCTTTGCCTTCCTGACAGAAGAGAAGGTGATAGACCAGGCGCCGGCCGTCGCGCAGCCCAAGCTACCGCGCGTCATTTTGCCGGCACTGACTGACGCGCAGCTGCGCGCCGTCCTGAGCGTATGCGACGAACGCGACCGGGCGATCGTGCTGACCATCCTCGACAGTGGGGTAAGGGCGTCAGAACTGCGCGCGCTGCGGGTGCAAGATGTGGACCTGGCAACCGGTGCCGTCACGGTGCGCAGAGGGAAGGGCGGCAAGACGCGCGTTACGTTCGTGGGAGCGCGCACCCGCAAGGCGATCCGGCATTACCTGGTGGAACGGCGGCCGCGGCCAGACGAACCGCTATTCCCCAGCAAGGCGACGGGCCTGGCTCTTTCCCTGTCGGGCATCGTGCAGCTGATGAAGCGGCTTCGCGATGCGTCGGGCGTGGAAGTGTTGACCGCCCATGCGCTGCGCAGGACGTTCGCTATCACGGCACTACGCGGCGGGATGGATATCCATGTTCTCGCGCGGCTCATGGGCCATGCAGATCTACAAGTGCTTTGGCGTTACCTGGATATCCTGGAAGACGACTTGAGGAAAGCACACACCAATGCGAGACCGGTTGACCGGCTCAGGTAGTGGATACCGAGAAGCTGCATTCTCATAACCGGTAGACAGTGACAAACGCCCATCCTGCGGGGTGCGAAGTGTTGTTGGCACGACGCACCAGGACACAGCAGGACGGGCGCAACAATCATTTTATCAGTCGAAAGGACACACGACAATGGCACGCAAAGACCGATCTCCCCTCTGGAACACGACGTTACTCGAGCGTCATGACGTTGACCCTCTTCAGGCTCAGATGATCACGAAGTTTGAAGAGGCCTGGAACGCAATGTGGCCGGCAGATGCCCCATTCCCGCCCCATGCGATGGTTGTAGCGTTCGCGGCGGCCATCGAACTGGTTGACTACACCTTGCGCACCGAACGCGGCAAAGCTGCCATGCGAAAGCGAATGTCGAAGCGGTGGTCGCACGAGTGGACGGAACCGTCGTTCGGATGGGACCCCGACCCCGACCTGACACACAACTTCGACGCGGCGGCGATCATCCCCGGATTGCTGGCCATCCTTCAAGGCGGGACGGGCGGCACGCCGGCCGTCGGCATTGACACCGACTTCGAGGCCGGCATTGGTGACGCCATCGATGGATGGTTGGCGGGCGGTGCGATATGAAGACGCTACACCTGAACTTGGCTATCGAGATAGACGGGCATTCGGCGGCCGATGTGGCGGAAGATCTGGCCATCGATGTCGAGGCCGGGGATCTTGACCAAGGGGCGCTAAACATGCTGCGCGCTCACCTGCGGCGCATGGGCGATTTTCGTGATTATCGCATTGTGACGGTGCGGGTGACCGTACCAGAGGTGACGGCATGACGCTCTATCAGGCTCTGGTGACCGTCGGCGCTGGGCTGGGTGCTGTGGCGCTGGTTGGCTATGCGGCTGGGCTGGTTTCAATCTGGTGGAAGGGAGATCGCAACCATGGATAAAACGCTAGAACGTAACACGGCAATCCACGAAGCGGGCCATGTGGTGGCCTTGTATCACCTTGGCCTGAGCATGATCAGGGCGACGATCGTTCCCAGTGAGGAAGACGACTACTGGGGTCTCGTTATCCATCCTAACTACGGCGGGTACGAGTACCGGAACAAGCGGCAGAAAGCAGCCATCATCCGCGACCTGATCGTCGTCTGTTATGCAGGACCTGAAGCCGAGCGGCTCATTGCCCCACAGTGCGATCAGGCGGGTTGGGAACATGACGAAGATAACGCATGGGACTTCCTACGGGAGATTCCGCCGCGAAATTGCCGGCATGTTGGTGACGTTACGTTTTGGTCGGCGCTTGACCGCTTGCGCCGGCGGGCGCGCCGTCTCGTTTTGGAGCACTGGTCAGATGTCAAGCGGGTTGCCGAAGCTCTCGAAGCGGAAAAGACCTTGACGGGCGATCAGCTGTGGGCGCTGCTTAAGGAAGAACAAGCATGACCGAGACACAGCACCGGCACTTCGTCACACCGGAAGTCCTACCGGCCGAACCGCCACGCGCTGACATCATTCGTCGACAAGATGTGGTGGACCAGGTGGGCCGGCTGGTGGACATCTATGTCGACCAACAACGCGGCGCGCTGGCCACTGTCCAACAGGATGTGGGCGGGCGCGGGTATCTGTCAACGGCTGAAGCGGTCGCAGAGCGGCGCAAGGTGTCGCGGATGTATCTGGCGACCTATGCGGGCGTCAGTGGGTTGACCATGGGCGGGCTGGCTATCCTGGCCTGGTTGGCGGGCGCCGACGGTGCGATCTCTCTGGCCGGCTGGATGGCCGGTACCGGCGCGCTCACTCTCGGTCTGACCTGGATCCGGCACGGCAACGAATTTGAGCACTCGCCGGAAGGGATAGCGCGCCATCTTGCGGATTGGTACGGGTCCATCGCACAGTACGAAAGCGAGACCAGGCGTCTGTCTATCCGCTGGGAGTACGACGCCGAGCGGGACCGCCAGCAGGCACAGGCACAGGCAGCGGCCGACGCGCGTAGTATGGCGGCTCTGCGGCTGGAAGAGATCGAGACCCGGCGCCGGCACGTCGAAGCACAGAACGAACGGCGCCGGCAATCGTTCGCCGACTCTCTGCCTGCGCTGGCGGGGCGTGGTGAGGCGATAGACGCCCAACAGGCGGAAACACACGTTGACGACGCTGCAAGCGTTCCTGGCGGCTCCACGCCCCTTCCTGTGGGGGAATCGTGGCATGACGCGCTTGTGATGTGGGTTGCCAGCCTCTATGAAGACGGCGCCACGACAGACGCCGGCATGATCCGCGGCCGCGTACCGTGGGCACAACGATCGCCATGGGCCGAACCTGACAAGGCGAGGGCACGCCGGGTTTGCTGCGACTTGCGGCCGGCAATCATCGCGCCGGGCGATGGCGGTAGATGGCGACTGCGAACCGAGATGTTCGACTCTGCCGAGCTTGCCCTCCAAGTGCTTGCTGGCCGTCTTGCGGACTGATTGACCACTGATGGGGTACTGACTGACGACTGATTTCCGACTGACGTTCGGTATCTTGTGGACTGATAGAGGACTGACCGCCCCACTGATACCCGACACTGATTCAGACTGTCAGTCAGTGTTCTCCCACAGGCGGCCGGGCGGAATGATGGGCGCCGGCGGGGAGTGGGGCGGTGGTACCGGAAAGACAGCGTGAACGGCAATTCTCATAGCTAGACTTCGGGGGCGATATGCCATTCCAAACGGCGGCCAACGCGCACCTGGCAAACGGGGATAACGCGCGAGAGACGGGCCATCATCTCCCATGCGGCGCCGCGCGAGATGCCGGCAGAGACGGCGATCTCTGCGGTGGTTGGTCGATAGCCGGCAACCAGGCGCCAGACGACAACGCCGATTCGTTCGGTTGGGGTAGAGCAGTTAATAACGGGCACCTTGAGGGTTCCAAGCGAATGTGCTACAATCGTTCTGTAAATATGCGGTATGGTCTACCGCGACGGATAGCGCCTAGCGGGGCACTCTGTGGACTCAGCCCACACGAAAACAGACCACAACAACAAATGAACACTCTGCCTGAGTGGGCCGGCTTGCTGAGAACCGGCACTTGCACAACGGCGGTCAAAGTGTTCTCGATAGTCTACCATCCCTTAAGGAACTCTGTTAGGCGGCAAGCCGGCCGTCTCGGGTTCCTTTTTTTGTTGCCCAAAGGGGGAAACCATGTCGAAGGGTAAAGGCCGGCCGGCAAGAACCGGGGTGCGACTTGTAGAAATTCACGTGCGGGTACCGCCGACGCATCGCGCAGAGTTGCAGCAACTTGCAGATCGGCGCGGTATGACAATCTCGGAAGTTTGCCGCGAATTTTTTAATCTGGGTCTTCAGCAAGAACAGCAGCACCAGGCCCCTGGTGCGTGACAAAGAAAAAGCCGGACCCGACAGTCCGGCTCAAGTTGGGCGATAGGAGCGCCCGACAACCATGCAAAGCATACCACACTTCACAAGCGTTGACAACCGGTTCTATGAATTTTCAGCCCATTTACACCGGGGCGGGGCATGGTCCTACCTTTGGGCAAAGCTACCAGGTGGCCGTAAGTGGTCGCATTGGTACCCGGCCGGCCGGCGACCCATCATCCCCGCGGCATGGGCCGGCGCCCAAATCTATTTTGGAGTGAACCCAGCGCGGTCGAACGCGCGACGATCCGTCAACCATCGCGCCCGCGTGATAGACGTTGCGGCCGTCAATTGCCTCTTTGCCGAGTATGACGACAAAGACTTTGCCGGGCGCCACGAGAGCGCGCTGGCCAGGCTCCTACAGGTAGATCCGGCGCCGTCGGCAATCGTGGATAGCGGCGGCGGCTTTCATGCTTACTGGTTGCTCTCTGACCCGCTGCCAGTCACGCCGGACACATCGCCGGCGCTCGAAGCCAGTCAGAAGGCTTGGGTGCACTACGCCGGCGGCGATCCCACAGTACACGACTTGGCGCGCGTGCTGCGCGTGCCCGGCAGCCTGAACCATAAGTACAACCCGCCGCGGCCGGTATCTTTCGTCCATCTAAACATGACGACAGTCTACCGCCTTGCCGAGATCCTCGGAGTCATCCCCCGCCCACTGTGGGAGAGAGTAGAGACGCCGTCTAGCCGATTGCCCTCGAGGGGGACCGTCTCTCCCCCACAGGGGGATGCGGCGATTGATGCGTTGCGGCGCCGGAAGATGGAGCGCGCCGGCCAGTTGGCGAAATTCGAGGCGCTTTGGGCTGGCCAGTGGGAAGACTGGTATCCCTCTGCAAGTGAAGGCGATTTCAATTTATGCCGGTTACTGGCTTTCTGGTGGGGCCGTGACCAGGCTTTGATAGAACGGCTTTGGCGGGACTCTGGCGCATGGCGGCCAGACCGGAACTCGGATGCTTACGTAAACAGGACGATCGCCGAAGCCATTCGGCGCACTCACCAAAGTTGGACACCGCAACGCGCGCTTGACCGGGCGGCGGTGGAAGCGGCGGCGGCGGCCGTCGGGATGGGACACGATGAAAACCAAGACAACGAGTAGCCCGTCAACCAACAGCAACCAGGCAGCCAGCAACGGGGCGCCGGCAATGGGGCCGCACCCGCACTTTTGGCCGATGGATTGGTCGAGTTTCGTATCGCGACCGCCGAAAGAGTATTTGATTGATCGCATGCTGGGGCGCGGTGATGTCGGTATGCTTTTCGCCCAACCTGGCCACGCCAAAACATTTCTGGCTATCGACCTGATGTTTTGCGCGTGCCAGCAGCGCGATTGGATCGGCGCCTACCATCCCAATCGAGGATGGGAGGGACGATTTGCCATCTCTGACCCGTTGACTGTCCTCTACATCACTGATGAAGGCTTATCGGGGTTGTCTCAACGGTTCAAGGCGGCCGCGCATGATTACGGGCTCGCCGGCATGGATCAGCGATTCATGTGGCTTGACCGTATGCCGCAATTGGCGCCACGTTCCGCGCCGGAGCTTTCGGCCGATGCGTTCTTGCATCAATGGCGCTACTTTAAGCAGATGGGCAAGCCAACTCCGCCAGATTTAATTATCCTCGACACCTTTGCCAATGCCACGCTGGGAGTTGGCGAGAATGCAACGGATGAAATGGGAATGGTGATGGCGGACCTAAAGCGTATTGCGGTCGATCTAGATTGTGCCATCCTGACATTACACCACACCGGAAAGAGCGGTCTCGACTATCGCGGAAGCTCTGCGATCAAAGGCGCCCTTGACTTACAAATGAAGATTGTTCGAGCGGGCGCCGGCTTCTCTCTTCAATGCGAGAAAGTTAAAGATTCTGAGGCGTGGGACCCGGCCGGCTTTATTCTGACCAGGCGTCTCGATTCTGCCGTTGTACTTTGGGACAATCTGAACGCAGCACCAGGCGCTGTCAAGACGCCGTCGACACAAGATTTGATTTTCGACTTGCTGCAACAGTATCCCGATGAAGTGTTCTCGGCAAAGGAGATCGCTGAAGCGACCGGACAGACGGCAACGACGGTCACGAACGCGCTAGGCCGGCTCACTCAGAACGGAAAAGCGGAGCAAGTCTTACTTGGCGGCCGAACTCGTTTCAAGTGGCAGCTTGCGGCCGCTCTACGGGCCGTTTCACCGTGAATTTCCATTTTCACGTCTTTCGTTTCACGAGTGTCTTTAACAAGACACTCTCGTGAAATGAAACGTGAAACGACGTCATTTTTAAGCGTGAATTCACGTGAAAATGGCGTGAAAATGGCGAATTTACACCTGTAAACACCAGTGTCTAAAAATGGCGTGAAAATGGCGTGAAACATTCGTATAGCAATATGACGTGAATCGGCGTGAAACATTGACTAACACATAATACCAGGGTCGCCCCTCTCCTGTGGGGGAAAGATGGACACCCGGTCTAGCAGGGGTCTAACGGGGGTAGCGAATTTCTCTCACAGGCAGTGGGGTGAGGGATTTCGATTCTCATAATAGGACGGAGGGCAGATTGTGAACATAATGCAAATAAAGCAGTACCGGCGGGCGGCGGGGCCGGCATGGCGTGACCGACGGGCGGCGGCGGCCTGGCTGGAGTGCCGAGCCCTGGCAGATCATGAGCGGGTGCGGCGCCGGCGCGGCTGGGTGATGCTGATTTGGCGACCGTATTCCGGCCGGTGTGATGCCCGGTCTATCCTGGCCTTGAGTCGGTTCGTGTTGGCGACTGGTGTCCGGCTGCATGTAGGGCGGGGGGACGATGGGCCGGTGTTCATTCTGGTGAGACGGGCGGGGAGAGGGTCTACTAGATATGAACGCGTTCATGAGCGGCTGTGAACACCCATCAGCAGCTGGGGAGATGGCAGAAAATGGCAGCCAGTGTCAGTGAAGCGAAGAAATTGACGCCAAAGCAAGAGGCGGCGGTCCGTGCCCTTCTCACCAGTAAGAACGCAAGAGAGGCTGCCGGCGCCGTCGGTGTGAGTGAACGCACTTTGTACCGGTGGCTTGCAGATCCCGACTTCCGGGCG
>WBZL01005326.1_pt1 | contig 10676 bp, 5 predicted proteins | sample 5204291 | NCBI WGS metagenome assembly WBZL01 (sample SAMN12344345, study PRJNA552823) | activated sludge metagenome | biome: Activated sludge suspended growth; feature: Nitrification reactor; material: Wastewater; isolation source: activated sludge from nitrification reactor of wastewater treatment... | reverse complement strand
GACATTGGATTGGTTCCGGACCAACAGCATGTAACACTCTCCGCTTCCGTATCACATTCAGGCGATTCGGTCTATGCAGATCAACCCGCGGCAACTTTGCTCGATGACGTAAGCCAGATGTTCAATGAGCGCGGATATCTGAAATCAAACGGAATAAGTCTTGATGAACAGGAAATTGTAAGCGATTACGGCGGCAATCTGATGTACTGCATACCTCTTTACAGCTACACTATGCCGCAAACAATGAAGTATGATGTGAAGCTTACTTACAATGGTTCGGTCGGTCACAGCGTCACGCTCGGGGATACCTCGAACATAGATAATGGAACTGCAACCAAATACAATCTCAATTCTCCTGAATGGATAATCAGCGTGAACGATATTGCAGTTCAGGTTTTTAACTTTGAGTTCAATTACTTCTCCAGTTCCGAAAGTTCTCCCAACACCATAAGCGGCAACGGGCTTCATAAGATCATCCCCGGTTATCATTATTGCGACAGGATGATGGCGGCAGGTGCCGGCGACAATGACCGCATAATGATACTTGCAGGTGACGGCTCGCTTATTACTTTGGTGAATACTGAATCACTGACAGATACCGGGAATTATGTTTATGAAGGAAGAGAGTCTTTTTACAAAGCGAGAGTAACTTACTCAGAGCCATCCGGATTTATGTGGTACAGGAACAGAAGAATGGAGCTGATGAAAGGCGACGGGAATGTATTCATCTTCAATGAATACAAGGTGGAGTTCGAGGACTTTAAGAGGTATTCCGCAGCGCAGATTGCAAAAAATCCTCAGCTCTTTCTGCTTGAAAAAATAGTTGACCAGTTTGGAAACTCTGTTACCATCAATTATAATCAGACTGAGCCGATAGGCGGGGCTGAATTCGGAAGGCCGTTTTGCACAGGCATAACCTCTAATCCTATTACTGCTTCTTTATCCTTTTTATATGGCCAGGCATATGTAAAGGTGCAGTCATCATCGGAAACCTCTGTCCCCTATCAGCTTTGGTTCGAGATTCCCGTTTCATACAATCACAATTCACTAAATGACAACAGGACAGGCTATGTTGATTCTGTTTTCACATTACTAGGCAGATATTCTGTGATAAGTTATGAAGGCACTTCGCAGTACAGGCGCATATACACCAACGCACCCAAGCCAAACGGCATGGGCAACCTCACGCTTGATTTCAACAACCTGAAGAGGATCAGCATGTTCAGGAATTATCTCGGAGGAACGCACAGGTACAATTACTTTCCTTACGATATCAGCAGTCTTACAATAGACCTTTCGGCATTCCCGGGACAAGGGCAGGTGCGAACTCTTTCAGGTAAGTTCAAGGGACAAGGAAGAGATCCCTTCTTCTCAAATATGCTCTATTCAAGATCTGACTCTGACAGTGTTGCTCTGCGGACAGTTATCTATGATTATGTTTTCGAAGATGCCGACAATAACTTCAACACAATACCCGTTGATTCGGCCGACATATACAGAACGGAGTCTGTAGCAACAAGTCAGGATCATTCAACAATAAACAACTCGGATCCTAATATAACGTCAAACTTGATTTACCGGATTTACCCGATCAATGCCTTTTCATCACAGAGATTTGATGAGATTGATGTTTCGTCAGTGATCAAGCTTATGTCTTCGGAAACGAAAAATGACATTCAGGAAAGTGTGAGTATTGACTCATTCTATTACGAAAAAGGAAGCATTGGTAATTTCGGATGGAACGATTCGTTTCTCATGACAACAAAAATTAACAACATGGAAGGAGCAAGAAGGACCTGGCGTTATCAGTATGATTATTTTGGAAATGATCCGGGCAATCCCCCTAAGTTCAGAAAGGAAACCGACCCGTACAGCAATGTTTTCGAAACAACTTTTGACTCATTATACAGGCAGGTAAATGTGCAGTTCAACGGCTTTGACATGATCTGTTATCTTACCGGATTGCCGAAAGAAGAAACCAAAAGGGATGCCTACGGCAATGTTACCAACAGAAAAAAGTACGGTTATTATACTGACACTCTCGAGGCGAACAAGGGATATTTCGGTCAGATGTATGCTGAATGGATATACGCAATGCCCGGGGGCGGCGATTCGATTGCAACATTCTTTGAGTACTACAGGCATGATACGCTCGGTTACAAGTTGTATGAAGGCGATCTTCCCGAGCGGGAAGGACAATTGAAGAAGATCATCCGGCCTGACGGCGAGGAGGAAAGACATTTTTACAATGTAGAGTTTCTTTCAAATGAATTTGTTCAGCCTGGTGTGACGGATGAGGCTCCCGCCCCCATGCTGATCTACAAAGTCAAATATGAAAACGGAGTAATTGATCCTGACACAGTCAGACTGCCGCGTAACGGAATACTTCCCGTTAGAATAGATAAGTACAAGAGAAATTCTGACGGCACTGTAGATACGCTTGACCGGAACTATTTTTTCTACAATGCCGAAGGGCAGCTAACAAGCAAAGTTGATTACAACAGGTTTCTCACGGCGATTGCCTACAATCCCGGCAACAGGGTATCATCAGTAACTCTTCCAGGTGATTTTTCAACACAGCCTAATGACACGACTGAAATCATCATTCCCCTGAAACTTGATGATACGCTGATCATCAACAGTACAAATTGGGGATATATCAGGAATGATACTGCCAGGCTGTATGGAAGCAACAACGGGATAACAGATCAGTGCGATATTTTTTCTCTTCGGTACACTAACATCGGACAGAAGGAAATGAGGAAGTCGTTGTTTCTGACGGGAGACGCCGCATTGCCGTCATTCAATGAGATCACTATGGCGACTCTTCGTATGGGCATTTATAAAGAGATCAGGAATGTTCCTCCTTCATACAATTATGTAATGAAACTACAACCTGTAGTGTCGAAGTCTGTGCAAGGAAATACAACCACTTGCACAGGTTCAGTTCCGGTAATTACGTATAGAAACGAGCCGGTTGTTGTATCGTTGCTTGACCAAACTATAAATACAAGCGGACAAAACATACAGCAGTGCAATTACACTCTTAACACAATAGACCTGACAGCTTTCCTCAATAATTACCTGATAACCGAAGGCAGAACATTCATTGGTTTCAGTATATATCCTTTTCTCTCATTTCCGATAAATGGCGAGCCGCAGTTTGAGATATATCAGGAATACTTCTGCGAAGTTTCCGGACAGACCTTTGAGGACTGGAAAGAGAGCTATTCTCCAAGACTCACAATAGCCGGCGAGATTGATCTCTCCGACACACTGCGTTATCCGAACACATACGGCGGAACGATTCTTTACAGCTACGATGATGCGGCAAAGACAGCTGACATAAAAGCGCGGATGACTCCCGGCGGAGGATATGAAAACTTCAGGAGAACCATGTATCACTTTGACGGATTTGCAAACATTGAGAGGAAAGACATTTACACTGGCCAAAGCAGTTACAATGCATACAAATACAGATACAACTATGCCGGCAAGCCCGCAAGAAATTTTGACGCATTGGGAGACAGCACAATGTTTTCTTATGATGCGCTCGGTAGGCTGATAAAAACAAAGAACTCCGACCTGAGCGCGACGCAGAATTTCTATGACTACTACAACACATTTACATATTACTTCGGAACGGTTACCGGTTTTGTCGAAAAGCAAACATTTAAGGATGAAGAAGACAATAATTTTGAAAAGTTTTATGACGCTGTCGGAAATCTTCTGAGGGAAGTTAAATTCGTAGAGGGCTCCTTAACCGGCGAAGACCCACCGGGAATGCTGATCACGGATTACAGGTATGACAGTCTTTACAGGCTGACGAAAGTAAAAACTCCTGAAGGCAATGAAGCCAAGCTGATCCGGTATTCCTACGACAAGTACGGCAGGCAAAGCCAAAGAATTACTCCCGATGCAGGGCAGACTGATTACATTTATGATAAGAACAATAACATTACTTATTCTCAGGATGAAAATCAGAGAAACGTAAACGACGGAAAATATACATTCAGAAATTATGACGGGCTGAACCGCATTACTGGAACAGGCGAGAATGTCTTCACCGACGATTCCCCAGGCAACGGAAATCAGTTTGAATCTTCAGACCCTCAGTATTATCTTACCGTAAACGCTTACGATACCATCACAAACTCTATTGTGAATATCTTCACACCGCCAAGCGGATATTACGACCTGCCGAACTACACTAAAGGCAGGCTTGCGGCGACGGCTTTCAGAACGAGGCAGTCCGATAACTGGAGCTATAAATATTACCGTTATGATGAAAGAGGGAGAGTGAAAAAAATGTGGCTGATGATTGACGGGCTTGATGTGAAGACGGTCAGTTATGAATACAACTCGCAGGACATGGTTGTTGCATTAAACTATAATTCGGGCATTGACTTCAAGAGATACAAGTACAGATATGACAATGCTGCTCGCTTGCAGGCGGTCGATACTTACGAAGGTCCCGAAACCACAGACGATCCAAATGATTATGAGACTTTCACAGACTACGCATACAATCCTAACTCTGCCCTGGAAACGCAGAACTTCCTCACCGGCTTTACCGGCACATCGCTCGGTTACGATAACCGCGGCAGAATCATTTCTTACTACTCACACAACAGCGAGTTCATCTACAATCTCTCTTATCTGAGGAACAGCAACGTACTTCAGCAGGAGTTGTACGGCTCATACCGTGATAACTTTGCAAACACGGAAGACCTTGTTTACAAGTTCACGTATGATAAAAGTAACAGGCTCCTTAGCGCAACTAACACAGTGGGAAGTCCTAATGAGTATAAGGTTGAGAATACTTATGATAAGGATGGCAACATACTTACATTGAAACGATATGTTGATGCCGGCAATATGCAAGATAATTTTACGTATCAGTATTACTCCGGCACAAACAAGCTCAGTCGAGTAACCGGCAATGTTGACCAATTCCGGTTCGACCTGAACGGCAACGTAACAACCGATTCCGTTTACAACAACTTCAGCATTTCTTATGACCACAGAAATCTGATTACCGAGCTGTATCATATTGATACACTTACATCAACAAGGCAATATTCTTATGCCACAAGGTACTGGTATGACGAAACGGGAAGCAGAGTGAGAAAGCTGACTTACAGGAATGCACAGATTCCGCCGCCGCAGATTAACGACTGGAGTAATCCCGACAACGGCTGGACGCTTCTGAACAACGAGCATTATGTGCGTGGTGTTGACAGCAAAGAGCTTGCAACATACACGAGTAACAACTTGACTGAATGGTACGTTTGGGTAAGCGACATGGTTGGAAAGATAAAAGGCAATGCAAAGTATTACTTCTTCAAAGATCATCTCGGCTCTGTGCGTGGGGTGATTGACAACAATTTCAATCTTGTATCCGCACAAGACTTTGACATGTGGGGATATCTAATGGAGAATAGAGTTTACAACGGCGACAGTTCAAAGCATAAATTCACCGGCAAGGAGCGTGATGGGGAGAATCTTTATGATTATTTTGGAGCGAGGTATTATGATGGAAGGGTTGGGAGATGGGGCTCAATTGATCCTTTGCAGGAAAAGCACTATGATTTCAGCCTATACAATTATGTGTTGGATAATCCGTTAATCTATTATGATCCGGATGGCAAACAAGTCTTTCTTGGCGGAGAGTCCTATCAGGAAAGCAAAGGAACTGCTCAATACATTGATGTGAATGAATCACAAGAAATGTCTCAAAAGAGGTTTGATAATAAACGCCATCGTGAAAGTGGAATCACAACTACAGATGTTGGTTTGTTAGATCCGGTTGAATGGCTTTCTGGAGGAATCGTAACATTTAGTATGAGGTTATCTGCATCACTAACAACGGCTGCTTCAGAGAAACTTGTCCAACAAACCATAAAAGGTATTGGCAATACCCGAGTAATAGAATCTTTTGAAATTGGAAGTAAGTGGATGTTTGGTTCATATAAAACAGAGGCTAAATGGTTAAGCCAAATGTCAAAGCGGGGTTGGACTGGTGATCAAATTACAGAAGCAGTAACAAAAGGAAAAAGTTTTGAAGCTGTGAATTTGATTAATATAGATAATGCAGCCACTAGATATGTGCACCCAACAACTGGGCAGTCAGTTGTAATTGATGATGTAACAAAGGAAGTTATCCATTTGGGAGGTCCAGGTTTCAAATATTAATCAATATGTGGGAAAAAATATATATTAAGATGTTAAACGAGGGTACAATGGCATATAGACCAGTGCCGGCCTACAAGATAAAGGATAGAATCTATAAGGTACAAGGATTTGATATTTATGACCCGGAAGATGAAGTATGGGAATTTCCACCAGGTACTTTGGTACTGGTTGAAGAGCAGAAAGATGATGGCGAAACTGTACTTGTCGCTATTAAAGAACAAGGACTCTAGCCATCACTATTTTGCTCCCCAAAATTAGGACAGGTAGTTGAGGTGGAATTAATTAACTTGTCAAAAAAACAAAAACATGGGAAAGAAGAGCAGTTGCAAGTATAACACTGCTCCTCAAGTTTAGTACAATTAGTTGTGTTGGAAAATAACAAACTCTCAAAAATTCGTGAACTTTGTAAGCAATTCAACATGAAGCTTTGCTGTTACACAGTAATTTGCATTATGAATTTTCTCACCGGCTTTACCGGCGCATCACTCGGTTACGATAACCGCGGGAGGATCTCTTCTTACTACTCACACAACAGCGAGTTCATTTACAATCTCTCGTACCTGAGAAACAGCAATGTGCTTCAGCAGGAATTATACGGCTCATACCGTGATTATTTTGCCAACACGGAAGATCTTGTTTACAAGTTTACCTATGACAAGAGCAACCGGCTCCTTAGCGCAACGAACTTTGCCGGAAGCTCCAATGAATATAAAGTAGAGAACACTTACGACAAAGATGGAAACATTCTTACCCTCAAACGATACGGCGACGGCGGAGTTCTTCAGGATGACTTTACTTACCAGTATTATTCCGGAACCAACAAATTGAGAAAAGTAACAGGCTCGACAGTTCAGTATCAGTATGACCTCAATGGCAACGTGACAACTGATTCACTAAACAAGAACACATCTGCTGTTTACGACCACAGGAATTTGCTCATAGAAATATATCATAAGAAAGGAACTCCGCCTGCCCGTGTTGATTACTTTGCAACCAGATACTACTACGATGAAGCAGGAAACAGGATACGAAAGCTTACATACAAGAACATCAACGAATCCGCCGGACCTGTATTAGATTGGAACAACACATCCAATCCGGGAAATGACTGGACTTTATTTAATAATGAACACTATGTAAGAAGTGTTGACGGCAAGGAGCTTGCAACATACACAAACAACTCCCTTGATGAGTGGTATGTTTGGGGAACAGACATGACAGGCAAGATAAAGGGAAACACAAAGTACTATTTCTTCAAAGATCATCTTGGTTCTGTTCGGGCAATTGTTGATAACAACTTCAACTTAGTTTCCGCAGTTGATTATGACATGTGGGGCGACAAGATGCAGGGAAGGATTTACAACGGAGATTCTACGAAGTTTGGATTTACCGGGAAGGAAGAGGATGAAGAATGCGAGTATGATTATTTTGGTGTGAGGTATTATAATGCGAAGATTGGTCGGTGGGTGTCTATTGATCCTTTACTCGAAAAACACTTTGATTTCAGTCCATATAATTTTGTGTTGGATAATCCGTTAATCTATTATGATCCGGATGGCAAACAAGTCTTTCTCGGCGGAGAGTCCTATCAGGAAAGCAAAGGAACTGCTCAATATATAGATGTAAATGAAACTCAACAGACTTCGCTAATCAGATTTGATTTGAAAAGACCTAGAGAATCAGGGATTGTAACTACCGATGTTGGATTGCTAGATCCAGTTGATTGGTTCGCGGGGTCAGCTGTTACATTGTCTATGAGAATTGGTGAATCAGTGGGTATGTCAACTGTTGAATTTCTTGCTCAGAAGACAGTGAAGAATATTGGAAAATCAAATATTGCCGAAACTGCTAAAGACAAGACAGTGAAAGAACTATCAGAAGTCATGATAGAATTCTTGGGACAGGATAGTAAAGGATATTTTACAAAGGCAGGAAAGATTAATAGGCAAGATGTTTATTTTATTTCAAAAGACAAGCTTAGAACGATTAGATTCGATTTGAAGTCCTTTAAACCACACGACAAGCCACACATTGATGTAGAACAAAAGGTCGGAAAAGTGTGGGAGCAAATTTCTAAAATTTGGGTAAAATTCTAAACTCGGAGTAAAAAAATGAGAATTTACAGCTATGATCAAGACACTTCATTTGATGAGATTTTTGTTTATCTCACACCTGAAGAAATAAATGATTTATTGAGCAAGCTAGAATACCTTTTGCGGAATCCAAATATTCATCACGTTCACTTTAATGAATTGGATGTGGATGGTGCTTCTCTACGGGAATTGACAATCTCGGTATATACAGACAATAACTTAAGTGAATTTGATGAACGTAGCAAGAGACTCATAATTGAAGGAAAATGAAATTAAGATAATCAACTTAATAGTACTCGAACCAATGAACTTGAAAGTGAATTTCCGCATGGCGAGTATTAATATGATTTCACTTAAAACGTAACCACAGATGCCGGTTTTCCGAAGTCTGTAAATTAGCAAAGAGCTCACTTTCATTTAAAGTCAACGAGAACTATTTTTGCATTTAGTTGATCATCACAGAATGAGCGGAACGATTCAGTTGCATAATTCATATCCCCACATGCAGTACCAATACGACCTCAACGGCAACTTGACAACAGACTCGCTAAACAAGAACACATCCGCTATTTACGACCATAGAAATCTGCTCATAGAAATATACCATAAAAGAGGAATACCTCCAGCTCGTGTTGATCACTTTGCAACAAGATATTTCTATGATGAAGCAGGAAACAGGATACGCAAGCTAACTTACAAGAACAACAATGCCAATGCCGGACCTGTGCTGAATTGGAACAACACATCGAATCCAGGTAACGGCTGGACTCTATTCAATAGCGAACACTATGCAAGAAGCGTTGACGGAAAAGAGCTTGCGACTTACACGAGTAACACACTTGATGAGTGGTATGTGTGGGGAACAGACATGACAGGCAAGATAAAGGGAAACACAAAGTACTATTTCTTCAAAGATCATCTCGGCTCTGTACGAGCAGTTGTTGATAACAACTTCAACTTAGTTTCCGCAGTGGATGGAGCCTGCCCCCGCGTGTTTTTGGCGGGGGATATGTGGGGCGACAAGATGCAGGGAAGGATTTTCAATGGAGATTCTACGAAGTTTGGATTTACCGGGAAAGAAGAGGATGAGGAACACTTGTATGTTTATTTTGGGGCGAGGTATTATGATGCGAGGATTGGGAGATGGAATGCGACTGATCCATTACTAAATAAATATCCAAGCGAAACACCTTATAGCTATACATTAAATAATCCGTTATTACTTACAGACCCTACAGGATTATGGATAGCAAATTTCAATTCTGAAACAAATTCAATAAGTGTAACTGCTGAAGAAGGTGATAATTTACAATCACTTTATAGTCAATTAGGAGTGAGTGCCCATGATTTTGGAAAAACTTATAACATAAATGATATAAATAATTTCAATGTTGAAAGTGGGATTACAAATTTTGATATAACAAATTATGTAATTTCAAGTAATAATTTTGATGCTTCTTTCACAGGAAGTAATTGTCATGGATTTGTTCTAATAGCAACAGGTAAGATAATTTCTGAAACAGTTATTTCTGGTTACGAAATGGGACTAAAGCTCGATAATTTAACAAGCAATCCCATATCAGGTGATATTGCTGTCTTCTCAAATGAAGTACCATACGAATATCTTGATAGAATTATTCCTGCGGGAGAACCTGCACATTCTGCTATTTATATTATTCAAACAAGATCCGGTGAAAAACAGTTTTTAAACAGAATAAATACAAATCAAAAAATTACAATAAGTACTCAAAATGAAATTAATTTATATTACTTCAAATTAGCAGCACGATATAGAGAAATTGGGCAAGATGTTTATATATCACAATTACCAAAATATTATCAAGGGAGAAATGAAAGATGAAAAGAATATTTTTGCTATTTTTATTTTTATTAATTATTAATTCAAATTTATATACTCAATCAAATAGAACTATTTTTGTAACTAGATTATTGACTGAGAAATCTCCAAATGGATATTTTTTAGAAGGAGTTAAAATTAATCCGTTTAGTCCAGTAACATATACTTTCTTTGGTATTGCAGATACATGTTTTTTAGAAATAGAAATTAAGAATAAAAATTCAAAAAAAATAATAGACAATAAAAGATTTTATAGATTTATACCAGGCTATTATAAAATAGAATGGGAAACAAAAAATACAATTGAAAATGAGTTGGAAGAAGGAATTTATATTTTAAAAATAATTGCAAAATATGAAGACTTAAAGATGAATATTGAAAGCTCATTTGAGGCATCTACAACAATATTATTTTATATGAAAAAACACGAATAAGGGAGTCGATGTAGTATGTCGCATGTTCCCTTTTGTTTTTACTGTACCCGCTGTGTCTCCCGCAATTTCCTAATGAACATATTACGAGTGCTATTT
>WBZL01005325.1_pt1 | contig 10678 bp, 2 predicted proteins | sample 5204291 | NCBI WGS metagenome assembly WBZL01 (sample SAMN12344345, study PRJNA552823) | activated sludge metagenome | biome: Activated sludge suspended growth; feature: Nitrification reactor; material: Wastewater; isolation source: activated sludge from nitrification reactor of wastewater treatment... | reverse complement strand
ACAGCGCGTCCTGCGAATGGTCCTTTCGGAAGGACTGCAACTGGCCACGTTGGGGGTGATCGTCGGAACCGCTGTCGCGCTCGCCCTGGGGCGAGGGATGTCGTCCATGCTCTACGGTGTCGGCGCATCCGACCCGCTGACCCTGGGAGGGGTCGCCACACTGCTGCTGGCCACGGCCGCGATCGCGAGTCTGTTGCCCGCCCGTCGCGCCGCATCGACGGACCTCACCGGCGCGCTGCGCGGCGAGTAGCGCGACTGGCGATGGCGCACTGACGACACGGGGTCCCCGCTTTCGCGCGGAGGGGTGTGCATCCCCTGCGCGCGAGCGGGCTGACCGCTCTCTCGGGGACGGATGTCATCCCGTAAACGCCTTCCCGCGTCTCGAGATCGCCCGCATCTTCCGCGCGAACCCACGTCGCGAGCCATCGTGCGTCATCACCACATCGCAGTCATCCCGGGCGACGGGATCGGCAAGGAAGTCGTCCCGGAAGGGCTGCGCGTCCTCGAGGCCGTCGGCAAGCGCCACGGGCTGACCTTCACCTGGCATGAGAAGGCGTGGGCGAGTTGTGACTGGTACCAGGCCCATGGGCAGATGATGCCTGACGACTGGCGTGAGCAGTTGCTGGCCACGGACGCGATCTACTTTGGCGCCGTCGGTTGGCCCGCGACCGTGCCTGACCACGTCTCGCTCTGGGGGAGCCTGCTCCGGATCCGGCGAGACTTCGACCAGTACGTCAACCTGCGCCCCTGCCGCCTGATGCCTGGCGTCCCGACGCCACTCGCCGGACGCGCGCCTGGGGACATCGACTTCTTCGTCGTCCGGGAGAACACCGAGGGTGAGTACTCCAACGCCGGTGGCCGGCTCTTCGAGGGAACGCCACGCGAGACGGTGATCCAGGAGACGGTCATGACGCGCGTGGGGGTGGACCGCGTCCTGCGTTATGCCTTCGACCTCGCCCAGCGCCGCCCGAAACGGCACCTCACCTCGGCGACCAAGAGCAACGGCATCAGTATCACCATGCCGTACTGGGATGAGCGCGTCGCAGACATGGCGCGCGCCTATCCCGACGTGCGGGTCGACAAGTACCACATCGACATCCTGTGCGCCAACTTCGTCCTGCATCCCGACTGGTTCGACGTCGTGGTCGCGAGCAACCTCTTTGGCGACATCCTCTCGGACCTGGGGCCGGCCTGTACGGGCACGATCGGGATCGCGCCGAGCGCGAACATCGATCCCGAGCGCCGCTTTCCGTCGTTGTTCGAGCCGGTGCACGGGTCGGCGCCTGACATCGCCGGGCGCGGCATTGCCAACCCGATCGGGATGATCTGGTCCGGCGCCATGATGCTGGAACACCTGGGGCACGCCGACGCAGCGGCCGCCATCGTCCGCGCGATCGAACGCGTACTGGAGGATCTGCGCGCGCCGCGGACGCCGGACATGGGAGGACGTGCGCGCACCGTGGACGTCGGCAGGGCGATCGCGGAAGGTGCCTGACGGCTCCGGGGGGCCAACGACACCGGGCCCCGGATCTTCGCTCGCTTCACGCTCGCTCGTCCGGGGAGGATTCCAACCTGCGACTTGCGACCTGCGCAAACTTGCGACCTGCGCCTACTTCTCCTTCTCCGGCCGCCGCACGCGCTCCAGCTGCAGGTCGTCGAGCGTCTCGTCAGGCACCAGCTCCGAGTCGTCACAGAGCAGGTAGATGATCTCCACGCGCCGGTTGCGCGCCATGTCGCGCGCATCGCGAATGGGCTCGAGGAGCCGATCTTCGCCCACTGCCTCTGCGCGCAGGATCCGCTCCGCCCCGATGCCGTTGGCGGTCAGGTACGCCTGCACGGCATCGACACGACGCTGGGACAGCGCCTGGTTGTAGGCATTGCTCGCCCGCGGATCGGTGTGGCCGCTCAGGCGCACGCGCACGGCCGGATTCGCCTTGAGCTGCGCGATGGTCGCATCGAGCACCCGCCGGGTCGAGGCCGCAAGGTCGTGCTTGTCGAGGGCAAAGTGCACCGCGCGCGCCACATCGGTGAGGCGCTCCGGCCCGCAGGAACGCCGGGGGAGTGGTGCCGCATCGGGCTGCGCTACCGGCGGCGGACGATCGGGCACCACCATCGGAGGCTCAGCCGGAACGGGGTTCACACGCGTCGCTTCCACCGCCAGCAGCCGCTCGTTGGCCGATCGTAACGCCTCGGCATCGGACACACACGCGGGGCCGGCCAGGATGGGATGCCCGGCGCGCAGCAGCGTCGCCTCGGCCCGCGCAATCTCGTCAGGCGCGCCGAGCCGGTCCGCCTCACGGCGCAAGGTCACGGCCTTGCCGTACGTATCCTCGCCGAACACCCGCACCTTGTCCGGGAAGAGCATGCTGCTCAACACGGTCGCGGGGACGTCACCGCCGGACTCCACCAGGGCGAGGTCGCGCTCCGCGAGGGCAATCATGTCCTCGGGGAAGGCCGTGCGGTCGTTGCGCTCATACGCCTCACGCGCCATCGCGATGTATTCCGCCGCGCGGGTCGCCAGGTACTTCCGCGTGCCCGTCGCGTCGGTCACGCGCCCGGCGCGCTGCTCCAACCCATGGAAGACCGCGAGGTCGCGCGCGAAAGCTTCGTCGGTGATGCGTTTCGCCACCGGGGTCAGCCGTGTGCCCCCCGACTGGGCGCCGGCCACACCGGCCCACACCATCACGCCCAGGAGCACTACTGAATGTCGTCGCATGATCACTCCTCCTCCTGCTTGTTGCCACTCGCACGGGTGTCACCACCGATCCCGAACAGGCTCTCGTCGAACTTGAAGCCGAGTTCGAGGTAGGGTCCCCTGCGCGTCGTGCCCATGGTGTTGAGGTCCTTGTCGGTGAAGCCGAAGAGGTTGTAACCGCCCGCCACGCGCAGGTTCTTCATCAGGATGAGGCCGAGTTCGCCGCCGAGTCCGTACTTGCGGTCCGCGAAACCGTCGCTGAAGAGTGTGGAGGTGATGAGCCCCGCGTCGAATCGCGACGAGAGGTCGAGGATCCCGCGCGCCATCAACAGCTGGGCGGCGCCGTTCGACTCCACACCACCGATGGTGTTCGTGGAGCGCTTGCCCGCATACCGCCCACTGAAGGTGAAGCGTTGCACGGGCTGGTAGTTGAGCATCGCGGCCACGATGTGCGCCTGGTCGCGCGTCGGGAGCACGCTGCCGAGCCCGCCGAGGCGCTCGAAGCGGTGTTCATAACGCGCGAGGGCGTTCCATCGATTCCGATCCGTTTCCCTCCACGCGATACCGAACTGCGAGAAGCCGCGGGTCTGGCGCCGGGCCGCGTCGTAGTCATCCCAGAGGGTGCGGCCGAGCATCGTCCAGTCGCGCGAGAGCTTCCGCGCATAGCCGAACGACGCGAGGGTGTTGTCTCCCGTGAAGGCGTCGCGATACTCGAGCCGCGCCGTGCTCTTCCAGAGTGACGGTTTCGTCCACTCCAGTGCACCGGTCACCGCGAGGGCCTCGTTCTGCCCGGTCTGCGTCGTGATCCCCTGCACCAGTGGCGAGACCCGCTCGAAGGACGTATTGAGCAGGAGTCCCGGTGCGATCGACCAGCGGTTGCGCAGACCGATCGACGCCTCGGCGTCGCGACCCGCGAAGGCGTCGCGTGCGCGATACTCGCTGAAGACCTGGGTGTTCTTGAGGTAGTCCGCATCGATGCCGACGACCGTGTAGTTGCGATCCTTGCCGTACGCGGGGGTGAACTGGTCACGGAATCCGGAGAGCAACTCGTGGCGGGCGTAGAGCCGTGCGCGGTTGGCGATGATGTACTCACCACCGGCCGCGAGGCGGCGACGGTCGCCATCCCGGACGTCCTGTTCGATCTCGCCAAAGAGCGACGTGCGGGTGTTCTGCGGCAGCGTGTACTGCAGCCGAGCCCGCAGCGCGCTCAGGTCGCGGTCCGCGACCGGCGAGCCCGCGACGATGACGCCCGTGGAGGTCTCGGGTTCGTTGGTGCGGGCGTAGCGATAACCGAACTCGCCGCGCAGCGCCTGCGAGAACTGCCGTTCGATGGCCACGAGCGCGCCCTCACGCCGGGCGCCGTCCATGCCGTACTTCGACCGGAGCCCCTCGGCCACCAGGCGAGTGCCGGTGGCGAGCTGCTTCGAGAAGCGACCGCCGATCTCCGTGCGGCCGCCGGTGAAGACCGACGAGAGGTTGGCGTAGCCCTCGTCCGAGCGGACGGCGAAGAGTCGGCCTTCGAGCGAGCTGGACTGGTGGCGCAGCTCAACCCGCTGGGCGTCGCCGCTGAGGCCACCCTCGGGCTTCGTCCAGCCGAGTTCGCCGAAGAGGGTCGTGTTATTGCCGAGCTTTGCGGTGGCGTTGACACCATAGAGCGCGTGCCCGGTCGACGGCCCCTCGTCGCGTGCGACGGTGGCACCGAGTTCGAGGCGACGGCCGGCCCGCACCGACCCATCGATACCGTAGACCCAGAACGCCTTGCTCTGGCCATCTTCGGTCTCGTAGGTGACGCGGATGGACACCGGGTTGAGGTTCGCATCGAGGCTTTGCACGGGCGCCCGGAAGAGGATGCGTCCGGTGACCGGCTCGATCGTATAGTCCGCGAACCGCGTCATCGGTGTCCGCGAGAGGATGACGCTCGGCTGGTTGCGGTCGCGCACGATGATCTCGACGCGCTCCGAGTTGATGAGTCCCGTGGCCCGTGAAAGGGTGTAGGGGCCCGAGATCCCGCGTCCGGCGATCTCGTCGACCTGCTGCGAGATGCGGCCCTGGCTCGCGAAGAAGGTCGCCGAGCCGTCGCGTCCCTCGAGGTGCTGGACAAAGCCGGTGAGGGATCGGTCGTAGGCGGTGAGCACGCGTCGGTCGTCGGCGCGCGCCGTCTGGAAGTCGCCGTACATGGAATAGCCGGTGCCCTTGTCGAGGCGCGCGTAGAAGCGGCGGCGAGACTGTGCATCGAACTCCCGCATGGAGGCATCGCCGTAGACCGGGAAGAACTCGTTCGGGCTGATGTCGCGGAAGAAGGTGCGGCCGCGATCGCGCTCGGAGTCGTACGACAGGGTCAGGAGGCGGTTATCGAGCACCGTCCCCTTCATCAGGAGGGCCGCCCGTGCGCCGGCGTGCGTGGACGACGAGTCGTCCCCGTTGGACCAGTCGCGGAGCGCTTCCTCGAAGCCGTCGGTGCCCGCGGAGATGCCGAGTCCGCCGTTGAGGAGTTTCTGCCAGTCGATGCGCGCGTTCAGCAGGCCGGTGACGAGCATCGGCCGGTTCACCGGGACAAACGTCACCTGGACAGTGGTGCTGGCGTCCGGCGTGGTCACCCGGACCTCACCGATGCCGGGTTGCGCCGCCGCGATAAGGGTAAAGAAGCCTTCGCCGTTCTCGAGGGTGGCCTGGAGGCCCTGCTCGGATCCGCCGATGTCGTTGGCCAGCCAGCGACCTAACGAGGCTTCGAGCGTGACCACGGTGCGGCCGGTGCGCGGGTTGCCCTGCATGTCGAGGGCACGCACGTGCACCGCCATGCGCTCCCGGCCATCAGCGCGCGCCACCTGCCCGTCGCCCCCACCGACCTGCGTCCGGACCTCCACCAGCCCACCCGCAGCGGGATTGTTCCCCGCCTGGAGGGCGCGGGCCCGCAACGGCGTCACCGGAAGCTGCGAGTTGGATTCATGGAGGACACTGCCGCGGAAGAGCGGGGCGTAGCGTCCGGTGTTTGGCTGTGCGACCTCACCGGTGCGCGTCGCGACGCCGATGGGGACGACGTTCTCCATCACCACCGGGCCCGGGAGGGCGACCAGCGTGTCGGCAACGGCCGGGAGGGCCTGACGGATCGCTGCCGCCGCAGCAGCCGGCTGCGCCCCGGACGCTGCCGTCCGGTCGATGAAGAGCGCGCTGTCCGGCACCGCGGAGCGCGGCGCGTAACCTGTGGCCGGCTGTGCCGGCTCACCCGCGTTGTTCACCTCACCCGAACGACGCCGCGCCAGCACCGCCCTGAGCACGTCGGCCGAACGCGAGCCGTCGGCGAAGTCGGCGCGATGCAACTCGCCCGCCTTCACGTCGGCAAAACGCGTGTATCCGTCCATCGCGTTGCGGTTGACCAGCGGCACGAGCACCGCCCCCGCCGGCAGCGTGGTGCGATCTACCTTCACCACGTGCAGCCGCGAACTGACGTTATAAAAGTTGTACTTGCCCTCGACGTCGGTGACCGCGCTGGTCCCGTCCTCGAGGTACACGCGCACGCCGGGAATGCCGACCTCACCCGCATCCTGCATCCCCTGGCGCTCGCAATCACACTGGATGTAGACCTTGCCGACGATCGCGCCGCGCTCATCGAAGACGCCGCCGCTCACGCGCACGACGGCGCGCGCCGGTTCCGTCTGGCCACCGCGGCTCGGCGAGATCGCGACGGCGATGTTCGCCGCCAGGCCCGGCCGGGCCCCCGGCCCCACACGCACTCGATAGGTCAGGGTGACACTTCCACCTGCGGGCACGCGGCCGATCGTGAAGGTGACGCGCGGGCCAGGTTCACCCTGCACCCCGACACCCCCCACGCCGTCGAGTCGGACCGTCTGACGCTCCAGCAGGAATCCGGGCGGGAGGTCGTCGCGGACCACGGCGTCCGTCACGTCGCCGTTGCCGGCGTTCTTCACCACGACGGTGTAGTCCACCACATCGCCGAGCTGCACCTCGGACTTCGACGTGCGCTTCTCGATCTCGAGGCGCGCAACGCCGGCCACCGTCGGCTCGGCACACGAACGGTTGTTCGCGAGCGAGCCCGTTTCATTCGTGCCGCGCACCGACATGCAATTGGTCACGCGCGGGAACGCCGCGGCCGTGACGTTGACCGTGACGGTGATCGGCGGCGAGGCCCCCGGAGGCAGGGCCGTCGGCCGGATGCACGTGACGATGTTCCCAGTCGCCCCGCACTGCCACCCCGGGCCCGAGGCACTTACGAAGGTGAGTCCTACGGGCAACGTGTCGACCACGGTGATCGGGGCACGCGCCGGCGCCGCACCGAAGTTGCGCACAGCGAGTGTGAACACGCCCTGCTGGCCGATCTCGAACGTGCCAGCCGCGTCCTTGAAGGCAACGAGATCCACGTCGCCCATGGGCGTCGAGACCTTGGTGCCGCAGTCATTGGCGGTGTTGGCATCGCCGGTGGTCCGCACGCACGCCACGTTGCGCACGGAGGCCGCGGCATCCCCGGTGACGTTCACCGTGAGGGTGAGCGTGACCGCGTCGCCCGGTGCCATCGGTGGCGCCGCGCGGGTGCACGTCACCACGGAACCCGAGGCGGTACAGCTGAATCCGGTCCCGCTTCCGCTCACAAAGGTGAGTCCGGCCGGCAGGGAGTCGGTGACCACGATGGGCGCCGTCGTCGCGAGGCTGCCGACGTTGCGGACCACCAGGGTGTAGGACGCGGGGGCACCCACGGTGAGGGTATCCGGGCCCTGCTTGACCAGTGAAAGGTCGATCGCGCCCGACACCGGCGTGGTGACGGATCCATCGTTGTTCCCGGGGTTCACGTCGCCCGGAGTCGTTACCGACGCGCTGTTCGTGACCGACGGCACCGCCAGCGCCGTGGGGATCACGGCGATGGTGATCGTGAGGGAGCCATTCGCCGCGAGCGGCCCGGGATGGGTGCATGTGACCAGCTGCCCGACGACGGTACACGTCCACCCAGTCCCGGACGCGGAGGTGATCGTCAGCCCCGCCGGGACGAGGTCGGTCACCGTGATGGGTCCGGTCGTTGGCCCGGAGCCGGCGTTGCGCACCGTGATCGTGTAGCTCCCGGCCTGACCCACGACAAAGGCACCACTTGCCGTCTTGGCCAGCACAAGGTCAGGCGGCAGGGTCGTCGGCGTCGAACCGATCGTGCCCGTATCGTTTCCATTGTTCCCGTCCCCCGGCGTTGCGACGGTTGCCGTGTTGGCCACGCTGGTGACACCACTCGCGACCGATACGAGGAGATCCACCGACGTGCTCGCCCCCGCGGCCAACGGCCCCGGACGCGTGCACGTGACGGTTTGTCCCGCCACGCTGCAGCTCCAGCCGGCCCCACTCGACGAAACGAAGGTCAGCCCGGATTGCAGGACATCGGTAATGGTGATGGTGCCAGTCGCGCTCGCCGCGCCGACATTGGTGACCGTGAGGCGGAAGGTCGCATTCCCGCCGGCCACCGCGCTCCCGATGAGGGCCTTGCTGAGCGCGAGGTCCGGCGCGGCCGGGCCGACGGGGATCGTCCCGGTCGTCGCCGTGTTGTTCCCCGGCACGCCATCACCCGGGGTGGCCACGGTCGCGGTGTTGACGACGCCAGGCGCCGCGCCGCTGGCCACGCTGACCACGAGTTGCAGCACGACGGACTGCCCGGCCGCGAGGGCTGTGCCCCGCGTGCAGGTGACAAGTTGTGCGACGCTGCTGCACGTGAACCCACCGCCAGTCCCGCTGACGAAGGTGAGCCCCGCCGGCAGGTTGTCGGTAACCGTGATCACCCCGGTGGTCGGATTCACACCCACGTTGGACACGCCGATCGTGAAGGTCCCGGTGGATCCGACCACCAGTGGTCCGGAGGTCTTGGTGATGGCGAGATCGATGCCGGTCGCGACGGGGTGCACCACGCTCGAGGTGTTGTTGCCCCCGTTCGAATCCCCCGGCGTCGACACGGTCGCCGCATTGGTGATGCTGCCACTCGCGGAGGCGGACACCGCCACGACGAGGGTGATGGCACGCGACGCGCCCGCCGCGATGACGCCCGCGTGCGTGCACGTGACCGCCTGACCCGCCGCGCTGCAGGTCATCCCGGTGCCGCTGGCCGAGACAAAGGTCAGCTCGGGCGCGAGGATGTCGGTGACCGTCGTCGTGCCAGTGGTTGGCTGCGTCGAGGTGTTGAGGACCGTGAGGGTGTAGGTCGCCTGCTGGCCCGCGACCAACGTGCCGGTCAGCACCTTGTCGATCGAGAGGTCGAGCGCCGCGCTGGACACCGGTGTGACGACGGTGCTGCTGTCGTTCGCCGCATTGAGGTCGCCCGGCGTGCTCACGGTCGCGGTGTTCGACACCGTCGGCGCGGCGGGGGCGGTCACCAGGACGTCCAGGGTGATCGCAGACGAGGCACCCGCGCCGAGCGGTCCGGCGTTGCTGCAGGTGATCGTCTGGCCGACGGCCCCGCAAGTCCACCCGGAGCCCGCCGCGCTGCTGAAGGTGAGCCCCGCCGGAAGCACGTCGGTGACCGTGATGGCACCGGTGGTTGGGCCGGACGACACGTTGGTGACCGTCAGCTGGTAACTCGCGCTGCTGCCGACCACGAACGCCGTCGTCGCCACCTTGGCGATGGCGAGGTCGGGGATCGACACCACCGTCGTGGGATCGCTGGCCGTGTCGTTGGTCGGATCGGTGTCGCCCGGCGTGCCCACGGTGGCGCGATTGGTGACGGACGGCAACGCGCTCGCCGTGACCGAGACGGTCAGCGCAATCGAGGTCGACGCCGCGACCGCGAGCGGCCCGGGGGTGGTACACGTCACGATCTGTCCGGCGGCGGCGCAGCTCCATCCCGTCCCGGTGCCGGAGACGAAGCCCAGGCCGGTCGGCAAGGTGTCGGTGACGGTGATGGCGCCGGTCGTCGCCCCGGTGCCGCCGTTCGTGATCCCCAGCGTATACACGCCGGTCTGGCCGGCGACAAACGATCCGGTGTGGGTCTTGGTGAGGCTCAGGTTCGGCGACCCTGGCGTGACCACGGGGGTGACCGCGGTCCCGGTGTCATTCCCAGCGTTGGTGTCGTTCGGCGTGGCGACGTGCGCGCGGTTGGTGACGCTCGGACTCGCCGGGGCGCTGACGGCCACCGTCAGGGTGACCGTCGAGGTGGCACCACCGGCAATCGGGCCGGGGTTGGTGCACGTCACCACCTGGCCCACGGCCGCGCAACTCCACCCGGCGCCCGTGCCTGACGAGAAGGTGAGGCCGGCCGGGAGCGTATCGGTCAGGGTGATGGCCCCGGTCGTGGACCCCGTCGAGGTATTGGAGACCACGAGGTCGTAGGTCGCATTCGCCCCGATGGTGAAGGCGCTCGTGGCGGTCTTGCTGAGCGCGAGGTCCGGCAGCGCGAAGACCGGTGTGGTCACGCTCCCGCTGTTGTTCGTGCCGTTGAAGTCCCCCGGCGTACTGACGTGCGCTGTATTGGTTACGCCTGGCGACGCCGCCGGACCGACGCTCACCGTCAGCGTGATCGTGGCGCTCGCCGCAGCCGCCAGGGGGCCCGGGTTCGTGCAGCTTACCACCTGCGCGATCGCACCGCAGCTCCATCCACTTCCGCTCCCGCTCACGAAGGTGAGCCCGGTTGGCAGGGTGTCGGTCACGGTGATCGCCCCTGTCGTGCTCCCGGTCGAGACGTTGGTCACCACCAGGTCGTAGGTGGCATTCGACCCGACCGTGAAGGTGCTCGTCGCCGACTTGGCCAGCGAGAGGTCCGGAATCGAGAGCACCGTCGTCGGGTCGCTCGCGCTGTTGTTGTTCGGGTTGCTGTCGCCGGTGGCGGTGATGTGCGCGCGATTGACGACCGAGGGTGCGGCCGCGCCGCTGACGGCGACCGTGATGGTCCCGTTGGTGTTCCCACCCGGGTTGAGGGTGGGCGTCAAGGTGCAGGTCACGACCTGCCCGACCGCCGGACACGCGGCCGGCGCGGAGACATAGGTGATCCCGGCCGGGAGCGTATCG
>WBZL01005324.1_pt1 | contig 10681 bp, 8 predicted proteins | sample 5204291 | NCBI WGS metagenome assembly WBZL01 (sample SAMN12344345, study PRJNA552823) | activated sludge metagenome | biome: Activated sludge suspended growth; feature: Nitrification reactor; material: Wastewater; isolation source: activated sludge from nitrification reactor of wastewater treatment... | reverse complement strand
CGCCGCGGCGTGGCGAACAATCGGAACAATCATTTATTGAGGAATCGAAAAATTGGACCGATTAAGTCGATTAAGCCGAATGATTGGATTAGGCTGACCAACTGACGGACGCCCCAAATCGGAACAATCGAACAATCCCCACCTTCGCTGAAGCTACGGCGGGCGGTGGAAACAATCGGAACAATCGAACAATCGAATCAATCGAAAAATTGAGGAATTGAGGAATCGAGGAATCGAAAAATTGGACCGATTAAGTCGATTAATCCGAATGATTGGATTAGGCTGACCAACTGACGGACGCCCCAAATCGGAACAATCGAACAATCGAACAATCGGAACAATCATTTATTGAGGAATCGAGGAACTGAGGAATCGAAGAGTTGAGGACCCATTCAAATCAACAGATCACCAAATCAACCTCTGGCGGCCGTAGCTCCCAAGAGCGAAGGCGGCAAATCACCAAATCAACAAACCAGCCATGTCCAAATATCTCCTCCTCCTGACCTTGCTCGCCATCCTGTCCTGCAACACGCAGCGGTCCCTTACCGATGGGAAGTGGGTCGACCTGTTCAACGGTAAAAACCTCGACGGGTGGTTGCCGAAGATTGCGGGGTATCCGCCCGGTGAGAATTACGGCAATACCTTCCGGGTGGAAAACGGCATTCTGAGCGTGCGTTATGATCAATACGGGAGCTTCGACAACAAGTTCGGCGCCTTGTATTTCGATAAGCGGTTTACGAACTACCGGCTGAAAGCGGAATACCGCTTTGTAGGCGAAACGGCGCCGGGCGGGCCTTCCTGGGGGTATCGCGACAGCGGGATCCAGTATCACTGTCAGGACCCGCGCACCATGGGCATCGACCAGCCTTTCCCGGTGTGCCTGGAATACAACCTGCACGGCGGCAACGGCAAGGACGAACGGCCGGTAGGTGAGATCTGCGCTTCCGGAATAACGGTAGAGCTCAACGGCAGGCCCAACGAATCCTATTGCACGCCGGCTACCGTAAAGCGGACCTTCCACGGAGATCAGTGGGTGACCCTGGAGATCGATGTGCGCGGCGGCAGGATTCAGCATATCGTCAATGGAGAGGTGATCCTGGAATTTGAGAATCCGCGCTACCGCCCCGACCATGATCCCGGGAAAACCTTCATTGTGAACGGCGACGATGCCGTCCGGTCTGGGTTTATTTCCCTGCAATCCAACAGCGCGCCGATCGATTTCCGGAAAATCTCGATCCTGGAATACCCGGCGCAGTGAACGGCCGGAATTAAAAAATTTGGCCACTTCGAAAAAAATAATTTACTTGCATCAGTTTTACCGTGTATGTCGGCGGTCTCACAACGCCGGAATGTTAAAGCCAACTTTTTGAATTGAACACCTACGGGAAAATAAAAAGGCCGTTTTACGCCTGGGCGTTGATCCTGCTGATCCTGTTCCAATGGGTTGGCGGGCGCATTTATATCAACGCCGGTTATGCCGTAGAAGTGGAAACCCGGATGAACAACCGGGAAAAGGCCATCGCCGCCAAAATGGAAGCTGAAACCGGCATCAAAGCCCGGGTTCAGATCCAGGATGAAGAACAACTGGAAGCGCTCCACAAGCTGGGCTACGGCGCTCCCTACATTTTCACAGAAGAAGACAACGGCCAGGTGAGCTACTTCACCATCGACAATCAGGCCACCGAACGCATTCAAGTACGCTATCAGCCCGTTAACCAACCCGATCAGGACGAACGATCCGCCAAAAAAGCCGTATTGGAACGGCTTTTTTCCAGCTTCTGCCTGGAAGATCCCGAATCGTTGCCCGCTGTCGGACCACTTCTCCATCGCAATGTGTTTGCCTTCGTTCCCCCGTGCGGCAGGTTGAACATATCTATTCCCGCGCCCCCTCCCCGGCTTGTCTGACCCGCGCGTTTTACCGTAATCCTTTCATTTGTTCGCTGTGCTGCCCCATACCGGCGGTTCGGCCTGCGTTGATCAGGATAGGATTGCCCGCGGTCTGTTTTGCCCGTCCGGTCGCCCGGCCGAACTGGTTCCCGTTCAAAAGATTAATGACAAGCCAAACTTTATGCGATTATGAAAACTTTGACACTCAATATAGCCTGCTTTTTTATCCTGTTTACCTTTTCCGCATCGATGCTCAACGCCCAGGGCTGCATCGCGATCCGGAACATGATGTCCTGCACCGGCGGGAATCCGAACAGCCTTTCTTCGCTGACCCACCCCGGCCAGTTCCAGCTGACGACTTCCTACCGGTATTTCCATTCTTTCCGCCATTTCAGAGGCGACCACGAAGAAGCCAACCGGGTTGCCGAGGGCACGGAAGTGATCAACGATTCCCATTCCATCGATTTCGGGTTGAGCTATACGCTGAACGACCGCTGGAGCCTGAGCATCAACCTTCCGGTCAACTTCAACCGCCGGTCTTCCCTGTACGAACACTACGGCAATTCCGAAGAATCCAATCCTGAACATATGCGTTTCGCAACCGGCTCGGCGGGTATCAGCGACCTTCGCGTGGCGGCCACCTATTGGGTGCTTGATCCGGCTACCCATATGCACGGCAACTTCGCCATCGGCCTGGGGATCAAGGCGCCGACCGGCAAATCCACGGTCAAGGATGTCTTCCATAAAAGGACCAACAGCGGAGCGGATTCCACCATCACCAAGTTCGTCGACCAGTCCATCCAGCTCGGCGACGGCGGTTGGGGCGCCAGCATCGAATTGCAGGGCTACCAGACCATCACGCCGGCGCTTTCCCTGTACTACAACGGTTTCTACCTGTTCAACCCAAAGGGGGTCAACGAGGCCAACCTGTCGGTTCCCGATCAATACGCAGGCCGTCTCGGCGTTTCTTATGCCGCTTTGCCCGCATTGGGCCTTGCCCTGAACCTGGGCGGCCGCATCGAAGGTCTGCCCGCCATCGACATTTTCGGCAGCAGCGAGGGTTCCCGGAGGCCGGGTTATATCGTATCCGTTGAACCGGGCCTGCTCTGGAACTCCGGCGCCCATACTTTCGGTTTTTCCGTACCGGTTGCCCTGTACCGCAACAGGATCAAGAGCTATTCCGACCGCCAGGATCCGACTGGTCAGAAGCACGGTGACGCCGCCTTCGCGGATTACCTGATCTCGGCCAATTACGCTTACAGGTTCTGATCCAAACGCAGCAAGCGCTCAGGGCAACAAGGTAAAAAACCGGAGGGGATGCCGTTGACAAATACGGTTTTCGCGTCGCCGGTATGTCCCTTGTTGCCCTCGGCCAGTTGCCCAAAAGCAGCCTTTATGCCGTATATATTACTGGAAGCGCACCTCCCGGGAGTGACCGGGTTGTTGGAATACCGGAAGGACACGGGCGCGCCGCTGCGTGAGCTCACGCAGCTGTTGCTCAGAGGCCCCTCCACCCTGACCGAAGCGGAGAGGGAACTGATCGCGGCCGTGGTTTCTCACCGGAACGAGTGCGTGTATTGCACCACTTCCCACACAGCTGCTGCCAACGCCTACCTGGAAGATCCCGAAACCGCCGAGTCGGCGAAAAGGGATCCCGGTTCCGCGCCCCTCGGCGACAAGATGAAAGCCTTGCTGACGATTGCCGCCCGGGTCCAGGAAAGCGGCAAGAGCGTGACCCAGGAAGTGATCGACCGGGCCAAAAAAGCAGGAGCAACCGACCGGGAATTGCACGACACGGTGATGATCGCCGCCTTGTTCTCCTTCTACAATCGCTATGTAGACGGCCTTGGGACCATTGCGCCGACCGATCCGGCCTACTACCGCGATCTCGCTGAAAGGCTGAAGACCACGGGGTATTATCGCGCTGAGGATAGCTACGACCACCTTAAAAAATTCGGATATGGAGGAAGCGGGGATTGAAGCGGGCGAGGGGCGCCGGAATGCCGGTGCGTATCCCTACGTCCTGTTCGCGATCTGTTTTCTGGCGGGCGTTTTCGGGGGGATCACCTCCACCCTGATGTCGGCCTACCTGCCGGATGTGGTCGGGGAGCTGACCGGGATAACCGGCGCCGGCGGCATGGAGCAGGCGGGAGCGGCCATCAACGCCGCGTTCCTGTTCGGAATGACCTTCGGCGGCCTGATGGTCGGCTACCTTTCGGACCTGTGGGGGCGGAAGAACGCCGTCCTGTTGTCGATCGGATGCATCGGCGTGTTCACCCTGCTCACGGCCTTTGCCGATCACTGGATGCTGGTGGTCGGGCTCCGCTTTTTTTCCGGATCCGGGCTCGGCGGCATCCTGGTGAGCACTACCGTCATCATTGCGGAAGTCTGGACAGCGCGGAAAAAGAATATCGCGCTGGGCATTTTATCCGTCACGATCCCCGTAGGGATCTTTGCCACCGGGTTGATCACGTATTCCTTTCCGGATTGGCGGAGCGGCTTTCTGTTCGGCATACTGCCGCTGGTATTGCTGTTCATAGCCTGGTTCTATATGGAGGAAAGCGAAGAATGGCGGTTGAAGGCTGCCCGCACCGGCGCAGGTCCGAAACCGGCAGGTCGTTTTTTTTCAGAACTGGACGTGCGCGATCTGGCTTACGGCAGCGCGGTATTCGGCACGATGCTGATCGGGGTATGGGCGGTACTGGCGTGGCTGCCGACCTGGGTGCAAACGGTGGTAAGCGATACGGACGGCCAGCAGGAACGCGGGATCAGCATGATGCTTTTTGCGGTGGGCGGCCTGGCAGGCGGTTTTGCCTCCGGTTGGATCAGCAACCTGATCGGGATGCGCAGGACCATGCTTGTTTGTTTTGGGGCCACCTTCCTCCTGGCGATAGCGCTTTTTCAGTTCAGCCCTGCGCTAACCATGCTGAGCTATGTTGAAATCGTCCTGATCTCTGCGTTTTTCGGTATCAGCCAGGGTGTTTTAAACGCCTATATACCGGCATTATTTCCTACTTCCGTACGGTCTTCGGCAACCGGGTTTTGCTTCAATGTCGGCAGGATATTTACGGCGGCTGCCGTGTTTTTTGTCGGATGGCTTGTACAGCTGCTGGGCGGGTACGGAAATGCGATCACTGTTTTTTCCTTCACCCTGCTGATCGGGTTTCTGTTCACGTTGGGGGTGCGGGAACGGGTTTTGTTCCGTTAAAATCAAATCGATGAAGAAGTTCTTTTACCTCGGTGCATTGGGATTGATCCTGTTTGAGATAGCCGATATATATTTTATTATGCCGATGCCCGGCAGCCAGCAGATGGAGAGCATCGGCCTGGCCTATTTTCTGTATAAATGGCGTTGGGCGATCCGTGCAGTTTTTGGTGGATTGATGATTGCGGGTTTTCCGGCGGCATTCAAGGGCTCCAAAATATTCTCTCTGCTGTTGGTCGCGGCGGCCGGAGCGGTGGTGTACAATGCCAATTTTGTGATGGCCGCTGATGCCATGTTTCGTCAGCCGGAGAACCTCCGGTTTGCGGCAGGAGCGGAAAGCGCTGTGGACACCGGCCGGCTCGTCCTGGGTGTGGAATACGGGGGTGAGGCAAAGGCCTATCCGATCCAGTTTATCGGATATCACCACCAGGTATTTGACACGGTAGGCGGAAAGCCTGTAATCGTTACCTATTGCACCGTTTGCCGGACCGGTCGCGTTTTCGAACCGGTCGTGAACGGCAAAACAGAAACCTTCAGGCTGGTCGGGATGGATCATTTCAACGCCATGTTCGAGGACAAGACGACCAAAAGCTGGTGGCGCCAGGTGAACGGGGAAGCCATTGCCGGGAAGCTTACCGGCGCTGTTTTGCCGGAAATGCCCAGCTCGCAGATGGTTTTGGGCCGATGGCTCCGCATGTATCCCGCTACCCGGATCATGCAACCGGACCCCGCCTTTGCCGCCGAATACGACAGCCTGGCCAATTACGAAGCGGGCCGCCGCAAAGGCGCCCTGACCCGCCGGGATACCGTGCCCTGGGCGGAGAAAGCCTGGGTGGTGGGCGTGGCGACCGACCGGGAAGCCAAGGCCTATGACTGGGTCGCATTGGAAAAAGAACGGATCATCTACGACCGACTGGGCAGCCTGCCCATAGCATTGGTCCTTGCCGGGGATAACAAGAGTTTTACCGTCCTGCAACGGGCGGGCGAAGACCAACGGTTCACCCTGCAAAACGACACGCTTTTTACACCGGACGGCAGTTATAACCTCGTCGGGAAATCGCATGACCCTGCGATACCCGACCTGAAAAAACTGAACGCTTCCCAGGAATATTGGCATAGCTGGCGGACCTTCCATCCGGCAACAGCAAAATATTAGACTTACCATCAAATCAAAATTTAAAAGAGTATGATCTGCTACATAAGGCTGGGCCTGAGCCTGGCTACCGTGCTTACTTTTGTGGGATCCCTTCTGGCACAGACGCCTTCGGATGCCATCATGATGAAGAAAAGGGAGATCTGTTTCGCCCTGATCTACGATGACGGCGCCTGGGACGAGTATTGGGAGGGACCCACCCTTAGAACCAACGCCAACGTCGGCACACTCTCCAGGAACACGGTGACGCCCATGTTCGCCTACGGCATTTTTGACAAGCTGAACCTCATTGCAGGCACGGCTTACGTACACACGGAGGCCAGCGGCGGACAAATGAAGGGCGCCAGCGGCATCCAGGACCTGAACCTTGCCCTGAAATACGAGTTTTTCAACAAACAGGCCGGGAAAGGGAAATTATCCCTGCTGTCCACGCTGGGCTTTTCCACACCTTTGACCAACTATCTGTCCGATTATATGCCCTTCAGCCTGGGATTCGGAGCGCCCGAAGTCAGCGGAAGGGGCATCCTCCAGTACCGGATGGACAACGGCCTTTACGTCAGGGGTGCGCTGGCCTATCTGTGGCGCGGCCAGACCGAAGCCGAACGGGATTACTACTACAACAACGGCAGCTATTACACCGCCTTCATGGATGTGCCTAACGCCTGGCAGTACCAGGCGGTTGCCGGAGTCTGGCTATTGGACAATTCGCTGAAGCTGGAGGCCAACTACATGGGATTGAGGTGTACCTCGGGCGACGATATCCGCAAGTACAACGCCGGACAGCCCACCAACAAGGTCGAGGTGGACCAGGTGGGATTCAATACCCAGTATTACTTCAAAAAACTCAAGGGGCTGGGCGTGCTGGCCTATTACAACCAAATGATCAACGGCCGGAATATGGGCAAATTCACCAATATCGGCGCGGGCGTCACCTATCAGTTCAAAATCTGAAAACATCAGCCATGAAAAACAATTCAATCATACTGCCTCTTTTCTGTTTTGTTGTTTTCCTCTTCGGGTTGTCGGCCTGCGAAAAGAACCTGCCGACCATGATCGATTTTGAGGATTACGCCTTCGCCGGCCTGGATGAGAACGGCGGTACCTGGAAGCCCATTTTGTTGTCGGCCTCCGACCAGATCGCGGTGGATGCACCTGAAGATGTCAACTCCGCAGCTTACCAGGTCGAACTGGCGGCTGTCAAATCGGCTGCGGCCACAAGGTCTGACGCGGTGGAATACTGGACAGCCAACCCGATCCTGCGCTGGAACGAGATCGCGCTGGAGCTGGCAGCCAAGTACAACCTCATCCCGGGGCCCAACCCGGACGGCACCTATACCCTTCCGGACCCGGCCAACCCCGGCAATCAACCCCTTTTTCCGTTCGCCCACCCGCCGTATACCTGCCGGATGCTGGCCTATATGAGCGTCGCCCAGTTTGACGGCCTCATAACTGCCTGGCATTATAAGTACCAGTACAACCGGCCGGCGCCGTACAAGGTGGACAACACCATTCAACCGGCGTATCAGCCCAACGACCTGCCTTCCTATCCATCCGACGGGGCCGTGATTGCAGCCGCTTCAAGGGATATCCTGTCGGTGATGTTCCCGCTGGAAAAGGAAATGCTGGCCGCCAGGGCCGAAGAACACCTGGCGAGCCTGATTGCGGCGGGCATCAACGTGCAAAGCGATGTGGACGCCGGCGCCCATATCGGCGTGGAGGTAGCCAAAATAGCCCTGCAACGGGCTGCCAACGACGGCATGAAAAAAGCCCAGGCGCCCAAACCGGTTTCCGACTCCATCAAACAGGCGGCTTTCGACCGGTTCGGCTGGCAGTGGGACAACCTCGAGGCTCCGGTCCGGCCGGTCGGCCTGACCCCCTTGTTCGGCAAGGTGAAGATGTGGAATGTGGCCAATGTGGAAGTTGTCCGCCCAGGCCCGCCTCCCGCCCCCGGAACGGCTGAATTCCAGGCCAACATCGATGAGCTGGTGGACATCGCTGATCACATGACCGAGGAAAGAAGGCGGATCGCCAACTGGTGGCAGGACGGCCTCGGCACCTATACCCCGCCCGGACACTGGAACCGGTTCGCCAAGGAATTCATGGTCAAATACAAAATGAACCCGCTTCGCTCCGCGCGTACGTTCGCCTATATGAATATGGCTATCATGGACGCCGGGATCAGTTGCTGGGACGCCAAATATTACTACCATTTTCCGCGGCCGATCCAGACGATTCCCGGGTTCAAGACCATTGCGGGTACGCCCAATTTCCCCAGTTACACCTCCGGCCACAGCGTCTTTTCAGCGGCGGCGGCGGAAGTGTTGTCCTACATCTTTCCTGCTGAGGCCCAGCAATGCAATGCCTGGGCGGAAGAGGCGGCCATCTCCCGGGTGTACGGCGGCATTCACTACCGGTTTGATGCGGAAGTAGGATTGGAGCAGGGCAGGAATGTGGCGCAGTATACGGTCGAAGTGGCCCAAAAGGACGGCGCTCAATAAAGATCTTTAGGTTTGGTAATGAACAGGAACCGGACCGGTGTTCGATGCGGACGCCGGTCCCCTGTTCTTTTTTAAAACGGGCGGAACCTGGTTAAAAAACGGCGGCTTCCGCCAGATGGTCACCTGGCTGCAAGGAAAGGGAGAATGGGCACACTACCGGAAAAAATGACCATAGTGGCAGCATTAGAGCGGGAGAGAGTGGGTGAAAAGCAATGCCTTCACCCACTCTCCCCCCTGCCTTGCCGGCTGGCAGGCGCTCGCTCCCTCGCTCTCCCCGTCTTTGCCCTTTTTGCAAAAATGCCCAGCAGTATGGTGAATGGGACCGGGTCAGGAATGCCTGGTGAAAATTGGACTTCAGATTCCTTTGGACAATATCCGGCAAAGGGGTAATTTTGTCGGATTATCCTATGGAAAGCAAAGATTTTTTTCATCTGTTGAAAATTCGGTACGTCAGGAAAATTCCAGGCCTTATCCCATTTTGGCTGGGGCTGATAGCCGTATTTACGGCCATTTACGACCTGGGTTTTGACAACACCCAAAAGGTGCAGAATGAATTGCTCTGGATCTACGATGTGGCCATCATTGTCGGCATTGCTTCCCTGCTGATCCGTTATTTTGCCGATGCCCAGCGCAACAGGCGTATCGTGCGGTTGTTCGACCTGATCTCACTGGTTTTTCTTTCCGTCCTCCTGGTGCACATCATCGGCTGGATCCGGTTGCCGGTTTTTCACCGGCGGCTCTGGACCTATATGGCTGTTTTGCTGGTTTTTATCCGGGAATTCTCGTCGCTGGAGATCCGGATCAAACGGACGTTCATCAACCCGGCCCAGTTGTTTATTGCCAGCTTTTTCCTGATGGTGTCGGCCGGAGCAGCCCTGCTGATGCTGCCCAAAGCGACCCATGACGGGATCAGCCTGATCGACGCCTTGTTCACCTCTACGAGCGCCGTTTGCGTTACGGGGCTGATCGTCGTGGATACGGGCACCTATTTTACCGATTTCGGGCTGTTGATCATCCTGTTCCTGATCCAGATCGGCGGCCTGGGCATCATGACCTTTGCCAGCTATTTCAGTTATTTTTTCAAGGGCGGATCCACGTATGAGAACCAGCTCATGCTGCACGACATGACCAATACCGAGAAGATCGGCGAGGTGTTCAGCACACTGAAGAAAATCATTTTGCTGACCCTGGGCATTGAAGCGACCGGCGCGGTCCTGATCTTCACGACCCTTGATCCCAAGCTGTTTTCAGCCCTGGGCGACCGGATATTTTTCTCCGTTTTCCATTCCGTGTCGAGCTTCTGCAACGCCGGTTTTTCTACGCTGGGCAACAGCCTTTACGAGGAGACCTACCGGTTCAATTACCCCCTGCACCTCATCATCGCCCTGCTGTTCATCCTGGGCGGTATCGGGTTTCCGATCGCCTTCAACTTCATGAGTTATATAAAGCACCTGCTGATCAGGCGGCTGTCGAGCGGAAAGGAGCGGTACAAACCCTGGGTGATCAACCTGAATACCCGGATCGTATTGATCACGACGGGCATTCTGCTGATAGGCGGTACGATCCTGTTCTATATTTTTGAATACGATAATACCCTTGCGGAGCACAACGGATTCGGGAAGGTGGTGACGGCATTTTTCGGCGCCGCTACGCCCAGGACCGCGGGGTTCAATTCGGTGGACCTGACCAAACTGCATTTTTCCACCATCATGGTGACCTTTCTGTTCATGTGGATCGGCGCGTCACCCGCGTCGACGGGCGGGGGGATCAAGACCAGTACCATAGCGATCGCTACCCTGAATTTCCTGAGCATTGCCCGGGGAAAAAGCCGGGTAGAGGTATTTCGCAGGGAAGTCTCCGATATTTCCATCCGGCGGGCTTTTGCCATTATCTCCCTGTCGTTGATCGTGATCGGGTTTTCTATTTTTCTGATCGCTA
>WBZL01005323.1_pt1 | contig 10683 bp, 9 predicted proteins | sample 5204291 | NCBI WGS metagenome assembly WBZL01 (sample SAMN12344345, study PRJNA552823) | activated sludge metagenome | biome: Activated sludge suspended growth; feature: Nitrification reactor; material: Wastewater; isolation source: activated sludge from nitrification reactor of wastewater treatment... | reverse complement strand
GCTCATCCTGCGCCCGGATGGTGGCGTGCACGCGCTCGACGCAAAGGTCAGCCTCGACAACAACGCGGCGTTCCGTCACCCCGAGTGGGACGAGTTCCGTGCCACCGAAGAGCTCGACGAGCGCGAGCAGCTGGCCCGCACCCACGACCTGCAGTACATCGGCCTCGAAGGCTCCGTGGGCATCATCGCCAACGGCGCCGGCCTGGCGATGAGCACGCTCGACGTGGTGAACCAGGTGGGCGGCGCGGCCAGCAACTTCCTCGACATCGGCGGCGGCGCCAACGCCGACATGATGACGGCTGCTCTCGAAGTGATCAACTTCGACCAGAGCGTGAAGAGCATCTTTATCAACATCTTCGGCGGCATCACCCGCGGCGAGGAAGTGGCCAACGGCATCGTCGAGGCGCTGCGCCGCGTCGATCTGCGTGCCCCGATCGTGATCCGTCTCGACGGCACGAACGCCGAGCAGGGTCGCGAGATCCTGAAGAACGCAGGCATCCCGGAGCACAAGCTGATCTCCAAGCCCACCATGCTGGAAGCGGCCCGCACGGCCGTCGCCATCGCCCAAGCCGACTCCGAGAACGGGAACTGATCATGGCCATCTTCGTCAACGAGAACACCAAGGTCATCGTCCAGGGCCTCACCGGCGGGCAGGGCAAGTACCACGGGATGCGCAACAAGGCGTACGGCACCCAGGTCGTCGGCGGCGTCACGCCCGGCAAGGGCGGCACCGACGTGGAGGGCGTGCCGGTGTTCAACTCGGTGGCCGAGGCCGTCGCTGCCACGGGCGCCACCGCGTCGTTCATCGCCGTGCCGCCGAAGGCTGCTGCGGCCGCGATCCTGGAGGCCGCCGCTGCCGGCATCGGCTTCATCGTGTGCATCACCGAGGGCATCCCCGCGCAGGACGAGGCGAAGGTGTTCAACACCCTGCTCCGTGACTACCCGAACACCCGCCTGCTCGGCCCGAACTGCCCGGGCATCATCAGCCCCGGCAAGTGCAACATCGGCATCACCGCCGGCGAGATCGCCGAGCTGCCGTCGGCCAAGGGCCCCAACGTGGGCATCGTCAGCCGTTCGGGCACCCTCACCTACCAGGCGCTGTACGAGCTGAAGCAGCGCGGCATCGGCGTGTCCACCTGCGTGGGCATCGGTGGCGACCCCGTGCCCGGCACCAACTTCATCGACTGCCTGAAGGAGTTCCAGGCCGACCCCGAGACCCACGCGATCATCATGATCGGCGAGATCGGTGGCTCGGCCGAGGAAGAGGCGGCGGAGTTCATCAAGGCCAACGTCACCAAGCCGATGAGCGCCTACATCGCCGGCGTCACCGCCCCCGAGGGCAAGAAGATGGGCCACGCGGGCGCCATCACCTCGGGCGGCAAGGGCACGGCCCAGGGCAAGATGGACGCGCTGCGCGCCGCCGGTGTGAAGGTGGGCCTCAACCCCACCGAAGCCGGCGACCTGATGGCCGAAATCGTCAAGGGCCTCTGACACCACCCGGGCTACGGTCGGTGCATGCCGATCGTGCCGGGCGGGCACGAACACGGGAGTGGCGAGTTCACATGTCGATCACCCGCCGAAAGATTCCACGATGGGTGATCGCGTTCGCTCTCGTCTGGAACCTTGTCGGGTTGGCGATTCTGGTTCCGATGCTCATCTCAGGGAACTCGCTCTGGGTCACGCTCTCTTTCGTGGTGCCGGCTGTCGTGATGGTGGTGATCTTCGTTCGGAGTCGCCGTCGCGTCGCCAGCGAAGTCGCATCGACGGACTCGATCGTGAACGAGCTCACCCCAGGCCCGAACGTGTCGGGCGACCCCGACGCTGCGTGGAGCGGCGGTGGATCGTTCCCAGGATGGATGGGCACCATGGAGGCCTCGCCGCCGCTGGCCGTGCTCGAGCTGTTCGGCGACGTTGTGCGTCTGCGTGTGCGGCCGGGCTTTCTCGGCTCGGTGTTCGGGATGCTGCCGCTCGTGGCATCCCCGTCGGGTGTCGCCGAGGTGTTCCCGGTGGTCCGGATGTTCCGACGCGGCGTCGGCTTTCGAACGCTCGACGGCAGTTGGTATCACTTCTGGACGGCGCAGGCTGACACGATCTTGATCGTGCTGTCAGATCGCCAGTTCCCTGTCACCTGGCAAGAGCAGAAGTACAACTGGCGAAACTGACGGCGACGACCACCACGCAGATCGGCTTCGTCGCCTGACTCGACCCGACCGGGCCTCGGGCGACGGTCAACTCACGGTTCGTGCACGAACCACTTGCCCACGGGAGCCGTGCCGTTCGGCAAGGGTGTCTCGCGTTCTTCGAGGAGCCGGACACCTGTGCCGCGAAGTTGTGCGAGCACACGGACATTGTCAGCGCGGGTCCCGATGATGACCATGCCGACGCCGACATCGTCGTGCAGCCACTTCAGAACCATCTGGAGTGCTTCGCGCGCCCTTCCCTTGCCGCGATGAGCCGGCATTGCCCACCAACCGAGGACGACTGTCTCGCCGAGAGGGTCGGAAACATCCGGCGAATACACGTACGTCGCGATCATGACGCCGCTTCCGACGTCGCGAATTGCGAGAGCGGCCGGCCTCCGCCGGAAACGCCTGGTGATGAGCCGGTCGTAGTGCTTCTCCCAGTCAGTGACCGCTTCATCACTGAGGCCCTGCCATTCCCTGACTTCTGGGTCACGCAGTGAGTCGAGGAACTCGTCTCGGTCGCCGGCCCCGAGCGCTGTGAGTGTCATCGCGCCGGAGCGCGCCAGTGTTCGAGGACTTCGCCCGCCTCGTCTCAGGGAGAGAGCCGCCACCACCGGAGCGTATCGTCGCCGGCGGGCGGGCTCGAGAAGGGTGCGTCGCGAAACCGCGGGCACGAATCGACACCACCCGGGCTACGGTCGGCGCATGCCGATCGTTTCGGATGACAAGAACTGGACCTGGGTGCTGGAGCGCCCGTGCCCCGACTGTGGGTTCGACACCGCGCGGTTCCCGCGCGAGACCGTCGGCAACGAGATCGTGGAGATGACCGCCACATGGCGCGAGTTGCTCGCTGATCCGCGGGCGCGTACCCGGCCCAACGACCACACGTGGTCGGCGACGGAGTACGCGTGTCACGTGCGCGATGTGTACCGCTTGTACCTGTATCGGCTCGACCTCATGCTCACCGAGGCCGACCCGCTGTTCCCGAACTGGGACCAGGACGCCACGGCGATCGAGCAGCGCTACGACCAGCAGGACCCGGCCGAGGTGATCGAGGAACTCGCGGTCGCGGCGGACATGCTGTCCGCTCGGTTCGCCACGGTCGGCGCCGGCGACTGGCAGCGCACCGGTGTGCGTAGCGACGGTGCGGCGTTCACGATCGATACCTTCGCCCGCTACTTCGTGCATGACCCGATTCACCACATCTGGGACATCGAGCAGGGTTACGCAGAGATCACCTGACTACCCCGCCTCCGCCGAGGCCGGCGGCCGCATCGCCACAACGCATGTCCAACCACCGAAGAGCACCGCGATCGCGGGTGAGCGGATCGCCGCGACAAGTTGTGCGACGCCGCACAGCACGGCCCACAGGCGACGTCGGCGAACGTCGTCTGGGCGGAGGGCGAATGCGAGTGCGAGCACGATCAAGCATCCGATGGCCGTCAGCGTCCACATCGTGTCGCGTGTGATCTCGACTATTGGACCGGGCATGCCGAAGCCGTCCGCGCGACCGGAGTCAGGGTTGCCGTGGTGCGTCCAAGCCGGGCGGGTGGCCCACCAGACCGCCGAGGCGACGAGGGCTCCACCGCCGATTGCCCACCGCTGATCGCGCCACCGCACGATCACGGAGCCTAGGCGCGCGCTGTGGATCCGGCGGCCAGGTACCTCTTACCGCTCCGTCACCTCGTTCCGATTTCGAATTGCGGCTCCCGGCCTCAGGACGGGCGGCATCGAAATCGAAATCGGAACAACGTGATCTGGGAGTGACCGTCCCTGCCGACGATGGCGGAGCAGGCCGAACGCCGAACCCGAACGCCGAAGGCCGAGGGCCGGCTAGCGCTACGGCAGTTGGCCGACGTGGGCCAGGGCCAGGCGGATGAGGCGGTCGTGGCCGCCGGTCATCTCGCGGCGCACGTTCTCGCTCACGGCCTCGGCGGGGGTGTACCAGGCGAGGTCGAGTGCCTCCTGGGTGGGGGTGCAGTCGCCGGCGACGGGCACCACGAAGGCCAGGCTGACGGCGTGGTGGCGCGGGTCGTGGAAGCCGCTCACCTCGGGGTCGGGGAAGTACTCCACGACGGTGAACGGGGCGACCTCGGCGGGGATGCGCGGCAGCGCGACCGGGCCGAGATCCTTCTCCAGGTGGCGCAGGAGGGCATCGCGAACCCTCTCGCCGAACAGCACCCGCCCGCTCACCACCATCCGGCTGATGGTGCCGTCGGCGGCCTGGCGCAACAGCATGCCCACCTTGGTGACGCGGCCGGTTTCGTCGACGCGTACGGGGACGGCATCGACGTAGACGAGGGGAACGTTGGCGCGGATGCTCTCGAGGTCTTCGCGCGAGAGCCATCCGGTCTTGGTGTCGAGTTGATCGCTCATGTGTCCATGATCATCGCCGACGCGGCCGGCGCGGAGGAAGCGGATCGGCCGGTGGCTGAGGTGGGGAGTACACCGAACGTTCTTCGTCGACGGGCACATGGATGCCGTCGCTGTCGATGTCGGTGGGTTCGGTGGGTGAAGCGACGACGATCGGCGCCTCCTCCTTCGGTGGGCGCATCAGCAGGATGTCGTTGATCGCCACCATACCCGCGGCCATCGCGGCGCCCGCGACCCCGTAGCGGCGGCGAGCGGAGGCGACGGGGTCGGAAGCGAGGTCGATCGCTTCGTCGGGCTCCGGCTGCTCGATGTCCACGGAAAGCACGTTATCGACAGCGATCTCGGGTATCGCACTATTGCACTTGTCCGGTCGCGTACTGTATTTGGCGTGCCGGAAGGGGACGTGCTACATCGCACCGCCGCTGCACTGCGGACGGCGTTGGTCGGGCGCTCCATGGCGCGCTTCGACGCACCTCGCCTGTACGGCCCGCGGCCTGCTGCCACCCGCGTGATCGAGCGGGTGGAGAGCCACGGCAAGCACCTGGAGATCGCGTGGGACGACGGCATCGTGCTGCACACCCACCTGCGCCTCACCGGTTCGTGGCATCTGTACCGCGTCGGCGAGCGGTGGCGGCGCCCGATGGATCAGATGCGTGTCGTCATCGAGGTTCCCGAGTGGGTGGCCGTCTGCTTCAACGCCCCCGTCGTGGAGACGTACCGCCAGCGCGACCGCTTCCGCCACCCGGGCTTCGGTCGCCTCGGGCCCGACCTGTGCACGGCCGACGACGCCCAACTCACCGAGTGCGCGCGGCGCATCGGCGAGTACCCCAACCCGAAGGCGATCATCGCCGAGGTGTTGCTCGATCAGCATGTCGCGTGTGGGGTGGGCAACGTCTTCCGCAGCGAGGTGCTGTGGGCCTGCGAGCTCAACCCGTTCGCCACCATCGAGTCGCTCGAGCCGGCCGATTGCGTGCATGTGGTCAACGCCGCGGTGCGCATGCTGCGTGCCAACCTGCAGAACGGGTACCGCACCACGGTGAGTTCTGCGCCGGGTGGCTTGGCGGTGTACGCCCGCAACGGCCAGCGCTGCGCACGCTGTGGCGACACGGTGCACGTGAAGAGGGTGGGCGAGCATGCCCGCCCGCTCTACTGGTGTCCCGGGTGCCAGGTGTTGCACCAGCCGATCGCGGCGGCGCCGGTGGAGCCCGCCGAACGTGAGATGGATCCGCACCCGGCAGCGGCCAAGTACTTGGCCGACCTGCCGTGGCGGAAGACGTCACTCGCCGGCTGAGGCCGCCGGTTCGCGTACGGCGGGTGCCTCGCGGCCACACACGAGGTGCAGCAGCGTGGTCCAGCCGTCGCCCAGTTGGGTGCGCGCGTCGTGTGCCGGGTGCACCTTGCCGGTGACCGCCGCGTACACACCGGTGCTCAGCCCGATGGCCACGACATCGCCGACGCCGATGGCCAGCGCCACCGCCGCCTCGGCCGCCAGCGCGGCCTTCTCGCCGTCGCCCATCTGAGCAGCGGCCCCGGCTGCGGCCACGTACGCGAACACCTGGTCGAGGTAGGTGGCCCCGTGCAGGTGGGTGACCACCTCGGCGTGTTCGATCGCCTCGGGCGCGTTGCCTGCCGCCGCTGCCACCAAGGCCGCGGTGGCGCGGGTGAAGGGGTGGTCGTGCCCGAACGTGGGCACCGACTCGATGGCCGCGAGCGCCTCGTCGATCTCGCCGAGCTGGGCGTGGGCGAGGGCGAGGATGACGGTGGGCTCGGAAGCGCGACCGCCCGAGTTGGCCACCTCGCTCTGTGCCCTCTGGGCCAGGCGCAGGGCGGAGGCGCCGCTGCCCCGGTGCATCGCTGCGCCGGCCACGGCCATCAGCGGGAAGGGGCCGTTGGAGGCGGTGTCGGACATGGTGAGCAGCTCTTCGCTGGTGCGCTGTGCCGCGGTGTTGCGTCCCATCGCCACCTGGGCGCGGATGAGCGGGGCGAGCGCCTGGATCGTGCCGAACTTGTCGTTGAGCTTCTTGAACCGCACGCGTGCCTTCTCGGCGTAGCTGTGCGCTTCCTCCAGCTGGCCCTGCCACAGGCGCAGGTCGGCGAGCAGGGTGTCCATCATCCCCGCCGCCCAGTCGTCGCCGCGTTCGAGGGCTTCGGTGGACACCAGCTCGGCGAGCCGTTCGGCCTCGTCGAAGTTGCGCTCGAAGAACTCCACGAAGGCGAGCAAGCCGAAGGCCCAGCCCGTGCCGTTGCGATCGCCGAGGCGTTCGTGGGTGGCCGCCGCTTCGTTCAGCTGGGCGCGGGCCGCGGCGAGATCGCCGGTGAGGAAGGCGATCCAGGCGCGGTGCTGCTCGATGTAGGCCTGGCCGAGTTCGTCGCCGAGCGAGCGGTAGAGGCCGTCGGCCTCGCCGAAGAACCACTCCGCATCCACCAGCGAGCCGCCGAACATCTCGATGAACCCGCGCACCCGCAGGGCCTGGGCGAGCAGGTCGGTGCGCTTGCTGCCGCGCAACAGGTCGACCGCCATGCCCAGCTCGCGGCGGGCGTCGTCGATGCGCCCCGACACCTGGCTGAGTGACCCGCGCAGCCGGTAGGCCTGGGCCTCCAGCGTGGTGTCGGCGAGTTGTGCGGCCAGTTGCTGCAGGGCGTCGATGTCGGCGCTGGCACCGGCGAAGTTGCGCTGCTCGGTGTAGGCCGTTGCCCGGGCCAACCTCAGCTGGCTGAGCTGTTGCGGTGTGGCGTGCTCGTCGCCGGCAAGGTCGAGCGCCCGGCTGGCGTGGCGCACGGTCATCCGCAAGCTGCCCGACTCGAGGGCGCGGTCGGCGGCCGCGGCGAGCAGCTCGATCGCCCGCGTGGTGATGTCGGCAGGCACGCCGTCGACGGCGCCGAGTTCTTGCACCAGCTCGGCGGCGGCGGTGTGGTGGGCGCGATCGTCCTGCTGTGCGCTGCTGGTGCTGAGCGCCTTGGCCACCCCGGCGTGCCGCTGGGCGCGGGCGGCCTTGGTGAGCGTCTGATAGGCGGCGTCGCGCACCGATTCGCTGCGGAACTCCCACCGCTTGCTGCGCACGTTCAACAGGCCCAGTTCGTCGAGCTCCTGCAGCAGTCCGGCACGGAAGGTCTGGCCGAGCTCGGCGGCGAACTTCTCCAGCGCGCCGATGGTGCCCGAGGTGCCCAGCACTGCCGCGTTCTCCAGCATCTGGCGCTCTTCGGGGGTGAGCTGATCGAGCCGGGCGGCGATGAGCGTGCGCAACGAGTCGGGCAGGTCGCGTTGGTTGCCGCCGGCTTCGCGCAGGGCCACCAGCTCGTGCACGAACAGGGGGTTGCCGCCACTGCGTTCGAAGAGCGCGGCGAGCAGCGATTCGTCGGGCGTCTCCTCCAGGAGGGCGGCGACGAGTTCGTCGCTGTCGGTGCGGGTGAGCGGCTGCAGGGTGAGGCTGAGGGTGGTGATGCGATCGGAGTGGGGCGGCCACTGCAGCTCGCCGCTCGGCCGGGCCGCGGTGAGGAGCAGGAACGCGTGGCGGCCGACGGACACGACCAGGCTCTCCAGCAGGTCGAGCAGGAGGGGGTCGGCCCAGTGCAGATCGTCGATGCAGAGCACCATCGTGCGCTGCTCGGCGCGGGCCTCGAACACCCGCGCCACGGCTCGGTGGATCGTGCTGCGCGCCTGTGCCGCATCCAGCTTGTCGAGCGGTGAGGCGTAGCCCATCAGGTGCATGAACACGTCGACGAGCTTCTCGGCGTCGGCATCGGCCATCGCGGGGAACATGGAACGTGCGCGGGTGAGCCCCGCGGCCCGCGCCGGCGTGGCGGCCAGCGAGGTGTCGAGATCGAGATAGGTGGCGAGCGCGGTGGCGATCGGGAACCACACGTTGGATTCGCCGTAGGGCACGCAGGCGCCCTCCAGCAGGAACACTTCCCCGGCGGCGCGCACATGCTCGAGCACCTCGTCGACGAGGCGGGTCTTGCCCACGCCGTTCTCGCCGTTGATGTGCAGCACCACGGCGCCCACGATCACCCCGAGGGCTGACCCGTTCCCGCCGAAAGGCGGATGTCCGCGTGACACCCCCGTGGTTGGATCAAGGGTATGACTGACACGACCACACTCGTCTCCGCAGCCGAAGCCACCGATGCCCGCAAGATCTACGGCGGCGGCGACAACGAGGTGAAGGCCCTCGACGGGGTCACCGTCTCGTTCGAGAAGGGCAAGTTCACCGCGATCATGGGGCCCTCGGGCTCGGGCAAGAGCACGCTCATGCACTGCCTGGCGGGGCTCGACTCGCTCACCAACGGCCACGTGCGCATCGGCGACGTGCAGCTGGCGACGCTGAACGACAAGCAGCTCACCGAGCTGCGGCGCACCGCCGTCGGCTTCATCTTCCAGGCGTACAACCTGGTGCCCACGCTCACCGCGTTGGAAAACATCACCCTGCCCCTGCTCCTGGGCGGCAGCAAGGGCGATCAGGCATGGATCGATCGGGTGATCGACACGGTGGGCCTGCGCGACCGGCTCAAGCACCGCCCCAGCGAGCTGTCGGGCGGCCAACAGCAGCGCGTGGCGGTTGCCCGCGCACTCGCCAGCCAGCCCACGATCATCTTCGCCGACGAGCCCACCGGCAACCTCGACAGCCGCACCGGCTTCGAGATCCTCGACTTCATGCGCCGCGCCGTGCGCGAGCTGGGCCAGACGATCGTGATGGTCACCCACGACCCGAACGCGGCGAGCTTCGCCGATCGGGTGATCTTCCTCGCCGACGGACGCATCGTCGATGAGATGGCCGAACCAACCGCCGAGCGGGTGCTCGACCGGATGAAGCGCTTCGGCGAGTGAGCGGGAGAGGACGAACCGAGGTCTCATCATGTTCCGACTCAGTGTGAAGAACATCTGGAGCCGCAAGGGGCGGCTCATCCTGACGGCGCTCGCCGTCATCGCCAGCGGTGCCTTCCTGTCCGGTGTGTTCGTGTTCACCGACACCATCAAGGCCAGCTTCGATCGGCTCTTCGCCACCGCCTACGAGCACACCGACGCGTATGTGCGCTCGTCGCACGTGGTGGAGGGCGATTTCGGCAACGACACCCGCGGTCGCATCCCGATGTCGTTGGTGGAGGAAGTGGCGGCGGTGCCTGGCGTGGAGGAGGCGAATGCCGACGTCACCGGCTTCGCGGCCATGTCGTTCAAGGGTAAGGACGTCGGCCAGGACGGCCCGCCCAAGTACGGGTCGAACTGGGTGGAGAGCGATGCCTCGCCCTGGACGATCAGCGAGGGCCGCGCTCCGGCCAACGGGTCGGAGGTGGCCGTCGACGGTGCCTCGGCCAAGTCGTCGAAGATCAAGGTCGGCGACGCCATCACCGTCACCACCCAGCAGGGCCAGCGCGAGTTCACCGTCAGCGGCATCGCCCAGTTCGCCGGCAGCAACAGCACCGGCGGCGCGACGTTCGTGCTGTTCGACACCGCCACTGCGCTGGAGTTCGTGGGCGGCGACCCCGAGAAGATCGACGCGATCATCGTCGTCGGCGATGGCACACAGAACCAGGAAGAGCTCGCCACCTCGATCCAGTCGGCGATCGACAGCCCCGATGTGGAAACGCTGACGGGCGCGCAGATCATCGCCGAGAACCAGGATGCGATGAAGACCAGCCTGAACTTCATGACGGTGTTCCTGTCGGTCTTCGCCCTCATCTCGATGTTCGTCGGCAGCTTCATCATCTACAACGTGTTCAGCATCAGCGCCGCCCAGCGCACCCAGGAGAACGCCCTGCTGCGCGCCGTCGGCGCCAGCCGCGGCCAGGTCACCCGTTCCATGTTCGTCGAGGCGGTCGTGGTGGGCGTCGGTGGCTCGCTGCTCGGGTGCCTCGGTGGCGTCGGGCTCGCGACCGCGATCATGGGCCTGCTCAACTCGCTCGGCTTCGGCCCCGGCGACACCTCGCTGGAGATCAACGCCGGCGGGTTCATCATCACCCTCCTGGTGGGCACCGGGGTGACGCTGTTGTGCGCCATCGCCCCCGCCATCCGTAGCGGCCGGGTGCCGCCCCTGGCGGCGATGCGCGATGTCGCCGTCGATCACTCCGGCGTGTCGCGCCGTCGTGTGGTGCTCGGGGCCCTCACCGTTGCCGGTGCGATCGGTGCGATCGCGGC
>WBZL01005320.1_pt1 | contig 10687 bp, 3 predicted proteins | sample 5204291 | NCBI WGS metagenome assembly WBZL01 (sample SAMN12344345, study PRJNA552823) | activated sludge metagenome | biome: Activated sludge suspended growth; feature: Nitrification reactor; material: Wastewater; isolation source: activated sludge from nitrification reactor of wastewater treatment... | reverse complement strand
ACGGGCAGCCGGCGGTGATCGAGCCGCTGAACGGAAATCCGCGGGTGTGGCTGGAGCCGGGCGAGCGCACCCTGCGCTATGCGCTGGACCTGGCGGCGCAGCCGGAGTCCCTGGTGGTACCGGAGACGCTGCGGGTGCTCAGCCTGAGCGTGGACGGCAAACCGGTGTTCCCGCTCAATCGCGATGGCAGCGAGCTCTGGCTGCAGCGCGCCGAGACCACCACCGAAAGCGATGCGCTGGAGCTGACGGTGCACCGGCTGTGGCAGGACCAGCTGCCGCAGCTGCTGGAGACCCGGCTCGCGCTGGACGTGGCGGGCAAGGCGCGCGAGATCCGCCTCGGTCCGGCCTGGCCGGACGGTTATGAACTGACCCGCGTGGAGGGCGACCTGCCGGCGGTGATCGAGCCCGGCCGCATGCTGCGGCTACAGGTGACGGCGGGCAGCTTCGAGCTGCAGTTGCACGCCCGCGCCACGACCCGGGCGGACCGGCTGTCCTTCGAATTCCCGGCGAGCGACTGGCCGCAACAGGAAATCTGGAGCTTCGCCGCCGATCACCCGCTGCGGGTGGTGGATGTCGCTGGCGAGGCGCCGATCGATCCGGCGCAGGCCGATGTACCCGGCGAATGGCGCGAGTACCCGGCGTTCGCGATGGCCTCCGGCGGCGCGCTGACCTTGGCCGAGCGCAGCCGCGGCCTCGGCGACGATGCCAACCGCCTGAACCTGCGCCGCGAGCTGTGGCTGGACTTCGATGGCAGCGGCTACACCGTGGAGGACCGCATCAGCGGGCGCATGCGCCAGGGTTTCCGCCTGGACCTGGACCCGCCATACACGCTGTTGTCGGCCAGCGAGCGCGGCGAACCGCTGCTGGTGACCAGCGGCGCGGACGGCGGGCGCGGAATCGAGGTGCGCTACCCGGCACTCGCTGTGGAAGCCACCGCGCGCCTGCCGTGGACCTCGACGCTGCCGGCGCACGGCTGGGACGAGCGCCTGGATTCGCTGTCGGCCACGCTGCACCTGCCACCCGGCTATCGCTTGCTGTACGCCGGCGGCGTCGATCGCGCGGCGCAGGCGTGGATCGAACGCTGGGACATCTTCGAGGTGTTCATCGCCGCTTTCGCGGTGGTGATCGGCTGGCGCCTGGGCGGACTGCCGCTGGCCGGAGCCGTCGCCCTGCTGGCGATCCTCGGCGTACACGAGTCGGACGCCCCGCGCTACAGCCTGATCGCGTTGCTGCTGCTGGTCCTCGGCTGGCGCTCGCTCGGCGCCGGCCGGCTGCGGCGCGCGCTGGCGCTGGCCAGCCTGGTCGCGGCGCTCGCCTTTGCCTGGGCCGCGCTGCCGTTTGCGATCGCCCAGGCGCGCTTCGCGCTGCACCCGCAACTGGCGGAGGGCGCATTGCCCAGCAGCTGGGGCAACGTCCTGGAAGCCGATCTCGGCAACGCCTACATGGCGCAGGAGATGGACAAGGTCATCACCGATGCACCCGAGGGCATCGCGATCCAGGCGCCCGCGCCGCCCCCGGAGACGTTCGCGCCGCCCCCGCCGCCCGCGCCGATGGCACCGCCACCCCCGCCACCGCCACCGAGCAAGGCCGACATGGCGCGCAACCAGGTCCAGTCGATGGAAATGGTGCAGGTCACCGGCAGCCGGATCAAGCGCGCCGACCTGATGGAGCGCTACGCCAAGGACGCCATCGTGCAGGCGGGCGTGGGCCGCCCGAGCTGGCGCTGGACCCAGGTGGAGCTGGGCTTCGACGGCCCGGTGGACCGCGAGCAGCAGCTCGACCTGTGGCTCTCGCCGCCGCTGGCGACGGCGCTGTGGCGCCTGCTGCTGGTGGCCGCGCTGGCGCTGATCGCCTGGCTGCTGGTGCAGCAGGTGCGCCGCGGTCCGGCGCGCCCGGCAGGCGTGCTCGCGCTGCTGGTGCTGCTGGCAGGCGCCAGCCCGGCCGCTGCGGCTGACATACCCGACACGGCGCTGCTGCAGTCGCTGCGCGAGCACCTGACCGAGGATCCCGCGTGCACCCCCGCGTGCGCTGGCCTGGGGGTGGCCGAATTGCGCATCGACGGTGAGCGCCTGAGTCTGGCGCTGGAAGTGCACGCCGCCGAACGCGTGTTGCTGCCAATGCCGCTGGACGACAGCAGCCTCGCCGAGGTGCAGGTGCGCATCGACGGCGCCGCAGCCGCGCTCCGCGGCAATGGCGACAGCCCCGCCTGGGTGGCCAGCGAGCGCGGCGTGCACCGCCTGTCGCTGGAGGCGCGGGTGCGCGGCGACCGCGTCGCGCTGGACTTCCGCATGCGCCCGACACGCCTGACGGTCTCGGCCCCGGGCTGGACCACCGCCGGGCTGCGCGACGGCCGCCTGCTCGCCGAGCGCCTGGAACTGGTGCGCGAAGCGCCGAGCGCGGCGGCGGATGCCGACGCGCCGGCGCGGGTGCCGGTCAAGCCTTTCGTGCGCGTGACCCGCACCCTGTCGCTGGACCTGGACTGGGTGGTCAATACCGAGATCGCGCGCATTGCCCCGGCCGACGGTGGCTTCAGTGTGCGCGTGCCGTTGCTGGCGGGCGAGCAGCCGCAGGACCCCGCGCTGCGGGTGGAGGACGGCGCGGCCGAGATCACCCTGCAACCGGGTGCCGGCGCGGCCTGGATCCAGTCGCGATTGACGCGCAACGACACCCTGACGCTGACCGCGCCGGACCTGGCGGACCGCGCCGAGGTCTGGCGCGTGGTGGTCGGCCCGAGCCTGTCGCTGAAAACCGCGGGAGTGCCGCTCAGCGAGCCGCAGGACGGCATCGACGAGGACGATGTCTGGGTCCATGAGTTCCGCCCGCTGCCAGGCGAGACCCTGACCCTGAGCATCGGCCGGCCAGCCGCGGTGCCGGGTGCCACGGTGGTCGCCGACAGCGTGCAGCTCGCCAGCGAAATCGGTGCGCGCAGCCGCACGCATACGCTGGAACTGGCCCTGCGCGCCACCCAGGGCGGCAGCCAGGCGCTCAAGCTGCCGGCCGACGCCGAGTTGCTGTCGCTGGCGATCGACGGGCGCGCGCTGAACCTGAAGCCGGAGCAGGGCGTGCTGACCCTGCCGGTCAAGCCGGGTACCCAGCAGGTGCAGCTCAGCTGGCGCGACGATGCCGGGGTGGGCCTGCACGTGGCGACGCCGGCGCTCGACCTCGGGTTGGATGCCGCCAACGTCACCCTCAAGCTGGCGCTGCCGCAGGACCGCTGGGTGCTGCGCCTGTGGGGCCCGGTGGTCGGGCCGGCGGTGCTGTACTGGTCGGGCTTGCTGGTGCTGCTCCTGATCGGCTGGGGCCTGGGCCGCAGCGGCCGTGCCCTGCTGCCGCCACGCGCCTGGATGCTGCTGGTGCTCGGTTTCTCCACCCTGAGCTATGGGCCGCTGATCCTCGTCGCGCTCGGTTTCCTCGCGCTGGATGCGCGCCAGCGCTACCTGCCGGGCAGGCTCGGCAAATGGCGCTTCGACCTGATCCAGCTGGCGCTCGCCGCGCTGACCCTGGCCAGCTTCGTTGCCCTGGTGCTGGCGATTCCGGCCGGCTTGCTCGGGTCGCCCGAGATGCACATCGCCGGCGGCGCTGGCTACGGCTATGGCGACTTCGCCTGGCTCGCCGACCGCACCAGCGGCGCGCTGCCACAGGCGCATGCCCTCAGCCTGCCGCTGTGGGCGTACAAGGCGCTGATGCTGGCATTCGCGCTGTGGCTGGCGTGGGCGCTGGTCGGCTGGCTGAAACTGGCGTGGAGGGCGTTGACTGCGGGGACTGGCTGGATGCGTCTGCGGCGTTTGCGCGCGGCGCCTGCGGTGGAGCCGGTTGCATGACGGAGGTGGCAAACCCGGCGCCGACCGGGCCCGCGCCCAGGCTGACGGTGCACGGTCGCTACGGCGCCGATGTGGGCTTCGAGCTGGACAGCGGCAGTTCGCTCGGCGTCTATCTGCGCCGGCTGCCGGGCTCGGCCAGCCATTACGCCGACAACGAGGCGGTCTGGCTGGTCTGGAGCGACCCCGCCGGACGCATGCAGCTGCAGGTGCCGGCGCGCGTGCGTCACTGCGACCGGGTCGGTGTGCGGGTGCAGTTCGAGGCCGGGCAGCCGCCTGCGCTGATCGACCAGGTGCTGGCGTTGGTCCCGCGCAAGACCCTGGCCGATGGCGCCGGCCCGGATCCGGCCGAGCGCGCGGTGGTGCTGGTGGTCGACGCGATCCGCAGCGATTTCGTGACCGCCTGCCGCGCGCTGGTGGATTCCACCGCGGACGCACTCGAACGCGCCGACGCACCGGCGCTGAGTTCCGCCGCCGGCGCCGCCGAATCTGCGCGGCAGCTGCGCGCATGCCGCGAGGCGGTCGAGCAGGACTTTCGCCGCCGGCTGACGCTTCCATGGCGCCAGCCGGCGACCGGCCGCGAGACGCCAGCGCAGCCACTGGCCAACGATGGCGAGATGCGCGCCTGGCTCGCCGGGCGAGTCGCTGCGCGCGCGCTCGAGCGCCGCTGCGAGCCGACCTGGAAACCGTTGCGCCAGTGGTTGCGCTCGCTGCTGGACGGTCGCCCCGGGCCGGCGGCGGACGCGCTCTCGGTGGTGGCGGTGATCGATGCGCTGGCGCAGTCGCTGAACGCTGCGGAGCTGGACCCCGCGTTGCAGGACCGCATGTTGCAACTGGCGGGCAGCGCTGGCGGCTTCGAGTTGTCGCGTTGCTACGACCGCCTGGCGCAATCGATGCAGCGCGCCGGGATTCGCGACGACCGCTCGCCGGCCGAGGCAGCGGCGCCCGCCGCCGGCGCGGTCGTGGCGGTCGCGCCATGTGTGCCCAGCCAGATCGACCCGACCCAGGCGTGGGCGGCCTTGCGCGGCCTCGGCGCGACCCCGGTCGCCGGCGTGGATCCGAAACTGCTCGCCGGCGGCGGCGCGATTGCCGACAGCATGCTGTTGCGCGCAGCCGGCGAGGTCCTCGCGGCCCCGGGCGGCGCCGCCGATTTCCGCACGCGCCTGGAGCAGCGCGCGCGCCAGCTGTCGGGCAATCGGCGCGCCGCGCTGGAATGGCGCCAGCACGAGGCGATCGACCTCTGCGTGCGCCTGCATGGCGCCATCGAGGACGATCCACTGGTGCCGGCCGGCTTTCGCGAGCGCTGCCGCCTGCTGCTCAAGCCGCTGCTGGCGATGGAGCTGCAGGGCGAGGCCTTCGATGCCTGCGTGGTGCCGTTCCGGCGCTTGCTCGCGCTGGTCGAATTCGCCAGCGAGTTGTGTGCCAGCCGCGGTGACCCGGCGACCCAGCGCATCCGCAGCGCGCTCGACGCCGAGATCGAATCCCTGGCCCACGCGGCCGCCTGGAGCGCGCCCGAGCTGGACGCCGCCTGCGAACGGATCGATCCCCTGCTGCAGCGTGCGCGTGCCGCCAGCATGGCCGCCGAGAAGCGCGTGCTGGACGCTTGCGCCGGGCAGCAGCGGATGGCGGATGCGCGTGACCAGGTGCAGCAGGCGTTCGCGCGGCTGTTTGCCGGGCAGCAGTTGCCCCAGGTACTGGCGCTGGTGCTCGAACGGCGCCTGGCCACGACCTTGCTGCCGATCCTGCTGCGCGCCGGACCGGAGGGCCCGGAGTGGCGGGTGGCGATCGGACGCGTGAAGCTGCTCCACGACGCGCTGCGCCAAGCCGCCGCCGGGCACCCGGCCAGCGACCCCGAGCGCCATCTCGGTTGGCTGCGCGAGGCCTGCGCCGGTCCGCCCGACGAGCCGATCCTGGCGCGTTGCCTGACCCGCATCGACAGCGCGCTGACTGGCGCACCGGTGCCATGGGTGGCATTCGACGACACCATGGCGCGCGGCCCGCAAGAGGCCGCGGCGACGGCGTCGGACCCGCGCGCCGCGGAACTTGCAGCTGCGGTGCGGGTGGGCGACTGGTTGCTGCAGCAAGCTGCCGCGGAGGAGCCGCGCGTGGTGAAACTGGCCTGGCGGGCGGCGGATGGCAGCCGTTGCGTGTTCGTCAATCGCCTCGGACAGAAGATCGACGAGCTGGACGCGATTGCCTTTGGCGCGGCGCTGGTCGAGGGCAGCTTGCGCACCGTGCCAGATGCGGACAGCGATGCCTGCGCACGCGCCTGGATGCGGGTGCTCGCCGAGCGCCACGCCGCCCTCGCCGCTCAGGCCACCCTCGATCCAGTCACCGGGCTGGTCGATCGCCGCGAGCTGCAGCGCCGCCTGCTTGCCTGGCTGGTGGCGCCGCAGCGCACGCCATTGCTGCTCGCGTGGATCCAGGTCGATGGCCTTCCGGCCCCCGGCAGCGGCGTCGAGGCGGAACTGCTCGGCGACTTCTCGGCGCTGCTGCTCCAGCATGCCGAGGGCTGTGGCTATGCTGCGCGGGCGGCTGCGGATGCCTTCGTGCTGGTGCTCCAGGGCCTGCCGCCGGCGCAGGCGGAGCGACGCGCGCATGCTTGTTTCGAGAAGGCGCTTGCACTGCCCTTCGAACTGGACGATGGGCCGCTGCCCGTGGCGCTGAACATGGGCCTCGCGGGGGCCGACGTCGCGACCGCGTCGGTCGAGCGCCTGCTTGGCGATGCGCAACAGGCCTGCGCTGCGGCGCAGACCCTCGGTCGCGGCCAATGGCAGCAGCACCAGGCCGACACCACGGTGCTCTCGCGCATGCGCGATGCGGCGCTCTGGGTCCGCCGCATCGACGAGGCCCTGCCCACCGGCGGACTGGTCCTCTACGGCCAGCGCGCTTGTGCGCTCAGCGCCGGCGAGGCGGACTACATCGAGGTCCTGCTGCGCATGCGCACCGCCGAAGGGGTGGTGGCGCCCGGCGAGTTTGCGGTCGCGGTCGAGCGTTACGGACAGATCGCGGCGATGGACCGCCACATCCTGCAGGAGCTGATCCCGGCGCTGCGGCGACTGGCACCGGGCAACCGTGCGCGCATCGCCTTCAACATATCGGTACGCAACCTGGTCGATCCGGAGTTCGTAGACGAGATCGTCCAGACCCTGCGGCAGCAGCCGGTTCCGCTGGAGCGGCTGTGCGTCGAGGTGTCGGCCCTGGCGTTGCGGCAGCAGCTCGACGAAGCGCTGCCCGGGATGCGTCGGCTGGCGGCGGCCGGCCTGGCGCTGGCGCTGGAGGGCTTTGACGCCAACTGGTCGTGGCGCGGCGGGCTGGAGCACCTGCCCTTCGATGTGGTCAAGGTGCCGGCGGCGCTGCTGCGCGGCCCCGCCGGGGATCGCACCGGCCTGCGCCTGGTGCGATCGATGAATGCCATCGCCCACCTGCTCGGCAAGCGCACGGTGGCCGAGCAGGTCGCCGATGAGGCAACCCTCGACGCGGTACGCGTGGCCGGCTTCGACCTCGCCCAGGGTTACCATCTGGGTGCGCCCCTACCATTGGCGGATTTGCTGAACTGAGAAATACGGCACACAATTTGCATCGTGTTCCGGCTTTATGCTTGGTCAGAGCTCCTCGCCCCGATGAATGCTGTGCCCCGTCCCGAACAGGAAACCCTGTCCTTCGCCCGACTCGGCCAGTCGACCGCGCCGCCGCGCGTGCGGGAGCTGCTCGATGGCACCTGGCGCGCGGCCTGGCCGCTGATCGGCGCGGCCCTGCAGCGTGGCCTGGATGAGCTGCAATCTGACCTGTTTGGTCACGCCGAGCGGGCACCCAATGTCAACGCGCAGAATCATTGCTTCGACGCATTGCGAGAGGTGCGCCAGAAGCAGGCGGAGTTCATCGAGCGCAGCTGCGACGGCATGCAGCGCTCGCTGCTGCACCTGATCGACAAGAGCGTTGCGCTCGACCAGCTCAATCCCGGTGAGAGCAACGACGGACGCCGGTCGGAACTGAGCCTGGTCGATCCGGTGCGCTTCGAGGAGATCCTGGTCCTGACCCAGATCGGCACCCGCGCCGAAATGCGCGCGGCCGAGGAATTGCACGCGCTGGCCTATCGCCAGGCGGTGATTGCCGGTGGCGCGCCCGCCGAGAGCGAGACGCTCGCACTCGGGCCGCAGTCGCTGTGCGGCGCACTGCATGTCGCCAGCCACTGCTTCGACATTTCGACCGCACATCGGACCGCGCTGTATCGCCGTATCGACAAGCAGCTGTTCGCCCAGGGCGTCGGTCTCTACGAAGCGCTCAACCGGCAACTCGCCAACGCAGGCGTGCTGCCGCATCTGCGTCTGGTGCCGCGGCGTGGAACCCCACGGCGCACGGCTGCGCCCGAGGCCTCGCCCGGGGCCGCAGCCGCACCTGCAGCCGTGGAGGTGCCGCCGGCGCAGCCGATCGCTCCGGCAGGGCCTGTCGCCAGCGGCGGCGCCCCGGCCAGCGTGCCGCAGCCGGCCCAGCCGGCGCACCCCACCGCCCAACCTGCCTCCGTCGCGGCCGCGCCCGCCCTGGCGCCAGCACCCGCACGCCCGGCGCTGCGCGGCGAAGGCCCGGCGATGCAGGCCTTCCGCCGTCTGGTCGGCGCCGCTGCGCCGGAAGCTCCGGCAACGGCAGCGGGCGAGGAGCAGCCGTCCGCGCCAGAGATCGCGCCCGCGCACCCGGTGCTGGAGCGCGTCGACTTCGACTCGCTGCGGCGACTGATGGCCGCACGGCGGCCGGCCCAGGATCTCGCCATCGAGGGCGCGCACACGCCAAGCACCGCCGATCTGGATGCCGTGCTTTCGCAGCTGGCCGCGCGCCCGGCGCCGGCCACCCAGCGCGACGGGCGCCTGGTCCATCGCAGCGTCGCCGACGTCAAGCGCGACCTGCTCGCGCATTTGCGCGGACGCGGCGACAACGCGCCGGCGCGTCTGCGCCAGGAGGACTCCGATGCGATCGACCTGGTCGGTCATCTGTTCGACGCGCTGCGCGCCGACCAGCGTCCGACCAGCCCGACGCATGGCCTGCTCACCCAGATGCAGGTGCCGCTGCTGAAGGTGGCGTTGCGCGACAAGGCGTTCTTTTCCGAGCGCGCGCATCCAGCGCGGCGCTTGCTGGAAGCCCTGCTGCAAACCAGTGAGACCTGGATCGACGACGACAGCCAGGATCGCGCGCTGCTCGAGAAGCTGGGCTGGCTGACCGAGCGCGTTGCCCACGACTACGACGGCGACGCGACGGTGTTCGCACGCCTCAACGAGGACCTGGACAAACATGTCGGCGGCCTGCGGCGCAAGGCCGAGGTGGCCGAGCGGCACCAGGTCGAAGCCGCCAAGGGGCGCGAGCGGCTGCAGATGGCGCGCGCTGCCGCGGCAGAGAACGTGCAGCAGCGCCTGGCCACGGCAACGCCCCCGGAGGCGGTCCGCACGCTGCTGGAAAGCGCCTGGGTCGACGTGCTCGCACTGTCTTTCCTGCGCCTGGGCTACGAGCACCCGCGCACGCGCGACCGGCTGGAGTTCATCGAGCGCCTGATCGACCTGTTCGGCTTCGGACGGCCGCTGGCGGAGCGTCGCTTCGAGCTGCAGAAACTGCATGAGGAGTTCGAGGAAGGGTTGGCATCGATCGGCTACCACGACAACGCGATCGAGCGGGCCTGGCGCGATATCGCGCGGCTGGTCGACGACCCGGAAGAAGCTGCGGCCGAGGCCGCGGTGGCCACCGTGCGCGAACTCGTCGAACAGCGTCCGCGCCTGGGTGGTGACCGCCGCGAAGCATCTCCCGCCGGCGATGCGGCCGGCGACGCGGCGGCGCGCCCGGCGCCGCCGCTGCCCGTGGGGCCGCGCGAACTGGAGATGATCGAGCGCATCCGCCACCTGCCGTTCGGCACCTGGTTCGAGTTCACCCTGAACCAGCAAGGGGACACCGCGCGCCGCAAGCTGTGCTGGTTCAGCACCGTCACCGGGCGCTGCCTGTTCGTCAATGTGCGCGGCCAGAAAGCCCAGGAGCGCAGCCTGGAAGAGCTCGCGCGCGATCTCGTGCGCGGCAACGCCAAGGTGGTCGAGGAGGCGAAGGAGGGCCTGATCGACCGCGCCTGGAAGGGCATCGTGTCGATGCTGCGTGGCGTCGGCCTGACCCCGCGGGAGGCAACATGAACCATCGACGGTCCGCCCGCCGACAGGTGGCGGATTCGCTGCAGGTGGTCGACAGCATCACCGGCCAGCCGCTGGGCCGCATCGGCGACCTCTCCGGGGACGGCATGCTGCTGGTGGGCCAGCGCACGCTGCCCGAGCAGCATGTCTGGCAGGTCCGCTTTCCTCTGCCGGGCCACGGCGAGCACCGCATCGAGGTCGGCATCCAGTGTCTGTGGAGCGTACCGGCGACCGGTGAGCACAATCACTGGAGCGGCTGCCAGTTCATTTCGATCTCGCCGCAGGACCAGGAGCTGCTGGACCGCTGGGTGGAACAGGAATCCGCGGCGGGGTGATGCGCTCGTTCGCGGCATCGGACTGTCGGCCGGTTCTGCCCCAGCACTCTTGTCCCCAAAGGACGCAAAAGACGCAAGAGATGACCGCAGCCTGGCAGGTCATTGCACGCTTCAGACCGGCCGTTGCTTTCGCTTTCCTTTGCGTCCTTTGCGGACAAAACGGCTCGTCATCATGCACGCCGAGCGTCGTCTGTCTCCGTCGCAGCCCGCCTGCGCCCATTCGCAGGCGGGCCATCCTCATCCGACTGTCACCGCGCCGCCGGCAACAGTCCCTTCATCACGCCTTCGAGGCCACCGATCACGGTCAGCTGGCCGACCTTGTCGGTGATCTTCTCCAGCGCCTCCAGCTCCTTCAGGCGCATCAGCACCGGGCTCT
>WBZL01005319.1_pt1 | contig 10688 bp, 12 predicted proteins | sample 5204291 | NCBI WGS metagenome assembly WBZL01 (sample SAMN12344345, study PRJNA552823) | activated sludge metagenome | biome: Activated sludge suspended growth; feature: Nitrification reactor; material: Wastewater; isolation source: activated sludge from nitrification reactor of wastewater... | reverse complement strand
AAGCCCGCCCCGTCCGCTGACCCGTGTGCATACCCGGCGCCGGAGGGGATCAAACACCGCGCGGCAGCTACACTCACTCCGTGGTGCGCCGCCCGCAGGGATCACTCGAGTCCGACGTGTTGGCGGGCATGTGGGCCAGCGAGGACGCCATGACCCCCGCGGAGGTGCTTGCCGCGCTCGACACCGACTTGGCATATACCACGATCATGACCATCCAGACCCGGCTGCTCGACAAGGGCCTCGTCGAACGTGAGCGCCGGGGCAGGGCGTACGCCTACCGACCCACCGTCACAGAAGCCGAGCTCCGAGCGAGCAGGATGTCCGACGCGCTGGCGGCCGCCAAGGACCGCGATGCCGTGCTCGGGCGGTTCGTGGACACCTTGTCGGCGTCTGAGGCTGAGGCGCTGCGTGGCATTCTCGAACGACTCGAGTCCGATCCCGCGTGAACCCGCTGCTGTTGGTCCCGCTCGCCGCCAGCATCGTGTGTGGCTTGCTGGCCACCGCCATCCAGCGGCGTCTGCCACCGAGGCACGCCGTGCAGGTGTTGACCGCCGTGCTGATCGTCTGCGCACTGACGGTCCTCTGGGCCCTGCTGTTGCTCGTGCTCGGATGGGTCGCGCAACTCGAGGTGGTGGCCGACTCGCTGGGCTGGTGCGATGCACTGCTCGCCGACGCCCACGGCTCGGCCGCGCTCGGCGTCGCTGCTACCGTCGGGCTGGCGGGGGCGCTGGTCGGTGCCGTCCGGACAATTGTCCGTCAGCGCGCCGCCACCTTGGGACTCGCCCCCGCCAGGGGCGTCCAGGTCCTGCCGTGCCCCGAGCCGATCGCCTACGCGGTGCCCGGCAAGCCTGGGCACGTGGTGGTCTCGCGTGGAACGCTCGACCTGCTCGACGGCGACGAGTGCGCTGCGATGTTGGCGCACGAGCAATCCCACCTCGATCGGCACCACCAACGGTTCGTCCGCATCGGCGAGATCGCCGCCGGCGCCGTCCCGCCGCTGCGGCCCATGTCGCGGCGGCTCCGGTTCGCAACCGAGCGCTGGGCCGACGAGGAGGCCGCCAGCGTGGTGGGCGACCGGACTGCCGTTGCCCGCGCCATCATCAAGGTCGCCCTTGCCCGCACCGAACAGGCTCCTGCGGGCGCTCTCGGTATGTCCGGTAGCGGTGTCCCCGACCGCGTCGACGCCCTCCTCCTCGGCCCGCCCGCGACGGGGCTTCGGACCGAGATCAGCCTGGCGGCCAGCGCCCTCGCGCTCCTAGCGGCTGCGGCGGCTTCCACCATTCAGTTTCACCACGTCGTGGCATTGGCGCAGCACGTCTGTCCCCTCTGACGGGAGCCTCCCCGTACTCGTGGGGTAATATCCTACGATGCGTAGTAGATGGAGGTTCCCGCTCGCGGTGGCGCTGCTCGCATCCAGCCTCTTGGCAGGATGCGCCACCTCCTCGGCGGCCACGGACTTCGTGGCCTCGGGCCCTCCCGCCCCCCTCCCCCGCGGCGGCGTCCTCACCGATGCCTCTGTCGAAGACTTCGAGGCCATCCTCGTCGGGGCCCGTGGACGCCCCGTCGTCGTCAACGTCTGGGCCTCGTGGTGCCCGCCCTGCCGCTCGGAAGCGCCGCTCCTCGAGCGCGCCGCGAACGACTTCGAGGGCGAGGTGGTGTTCATCGGCGTCGCTTCGCGGGACCGTCGTGGCGCAGCCGAGGGGTTCATGGACCGCTACGAGTTGAGCTACCCCAACCTCCTCGACACGTCGGGCGACATCCGGAGCGCCCTGGGCATGCGGGCCTTTCCCACCACCTACGTGTTCGACCGGGACGGCAGGATCATCGCGGCCGACGTCGGTGGGGTAAGTGAACAGACGCTGGCCGCGCAACTCGAGGACTCGCTCGGGTCGTGATCGACCTTCGCTTCGCCGCGAGCGCCCTGCTCGCAGCGGTGGTTCCCTTCCTTATCGCCCGGCGGGCCGCTCGCCACGACGAAGACGTCGAGTACGTGCTCGACATCGGGTTCAGCGCCGTGGTCGCCGGCTTGGTTGTGGCAAGGGTCGTGGCGGTGGCCCTGGACGACCCGACCGGGCTCGGTGATCTGAAGAGCATGTTGAGCGTGCGCGGCGGCGTCGAGCTGTGGGCGGGCGCCGCTGCAGGAACCGCGGTGGTGGCACTGCGGGCGACCCGAAGTGGACGATCGGTGTGGACCGTCCTGGCCTGCGGCGCACCGCTGGCGTTGTGGGCGTACGCCACCTGGGATGCGGGATGTGCTTTGCGCGACGGCTGCTTCGGTCCCGCCTCTCCGGTCGGGCTCGTACCACCTGGTCTTACCCAACGCGTGCTGCCGCTCGGGCTGCTGATGGCAGCGGCCGTCGCTGCGGTCGGCGCCGTGGCTTGGCAGTGGCGACATCGAGCCCCCGTGCACGCGGTGATCGGATCGGTAGCGGGGTTCGCGATCGTTCGCGCCGTGGCGAGCTTCTGGTTGCCGGCGCTCGGCGAAGGCCTCACCCGCCCCCATCGGGAATCGCTCGTGGTGGCCGTCCTGGCCGTGGCTGGCTTCGTGGGCACCTGCCTGCGACAACCCCTTCCGGCGCTCGCACCCCGGACCCAGCCGCTCGGGCCGCCGGACCCGTGACCGGACTTCTGCTGCCCATGGCCGCGGTGGTGGCGGGCCTGCTCTCCATCACCAGCCCATGCGCGCTGCCCCTGATCCCCGGCTACGTGTCCTACGTCTCGGCCCTGCCCGTAACGGCTCCGGTCTCCGGTCGTTCGCGCGGGGTGGTTTTGCGTTCGTCGTTTCTGTTCGTGGCCGGGTTCAGCTTCGTGTTCACGGCGCTCGGGGTGACCGCCTCCGCCCTCGGCGTGGCGCTCATCCGACAGCTCCCGATGGTGACCAGGGCAAGCGGCGTGCTGATCATCGTCACGGGCCTGGCCGCGCTCGGGGTGCTGCGGCTGCCATGGCTCAGCCGGGAGCGCCGCATCGACCTCGCCCGGGTGCGACCGGGCCCCCTCGGCGCGTTTCCCCTCGGCATGGCCTTCGCGTTCGGGTGGACGCCGTGCGTCGGCCCCGTCCTGGCCACGATACTGGCGATGGCAGCGTCCTCGGGGTCAGTCATCACGGGCGGGATGTTGCTGCTCCTGTACTCGCTCGGCCTCGGCGTGCCGTTCCTGCTCATTGCTATGGGCTACGAGCGCCTGAGCGGCTCCTTGGCCTGGTTCCGCCGCCACGGTCGCAGCGTCGAGCGCGCCGGAGGGGTGTTGATGGTCGCCGTGGGGACCGCATTCATCACCGGTGCCTGGGACCGCATCTTCCTGCCCGCCCAGACCTGGTTCGCCCGTTACGGCTGGCCGCCCATCTGACGACGGCGACCCTCGCAACTACTACAGCGTGTCGCCCTATAGTTGTCGGTTGCGGAGAGGCGGTTGATTCGAGTGCGTTCCCTGAAGCTCCTGAGGTTCAGCGGGCCCGTCGGGGCCTCGGCGCGGGCGCTCGAAGCGGCACGAGAGCTGCGGCTCGCCGCCTCGGAACTTCCTGATCGTGGATCGAGTGGGGGTACCACGTGGATCGAGGTCGTTGTTCCCGGCGCCGGTGCGAGTGCGGACACCGGCGACCAGCAGGTGCAGTCGCTCGAACGGGTCATCGCCCGCGCCGCTCCAGGATTCGTTCTGCGCGAGTACCTGATCGTGGTCGACCACGGGAGAGCCGACTGAGGACACACCGGCCCGCCTACATCCATACGACTCGGGTGCGTGGTCACGCGGTGCGCTCGACGCCCCCAGTTCCCGGTACCGCTCCTTCGGTGACGTCGCCTGACCCGTCAACCGCAAGCCATTGTCGGATGCGCCGGGTCGTGCGCCAGTAGATGTCCTCCATGAGGATGTGGTCGAACTCGCCGTTGCGTCCGACGCTCAGTAGCCCTCCGACGCCCGTGCCGTGGGCGGCCAGATCGGCACGGTCGGCCTCGTAGTCGATCGAGAACACGGGGTAGGCGATCGGGGTCTTGACGACGCGGCACCCGAGGTAGCGCTCTCGCAGGCCGGGCATCAGGCCGTCCATGGCCTCGAGACAGCGCTCGCCCAAGTCGTCCGGGTCCATGTCCCAGATCTCCGATCCGACGGTCGTTCCGAGATCGGCCGTGATCATGGTCTTGCCCTCTGGTGCGAGCCACGGCATCGACATCGGTGCCTCGGTGAGGCGGAAGAAGGACAGGGACCGGTCCGGGACCCACATGACCACATCGGGCAGCAGATCGCGCCCTTCGAAGCGGAGATTGGCAAAGACCATCGGCCGGTAGCGGAACGCGGCGAAGCGCTCTAGTCGCTCCGTGCCCTCCATCAGCCGGGGAAGCACGTTGATCGGCGCCGTGCTCACCACGCCGTCGACCTGCTCACGTTGCCCGCCGACAACGACCGCTACCACCCGCTCGTCCTCGACGATCACCCGCTCGACCGGGCTGTCGAGGCGCACGGCGTCACCGAGGCCCGCGGCGAGGGTCTCGCACAGCAGGCTGACGCCGCCTTCGGGGTACACGTGCCACACGTGCATGCTTTGAGGCATCTCGGCGCAGTAGCCGATGGCGACTGCTCGCCGGGTCAACCGGGTCGCCGCCTTGAGCCACATGGTCTGCACGATGCTGGTCGGGATCTTCTGTCCCACTGCGGCCGCCAGCTCAACACCCGGCGCCCCCGACCACGCCTCGATGAGCGGCAGGACGACCTCGTCCGCCATGATGCCGCCGTACTCGGCCTGGAAGAACTCCGTCGCTGTTTGGGGGGTCGACCTCTCGCGCAATCCCGCCAGCCTTGCCGACGCTGCGGATGCGACGAAGCGGCCCTTGCGCATCAGGCCGAAGGGGTACGACGCCACAGACCCGTCCGGCAGAAAGACGGCCTCGCCGTAGCGGTGAACCGTCCGGCAGCGGTCGTCAACCCCGACGGCGGCGGCCAGCCGGTTGGTGATGAAGTGCGCGCCTGTGTCGTAGCTGAACCCGTCGGGATCGTTGTGGCTCTCGGCCATGCCTGCGACCCGGGGCCCGGCTTCGTGCACCACAACGTCGACGCCGTGGCGCCGGAGCTCGGTGGCGGCGACCAGACCTGCGATGCCTGCGCCCAGGACCGCCACGCGCTTGCCGGCGCTGGCCCCTGCTCCTGAGCCTGAGCCTGAGGTGGGTACGGCTACGTGCTTCCGCGTTGTGCTCACGGGCGTGCTCCCGTCACTTGTCGACAGGCCTGTCCTGTCTACGACAGCCTGTCGGTCATTCGTGACATGCCGTGAGCGATACTGGGGCGGTGGACGCTGGCTGCGGGTCGTCGAGCCATAGTGCATCGCTTTCAGCCGAGCCCGTCGACCGGATGCGCTGGCTCACCGTGCTCGCCCTCGGCGGCGGGCTAACGGCCGGGGTCCTGGCCCTCATCGGTGGGTTCCCCCTCGACATGCCGATGCCGACGCATGCCGTCGGATGGGTGGAGCCGACATGCGGGCTGACCCGTGGGACCACTGCCGCCGCCAGGGGTGACCTCGCACTGGCCTGGCGATATAACCCCCTCAGCCTCATGCTCGTCGCCCTGGGCTTCGCCGGCGTTCTGCGGGTCGCGGCGCGACTCATGACCGGGCGGTGGGTGAATCTCCGCATCCCACGTCCGAACGCCGTGGGCTGGGCGGTCCTGGGCGTGGCTGTGGTTGCGTTCACCCTCTACCAACAGGGCAACGCCGACTTCATCATCCACTCACGAGCATGAGCCTCCGCCGCCGGCTCAAAGCGTTGAAACGACAGAGCGTCGTAACAGCCGTGATAGTTTCGCTCCCTGACGTTCGGGGCACGCGGACTTGCCCCACCCGCGTACCTGAGGAGCCCAGGCAGATGTCACGGTCCCGAGAACTCGTACTTGTCGTGGTCGCGCTAGCGCTGATGGCGGGCACCCAGATGGCGCCCCAAGCCAACGCGAGCCGGGCGGCCGACCCTCGCGAGGAGCGCGACCGCGTACGCGACGAGCAGGCTGCCAATGCGGCCCGGCTCGACGCCCTGCGGGCGGACGATGCCGAGGTGAGCGCCTCCCTGACGGCGCTCGCTGGTGATGTCGCCGCGCAGGAGGCTGCCGTGGAGGACACTCAACGCGCCGTCGATGCGGCGGAACGGGACCTGCGAAACGCCCGGGCTGAGGAGGCGCGAACGCTCGCTGAGATCGAAGGCATCGAGGCCGAGCAACAATCCCTGGCTGTCGACTCGTACATGCGGTCGGGCACGAGCCAGGACCCGCTCGAGTTACTCACCCAGACCGACCCGACCGACATGGCGGAGCGACAGGCGCTGGTGGACCTGGCCGGAGCCCGCAACGCCGACGTCGCCGACCAGCTGAGCGCTGCGCACGACGAGCTCGCCGACCAACGCGGGCGGGCAGAAGAGGCCGAACGCCGTGCTCGCGAGCACCAGGCCGACGCAACCACAGTCCTCGCAAGGCTGAGGCGGTCGCAGGAGAGACAGGCCGCCTTCGCCGACGCAGTCGAGCAACGCATCGAAGCGGCCCTCGCCGAGTCCGCAGCCCTCGAACAGCTCGACCAGCAGATCGCTGACCAGATCGCCCAACAGAGTGCGGTCCTAGCAGCCCAGGCGACGGCGAGCGCGCCGACGAATCCGCAAACACCCCCGGCACCGGGCGCGGGAACTACACCGGTTCCCGTGACAGGCGGGCCCATCTCGCTCTCTACGGCAGGCGGCATCACCGTTGCGTCGTCAATCGCCGGGCAGATCGGCGCCCTTCTTGACGCCGCCCGTTCTGCAGGGCGGAGCCTCGCTGGTGGCGGCTACCGGGATCCGGCCCAACAGATCGCACTGCGTCAGGCGAACTGCCCGGATCCGGTCAACTCTCCCGCTTCGGCCTGTTCGCCTCCCACGGCACGGCCCGGCACGTCCATGCACGAACAGGGGTTGGCCATCGACTTCACCTCGAGTGGCTCCCTCATCACCAGCCGCTCGAGTTCGGCGTTCCAGTGGCTCGCGGCCAACGCAGGACGGTTCGGGCTGTACAACCTGCCGAGCGAGCCTTGGCATTGGTCGGTCAACGGCAACTGACTGAATCTCCAAAGCGCTCCCTTGTATACCATAAGGGGGTAGGAGTATAGTCGAGGCATGATGCAAGACACCGGCTCTCGGGGTGCACCGCTCACCCCACGAGAATGGCTGCTCGGCGTAGCTGCCGGGTTCTGGATGGTCGTGGGACTATTCCTTGACGGCTTGGCCCACGACGATGGGCGCCCAGAATCCTTCTTCACCCCGTGGCACGGCGTCTTGTACTCAGGTTTCGCAGCAGCAGTAGCAGTCGCCGCGGTGGTGAGCCTCCGGCGACGGGTCCCGGGTCGCAGCCTCGTTGCCACGCTGCCCCCGGGACACGGTCTCACCCTGATCGGTCTCCTGGGGTTCGGCATCGGCGGACTCGCCGACCTGGTCTGGCATGAGACGTTCGGGATCGAGGTGGGGGCCGAGGCGCTCCTCAGCCCCAGCCATCTGCTACTCCTCGTCTCGGGTTTGGTCGCGCTCAGCGCGCCGATGCGGGACGTGTGGCGGTCGAACAGCACGGCGGAACCGACCTTCGGGGAACTGCTCCCCGCCATCCTGACTCTCGCCCTGATGACCGCAGTGTCGGGGTTCTTCCTGGCTTACCTCTCCCCATTCGTCAACGATGCGGCCGGTCAGGCATTCGACCCTCGCGTCATTCCCCACGAGCATCCGAGCAGCGATCCACGGGAGCTGCGCCAGCTCATAGGGCTGAGCTCGATCCTGACGACCACGGTCGTTCTCGCCACCGTCATGGAGGTGGTCCTCGCCCGATGGGAACGGCCACCCGTGGGGACGCTGACCGTGCTGCTCACCGGGTCCGTGGCGCCGCTCGTCGCGCTCGACGAGTTCGACGAGGCCGCCCTCGTCCTTGTCGCCGCCGGCGCCGGCCTTGCCGCAGACTGGCTCGTCCACCGACATGGTCGAACGGCCGCGACCCCGACAGCGATAGCCATCCTGTGGGCTGGCTACTTCCTCACGTACCAACTGCTCGAGGAACGCGTGGCGTGGCCGGCAGAGCTGATCGGAGGCGCTGTCGTCCTCTCGGTGCTGATCGCGTTCGGGCTCGGCCTGATTCGGGCGTCCGGCGTCCAGGCCGATTCCCGCCGCTATTTGCGGACGGGCTTCGTGGCGAGCAGGAGTTGAAGACCAAACCACAGCAGGCCCAGCCCGACTGCGGAAGCCCCGACGGCGATCAGGATCCAACGCAGCAAACGATGGCTTCTACGCTCCGTCATGCGCACACACGATCCCTTCCGTGGCTTCCTCCGGGGCTTCCGGTAGCCGTTGCCATGAGCTTCATCCCGCCGCCTCCCCGGGCCGTCGCATCACGGCGCGCAGGAGGGCGCCACGTCCCGCGAGGTTGTGGCACCCGTCGAAGGCGGTGAACACGGCCAAGGAGGGGGCGGACTCGAGGGTGAACTGGCTGACTAGGCGTCGACTCGCACCCCAGTCGTCGAGCACGTTGCGGACGGAGTACACCCAGTTGACGGGACTGACCATCGTCGTGAGGTGCTCGACGTCCAACCCGCTCTGCGCAGCGAGGAGACGAAGGGAACGCTCGTTGAACAGGTTCCAGTGGCGCGGGAAGTGGTAGCCGCCCCAGTGTCGCCGCTTGAAGATCGCGAAATCGAGTGAGCCTGTATTGTCGGTCACGATGAGGAGTCGACCGCCCGGCCGAAGCAGGTCGCGGACTCGACGGAGCAAGGCCCCGGGATCAGCGACGTGTTCGATCGTCTGGATGAGCAACACCAGGTCGTAGCTCGACTCCTCGAGTTCGGCGACTTCGACCGTGCCATCGCGCACATCAAGACCACGGTCCCTCGCTCGGCTTGTGGCCCTGGCGTCTGAATCCACCCCCTCGAGACGCCACCGGGGGCTGCCGAAGTCCCGAAGCAGATCCAGGTGGAACCCGTCTCCACAACCCACATCGAGGATTCGAGCATCGTTCGACAGACCTTTCGCCGCCGCTAGCACCCGTCGGCTCTCGAGACGCCGGCGGACCCGGTACACCAGCCCGAAGCGCTCGGCCGAGAAGGCGAACGCGTGGTAGTCGTCCGGGTAGATGCGAGCGAGTTCCGATTCAGCGGGACGCTTGTCCAGGTAGACAAGTTCGCAACGCTTGCACTGCAGCGCGAGGAAAGTGTCCGGACTGGTGCGGTACTCGAAGTCCTCGCCGACGCCGAGTGGCTCGGCATCGTTGGTACCACAAATGGCACAGGCGCCGTCGACCACCCTCAGCGGCGCTCCTTGCTCGGCCTCGGGTGAGTCTCGGTCTCCGCGCTTTCCCAACCAGTGGGCAGTGGTCTCGACGGGGGGCTGGCCCCGTCGGACACGCCCCCTCTGCGACCACGGAACCCGCCCGACCACCTTGCCGACACGACGCATGCCTACTCCCTAGCGCTCTCGTGGGCGTGGTGCTGGTACTCGATCGCTCTTGGGTTGGCTTCGAGCAGACCCGCGGCCTCGACCTGGATGGTCGAGAGCGAGAAGCCGTAGGTGGCGTCGAGCAGCCTCTTGGCCTGCTCCAGGATCGCGACAGGGTCGCCCGCCTCGTCAATGACGAGATGGCCGGTGAACGTACGCAACTTGCCGGTCACCACCCGAGAGTGGAGGTGGTGGGTGGAACGAACTCCTGGGATGGCAGTCAACGCCTCGCTGACCGCTAGCAGGTCAGTGTCGGAGGGCGTTGCGTCGATCAGGACCCGAAGCGCATCGCGCACGATGCCGTACGCCGCCCACAGGAGAACGAGAGCGAACACCATCCCCGCCCAGGTGTCCGCCTCGTAGACCTGCGCAACGGCGATGAACGTCGCAGCGATGATGACGGCCAGGCTCCCCATGAAGGCATTCATCACGTGCCAGAACGACGCACGGATGTTCAGATCATCCTTCTGACCCCGGTACATGATCGCGAGGGAGGCGATCTCCAGCCCGATGCCGCCGATAGCCATGGCAAACATCGGGCCCGGTTCCATCTTCACCGGGTCCGCCAGGCGTTGGAGGCCCCGGATGATGATGAAACCGGCCATCCCGACGAGCAGCGCTCCGTTGAACAACGCCGCCAGAGCCTCAGCCCGGAGAAGGCCGAACGTCCGCTGGGCTGTCGCCGGCCTCCGCGCGAGCCGCATGGCGACGAGCGAGATCGAGATGGCCACGACCGTCGACAGCTCGTGCGCCGCATCGGCGAGAAGGGAAAGGCTGCCGGTCAGCACAGCCACCAGGATCTCTGCGAAGAAGTAGACGAAGATCAGGGCCGCGCTGACTTTCAGCGCCTTCACATTCGTCGTCATCGTGTGCTCGGCAGACATCGTGCTCCCGCTGTGTGGTGGGACGGATCAGGGGTGTCAGCGCCCTCGGCGGCTGGCGGGGTCATCGACAGGTTCGTCCGAACCGGCGCTGTCGGCCTGCGCGGAACTCGACTCACGCGCCATCGAAAGAACCATGACCATGCAGCCGGCCATCATCCCCGCGGCGACCGCCGCGTTGAGCGGCGCCCCCACGACAAGGAGGGCGCCGGCGATGCCTAGAGGTAGAAGGAGGTGGTACTTCAGGCTCTCCTGACCCGGGTGTGGGTGGCGTGAATGCAGGGATGCCAGTGGTGATGGGACTAACCGGGGTGCTGCAGGGGTCCGCGTGACGCGCACGGGC
>WBZL01005318.1_pt1 | contig 10689 bp, 4 predicted proteins | sample 5204291 | NCBI WGS metagenome assembly WBZL01 (sample SAMN12344345, study PRJNA552823) | activated sludge metagenome | biome: Activated sludge suspended growth; feature: Nitrification reactor; material: Wastewater; isolation source: activated sludge from nitrification reactor of wastewater treatment... | reverse complement strand
TAAATGACAAGACCGGCTGGGCTGTCGGTGATGCAGGAGTTGTGATAAAGACAACCGACGGTGGAACTACATGGATCAATATTCCAAATCCCTCTCCCATGTATAGTCCTAATCTTTGGAGTGTCTTGCCAATTGATTCAAACATTGTATTCGTGACCAGCGGGAAAGACCTTATTATGAAAAGCACCAACGGAGGTTTGAACTGGTTGATCATGAATTTTTGTGCATCCTGCAATTCTTCAATGCCGGGAATTACTTTTCTGAATAAAGATACCGGGTGGTTTCTTGGAACAAACAAAGTATTCAGGACATTCAACGGCGGCGTGACTCTTGACTCATTTTATGCACCGTGGTTCGATAACTTTGAGATTCATTTCAAGGACGCAAATACCGGAGTGTTTTGCGGAACCGGAAGGGTATTCAAATCTACGGATCAGGGGGAGAGCTGGTTTGATACAAATGTGCCCGTTGGAGGTTCTTTCAGGGAGTTTAGAAAACTTGGAATTTCAAATGATAATGTGTGGGTTGTTGGTAGCTCTTCTCCTGTTTACAAAAGTACAGACTATTGCGACACTTGGGAAATTATTACCCCCGGACAACAGATTGGAGGTATTCCTATCTATTTTGTAAATGATAACACAGGCTATATAGGTAGAAGTCTTAATAATCTGATCAAAACTACAAATGGCGGATTCAATTGGTATCAGCAGCAGACAGACCCGAACAGCCAAGCATTCATTTCTTCAATATCATTTTCAAATGATACTATCGGTTGGTATTCATGTGCAATTGGAAGAATTTATAAAACAACTACAGGTGGTCAATGGATTACAAATATCTCCTCAATATCAGAAGTATTGTCAGATAATTTCATACTTGGCCAGAATTATCCCAATCCATTCAATTCTCAAACGCTTATTTCATTTGAAATAGCAACTAGAGGCAATTACTTGCTTGAGATCTTTGATACTAAGGGAAGCAGAGTGCGGGAGTTGTTCAATGGATTACTCAACCCGGGGCGTTATGAAATAGATTACGATGCAGGAACGCTTTCATCAGGGGTGTATTTATACAGACTCTATGGTGCGAATAATTCTGCAACCAAGAAAATGATTTTGTTAAGATAAAAAGAAACCTTAAAATGAAAAGCATCAAGCCACAATTATGAAAAAAGTAATCTATCTCTTCATTCTTATCAACATTGTATCACATCAAGCAATTGCTCAATGGATTGCTCAGAACTCCGGCACAAATCAAAACCTTTACGACATTGAATTCCTGAATGACCGGATCGGTTGGGCTGTGGGTGATGCGGGAGTTGTGATTAAAACTACCAACGGCGGAGCTGACTGGATCAATGTGCCGAATCCTTCTATTCAGTACGGCGGTCTTATGTGGGATATCCATCCGGTTGACTCTGAAGTTGTGTACGCCGTTGCAGGATACGATTTTATAATGAAAACTTCAAACGGCGGGAATAACTGGTCAGTATTAAGCGGAAGATTGCTGTCTGGTACAGCATTCAAGTCAGTTTATTTTTTGAACAGAGACACCGGATGGTTTCTTGGAACAAACAAAGTATTCAGGACATTCAACGGCGGCGTGACTCTTGATTCATTTTATGCGCCGTGGTTTACTAACTTTGAGATTCACTTCAAGGACGTAAACACCGGAGTGTTTTGCGGCACAGGGAGAGTGTTTAAGTCAACGGATCAGGGTGAGACATGGTTTGATACTTATGTACCTGTCGGAGGTTCTTTCAGGGAGTTTAGAAAACTTGGAATTTCAAATGATAATGTGTGGGTTGTTGGTAGCTCTTCTCCTGTTTACAAAAGTACAGACTATTGCGACACTTGGGAAATTATTACCCCCGGACAACAGATTGGAGGTATTCCTATCTATTTTGTAAATGATAACACAGGCTATATAGGTAGAAGTCTTAATAATCTGATCAAAACTACAAATGGCGGATTCAATTGGTATCAGCAGCAGACAGACCCGAACAGCCAAGCATTCATTTCTTCAATATCATTTTCAAATGATACTATCGGTTGGTATTCATGTGCAATTGGAAGAATTTATAAAACAACTACAGGTGGTCAGTGGATTACAAATATCTCCTCAATATCAGAAGTATTGTCAGATAATTTCATACTTGGCCAGAATTATCCCAATCCTTTCAATTCTCAAACGCTTATTTCATTTGAAATAGCAACTAGAGGCAATTACTTGCTTGAGATCTTTGATACTAAGGGAAGCAGAGTGCGGGAGTTGTTTAATGGATTACTCAACCCGGGGCGTTATGAAATAGATTACGATGCAGGAACGCTTTCATCAGGGGTGTATTTATACAGACTCTATGGTGCGAATAATTATTCAACAAAAAAAATGATCCTGCTAAGATAATGTAAAAATAAGATGTGAAGACAACCAGATCGCGATAGAAAGTGAAGATGACGAGAATTTTCACGGAGCACAAAAGTAAGCCTCCGCAAAAGCTCCGGCTATTCATAAGTACCTTGTTTGACCCGCAGTTACCGAATACATTTACATAACATTTACGCATTACGTTTATGTGGAAGATCACCAATCTCATTTTACTTTTCATTGCTTTTACCACTCTGCAATCATCTTCCCAGTGGATCAGTCAGTACCCGAATACGCCGGGAATTGGACTTGGAGACATTAAGTTCATAAATAGCAATACTGGTTGGGCATGCGGAGATGGAATCATACTGAAGACTACAAACGCCGGAGCGAATTGGATTTCACAAATTCATCCCGCAACCAATAAGTTTCTTGCGAATATCTCTCCCGTAAATTCAGAGATACTTTATTGCATAGGATTCTTTGAGACCATACTCAAGACTACAAACGGCGGTACAAACTGGATTGCCTTGAGAAATGGCCCTTACGGACAGGGAAGGAGTTATGAGGGAGCATTTTTCATCAACAAGGATACCGGGTGGGTATGCGGTTCACTTGGAACAATCCTTAAGACCACAAACGGCGGGGAAACTTTTGAGAATAATCCCATTTTCTGGGGATACCTGAAGGATATGTATTTCATTAATTCAGACACCGGGTTGCTCTCCGGTGAATGGGGCGGCATGTTCAAGACCACAAATGGTGGAATGAACTGGGAGAGAAAGACCATACCATATTGGAATGGTATTGGTAGTTTCAGAAAGTTATCCGTCGTCAATGATTCCTGTGTTTATGTTTGTGAAGGTGCCAGGCGTGTTTACAGAAGCATAAATTTTGGCGACACCTGGGACAGTGCAGGTTATGTTCCCCCGATGGATTTTCCTTATGTATGCGGATTCTCGAGTTACAATACGGGATGGGTCGGCGGATCATTCGGCCAGCTTTACAAGACCACTGACGGATGTTCAACCTGGCGCAGAGACGATGATGGAACGGATCAAAGATATATCGCAGCGATGTGGTTTCTGAACAACAATACAGGCTGGATGGTCGGCGGCAACACAAAAATATTTCACACAACTACAGGCGGACTAACGTATATAGATCATCATGGTAACTCTGAGATCAGGAACTTTGAGCTCTTTCAGAATTACCCTAATCCATTCAACCCTAATACAATTATCAATTACGAATTAAGAATTAGGAATTTTGTTTCTATGAAAGTGTATGACATTGCTGGCAGGGAAGTTGATGTTTTGGTTCAGTCACAACTTCCTGCAGGTCGTCATAGTGTCAAATTTGACGGATCGCATTTTACTGGTGGTGTGTACTATTATAGAATAACCGCCGGCCAAGAGTCTGAAACAAGAGCAATGATTTTACTTAAGTAAAATTCCTGTTCCTGACCAACTTAACGAACAAAAGGAAGGCAAATAAAGAGACAGAAAGATTTTTGTATCACCACAGTAGTTATTCAATGCGTTAAGTAAAATCATTAAACATTAAAGAGAGGTTATCAAAATGAAAAACTATTTCAAGATCTTCTTTTGTCTTAGCTGCATTCTTACGATTCATTGCACATTACAAAGCACTAATGTTTATTCACAGTTCGTTTTCTATCCGTTGAATGATTGTCCGGATATTGAATTGGAAGAGTATGCTTACCCGGGTTCAGGAGGCTTGCTTAAGCCCGAAAGGACTGACAGAAGCAGTGGAGTCACTGCCCCAAGTACAGCGACATTTAACATCTTAATAGTCTTTGTGCAATTCAAGAATGAAACCGGATACTCAACCGAGTGGCCCGCAGGGGATTCGCCGGTTTACAAGAACGATCTATTGGCACTATTCAAAGACACTATCGGTGATTACTGGAACAGATACGATCAAAACACAGAGACACTAAGTGATTGGTTTCAGGAAGTGAGCATGGGAACAATGCATGTTACAGGCAAAGCGTACTCAGTTATTCTTGACTCAAGCGATGCATATTATGACCGGGTTGGCATAACTGTCATGAACAATGAGATATATGATAAGCTTCGCGGACTTGGTACGATTGTGTGGCCGGATTATGATCTTTGGTCAGTTGATTCACTCGGAAGATATTCCTATGCAAGAGACGGTTATATTGACATGATATTCAAGGTCCACCGGACTAAGGGCAATACAATCAATCTTTTTGATGGCTCGGGGGGCTTTGCATATTTGAAAGGAGAAATATACAAAATACCACTGGGTGTAAACGATACAATGAGGATTCATCCGAATCATGACCGACATGGCTCAGGTATAACAATATTCAGTTCTGCGCAAGCGCCTGTAGTAACCAAACTCTTTGCTTTCAATGTTGCCAGGCATGAATACGGGCATTACCTGCTGGGGCCGCACAGAAATTGCGGATTAATGGGGCAGGGTGACGGATTTCTGAACCCATGGGAGAGCGCTATGCTGGGATACATGTCGCCGCGAATTGTAAACTATGATACTGTGAATTACGGTCTATATGATTATTCATCCAGAAACAAACCCGGACAAATTCTTCAGGTACCGGTTTTTGATTCTGCTGAGTTCTTTCTGATTGTCAGCAGAAACAAACTTTCTAATCACGATGTAATGTTGTTTGGCGACACTGCCAGAGGGATTCAATTTTCAGATGTTGGTGATTACGGAAAGGGTGTTTACATTTACCATGTTGCCGAAGGAGGTTACCAGTATGATGGTACAATTGACCAGGAGTGTGCAGACGGACTATACAACTTTGCGCAACCGGGATACTATGCTCCTGATTGGGATCCAGGAAATTTCTGGTTGCCGCTTCTACAGAAGTCAAGTGTTTCATACAATAATGAAGTCAGCGTGGTTTGTGAACCAAACTGCCCAACTAATTATTATGAAACGGATGACAGGAATGTTAAAGGTCTGACCAGTACCAATGGTGTGGCGAATAAGTGGTTCAGCCCTGGAGACAATTCGGGTATTGATAAGCTGTTCACAAATGATGAAGAGGAGTGGACTTCGAGATCTCACTGGGGCGACAGATATGATCCATGGCTGGTTGGATACAACGAAGTGTTTAGTCCTTATTCAAGCCCATCTACAAGGAGTTGGAATGATAGTAACACAGGAATTTATGTGTGGCATTACAGCAGTACAGCAGGGGGTCCATCAGGTTTATCTTACTTTAAGATCTACAGAACTGGAGCAGGAGGTCAATCAGATTCATCAATACTTCAATTGACTCCACCCTCCCGCCCAATGGGCTTGATTGTAATGCCATGCGATTCACAGCCGACAATAAACGGCTACAAGAGAATCAAGCTCAGATGGAATCACAACATGGAGCCGGATATGAGAAGATCCATTGGCGGCGAAGGTCTGGCTAAGAGATATCGGATTTACAGAAGCACGGCAAGCGACATGGGCTCCGTTCCTCCGGATGCGCTTGCATACTCTGAAAATTTTTACGATTGCATTGATACGGTTGACATCAATGAGAACTCGGCGGCGGAATACATTGACGAAGAGCTTGTCTCGATCTGCAATACCGAAGCTTGCGCTCCTCCGAATTACTGCATCGAATATCCAGTTCGTTACAGAGTTCAGGCGGTTGACAAGTATGACGACGTATCAGTGCTTTCGGATTTTGCAAATACACGAGCAGGAAGCCTTGAGGCTGGCATGGGCGGTGACAATCTTTTGACCGGCAATGATTCTGAACTTCCAAAGACATATTCACTTTCGCAAAACTACCCTAACCCATTCAACCCTATTACAAACATCCGCTATGACATACCGGAGGATGATTTTGTGACAATAAAAGTCTTTGATGTACTTGGAAGAGAAGTACTCAGTCTTGTTGATGAATACAAACAAGCGGGAAGATATTTGGTAAGTTTCAACGCAGCCAATTTTTCGAGCGGGATATATTTCTATACAATTAACGCCGGAGCGTTTTCACAGACAAGACGCATGACGGTGCTGAAATAACATCATAGATTTACCTGCAGCAGACAAAGTGAATAATGTTCAGTTGTTTTATGTGTGGTGTCAGGATGCCTGTCTGTTGCAGGGGAGGTAAGTCCTGATCCAACAACAAAAAAGTGAGCCCTATGCCAATTCACCGACTGTGTAATTTTTGCCCAACAGCTGTAGTAAATTTCCACACACTCCTTTCGGATGCTTAATTATTGAACAGGAATGCATGAGTCAATAAGGCATGGTAATTGCACATATTTAATATGAATGTGTAGGAGGAAACGGAATTTATTAATTAGGAGTAACAAGCTGGATTAATTTCCAAATCCTTCTCTCTGATATGTGGAGTGTTTCACCGTACATTCAAATATAGTATTCGTAGGAAGCGAAAATGATTTTTATTATATAAAAAGAAACCTTAAAATGAAAAACATCAAGCCACAATTATGAAAAAAGTAATCTATCTCTTCATTCTTATTAACATTATATCACTTCAAGCAGATGCTCAGTGGATTGCTCAGAACTCCGGCACAAATCAAAACCTCTACGACATAGAATTCTTAAATGACAAGACCGGCTGGGCTGTCGGTGATGCAGGAGTTGTGATAAAGACAACCGACGGTGGAACTACATGGATCAATATTCCAAATCCCTCTCCCATGTATAGTCCTAATCTTTGGAGTGTCTTACCAATAGATTCAAGTATAGTGTTTGTAACTAGTGGGAAAGATCTTATTATGAAAACTCTCAATGGTGGATTAAATTGGCAAATTTTAAACTATTGTCCTTCTTGTAACTCTGGCATGAAAAGGGCCTTTTTCCTGAATCAAGATACAGGGTGGTTTTTAGGAGCAAATAAAGTTTTCCGAACTTATGACGGAGGCAATTCACTTGACTCCTTTTATGCTCCTTGGTTTACTAATTATGATATCTATTTTAAGGATATTAATAATGGCTTGTTTTGTGGTGATGGAAGAGTTTTTAAATCGAATAATGGTGGAGAAAGTTGGTTTGATACAAATGTGCCAGTGGGTGGGACATTCTATATGTTCCAAGATCTTGGAGTTTCAAACAACAATGTATGGGTAGTTGGGAGCTCCTCACCAGTTTTCAGAAGTACAGATTTTTGTGAATCATGGGAAATTATTACTTCCGGGCAACAGATTGGAGGATACACAATTCATTTTGTAAATGACAATACCGGATATGTTGGAAGAAGTTTAAACAACCTGATCAAAACCACAAATGGAGGTTACAACTGGTATCAGCAACAAACTGATCCAAATAGTCTTGCCTTTATTTCATCAATTGCATTCTCAAATGACACCATCGGCTGGTATGCTTGTGCAGTTGGAAGAATATATAATACTACAACCGGTGGTCAATGGATCACAAATATTTCTTCAATAGAATTGGAGATACCCAATTCATTCAGATTGGATCAGAATTTTCCCAATCCTTTCAATTCTCAAACAAAAATAAATTTTACCATAACCAACGCAGGCAATTACATTTTGGAAATTTATGATACAAGAGGAAATAGAATACAAGAAATATTTAACGAATCTCTCGACCCTGGAAGATACAATTTGATTTACAATGCAGGAACCCTTTCGTCCGGGATTTATTTTTATAAATTAACCGGAGCGGATATAACTGAAACAAGGAGAATGATTTTGCTAAAATAAAATTTTTTTGAAAATGAATAACATCAGACCTCCTTAGAAATTAAAAAGGGCTGGAGCACCATCCTTAAAAGTTCGCGGCAAACGAGATTTAAGAATTTCCTTTCTCAAGGAAAAGCTCCGCCCATTTTATTAAAAACTAAAATAAAAATAGCAAAATTAAAATCATTTTTAAACTTTAAACTAACTCTAAAAATGAAAAAAGTTATTATTCTATTGTCAATCATTGGGACAATAGTCACATCGAATGGTTTCTCTCAGAATCAATATTCGGATTTTGACTGCCAATTTGTTTCGAATTCAACTGTTGCTAGCGGCAGTTCTTTCCGAGGATCAGTTAAACCTAATAGAACTGACTCAAGTGGAAATGCTTTAGCACCATCTGAGGCGTATTTCCCTGTACTTGTTGTTTTTGTTCAATTTAAAAATGAAGCATCAGATCCAAGAAACTCTTGGCCTCAAAATTCAGCTCCAACATATTTGAGTAATGTGATTGCAAAGGAGAAAAATGTCTCAACAAATTGGTGGGATAGCTATGACACAGATACAGAAGTTTTGTCTTCACACTGGTTAGAGGTTAGTCGAGGCGTATTTCATGTTACAAGTCCGGTTCCCGATACAGTAAGCAATGGTGCATTTTCAGTAGTTCTTCCATACGAAGCAAGTCATTATGATTCTCTGGGTGTTCCTGGAGGTGAATTAAAAATTAATCAAGACATCTGGAAAAGTATTAGAGCACAAGGGTTAGCAGACTGGAGAAAATTTGACAGGTGGGAATATAATTCAAGTGACGGATATTATTATTTTAAAGATCTTGGAGAAGGTGATGGGTACGTTGATATGATATATAAAATCCATAAATCCAGAGGTGCAGGAGGAATGGTTAATTATGCTGGATATAATGTGTTGTCGTGGCATAGTTCAGGGACAGAGTATCTAATTGATACTACTAATAATATAAAAATAGATTACGGAAATGATTTTACTGGTTCCGGAATAACTGTATCCTTCAGGGGTCAGTTAGCTCAATATGTTGCAACCGCCGGACATGAACACGGACATCAATTATTCGCACCTTCCGGACATTCAACATACAGCCGTGTCAGTTTCGGTTTCGGTTATGATAATTTCAGTCCGGCAGATATGATACTGAACGGATACATGTTTCCTTCAAATGTAACTTTCAACTCTGTAAACAATCTCGGTGATTATTCATCAAGATCCTCCGGCAATGGCAATCTGCTCAAAGTTCCTATTCAGAATAATGAATACTTTCTGCTTGCAAGCAGGAACAAATATTCCAAATGGGATAGAGTTATGTTTGGAGATACTGCACAAATTGATATGTACGGAGATGAGTCCGACTATGGTAAAGGATTGTATATCTACCATGTCCCTAGCGGCTTAAATTTTCCTAATGGGGACATTTCTCAGCAGGATATGGAGTGCGCAGACGGTTTGTTTGAATGGGAATATGCAGGTCAGTCTGCTCAACAGGTCATTCATGATTGTTTTATTTCAGGACCGACAGTTTGGCCATATTATAATAAAAAAAGTGTTCTATATGAAAATGATCCATCTACCCTCGGTAATTCAAACGGAAAAGGGGATGGTATCAGTTTAAGAAATTATCGAAACAACACTTATGATGTCAAATGGTGGGGAGTTGGTGAACAACCGACTAACAGCTGTGACATTGGAACGGACCGATTGTTTACCAACGACGAAGATATTTATACAAGATTTGATATAGGCGGAGACCGGGAAGATGCATGGAAGCCGGGCTTCAATGAAGTATTTTCACCCTACTCATCACCAAACACAAACACATGGGGTAATCAGAGTTCAGGGATATTCATCTGGTATAATGGTTACTCAGGGAGCGGTCCGGGTGGTGTTGCTTCTTTGAAGATTTATAAAGCAGGTACAGGCGAACCGATTTCTTTGGATTCGGCTCTGCACCTTACTCCCCCATCCCGCCCCATGGGCTTGGTTGTAGTGCCTTGCGATTCACAGCCGACATTAAACGGCTACAAAAGAATCAAGCTAAGATGGAATCACAATATGGAACCGGATATGAGAAGATCCATTGGCGGCGAAGGTCTGGCTAAGAGATATCGGATTTACAGAAGCACGGCAAGCGATATGGGCTCCGTTCCTCCGGACGCGCTTGCATACTCTGAAAATTTTTACGATTGCATTGATACGGTTGATATAAATGAGAACTCAGTGCCGGAATATACAGACGAAGAGTTGATTTCAATTTGCAACAAGGAAACATGCGCACCTCCGAATTTCTGTATTGAGTATCCCGTACGTTACAGAGTTCAGGCAGTTGACAAGTATGACGATGTTTCTGTGTTATCGGATTTTGTAAATACTCGCGCCGGTTTCGTTGAAATCGGTTACGGAGACATGAATGGTTTGACAAACTCTGAATCCACATTACCAAAGACATACTCACTTTCGCAAAACTACCCTAACCCATTCAACCCTGTTACAAACATCCGCTATGACATACCGGAGGATAATTTTGTGACAATAAAAGTCTTTGATGTACTTGGAAGAGAAGTACTCAGTCTTGTTGATGAATACAAACAAG
>WBZL01005317.1_pt1 | contig 10689 bp, 7 predicted proteins | sample 5204291 | NCBI WGS metagenome assembly WBZL01 (sample SAMN12344345, study PRJNA552823) | activated sludge metagenome | biome: Activated sludge suspended growth; feature: Nitrification reactor; material: Wastewater; isolation source: activated sludge from nitrification reactor of wastewater treatment... | reverse complement strand
CCAAGGTGGCGGGCTGCGGTGCCGCCCAGATCCCCGGCGACCCGTACTCCCCGCCGTGCGTGCAGTTCTCCGGCGGCAACGGAGGGGCGACCAGCAGGGGCGTCACCGCCGACAAGATCGTGGTGTCGGTCCGGGTGGGCAGCTTCGCCAACGGCATGCTCGACGCCCTGTCCAAGGTCGCCAACGCCAAGATCCCCAACGAGAGCCCGCAGGTCATCACCAAGACCGTCGACGGCCTCGTCGAGTACTTCAACAAGCGCTTCCAGTTCTACGGCCGCAAGCTCGAGGTCGTGAAGTGGGACGGCAAGGGCGACGTCCTCAAGGAGACGACCGGCGGCGGTCAGGAGGGAGCCCAGGCCGACGCCCTCAAGGTCTCCCAGGAGATCAAGGCGTTCGCGGACGTCTCGGCGGTGTCGCCGGTGTACGCCGATGCCCTCGCCTCCAAGCAGGTGATCAACATCGGGGTGCCGTTCACCTCCCGTGAGTGGATGACCCAGCGCAAACCCTGGTCCTGGAGCCAGTTCACCGACTGCTCGACCGTGGTGGAGAGCGTCGCCAGCTACTACGCGATCAAGCTCGCCGGCCAGCCCGCCGCGCTCGCCGGAGGCGACCTGAAGGGCCAGGCCCGTCGGGCGATGATCATCGCCCCCGAGAACTCCTGGTACCAGGAGTGCGTGCGGGCCGGCATCAACATCCTGCAGAAGGCCGGCAAGGCCGGCGACCTGGTCGACTCGCTGAAGTACCAGATCGACATCCCCCGCATGTCGGACCAGGCCGCCTCGCTCATCCAGAAGCTCAAGGCCGAGCGCATCACCACCGTCGTGTGCGGCTGCGACCCGCTGCTGCTCACCTTCCTGACCGCCAAGGCCAAGGAGCAGAACTACCAGCCCGAGTGGGTGATCACCGGCGTCGCCCTGATCGACAACGACATGATCGGGCAGATCCTCCAGCAGGACCAGTGGGGCCGGGCGTTCGGCGTCAGCTTCTCGGGACCGACCCAGGCCGCCGGTCAGGGTCTCGGCTACCGGGCCTACAAGTCGGTGCGCCCCGACGAGCCGTCGGTCGGCGTCGAGCTGATCTACAACCAGCTGTACCTGCTGGCCATCGGCATCCAGGGCGCGGGCCCCAACCTGAACCCGCAGACCTTCGAGAAGGCCATGTTCGACTACCCCCGCCGCTCCGGACCGTCGGGGACGTGGGGCTTCGGGCCGGGTGACTACACCACCTCCGACGACGCCCGTGAGGTGTTCTGGAACCCGTCGGTGGCCTCGGTGCAGACCCGCTCCCCCGGCACCTACCAGGATCCCAACGGGGGCAAGCGCTTCCCGATCGGCCAGTGGCCCAACACCCCGCCCCGATCGGCTCTCGGATGAGCGCCCACGTCGAGCCGGTGACCGACGCCATGCGAGGCGAGTCCCGACCCGAGGTCGACCGCCAGCTGCTCGACGGTCCCGCAGCTCCCGGCGGTGCCGACTCCGCACCGGTGACCGGCACCGGCGGCCCGCCACCCGAGGTCCCGTGGTACGACGACGGCTCGGGCGGGGGCGGCGACGGGGGTGGTCGCCCCCGACCCACCGAGATGTACCGGTCGCTGCCGACCGCGGCCCGGGTGGCGGTGTGGGCCGTCGGACTGGGCGTGCTGTGGCTCGTCCTCGGCGCACTCCTGCCGTCGGGGATGCCGCTCGGCGTCGTGCTCTCCGGCGCCATCATCGGCTCGGCCACCGGCCTCACCGCCGTCGGGCTCATCCTGATCTGGCGGGCCAACCGGGTCATCAACTTCGCCAACGGCGCCATGGCCGGCGTCGCCGGCCTGACCGCGGTGCACCTGTTCGTGTCGTGGGGCTGGCCGTACTGGACCACCCTCCTGACCGCTCCCCTGCTCGGCCTGGTCGTCGGCGCCCTGGTCGAGATCGCCATCATCCGTCGGTTCGCCAACGCCCCCCGCCTGGTCCTCACCGTCGCCACGATCGGTCTGGCCCAGCTGCTCGGCGGCATCGAGCTGATGATCCCCGGGAAGGTCTTCGGCGCGTCCGGCATGGTGCTCGGCGCGTTCGAGACGCCGCTCAACTCCTTCGAGACCGAGGTCGGCGCCGTCATCATCAACGGCAACCACCTGCTCACCGTCCTGGTGGTGCCCGTCGTCGTCGCCGTCCTGGCCTGGTTCCTGCGACGTTCGCTGGCCGGCACCGCCATCCGGGCCGCGTCGGAGAACACCGACCGGGCCCGCCTGCTCGGCATCCCGGTGCGCAACCTGACCACCGCGGTGTGGGCGATCGCCGGCGGTCTCGCCGCTCTGACCTTCGTGCTGCAGGCCCCGTTCCAGGGCGCGGCGCCCTCGGCGGCGGCCGGGCCGGCCATCCTGCTGCCGGCGCTCGCCGCCGCCATCGTCGCCCGCATGGAGTCGCTGCCCAAGGCGTTCGTCGCCGCGGTCGGCCTCGGCGTCATGCAACAGGTCGTCCGCTGGAACACCGACACGCCGTCGCTGGTCGACGTGGCGATCCTGATCGTCATCCTGGTGGCGCTGCTGGTCGGCGAGCGCAGCAAGTCACGGGCCCACGACGCGGACGGCGGCTGGCGCAACGCGGACCTGGTCCGCTCGCTCGCCCCCGCGGTGGCCGCGCTGCCGCTGGTCAAGTGGTCCAAGCGGGTCGGGCTGGTGCTGCTCATCGCCGGCGCGGTGCTGCTGCCGATGCAGCTCGGCCCCTCCGACGCCTTCTCGGTGTCGATCATGGGCGTGTGGGCGATCGTGGCGGTGTCGCTGGTGGTGCTCACCGGCTGGGGCGGCCAGATCAGCCTCGGCCAGTTCGCCATCGTCGGCGCCGGGGCGATCGTGGCCGGAAACCTGGTCACCCGCTGGAACATCGACCTGTTCCTGGTCCTGGCGATCGCCACGCTGACCGGCGCCCTGGTCGCGGTGCTGCTCGGCGTCCCGGCGCTGCGGATCAAGGGCCCGTTCCTGGCCGTGGTCACCCTGGCGTTCGCGGTGGTGCTGGACGGCTACGTCCTCAACCCGAACGTGTTCCCCGAGCTGATCCCCCAGACCGTCACCCGACCCCTGCTGTGGGGGCGGGTCGACCTGGAGGACGAGCGGGCCATGCTGTGGTTCACCCTCGCGTGGCTGGCGGTGTGCATCCTGGTGGCCCGCAGCGTGAGGCGGTCCCGCTCCGGTCGACTGCTCATCGCGGCCCGCGACAACCGCAAGGCCACCGAGGCGGCGTCGGTGTCGGCGCGCTGGGCCACCCTCCAGGGCTTCATCTTCTCCGGTGCGCTCGCCGGCCTGGCCGGTGGCCTGCACGTGCTGCTGCTGCACGGCGCCCGGGAGGGCAGCTACCAGGTGGTGCAGTCCGTCGAGGTGTTCTCCGGCGCGACCATCGGCGGCCTCGGCTCCCTCGGCGGCGCCATCGTGGGCGCGGCAGGTCTGCGCGGCGCCCAGGACCTCGACGCCACCATCCGCCTGGTCGGCGCCGGCATCGGCGTGCTGATCGTGCTGTGGGCCGTCCCCGCCGGTCTTGCCGGTCTGGCCGCCCGCCTGCGGGACCGCATCGTCACTCCGATCGCCCGCCGCGCCGGCATGGACCTGGAGGGTCAGCCCCTGGCCGCCGAGGCACCCGCGACGGCTCCGACCTCGACTCCGACCGAGCCGCCCACGGTCACCCTGCCCGGGGTCGCCGCCCCGACCCCGACCCCGACCGTGGCGTCGGCTCCGCTGCCCCCGAGCACCCCTCCCCCGTTCACCGGGTCGGTCCCCGGTCCGTTGTGGGCGCCGGCCACCGACTCATCGCAGGCACCTCAGCCGGCTCCGACCGCGGCCGGCGCCCCGTCCGGGGCCACCCCGCTGCTGCGGGCCCAGGACGTCGACGTCAGCTACGGGCAGCTCCAGGTGCTCTTCGGCGTCGACCTCGACGTCCACGAGGGAGAGGTCGTCGCCCTCCTCGGCACCAACGGCGCCGGCAAGTCGACCATCCTCAAGGCGATCTGCGGTCTGTCGTCCAGCTCGGGGTCGATCACCCTGGGCGACCAGAAGATCAGCGGTCGCTCCCCCGAGCAGATCGTGCGCGACGGCATCGCCCTGATGCCCGGCGGCAAGGCGATCTTCCCCACCCTCAGCGTCACCGATCACCTGCGCCTGTCGTGCTGGACGTTCCGCAAGGACTCCGCCCGCATCGACGAGGACCTGGCCGAGGTGCACCGCCTCTTCCCCATCCTCGAGGAGCGCCGCCACCAGCTCGCCGGCGACCTCTCCGGAGGCGAGCAGCAGCAGCTGGCGCTGGCCATGACCCTGCTGCTGCGACCGCGGGTCCTGCTGATCGACGAGCTGTCGCTCGGCCTGTCGCCCATGGTGGTCGCCGCCCTCTGCGACGTGGTCCGCACCCTGAACCGGGACGGCATGACCATCGTGGTGGTCGAGCAGTCGGTCAACGTGGCGCTCACCCTGGCCGAACGGGCCGTGTTCATGGAGAAGGGCACGGTGCGCTTCGAGGGCCCCACCCGAGAGCTGCTCGAACGGCCCGACCTGCTGCGCTCGGTGTTCATCGAGGGCGCCGGCGGAGCCGACGAGAGCCCCGAGGACGACGCGGACGAGGTGCTCGCCGCCATCGACCTCACCGGCCTCGACACCCCCGGTTCCGTCGCCGCCTTCAGCGGTGCCGCGGATGCGGGCGGCGCCCGCCCGACGGTGCTGCGCTGCCGCGACGTCACCAAGCGCTTCGGCGGCGTGCAGGCCCTCAGCCACGTCGACCTGACGGTCAGCGCGGGTGAGATCGTCGGTCTGATCGGCCAGAACGGCGCCGGCAAGACCACCCTGATGGACTGCATCTCGGGCTTCCACCGCATCGACGACGATGACAGCGGTGGAGCGATCATCTTCCGGGGCGTCGACGTGACCGCCTGGAACCCGTCGGAACGGGCCCGCAGCGGCATGGGCCGAACCTTCCAGGAGGCCCGCCTGTTCCCGTCGCTGACGGTGACCGAGACCCTCGCCGTGGCGTGCGAACGCGGGGTGGGCAGCCGGTCGATGGTCGCCGACGCCACCCGGATGCCGGCGTCGTACCTGGCTGAGGACGACACGATGACCCGGGTGCACGAGTTGACCCGGATGCTCGGCCTGGTCCGCTACGCCCACACCCCCACGTCGGTGCTGTCGACCGGCACCCGCCGCATCGTCGAGCTCGGCTGCCTGCTGGCCGAGGACCCGTTGCTGATGCTTCTCGACGAGCCGTCCGCCGGTGTCGCCCAGCGCGAGACCGAGGCGCTCGGCCCGCTGCTGCGACGCATCCGGGACCACACCGGCGCGGCGATGCTGGTCATCGAGCACGACATGCCGCTGCTGTCGGGGTTGTGCGACCGTCTGGTCGCCATGGAGCTCGGATCGGTGCTGGTCGAGGGTCCGCCCGCCGAGGTGCTCGAGCACCCGCTCGTGGTCGCCTCGTACCTGGGTACCGACGCCGCCGCCATCAACCGCTCCGGCGCCGCCGTCACCTGACCCCCGCGGGCCCCGCGTCTTGCGGCGCCTTCTCCGTTTTCATGACTTCTGGCGCCACTGGTGGCGCCAGAAGTCATGAAAATCCAGGGAACCGCCGGAACCACGAGCCGGAGGAACGAGGAAGGGCCCCGACCGGGAGCGGTCGGGGCCCTTCTGCGGTGGAGGTGATGGGAGTCGAACCCACGACCTCCTCGATGCGACCGAGGCGCTCTAGCCAGCTGAGCTACACCCCCGCAGGAGCCGACAGCATAGCGGTCCCGCCGACGCCCTCCCACACGACGGACGCCACCTCAGGCGAGGGCCGCAGCGAACCGGTGGCGCTCCTCGGACCACCAGCGGCGGCGGCGATCGTAGGTCTCCTGGCCGCCGACGCTGGCCCACATCTCGACGAATCCGGGGTGACCGGCCTCGGCCTTGGCCCGGACCCACTCGCCGCTGCGGGCGATCGAGCGGTCGAGGACGTCCAGCATCTCCCGCCGCCCCTCCTGCCCGAGCTCACCGCCGGCGTCGTCGTAGGCATCGCACACCGCCCGCACCGCCACGGCCCGGTCACCGGGGGCGAAGCCGAGCGACTCGGCGTACTCGTCGTCGGCCACGGGAACGCACATCCGCACGAACTGCGACAGGTCGTAGACGGGGCGACCGGGCGCCGCGAAGTCGAAGTCGAGCAGGGCGACCGCCTCGCCGTTCCGGAACACCACGTTCTCGGGGCACACGTCGTTGTGGCACACCACCACTCCGGCCGGCATCGCGCCTTCGGCCGCGCGCTCGGATACGGCGGGGTCGACCATCTCGGAGCTCCACGCGAGGCCCGACACGTCGAGATCCGCCGATGCGGCGTGGAAGCGGGCCATGAGCCGGGCCACCGACACCAGGGCATCAGGCTCCTGGAACCAGCCGGGGAACGGGGGGAGGGCCACGTCGCCCTCGACGAACTCGAGGCGTTCGCGCCCGTCGGGATCGACACCCACCGGACGGGGCACCCCGTCGAAGCCGGCGTCTCGCAGGTCGGTCAGGAACCGGTGGATGTCCGCCGTGTGCGGGTTGGATGGTCGCAGCACGTGGTCGCCCACCCGCACCACCGCGCCGACGTTGGCCACCCCGCCGTGCAGCACGACTTCGACTCCGTCCGGGGCTCGCTCCATCGGGGCAGTATCGCAGCTGCGTGTCCCGCCGGATCCGAGGATCCCCATGAACCGGAAGGATGCAGGCCGCGGACCGCTCAGGGACGGTCGGACTCGATCGCCTGCTGGAGTCGCAGCTGCAGCACCGAGGTCGTCAGGTCACCGCGGCTGCGTTCGAGCACGGCCCGCAGGGCATCCAGGGTGCGGCGCAGCCCGTGGGTGACGGCGTCGGGGTAGTCGACGGTGCTGAGCGCGTCGTACGTGTCGTCCATCAGCCCGAGGAGCTGCTCGGCCCGGGCGACGTCACCCTCGCGCAGGCGGTCGAGCAGGTGACGGCGCAGCTCGCTGGCCGCTTCGGCCAGGCCCCGCAGGTACGCCGGTCCGCCCACGGCCAGCTCCGACGCGGATGGGACCGTGACGCCGTCGACGAAGGCCCTCACGGCTCGGGCTTCGACGTACTCCTTCTCGGCGTCGTGGAGGAACCCGGCGTGTTCGATGGCGGGGTGATCGGCCACCGCAGCCTGCACCTGGCGCAGCTCGGCCTCGGCCGCGTCGGCCAGCTCGGCGGCCCGGTCGAACTGGAGCCGGTGCACGGCCTTGATCGAGCTGCCGCAGTGGCGGATGACGGCCCGACAGCCGGGCAAGGCGAGCTCACGAGCCTGGTTGGCGGCGTCGAGGTCGGCCCGGACCTGTTCGATCCGGGTGCTGAGGTCGGCGGGGTCGGTCACGGGAACCGGATCCCGGGTCGCGGTCGACTCAGTTGGCGATGCGACGTGCGCTCACCGGGCTGATCCGCACGCCGGGGAGGTCGGTCGGGCGGGGTCCGGGAGCCACCGACGGGCGTCCGTAGGGGTCGCGGGCGGCGGACGCCGCTGCGGCGTTGGTCACCTGGTAGAGGGCGAACACGTACGCCACCAGCAGCCCGGCCGAGATCAGGAACAGCAGCAGGAACGGTCCGCCGAACGCCACCGAGCACAGCAGGGTCAACACGCTGGCCGAGCCGAGGACCGTGAGGACCTCCTGGCGGCGACGACGCACCGCCGGAGACACCGTGGCGGGGACCGGCGCCGGCCGTCCGGCGCTGCGGGGGCCGGCCGTGGGGCGGGCGCCGGCCCGTCCGGGCTGGGCTCGCCGCTGAGCGGAGCGCAGGTCGACGACGTTGCTGCCGCCCGCCGGTCGGCGCTGCAGCGACGACAACTGGGAGTTGAACGACTGGATGCTGTCCCCGCTGCGGGCCTTGGAGACACGCTTGAGCACTTCGGGCAGGAGCACGATGGCCCAGACGACCGCGAGACCCAGCAGGACCAGTGTGGAGACGCTCATGGGAGGGTGGACAGGCCTTTCGACTGCTGATCGAACGCCGGGTGCCTGGGGGACATCGCGACGAACTCACCTGAGAACTTAACGGTCGCGCGACTTGTGTTACAAGTCCTTGACGGAACTACACGCCTGTGATTCAGGTACGCGCCCCGCGGCCCGCCCCCGATCCCCGCCCCCGCCCCGGGCCGGACGCACCTCTCAGATGCCGTCGAGCTCGGCGAGCAGCTCGTCGCCGTCGCGGCGGTACACGCCGGAACGTCCGCCGGTCTTCTCCCACAGGGCGACGTCCGCGATCACCATCGAGCGGTCGACGCTCTTGCACATGTCGTAGATGGTCAGGCACGCCACGTTCACCGCGGTCAGCGCCTCCATCTCCACCCCGGTCCGGTCGACGGTCTCCACGCTGGCCTCGACCTCGATGAAGGTGTCCTCGATGCGGAAGTTGACCAGCACGGCCCCGACCAGCACCGGGTGGCACAGCGGGATCAGGTCCGACGCCCGCTTGGCGGCCTGGATCCCCGCCACCCGGGCCACCGACAGGACGTCGCCCTTGTTGATCGCCCCGCGGGCCACCAGCGAGGTGGTCTCGGTGCTCATGATCACCCGACCCCGGGCGATGGCCCGGCGGTGGGTGGGCTCCTTGGGGGTGACGTCGACCATGCGGGCACGGCCGAGAGGATCGAGATGGGTCAGGCCCCGTTCGGACATGGTCGGGAGTGTAGATCCTCACTCCCAGGGGGTCCGGGCCAGGACCTCGCCGTGGAGAACGGCGAACCATCCGTCCGGCGACGCGCCCCACTCCGAGAACCCCTGCACCATCGACTCGATCTCGTCGTCGTCGGCGCCGTCGGCGACCAGCCGGGACCGCAGCGGATCGGTGCGCAGCCGGTCGATCCACACCCCCGCCCACCACTCCCGGTCCTCGCCGGCGAAGCACCACACCGAGGCGGACGCGGTCACCTCCTCCAGGCCGGCGTCCCGACACCAGCCGAGCAGGTGGCGGCCGGCGTCGGGATCGGCGCCGAGCGATCGCGCCACCGACCGGTACCGGTCCCGCCAGCGGGCCACGCCCGGCGGTTCCGGCGCCCACGTGAACCCGCCGTAGTCCGACTCGCGCACCGACAGCAGACCGCCGGGGCGCAGCACCCGGGCCGCCTCTCGCAGCGCCGCCACCGGGTCGCGGAGGTGCTGGAGCACCTGGTGGATGTGCACGACGTCGAAGGTGCCGTCCGCGAACGGCAGCGAGGCGACGTCGGCCGCGCCGAAGCTGACCGCAGGCCCGGACCCGGCCCCGGGCCCAGCTCGATCAGACCCAGCCCGATCAGGCCCAGCCCGATCAACCGCAGTTCGATCAGCTGCAGCGACCACGTCGGCCGAGGCGTCCACACCGATCGCCCTCGCCACCCGCGACGCCAGGTCGACGGTGATCGTGCCCGGGCCGCAGCCGACGTCGAGCAGGAGGTCGGTCGGGCGCAGGTGCTCGAGGAGGTGACCCGAGGAGTTCTCCGCCGTGCGCCACCGATGGGATCGCAGCACCGGCTCGGGATGGCCGTGCAGGTAGTGGTCGGGCATCGCCACAGGCTGGCCCCGGCGACGCCTGTGGTCGAACGGTTTGCGGTCTCAGCCGCCGATCTGCGACATCGATCGGCCGGGGCGGATGAAGGTCGGGGTGCCGATGCCGTGACCGGCGCGCTTGTCGGCCACGCAGCCGCGCACCGCGTCGGCCAGGTCGTCGTCGGTCCCTCCCGAGCGCAGCACCGCCCGAAGGTCGGTCTCGTCGACCGCGAACAGGCAGTTGCGCAGCTGGCCCTCGGCGGTGAGCCGGATGCGGTCGCAGTCGCCGCAGAACGGCGTGGTGACGCTGGGGATGACACCGACCTCGGAGCCCGGCGTCCCCGGCTCCCGGTCCAGGTAGCGGTAGCGCTCGGCGGGCTCGTGGCCCCGGACCACCGCCTCGAGGGGGAAGGCGGCCGCGACGTCGGCCAGGACCCGGTCGCGGTCGACCACCTCGGAGCCGTCCCAGCGACCGTCCGCGTCGAGCGGCATGTACTCGATGAAGCGCACGGTGACGCCCCGGTCCCGCCCGAAGCGGGCCAGCTCGACGATCTCGTCGTCGTTCACGCCGGCCACCAGCACGACGTTGACCTTGACCGGGTCGAAGCCGACCGCGACCGCGGCGTCGATGCCGGCCAGCACCCGGTCGAGCGCGTCCCGGCGGGTGACCGCCGCGAAGCGCTCCGGGCGCAGCGAGTCGAGCGACACGTTGACCCGACGGAGGCCCGCGGCGTGCAGCGCGGCGGCCTGCGAGACGAGCGACGCCCCGTTGGTGGTCATCGAAAGGTCGGTGCCGAGGGGCGCCAACCGGGCCACCAGCTCGTCGAGGTGCGCCCGAACCGTCGGCTCCCCGCCGGTGAGCCGGATCGCGTCGACGCCGAAGCGCTGGACCAGCACCCGGGCGACCCGCTCGATCTCCTCGAAGGTCAGGAGCCGGTCGCGGGGCACCCACTGCAGGCCGTCCTCGGGCATGCAGTACGTGCAGCGGAAGTCGCAGCGATCGGTGACCGAGATCCGGAGGTCGCGGTGCACCCGGCCGAAGCCGTCGACGAGCGGCTCGGCCCGGTCGGCGGGGGAAGGCGCAGCGTCCACGCCCGGATGCTACGACCCCACCCGGCCCCACCCCAGCCCGACCCCACCCTCGTTCTGTAGTGCGAGATCCAGGCGTTCGCCTGGATCTCGCACTACAGAACGGGCTCAAGCGGTGAG
>WBZL01005314.1_pt1 | contig 10692 bp, 21 predicted proteins | sample 5204291 | NCBI WGS metagenome assembly WBZL01 (sample SAMN12344345, study PRJNA552823) | activated sludge metagenome | biome: Activated sludge suspended growth; feature: Nitrification reactor; material: Wastewater; isolation source: activated sludge from nitrification reactor of wastewater... | reverse complement strand
GGGGAGCTGCGAGCTGCCTGCGGGGACGGAGATGGTGATGCCCGGGGACAACATCGGGATGACGGTGACCTTGATTGCGCCGATCGCGATGGAGGAGGGCTTGAGGTTCGCGATCCGGGAGGGTGGACGGACGGTGGGCGCCGGGGTGGTGGCGAAGGTGATCGAGTAGCCAGAAGACAGAAGACAGGAGTCAGAGCGGTGGCGTGATGCGGGACCGGCGGCCGGCGCTTTGAAGCGCCGGCGGGCCGCAGCGCAGAACAAGGGCGCCCCGGACTTCTGAACCGACCTTCGGGGGGCCGAGCGCCTCCCGGGCGGCAAAGGCAACGCAACACCGAGCGCGATGCGAGCGGTGGGGCCAGAGGTGAAGCGATGCAAAACCAGAGAATCCGCATTCGACTCAAGGCGTTCGACTACAAGCTGATCGACCAGTCGGCGCTCGAGATCGTCGAAACAGCGAAGCGGTCGGGCGCCGTGGTGCGCGGACCGGTGCCGCTGCCGACGAAGATCGAGCGCTTCGACGTGCTGCGCTCGCCGCACGCGAACAAGACTTCGCGCGACCAGTTCGAGATCCGCACGCATCTGCGGCTCATGGACATCATCGACCCGACCGACAAGACGGTGGACCAGCTGATGAAGCTCGATCTGCCGGCGGGGGTGGATGTGGAGATCAAGCTGCAGTAATTGCAGGCGATAGGCGATAGGCGATAGGCGATAGGCGATAGGCGATAGGCGATAGGCGATAGGCGATAGGCGATAGGCGATAGGCGATAGGCGATAGGCGAAAACCTTGCGCCGGCGCGACCTGCTCTTCCCATCGCCCATCGCCCATCGCCGCAGTCGGCACCGCCGGCCAATAGCAGCCGGCACCGGATCGCGAGATCCGGCCAATAACGAAGAGAGAGGTTGGACATGTCACTCGGACTCGTCGGACGCAAGGTCGGGATGACCCGCGTGTTCGCGGAGGACGGCACCGCCGTTCCCGTGACCGTGCTGGACGTCGGCGGCAACCGCGTCACGCAGATCAAGAGCCAGGAGACCGACGGCTACGTGGCCGTGCAGGTCGCCTACGGGAAGCGCCGCCCCTCGCGCGTCGCGAAGCCGCTGGCGGGCCACGTCGCGAAGGCGGGCGTGGAAGCCGGCGAGGTGCTGCGCGAGTTTCCGGTGAGCGCCGAGGTCGCCTCGACGCTCAAGCCGGGCGACGTGGTCGGCGCCGACACGTTCTCGGCGGGCCAGCTCGTCGACGTGACCGGCACCACCAAGGGCCGCGGCTTCTCCGGCGTGATCCGCCGGCACAACTTCAGCTCGAACCGCGCCTCGCACGGCAACTCGGTGTCGCACAACACGCCGGGCTCGATCAGCATGGCGCAGGATCCCGGCCGCGTGTTCCCCGGCAAGCGCATGGCGGGCCAGTACGGCAACGCCACGCGCACCGTGCAGACGCTGCCGGTCGTGCGCGTCGACAAGGAGCGTGGCCTCCTGCTCGTCCGCGGCTCGGTCCCGGGCGCGGACGGCGGCGCGGTCATCGTGCGTCCCTCGGTGAAGACGCCGGCGAAGAAGGGGGCGTGACGATGGAACTCAAGCTCATCCACCAGGACGGACAGGCGGCCACGACGCTCGCGGCCTCCGACGAGCTGTTCGGGCGCGACTACAACGAGGCGCTGATCCACCAGGTCGTGACGGCGTACCAGGCCAACGGCCGCCAGGGCACCCGCGCGCAGAAGTCGCGCGGCGAGGTCAACAAGTCGCACAAGAAGCCGTGGCGCCAGAAGGGCACCGGCCGCGCGCGCGCGGGCCAGGCGAACAGCCCGCTGTGGCGCGGCGGCGGCAGGATCTTTCCGAATCTGCCCGACGAGAACTTCTCACAGAAGGTCAACCGCAAGATGTACCGGGCCGGGATCGCGTCGATCCTGTCGCAGCTCGTCCGCGAGGAGCGACTCAAGGTGATCGACGCGATCGCCGCCGACACGCCGAAGACCCGCGCCTTCGCGCAGAAGATGAAGGGGCTCGGGCTCGAGGGCACCGTGCTGGTCGTCACCGACCGCCTCGACGAGAACGTGTTCCTCGCCTCGCGCAACCTGCCCGACGTGCTGGTGCTCGAGGCGCGCGAGGTGGATCCGGTGAGCCTCGTCCGTTTCAACCACGTGCTGCTCACCAGGGCGGCCGTCGGCCAGTTCGAGGAGATGCTCGGATGAACGCCCGCACCCACGCCCCCACCAAGTACGCGCAGGAGCGGCTGATGACCGTGCTGCTCGCGCCGGTCGTGTCCGAGAAGGCCACGTTCGTCGGCGACAAGCACGACCAGGTGGTGTTCCGCGTCGCGCAGGACGCGACCAAGCCCGAGGTGAAGGCCGCGGTCGAGCTGATGTTCAAGGTCGAAGTCGACAGCGTGCAGATCAGCAACGTCCGCGGCAAGGAGAAGCGGTTCGGCCGCTTCGTCGGCCGCCGCCGCCACTGGAAGAAGGCCTACGTGTGCCTGAAGCCGGGCCAGGAAATCAACTTCGCGCAGGAGGCCTGAGATGGCACTGGTCAAAGTCAAGCCGACCTCGGCCGGGCGCCGCGCGCTGGTCAAGGTCGTCAACCCGTCCCTGCACAAGGGCCGGGCGTTCGACGCGCTCACCGAGTCGACGAAGCGCGGCTCGGGGCGCAACAACCACGGCCGCATCACCGTCCGCCACAAGGGCGGCGGCCACAAGCACCACTACCGGGTGATCGACTTCCGCCGCAACAAGGACGGGATCCCGGCGAAGGTCGAGCGCCTCGAGTACGACCCGAACCGCAGCGCGATCATCGCGCTCTTGTGCTACAAGGACGGCGAACGCCGCTACATCATCGCGCCGCGCGGCGTCGCGGTCGGGCAGGAACTCCTGTCGGGCGGCGAGGCCGGCATCAAGCCGGGCAACACGCTGCCGCTGCGGAACATCCCGGTCGGCACGACGGTGCACTGCGTCGAGCTGCAGCCGGGCCGCGGCGCGCAGCTCGCGCGGTCCGCGGGCGCGGCGGTCCAGGTCCTCGCGCGCGAAGGCAACCACGCGCAACTTCGCCTGCGCTCGGGCGAGATCCGCAAGGTGCACGTCGACTGCCGCGCCACGATCGGCGAGGTCGGCAACGAGGAGCACAGCCTGCGCTCGATCGGCAAGGCCGGCGCGAACCGCTGGCGCGGCATCCGCCCGACGGTGCGCGGCATCTCGATGAACCCGGTCGATCACCCGATGGGCGGCCGGACCAACGGCGGCGGCGGCTGGCACCACCCCGTGTCGCCGTGGGGCACGCCGGCGAAGGGCTACAAGACGCGCAAGAACAAGCGCACGGACGGCATGATCGTCCGCCGCCGGCACGCGACGAAGGGATAAGCGATGGCACGTTCGATCAAGAAGGGACCGTTCGTCGACCTGCACCTGCAGTCGAAGGTGGAGGCCGCGCGCGCGACCAACGACAAGAAGCCGATCAAGACCTGGTCGCGCCGTTCGACCGTCACCCCCGACTTCGTGGGCCTGACGATCGCCGTGCACAACGGCAAGCAGCACATCCCGGTCTACGTGTCCGAGAACATGGTCGGCCACAAGCTCGGCGAGTTCGCGATGACCCGCACCTTCAAGGGACACTCGTCCGACAAGAAGGTCGCGACGCCGGCGAAGCCGCCGGCGAGGAAGAAGTGAGGGCGTGATGGAAACCCAAGCCACGCTGCGCGGCGTCCGCCTGTCGGCCCAGAAGGGCAGGCTGGTCGCCGACCAGATCCGCGGAATGCCGGTCGGCCGCGCGCTCGACCTGCTCGCGTTCTCGCCCAAGAAGGGCGCGAAGATCATCCGCAAGGTCCTCGAGAGCGCGATCGCCAACGCCGAGCACAACGACGGCGCCGACATCGACGAGCTCAAGGTCACGACGATCTACGTCGACCGGGCCGAGACGCTCAAGCGCATGAGCGCGCGGGCCAAGGGCCGCGGCAACACGATCGGCAAGCAGACCTGCCACATCCACGTCGTCGTCGGCGACGGGAAAGCCAAGTAAGGGATCGACATGGGTCAGAAAATCCACCCGACCGGATTCCGCCTCGCGGTCACGCGCAACTGGTCGTCGCGCTGGTACGCCAACAGCAAGAACTTCGGGGCCACGCTCGGCGAGGACATCCGCGTCCGCGAGTACCTGAAGCGCAAGCTCTCGCACGCCTCGGTCGCGCGCATCACGATCGAGCGTCCGGCCAAGAACGCGCGCATCACGATCCACAGCGCCCGTCCGGGCGTGGTGATCGGCAAGAAGGGCGAGGACATCGAGACGCTGCGTGCCGACCTGCGCCGCATGATGGGCGGGGACGTCGGCCTCAACATCGAGGAGATCCGCAAGCCGGAGGTCGACGCGCAGCTGGTCGCCGAGTCGATCGCGCAGCAGCTCGAGAAGCGGATCATGTTCCGCCGCGCGATGAAGCGCGCGATGCAGAACGCCATGCGCCTGGGCGCGCAGGGCATCAAGGTGATGAGCTCCGGGCGTCTGAACGGGGCCGAGATCGCGCGGCGCGAGTGGTACCGCGAGGGACGTGTGCCGCTGCACACGCTTCGCGCCGACATCGACTACGGGTTTGCCGAGGCGCGCACGACCTACGGCAAGATCGGCATCAAGGTGTGGGTGTTCAAGGGCGAGGTGTTGGCGCACAACGCCGAGCCGGCGGCAGCGCCGGCCCCGGCGCCCGAGGCGCCCAAGCGGCCGCGCCGCGCAGGAGCGAAGAATGCTGCAGCCAGCTAGAAGGAAGTACCGCAAGGAGCAGAAGGGCCGCAACACCGGGCTCGCGACGGTCGGCGCCAAGGTGTCGTTCGGCGAGTACGGCCTGAAGGCGACCACCCGCGGGCGGCTCACCGCGCGCCAGATCGAGGCGGCTCGCCGCGCGATGACGCGTCACATCAAGCGCGGCGGACGCATCTGGATCCGCATCTTCCCGGACAAGCCGGTGTCGAAGAAGCCGGCGGAGGTCCGCATGGGCAACGGCAAGGGCAACCCCGAGTACTGGGTCGCCGAGATCCAGCCCGGCAAGGTGCTCTACGAGATGGACGGCGTCGACGAGGCGCTGGCGCGCGAGGCGTTCGCGCTCGCCGCGGCGAAGCTCCCGCTTCGCACGGCGTTCGTCCACCGGCTCGTGAGCTGACGGAGGCCGACATGAAGCGATCCGAAGCGAAGAAGGCCCTGAGGTCGAAGACGCCGGCCGAGCTCTCCACCGAACTCGCCGCGCTCTACCGGGAGCAGTTCGGCCTGCGCATGCAGAAGGCGACGCAGCAACTCCAGAACCCGGCGAAGCTCAAGGACGTCCGGCGCGGCATCGCCCGGGTGAAGACTCTCATCGGACAGAAGGCGGGCCAGGCATGAACGACCAGGCGACGCAGGACGCGGCGCAGAAGTCCGGTCACAAGCTGACCGGCCGCGTCGTGAGCGACAAGATGAACAAGCCGGTCACCGTGCTGGTCGAGCGCCGCGTGCGCCACCCGCTGTACGGCAAGATCGTCACGCGTTCGCACAAGTACCACGCGCACGACGAGGGCAACGAGTGCAAGGCGGGCGACCTGGTCGAGATCGAGGCGACCCGCAAGCTCTCGAAGACCAAGGCGTTCCGGGTCTCGAAAGTGCTGGAGAAGGTCCGGGCGGAGTGACCGGCGGGACGGCCGGCGCCCGGTCCGGGTCCGCGCCCCGACGGGCGGTCCGGCCGCGACGGTTGCGGTGCAGCACGCAGGGCTTGCCGAAACGGCGAAGGCCTGCCATAATCCCAGATTCTCCGCGCATGGGGCGTCGGAATCACGGCCCCGGGCGGATCCTCCCCTCACGGGGTCCAAAACTGGCCGCGCGGCGTTCCCCGCGGGCCGGGCCGGGCGATCCGGCGCCGGCGCCGCGACGCGGTTCAAGTTGGAGAGCTGTCAGTCATGATCCAGATGCAGACGATGCTCGACGTCGCCGACAACACGGGCGCGCGTTCGGTCATGTGTATCAAGGTGCTGGGCGGCAGCAAGCGCCGTTACGCGCACATCGGCGACGTGATCAAGGTGAGCGTCAAGGACGCGGCGCCGCGCGGTCGCGTCAAGAAGGGCGAGATCTACAACGCCGTGGTCGTCCGCACCCGACAGGGCGTGCGGCGGGACGACGGCGCGCGCGTGCGCTTCGACAGCAACGCCGCCGTGCTGCTCAACCCCAAGCTGGAGCCGATCGGCACCCGCATCTTCGGGCCGGTGACGCGCGAGCTGCGCACCGAGCGCTTCATGAAGATCGTGTCGCTCGCGCCCGAGGTCCTGTAAGGAACGCCGCCATGCGCAAGATCAAGAAGGGCGACAGCGTCGTCGTGATCGCGGGCCGCGACAAGGGCAAGCGGGGCGACGTGTCGCGCGTCGTCGACACGGCGCACGTCGTGGTCAACGGCATCAACACCGTGAAGCGCCACACGCGCCCCAATCCGCTGAAGAATCAGCCGGGCGGCATCGTGACGCAGGAACGCCCGATCCACGTGTCCAACGTCGCGATCTGGAACCCGGTCACGCAGAAGGCCGACCGGGTCGGCTTCCGTACGCTCGAGGACGGCCGCAAGGTCCGCTTCTTCAAGTCGAACGGCGAGCAGATCGGGGCGTGAGGAGAGAGCGATGGCACGCCTGAAGGATTACTACCGCAAGGAAGTGGTGCCCGCGCTGGTCAAGCAGTTCGGCTACGCGTCGGTGATGCAGGTCCCGCGGCTCGAGAAGATCGTCCTGAACATGGGCGTCGGCGAGGCGACGGGCGACAAGAAGTTCCTCGAGAACGCGGTCGCCGACATGCAGAAGATCGCCGGCCAGAAGCCGGTGGTCACCAAGGCGCGCAAGGCGATCGCCGGATTCAAGATCCGCGAGGGCTATCCGATCGGCTGCATGGTGACGCTGCGGCACGAGCGCATGTACGAGTTCCTCGACCGGCTGATCACGATCGCCCTTCCGCGCGTGCGCGACTTCCGCGGCGTGTCGGGGCGCGGGTTCGACGGCCAGGGGAACTACAACATGGGCGTCAAGGAACAGATCATCTTCCCGGAGATCGAGTACGACAAGATCGACACGCTCCGCGGGATGAACATCACGATCACGACGAGCGCGAAGTCGGACGCCGAAGCCAAGGCGCTGCTCTCCGCGTTCCGTTTCCCGTTCAAGAACTGAGAGCCCAAGCCATGGCCAAGCTGGCTGTGATCAACCGCAACGAGAAGCGCAAGAAGCTGGTCGCGAAGTACGCGAAGCGCCGCGCGGCGCTCGAAGCGATCGTCGACAACGCCCGCGTCTCCGACGAGGAGCGCTACGCGGCGCGGCTGAAGCTCCAGCAGCTCCCGCGCAACGCGAACCCGACCCGGGTGCGCAGCCGCTGCTCGCTCACCGGCCGCCCGCGCGGTGTCTACTCGAAGTTCGGCCTCGGCCGCAGCAAGCTGCGCGATTTCATCATGCGCGGCGAGGTGCCCGGCGTCGTCAAGGCCAGCTGGTAACGGATGCAGGTGAGGTGAAGCATGAGCATGACTGATCCCATCGCCGACATGCTGACGCGCATCCGGAATGCGCAGATGATCGAGCGAGCCACGGTCGAGATGCCCTCGTCCAAGGTGAAGGTCGCGATCGCCAGGGTCCTCAAGGACGAGGGCTACATCGACGGCTTCAAGCTGGGGGGCGAATCGGCCAAGCCGGTCCTCGAGATCGCGCTGCGCTACCACGCCGGCCGCCCGGTGATCGAGAAGATCGAGCGGGTGAGCTCGCCGGGCCTGCGCATCTACCGCGGCAAGGACGAGATGCCGCGCGTGATGAACGGGCTGGGCATCGCGATCGTGTCGACCTCGCGCGGCGTGATGACCGACCGCAAGGCGAGGGCCACCGGCGTCGGAGGCGAAGTCCTCTGCATCGTCGCGTAACGGAGCTCCCATGTCCCGCATCGGCAACCTCCCCATTGCGCTGCCCGCGAAGGTCGACGTGACCATCGCCGGCGACGAGATCACCGTGAAGGGTCCGCTGGGCTCGCTCTCGCGCCGCGTCGCGGCCGGCGTCACGGTCGAGAAGAGCGGCGAGTCGATCGTGTGCAAGGCCTCGTCCCCCGAGGCGGGCGCGCTGCACGGCACGACGCGCGCGCTCCTCGCGAACATGGTCCGCGGCGTCTCGCAGGGCTTCGAGAAGAAGCTCTCGCTGGTCGGCGTCGGCTTCCGGGCGCAGGCGTCCGGCGACAAGGTCAGCCTGTCGCTCGGCTTCTCGCACCCGGTCGTGCACGTGCTCCCGAAGGGCGTCAAGGCCGAGACGCCGGTCCAGACCGACATCGTGATCAAGGGCATCGACAAGCAGCAGGTCGGCCAGGTCGCCGCGGAGATCCGCGCCTACCGGCCGCCCGAACCCTACAAGGGCAAGGGCGTGCGCTACGCCGACGAGCGCGTCGTGCTCAAGGAAACGAAGAAGAAGTAACCGACCGTCGCAAGGTGCCACGATGAACAAGAATCAGTCCCGCATCCGCCGCGCGCGCCAGACGCGGATCCGCATCGCCCTCCAGGGCGCGACGCGGCTCGTCGTCAGCCGGTCGAACGCGCACATCTACGCGCAGATCGTGGCGCCGGAAGGCGACCGCGTGCTCGCGAGCGCGTCGACGCTCGAGGGCGAGGTGCGCAAGGACCTGAAGAACGGCGGCAACGCCGCCGCGGCGGCGGTGGTCGGCAAGCGCATCGCCGAGCGCGCGAAGGCGCTCGGCATCGAACAGGTCGCGTTCGACCGCTCGGGCTACCGCTTCCACGGGCGCGTGAAGGCGCTCGCCGAGGCGGCGCGCGAAGGCGGCCTCAAGTTCTAGGGAATCGGAAGCCATGGCGAACCCACGTAGCAACTCCCCCCGGCAGCAACAGGCGGACGATCGCGGCGACGGCCTGCGGGAGAAGATGATCAGCATCAACCGTGTCACCAAGGTGGTGAAGGGTGGACGCATCATGGCGTTCGCGGCGCTGGCCGTCGTGGGCGACGGCGACGGTCGCGTCGGCATGGGCAAGGGCAAGGCGAAGGAAGTGCCGGTCGCCGTGCAGAAGGCGATGGAGGAAGCGCGCCGCAACCTGCGCAAGGTTCGCCTCAAGAAGGGCACGCTCCATCACGCGGTCGTGGGCCGGCACGGCTCGACGCGCGTCTACATGCAGCCCGCCTCGGATGGCACCGGCGTGATCGCCGGCGGCGCGATGCGCGCGGTGTGCGACGTGGTCGGCGTCACCAACGTGCTCGCCAAGTGCCACGGCCCGACCAACCCGTACAACGTGGTGCGCGCGACGCTGAACGCGCTCGAGGCGATCAACGCGCCGGCGGACATCGCGGCCAAGCGCGGCAAGACGGTCGACGAGATCCTGGAGGCGTGACGATGGGCGCGAAGAAGACGATGAAGGTCACGCTGGTGCGCGGTCTCCCGCGCACGCGCGGCGACCACCGCGCCACGGTGCGCGGTCTCGGCCTCAAGTGGACCAACCACACGGTCGAGGTGGAGGACACGCCGTCGGTGCGCGGCATGGTCAACAAGGTCTCCTACCTGGTGAAGGTCACCGGCTAGGCCCTGGGCAGCGGAGCGAAGCATGCGACTCAACACGATCAAGCCGGCGGCGGGCAGCAGGAAGGCGCGCAAGCGCGTCGCGCGCGGCATCGGCTCGGGCTCGGGCAAGACCGCCGGTCGCGGGCACAAGGGCCAGAAGGCCCGCTCGGGCGGCTACCACAAGACCGGCTTCGAGGGCGGCCAGATGCCGCTGCAGCGCCGGCTGCCGAAGCGCGGCTTCGTCTCGATGTCGCGCGACGACACCGCCGAGGTGCGGCTGTCCGAGCTCGCCCGGCTGCCGGTCTCGGAGATCGACCTAATCGCCCTCAAGGCGGCGGGCGTCGTGCCGGTCACGGCGAAGTCGGCGAAGGTGATCAAGACGGGCAAGCTCGAGAAGGCGGTGAAGCTCTCGGGCGTGCTGGCGACCAAGGGTGCCAAGGCGGCGATCGAAGCTGCCGGCGGCAGCGTGGCCTGACGAGGGCCCGGGAAAACGCGACGTGGCGACGACGGTCAATCCTGCGCTGAAGAGCGGTTCGCGGTACGCCGACCTCAAGCGGCGGCTGTGGTTCCTGCTGGGCGCGCTGGTCGTCTACCGGGTCGGGACCCACATCCCGGTGCCGGGCATCAACTCGCAGGTTCTCGAGGACCTGTTCCGGTCGCAGCAGGACGGCATCCTCGGCCTGTTCAACGTTTTCTCCGGGGGAGCGCTGTCGCGCTTCTCGATCTTCGCGCTCGGGATCATGCCTTACATCTCGGCGTCGATCATCATGCAGCTCTGCACGGTGGTCGTCCCGTCGCTCGAGGCGCTCAAGAAGGAAGGCGAGGCGGGCCGGCGCAAGATCACCCAGTACACCCGCTATGCGACGCTCGGGCTGTCGCTGTTCCAGGCGCTGGGCATCTCGCTCGCGCTCGAATCCCAGGCCGGGCTGGTGCTCGACCCGGGCCTCGGTTTCCGGCTGATCTCGACGGTCACGCTGGTCACCGGCACGATGTTCCTGATGTGGCTCGGCGAGCAGATCACCGAGCGCGGGCTGGGCAACGGCATCTCGCTCATCATCTTCGCGGGAATCGCCGCGGGGCTTCCGAATGCGATCGGCCTGACGCTGGAGCAGGCGCGCACCGGCGCCTACTCGATCCCGCTGGTGCTCGGCATCGCGGTGCTGGTCGTGGGCGTGACCGCGTTCG
>WBZL01005313.1_pt1 | contig 10692 bp, 9 predicted proteins | sample 5204291 | NCBI WGS metagenome assembly WBZL01 (sample SAMN12344345, study PRJNA552823) | activated sludge metagenome | biome: Activated sludge suspended growth; feature: Nitrification reactor; material: Wastewater; isolation source: activated sludge from nitrification reactor of wastewater treatment... | reverse complement strand
GCCCGGCGACGATCCAGGCGATGGTCGACGACACCGTCGAGCGCGTGCTCGCGCTCCTTGGCATCGACGAAGCGCGTCCGCAGGCCTGGACCGGCCTTTGAGCCGGTCGGCTCAAGCCTCGCACACCAGCCCTGCGCGGGCCCCGGGCCAAGGCCAGCCATGTAGCCGTGCTCGGTCGCATCCCGGTCTGCAGTTTCAGGCTTGAATCTGCCACTGCCGCTGGGCGGCGAAAACCGAACTGGGATACTCGGGCCGGCCTCGGCTGCCGTTGTAGCGGCCGAGGGCGAGGAACAGGTCGCCGCGCTCCACGTTGAGGTAGTGACGGAGGATCACGCACCCGAAGCGCAGGTTGGTCTGCAGGTGGAACAGCCGGCTGGCGTCGCCGTCGCCGATCACGCGTGCCCAGAACGGCATCACCTGCATGTAGCCGCGGGCGCCTGCCGAGCTGATCGCGTACTTGCGGAACGCGCTCTCGACCTGGATGAGCCCGAGCACCAGCGAGGTGTCCAGGCCGGCACGCCGGCTTTCGTACCACGCGGTCTCGAGGAACTCGACGCGGGTCTGGTGCTCGGACTTGCGCCGCTTCAGCCGCTGGCTGGCCAGCCCCAGCCAGCGCAGGTAGGCCAGGCGATCCTCGGTGCGTTCGAAGTTCGGCCGGGGCGGCCCGAGGTCCGCCACCGCAGCCGCCAGCGCCGTCCGCACCGCGTCGGCCAGCGGCTCCTCGACCTGCGCTCCGGCACGCGCCGGCGTCGTCGCACCGCAGACCGCCCACGCGGCCACGGCCTGCAGCAGGCTGCGTCGACCGAACGTCGGCCTGCCGTCCCTCATGCCCCCAGTCGTTCCCGGACCGCCGTGGGCACATCGCCCAGCGGCATCGACGCGGCAACCGCCTCGCGACGCCCCTGCACCTCGACCGTTCCGGCCTTCAGACCCCGGTCGGAGATCACCACGCGCCAGGGAACGCCGATCAGTTCCCAATCGGCGAACATCGCGCCCGGCCGCTCCCCGCGGTCATCGAGCACGACGTCGATGCCATCGTCGACGAGCCGGTCGTGCAGCTCGGTGGCGGCGTGGCGCACTGCATCGCTGCGGTCCATGCCGATGGGACAGATGACCACCGCATACGGCGCCATCGACTGCGGCCAGATGATGCCGCGCTCGTCGTGGTTCTGCTCGATGGCCGCACCCAGCAGACGGGTCACCCCGATGCCATAGCAACCCATCACGAACGGCTGTGGCTTGCCGGCCTCGTCGAGGTAGCAGGCGTTCATCGGTTCGCTGTACTTCTTGGTCCCCAGCAGGAACACATGCCCGACCTCGATGCCGCGCTGGATGGCCAGGATGCCCTTGCCGTCGGGCGACGGGTCGCCCGCCACGACATTGCGGATGTCCGCCACGAGGTCGGGCTCGGGCAGGTCGCGGCCCCAGTTCACGCCGGTCATGTGGAAGTTCGCCTCGTTGGCCCCGCAGACGAAGTCGCTCATCATCGCGACCGTCCGGTCGGCCACGACCCGGATCGGATGGCGCGTGCCGATCGGCCCCAGGTAGCCAGGCTTGCATCCGAAGTGGCTCTCGATCTCCGCGACGGTCGCGAAGCGGAATCCGTCGCGCAGGCCGTCGACCTTGCCGGCCTTGACCTCGTTGAGTGCATGGTCGCCACGCACCAGCAACAGCCAGATCGTCGACTCGCACACGACGCCGCGCTCGTCCTTGCGGTCAGTGGCCAGTACCAGCGACTTGACGGTGCGCGCCAGCGGCAGGCCCAGGAACTTGGCCACGTCCTCGCACATGCTCTTGCCCGGTGTGGGGGTCTTGCGGATGGCCTCCGCAGGCTGCGCCCGTGAGGGCAGCAAAGGCAGGGCCTCGGCCAACTCGAGATTGGCGGCGTAGTCGCTGTCGGGGCAGTAGACGATGGCGTCCTCGCCGGTGTCGGCGATGACCTGGAACTCGTGCGAGGCGTCGCCGCCGATCGACCCGGTGTCGGCGGCGACCGCGCGGTAGCTCAGGCCGAAGCGATCGAAGATGCGCTGGTACGCACGGTACATCGCGTCGTAACTTTTCAAGGCACTGGGCAGATCGCGATCGAAGGAGTAGGCGTCCTTCATCGTGAACTCGCGCCCGCGCATCACGCCGAAGCGCGGCCGCCGTTCGTCCCGGAACTTGGTCTGGATGTGATAGAAGTTGCGCGGCAGCTGCTTGTAGCTGCGCAGCTCCTGCCGCGCGATGTCGGTGATGACTTCCTCGCTGGTCGGCTGGATCACGAAGTCGCGGTCGTGGCGATCCTTCACGCGCAGCAGCTCCGGCCCATAGGCCTGGAAGCGACCGGTCTCCTGCCACAGCTCGGCGGGTTGCACCACCGGCATCAAGAGCTCGACGGCGCCGGCGCGGTTCATCTCCTCGCGGATGATGGCCTCGACCTTGCGGATCACGCGCAGCCCCAGCGGCATGTAGCTGTAGATGCCGGCGCCGAGGCGCTTGATGAGGCCGGCGCGCATCATCAGCCGATGGCTGACGATCTCGGCGTCGGCGGGTGCTTCCTTGAGCGTGGAGATGAAGGTCTGGGTGGCTTTCATGCGCGGTGCAGTGGCACCGGCATCGGGCACTCGTGCGACCTCGCGGCCGCGGCGGGCGGCCCATGCGGGTTTGCGAGAAATCGCTAGCCGCACTCTGCCGGTGCAATAATGATTTCAGTCACGAATCCGGGGTCCGATTATGCTCGACAGGGAAGGCTTCAGGCCCAACGTCGGCATCGTCCTACTGAATGCGCGCAACCAGGTCTTCTGGGGCAAGCGGTTGCGCACCCACTCTTGGCAGTTCCCGCAGGGCGGCATCAAGCACGGCGAGACGCCGGAGCAGGCGATGTTCCGCGAACTGCACGAAGAGGTGGGCCTCAGGCCCGAACACGTCGAGATCATCGGCCGCACGCGCGACTGGCTGCGCTACGAGGTGCCCGACCACTTCATCCGCAAGGACGCGCGCGGCCACTACCGTGGGCAGAAGCAGATCTGGTTCCTGCTGCGCCTGGTCGGTCGCGACAGCGACATGAACCTGCGCGCCACCGATCACCCGGAGTTCGATGCGTGGCGCTGGAACGAGTACTGGGTGCCGCTCGACGTGGTCATCGAGTTCAAGCGCGGCGTGTACGAGATGGCGCTGACCGAACTGGCGCGCTACCTGCCCCGCAACAACCACCACAACCGCTACCTGCGCTCGGGCATGCGCTTCAAGAACCACGAAGCCGAACCGCGCCTGCCCGGCCCGGACGCCGCCGAGCCCATTCCGGAAGCCTGAGCGGCGCGCGTGCCCCGAGGTCCGGGGCTCAGGTCATCACCAGGTTGTCGCGGTGGATCATCTCGGCCTCGTTGGCGTAGCCCAGCAACCCGGCGATCTGCGACGAGGCCTTGCGCGCGATCAGGCGCGCCTCGGCCGACGAGTAGTTGGCCAGGCCGCGGGCGACCTCGGTGCCTGCCAGGCTGCGCACCGCGATCACGTCGCCGCGTGCGAAATCCCCCTTCACCTCGACCACGCCGATCGGCAGGAGGCTCTTGCCTTCATCACGCAGCTTGCCCACGGCACCGTCGTCCACCACGACGGCACCACGCAGCTGCAGGTGATCGGCCATCCACTGCTTGCGCGCTGCCAGCTTGGGCATGCCGGCGATCAGCGCGGTGCCGATCGCCTCGCCGGCGGCCAGACGGACCAGCACGTCGGGCTCACGTCCCCACGCGATCACGGTGCTGGCGCCGCTGCCCGCGGCGCGCTTGGCCGCCAGCACCTTGGTGATCATGCCGCCCCGCCCGATGCTGGAACCGACGCCGCCGGCCATGGCCTCGAGCTGCGGATCGCCGGCCCGCGCCACGTCGATGAAGCGCGCCGCCGGATCCTTGCGCGGATCGGCGGCATACAGGCCGCGCTGATCGGTCAGGATGACCAAGGCATCGGCCTCCACGAGATTGGCGACCAGGGCCCCCAGCGTGTCGTTGTCGCCGAACTTGATCTCGTCGTTGACGACGGTGTCGTTCTCGTTGATCACCGGGACGACGCGCAGTGACAGCAGGGTCAGCAAGGTCGAGCGCGCGTTGAGGTAGCGTTCGCGGTCGGCCAGGTCGGCGTGGGTCAGCAGCACCTGCGCACTGGCGAGCTGGTGTTCACGCAGCTTGCTTTCGTACATCTGCACGAGGCCCATCTGGCCGACCGCGGCCGCGGCCTGCTGGTCGTGCAGCTCGGTGGGCCGCTTGGCCCAGCCGAGGCGCTTCATCCCTTCGGCGATCGCCCCGCTGGAGACCATGATGACCTCGCGCCCCTGGCCGGCCAGCACGGCCAGCTGGCGCGACCAGTTGCCGATCGCCTCCGCGTCGATGCCACGGCCCTCGTTGGTGACGAGGCTCGAGCCGACCTTGACCACGACCCGGCGGGCCGTCTGCAGGACGGTGGTCATGCGCCCGTCTCCGGTTCATCGAAGCGTGGGTCGGCCACGTGCTCGGCCACCTGATGGGCGGCGACATGCCGGTAGATCGCCTCGACCAGCTCGTTCAGCCCCTCGCGGGCCAGTGCCGACACGGCGAACACCGGGCCCTTCCAGCGGAAACGTCGGACGAACTCGCGAACGCGCGGTTCGCGATCCTCGGGCGCAATCATGTCGATCTTGTTGAGCACCAGCCAGCGCGGCTTGGCATGCAGCGCCGGGTCGTACTTCTTGAGCTCGGCCACGATGGCACGGGCCTGCGCCACCGGATCGACACCTTCGTCGAACGGTGCCAGGTCGACCACGTGCAGCAGCAATCTGGTGCGCTGGAGATGCCGCAGGAACTGATGACCGAGGCCGGCACCCTCGGACGCGCCTTCGATCAGCCCGGGAATGTCGGCGACGACGAAGCTGCGCTCGGGCCCCGCGCGCACCACGCCCAAATGAGGGTGCAAGGTCGTGAACGGGTAGTCGGCCACCTTCGGCCGCGCGTTCGAGATGGCCGAGATCAGCGTCGACTTGCCGGCATTGGGCATGCCCAGCAGGCCGACGTCGGCCAGCACGCGCAGTTCGAGTTGGAGCTGCCGCTTCTCGCCGGGCCAGCCCGGTGTCTTCTGCCGCGGGGCCCGGTTGGTGCTGCTCTTGAAGTGCAGGTTGCCGAAGCCGCCGTCGCCACCCTTGGCCAGCAACGTGCGCTGGCCGTGCTCGAGCAGTTCGACGAGCACGGTGCCGGATTCGACGTCGGTGACGATGGTGCCCACCGGCATGCGCAGCACGATGTCGTCACCGGCCGCACCGAACTGGTCGGACCCGCGGCCCGGCTCGCCGTTGGACGCCTCGTGGCGCCGCGCATAGCGGAAGTCGATCAGAGTGTTGATGTTGCGGTCGGCCAGTGCCCAGACGCTGCCGCCCCGCCCTCCGTCGCCGCCGTTGGGGCCGCCGAAGGGAATGAACTTCTCGCGCCGGAAGCTCACGCACCCGGCGCCGCCGTCGCCTGCGGCGACGTCGATCAGGGCTTCGTCGACGAACTTCATGGCCGTGTGCGTGCCTGGGTTGGATGGGCGGGTTGGCACCCGCACCAGTGGATCGGATGGGCCGCGGACTCCGGCGCCACGGGCACCAATGCAAAAGGCCCCGGCGAACCGGGGCCTGGCTCACCGGAGGCGGGCGACCTCAGAGCGGAGCAACGCTCACGGTCTGGTGGCTCTGCGGGCCCTTGACCTCGAAGCCGACCTGGCCATCGACCAGCGCAAACAAGGTGTGGTCACGGCCCATGCCGACATTGGTGCCCGCGTGGAACTTGGTGCCGCGCTGGCGCACGATGATCGAGCCGGCCGAGACGACCTGGCCGCCGAATACCTTGACGCCGAGCATCTTCGGCTTCGAGTCGCGGCCGTTTCGGGTCGAGCCGCCGCCCTTTTTCTGTGCCATGGTTCAGTTCTCCTTCAGGCGCCGCCGCCTACGTCCAGCGAGGCGATCTGCAGTTCGGTGTAGGTCTGGCGGTGTCCGCCGTGCCTCTGGTAGTGCTTGCGGCGCCGCATCTTGAAGATGCGCACCTTGTCGTGCCGGCCGTGGGCCACGACCGTGGCCTTGACGCTGGCACCCGTGACCCAGGGCGAACCGACCTTCAAGTCGCCGCCGCTACCCACGGCCAGCACTTGATCGATCGTGATTTCCTGGCCCACATCCGCAGCAATCTGTTCTACCTTGATCTTTTCGCCGGCTGCAACCTTGTACTGCTTGCCGCCGGTTTTTATGACCGCGTACATGTGTATGCCCTTTCGTGAATTCCGGGTCCGCTCGTCGGTTCCAACGGATGCCCGGCTGGCCACCGGCCCTCCGGCAGCCCGCCCAATCCCCATCGATCGGCCTTGTACCGGGCCACGGCACGGTGCAGCAGGCTCGGCCATCCGACCGAATCCCAACCGATTCCCGTTCGGTTTCCGACCGAAGCCGATCGACAACCCGCCCCTTGCCTCTCGACAAGGCCGGCCAGGGATTTTGCGAAGCCCGCCAGTATATCAAATGCATGCGCCCTCTGCGCCTGGATGCGGGCGGCACGCCTCGGCCCGGCACCCATGCCTCCGGTCGACCGGATCTCCGGAGACGGGCCGGCCCGATTTCTATAATCGCCGGTCCGCTCACTGACACCCACCCTTGCTTCAGCACGCCGAATCCTCTCCCGCGACGACGGATCCGATGGCGTCGGCGATGCTGCAGGTCGATGCGGTCATCCGCGAGCGCCTGTCGTCGCGGGTCGCGCTGATCAACCAGATCTCGACCTACATCGTGTCGGCGGGCGGCAAGCGCATCCGGCCCCGGCTGGTCATCCTGTGTGCGGACGCCTTGGGATTCTCCGGCCCCGAACGCTTCGAACTGGCCGCCACCGTCGAGTTCATCCACACCGCCACCCTGCTGCACGACGACGTCGTCGACGAATCGTCGCTGCGGCGTGGCCGGGCGACCTCGAATGCCATCTTCGGCAACGCGGCCAGCGTCCTGGTCGGCGACTTCCTGTACTCGCGCGCCTTCCAGATGATGGTGTCGGTCGATCGCATGCGCGTGCTGGACGTGCTGGCCGACGCCACCAATGTCATCGCCGAGGGCGAGGTCCTGCAACTGATGAACATGCACGACCCCGACCTCGCGGTGGACGACTACCTGCGCGTGATCCGCTACAAGACCGCCAAGCTGTTCGAGGCCAGCGCCCGGCTGGGCGCCGTGCTGGCCAAGGCCGATCCCGGCACCGAGGAGGCCTGCGCCAGCTTCGGTCGATCGCTGGGCACGGCCTTCCAGCTCATCGACGACCTGCTGGACTACGAAGGCAGCAGCGATGCCTTGGGCAAGAACGTGGGCGACGACCTGCGCGAAGGCAAGCCGACGCTGCCGCTGCTGATCGCGATGGAACGGTGCGGCGAGTCGGATCGCGGTCTGATTCGCAGCGCCATCGAACATGGCGAGGTCGAGCGCCTGGCGGCGATCGTCGAGATCGTCAAGCGGACCGGTGCGCTGGACGCCACACGCGCGGCAGCACAGGCGGAGGCCGACAAGGCCCGCGCAGCGCTGGCCAGCCTTCCGGACGGCCCGGCCCGGGATGCTCTGGTAGACTTATGTGTTCGGTCGGTGAACCGCTCGTCTTGACGGCGCGTCGACCCATCGGGGTGTAGCTTAGCCTGGTAGAGCGCTACGTTCGGGACGTAGAGGCCGGAGGTTCGAATCCTCTCACCCCGACCAGCTTGCCTTTCGTGGCGGCAGGCGCCGGCTCGGCAACCAGTTGTAAACGCTTGTGGCACCCGGCACGGCAAATGCTTGCTCGCCGTTTACATGCCTCAGCGGATCGGCGATGATCGTCCGGATGCGCACTCCGCCCACGGACGCCGATGGCTGCTGAAACCACGGTCGAGACACCCCAGAGCAGTCTGACGGGGGTCGCCCGGGTCTTGGTCAACGCCGGCAAGCTGAACACCAAGACCGCCGAAGACTTGGTCAAGTCCGCCAAGGACCGCCGCAGCAACTTTGTGGCGGCCGCCGTGGCGGCGGGCGTGATGAACCCATCGGATCTGGCGCACAGCCTGTCCACCGCCCTGGCCCTGCCCCTGATCGACCTCAACGCGGTCGATGTGCAGAAGCTGCCGAAGAACATCGTCGATTCGCGCACCGCGTCGCAGTACCAGGTCATCGTGCTGGGCAAGCGAGGCAGCCGCCTGTTCATCGGTGCAGCCGACCCGACTGATGCAGAGGCAGCCGAGCGCATCAAGTTCACGACCCAGCTGACACCCGAGTGGGTCATCGTCGAGCAGGACAAGCTCGAGCGTCTGATCGAGAGCCAGACCACCAGCGCCAACGAGGCGCTGGATGCCATCGCCGGCGGGGACTTCGAGTTCGACGTCACCGAGGAAGACACCACCGCCCAGGAGTCGGCCGACGTTGCCACCGACGTCGAGGATGCGCCCGTCGTGCGCTTCCTGCAGAAGATGCTCGTCGACGCGATCAACATGCGCGCGTCCGACCTGCACTTCGAGCCCTACGAGTACAACTATCGCGTGCGCTTCCGGATCGACGGCGAACTGCGCGAGATCACGCAGCCGCCGATTGCCATCAAGGACAAGCTGGCCTCACGCATCAAGGTCATCTCGCGCATGGACATCGCCGAGAAGCGGGTCCCGCAGGACGGCCGGATGAAGCTCAAGTTCGGCAGCAAGGCGATCGACTTCCGGGTCAGCACGCTGCCCACGCTGTTCGGTGAGAAGGTCGTCATCCGGATCCTCGACCCGTCGAGCGCCAAACTGGGCATCGAGGCGCTCGGCTACGAGAAGATCGAGAAGGACCGCCTGATGGCCTGCATCCAGCGGCCCTACGGGATGATCCTGGTCACTGGGCCCACGGGCAGCGGCAAGACGGTGTCGCTCTACACCTGTCTGAACATCCTCAACCAACCCGGCGTGAACATTTCCACGGTCGAGGATCCGGCCGAAATCAACCTGCCGGGCATCAACCAGGTCAACGTCAACGACAAGGCCGGCCTGACCTTCGCCGCCGCGCTCAAGTCCTTCCTGCGCCAGGACCCGGACATCATCATGGTCGGCGAGATCCGCGACCTGGAAACCGCCGACATCGCGATCAAAGCCGCCCAGACCGGCCACATGGTGATGTCGACCCTGCACACCAACGACGCGCCGACGACGCTGACCCGCCTGCTGAACATGGGTGTGGCGCCCTTCAACATCGCCTCCAGCGTGCTGCTGATCACCGCGCAGCGCCTGGCGCGCCGGCTGTGCGAGAACTGCAAGGCGCCTGCCGACTACCCGCGCGAGGCCATGCTCAAGGCGGGCTTCGCCGAGACCGATATCGATGGCAGCTGGAAGCCGTACCGCGCGGTGGGGTGCTCGTCGTGCAACAACGGCTACAAGGGGCGTGTCGGTCTTTACCAGGTGATGCCGATCTCGGAGGCGATCCAGCGCATCATCCTTGCCGAAGGCACGGCGCTGGACATCGCCGGCCAGGCGCAGGCCGAAGGGGTGCGCGACCTGCGCCAGTCGGGCCTGATCAAGGTCCGCGCCGGTGTCACGACGCTCGAAGAGGTGATCACGGTCACCAACGAGTAGGGCGCTGAAGGCTCAACGATCGTTCGGGACGGCTTCGGCCGGAGACAGCATGGCAACAGCAGCATTGGCCAAAGGCAGCAAGGACGCCATCTTCGAGTGGGAAGGCAAGGACAAGAACGGCAAGCTCGTGCGCGGCGAGATCCGCGCCGGTGGCGAGGCCGTGGTCAGTGCCAGCCTGCGCCGTCAGGGCATCCTGGTCAGCAAGATCCGCAAGCGGCGCACCAGCGGCGGGCGCGCGATCAAGCAGAAGGACATCGCGATCTTCACGCGCCAGCTGGCCACGATGATGAAGGCCGGCGTCCCGCTGCTGCAGTCCTTCGACATCGTCGCGCGTGGCAGCACGAACCCGCGCATGACCAAGCTGCTCAACGACATCCGCGGCGACGTCGAGACCGGCACCAGCCTGTCGTCCGCCTTCCGCAAGCACCCGCTGTACTTCGACTCGCTGTATTGCAACCTCGTCGAGGCCGGTGAGGCCGGTGGCATCCTGGAGGCCTTGCTCGACCGCCTGGCCATCTACCAGGAGAAGACGATGGCCATCAAGTCCAAGATCAAGTCGGCCCTGATGTACCCGATCGCCGTGCTGGTGGTGGCCTTCGTCGTCGTCACGGTGATCATGATCTTCGTGATTCCGGCCTTCAAGGAGGTCTTCAGCTCCTTCGGCGCCGACCTGCCGGCGCCGACGCTGGTGGTGATCGCGATGTCGGAGTTCTTCGTCAGCTACTGGTGGGCAATCTTCGGCCTGCTTTTCGGCGGGCTGTATTTCTTCTTCGAGAGCTGGAAACGATCCGAGAAGATGCAGATGACCATGGACCGGCTGCTGCTGAAGGTGCCGGTCTTCGGCGACCTGATCAACAAGTCGGTCATCGCACGCTGGACGCGCACCCTGTCGACGATGTTCGCGGCCGGCGTGCCGCTGGTCGAGGCGCTCGACTCGGTCGGCGGGGCCTCGGGCAACGCGGTCTATCAGCAGGCCACCGAGCAGATCCAGCGCGACGTGTCCACCGGCTCGGCGCTGACCACCTCGATGACCTCCACCGGCATCTTTCCGGTGATGGTGCTGCAGATGGCCGCCATCGGCGAGGAGTCCGGCTCGCTCGACCACATGCTGGCCAAGGCGGC
>WBZL01005310.1_pt1 | contig 10696 bp, 9 predicted proteins | sample 5204291 | NCBI WGS metagenome assembly WBZL01 (sample SAMN12344345, study PRJNA552823) | activated sludge metagenome | biome: Activated sludge suspended growth; feature: Nitrification reactor; material: Wastewater; isolation source: activated sludge from nitrification reactor of wastewater treatment... | reverse complement strand
TCCACGCGTGGGCGAACGGCGAGCACGGCGCGTACGCCCGCCTCGTCGACGGCGCCACCGCGCTCGGCGCGGCCGTCGCCGACCTGCGCACGCGCTCCGGCGTCGGCGTGATCGCATCCGACGCGCGGATTCCGCTGGTGGCGTCGGAGGTGGTTCGCAACTCGACCCTGGGCACCGAACCCCTGGGCACCATGTTCCCGCTGGCCGACATGGCCGCTTCGATGATGGGCATCAGCGACAACACCGCCACCGACCATGTGCACGAGCTGGTGGGCCGCTCGCGCATCGAGTCGATCGTGCGCGCGTTCAACCACTCCGCGCCGGACCGGCTGACGCCGTTCCTCTCCATCAACGAGATGTTCAACCTGTTCTCCGGCGTCACGCCGGCGCAGGCGGTCGCCTACCGCGACGGCACCGAGGCGTTCCAGCGCAACTTCCTGAACACCGTGCTGGTGCCGCTGGGGCCGGTGACCGGATCGCAGGACAACTACCAGGCCCTGTTCTTCAGCGCGGCGTGGATGGCGTCACCGATGGACGTCTGTGCCGCCATGGCCGGCATGCGGCAGTTCAACGACCGCAGCCCCGGCTTCAAGATGATCGACCAGGCGTTCAGCGCCGAGTCGGTCGTGACGTTCCTGCGCAGCCGCTGGGACCGGGTGTGGTTCAAGGGGGGCAGCCTGGGCAACTCGACCGGCCTGAAGGTGCTGACCTACGCCTGGATGCTCGAGTCCGACGCGCGCGGGGCCTACGTGGTGGTGTCCATGCACAACGACCTGGACTTCACCCAGGATCTGCGTTCCCTGGGCATCGACTGGACGCTCGCCCGCATCCTGCAGCTGGTGAGCGACGGCACCTTCAATTAGGGCCTGTTCACGCGACACGGCGCGGCCGTGCTGCCGTCGACGCCGCGGCGGCCGCGTTCGCGCCGATCCGCGAGCGAGGCATGCGGCGCGAAGACTCCAGGGGCGCGGCGGTGGCGGCCACGCTGCGCCGTCCGCACGGGCCCGACAGAGCACGGCGAGGTCAGGTGGTCCCGATCAGGTGATCCATCAGCCGGCGTGCATCGGGCAGCGCCTCCAGGCCCTGCAGGTCGTCGAGGAAGGCGGTCACGGCCTCTGGCGCCAGGGGATGCGGTGCATAGGCCATGCAGCCATCGAAGCGCGCGCGCTGCTGGGCGTCGCTCAGGTCGTTGCCCGGGAATCCCGGCGCAATGTCCAACTGGCGATGGTGCAGGCGGCCGTCGGTGGTGCGCAGGTTCACGTCGACCGCGGTGTGACCGCGGGCGTTCATCGACGCGTCGCCGACGCAGCCGACGCGCTCGATCAGCGCCAGTACCGCCGGGTCGTGCACCGACGCCGGCGTGAAGTGCGGCAGGGTCGAGGACCGGCGCACGATGGCGTTGGCCGCGCAGTACTGGGCGCTGAACTGGGCATTGACGCGCGGGTTGTCGCCGATGCGCCAGGCGTGGCCGACCAGCTTGTGCGAATACGGCGGCAGCCGCACCTCGACGTGCTGCACCTGCTCGGGCGTCAGTGCCAGCTCGTGAACGAGCTGCAGCACCAGCGCGGTCAGCCCCTGCGTGGCCCCGCAGCTGGGATAGGGCTTGAACATCATGCGCAGCAGCCGCCACTCGTGGCCCAGATCCTGCACCATGGCCCGCGGGTCGAGCGTGTCGCGGCCGTACAGGTGCGGGTAGCCGTACACGCCGGTGAGGAAGTGCGCCGGCCCGGTCAGCCCGGCAGCGGCCAGCTGCGCGCACTCGATGCCGGTGGCCGCCACCCAGCCCTGGATCAGCCGCACCGCCAGCGTGCCGTCGATGTTGCTCTGGAAGCTGCCACCGCAGCGGTTGAAGGCCAGGCCCAGCGCGTGGCGCGTCTGCATCACCGTCAGGCCCAGCACGCGCGATGCCGCCGCGGTGCTGGCGAAGCCGACGGCCACGCCGGTGGGGTCGAAGCCGTCGTACTGCGCCTCGCTGAGGTTGAAGCGCGACCCGACCTCGCAGCCGACGGCCAGCGCGGCCATCAGCTCGGCGCCGCTGCAGCCGCCGCGCAGATCGGCCGCCGCCAGCGCCGCCGGCAGCACCGCGCTGCCGATGTGCGGGCCCGGTGCCATCGCGTCGCAGAAGTCCAGCGCGCGGCACATCGTGCCACCCAGCTGCGCCGCGGCGACCGCCGGCAGGCGATCACCGAAGACCAGCGTGCGCGCCTGCGGCGCGCCGCCGCGTGCGGCCAGCAGCTCGCGCAGGGCCTCGATGCCGTCCTCGCCCGCGCCGGCCACGCCGGCCCCCAGCGCGGCCATCGCCACCAGGCGCGTGATGCGCGCGGCCTCGGCGGGAAGCTGCTCGGCCCGCAGGCCGACGACGAAGGCGGCGAGCTGCGCCTCGGGCTCGGCGCGAGGGTCGGCGCGAGGGTCGGCGTGCGGATGGGCGGGCTGCGCCGGGCGGGCGTCGATGGGCATCTCGGGGCTCCAGGTCCTTCAGGCCGCTGGCGGTGCAGGGTGCGCACCGCGAGGGGGGCCGATGCGTGGGTGGATCGCGGGGGTCGGTCGCGGGATCAACCGCGCAGGTGTCTTGCCGGGATCGAGCGCGAGGGCCGGCTGCGCGGGTCGGCCGCGTGCATCGGCATCGTGCATCGAGGGCGTCTCTCGACGGCGCCGCATCGCTCAGGAGCGCGGCGCGCGTGGCACGGCCCCGGGCGTGAGTGCCGTGCCCGACAGCCCTTCCACCCAGCGCACCAGCTCGCTGACGCTGGCGCCGGGGCCGGCGGCGTGATCGGCCATGCGCCACAACTGCTGGCCCAGGCCGGCCATCGGCATCGGCGTGGCGCTGTCCTGCGCCAGCTGCAGCGCGATGCCGACGTCCTTGAGCATCAGCGCGAGCTTGAACGGGTCGTCGAAGCGGCGGTTGAAGATCCGCTGGTGGTAGTGCGTGCGCGTGATCCAGCTGCCGCCGGTGCACTCGTTGAGCACGTCGACCATCACCGCGGGGTCCAGGCCGTAGCGCTTGCCGGCCACCAGCGCCTCGCTGGTGGCGGCGAAGGTCATCGCGGTGATGCAGTTGTTCAGGCACTTCATCGCGTGCCCGGCGCCGAGGGCGCCGAGGTGGAAGACCGCGCGCCCCATCACCTGCAGCAGCGGGCGCACGCGGTCCACGTCGGCCTCGCCGCCGCCGACCATGAACACCAGCTGCGCCTCGGCCGCGCCCCAGGCCGCGCCGCTGACCGGTGCGTCCACCATCGTCGCGCCGCGCGTGGCCAGCGCCGCGGCCGTGCGTTCGGTGAGCCAGGGCTCGGCCGATGAGGTGTCCAGCAGCAGCGCGCCCGGTCGCAGGCCTTGCAGCAGGCTGCCGGGTGCGGAGTCGCCGCCACCGGCTGCATCGGGGCCGGTGGCCGGGCGCCCGGTGACGACCTGCTGCACGGCGTGCCCGTCGGGCAGCATGGTCACGATCACGTCGCTGGCTGCCGCCACCTCGGCCGGCGTGGACGCGGCGCGCGCGCCCAGCGCATCGGCCAGCCGCTGCGTGGCGGCGAGGTCCAGGTCGAGCAGGGTCAGCCGGTGGCCGGCGCGCGCCAGGTGCGTGGCCATCGGCGCGCCCATCACGCCCAGGCCGATGAATCCGATGTCCATCTTCGAGGAGCTCCACGGTGGCCGGCCTGCCAGGTGGACGTCGGCCCGCCTGGCCGAACGGCCGGGTGGCCGCCAGGCCACGCCACATGATGCGCCATCGACGCCAGGGCTCGCCGCGACGCGCCGTGCGGCGCGGCGGGAATCCGACAGTCTGGGTCGTCACGACCCTCGGCCATGCTGGAAATCATGGGTGCCCCGTGACGGACCCCCATGCCAGAATGATCCATGGACCTGGCCCCTCGCACGCGCGGGCCAGGCTGGCAACAACCCGGCGCCGCCGACACCCGCGGTCGTGGCGCGGCTTCATCGGAGAGAGCATGACCTCAACCCTGCTTCGCCGTCTCGCGACCGGCCTCGCAACCGGCCTCGCGGGCACCTTGCTGGCCGGCACGGCCCTGGCGCAGAACCTGTCCATCGCCACCGGCGGCACCGGCGGTGTGTACTACCCGATGGGTGGCGGCATGGCCGCCGTGCTGTCCAAGTTCGTCCCCGGCATGCAGGCCACCGCCGAGGTCACCGGCGGCTCGGTCGACAACCTCAAGCTGGTCGGCAGCGGCAAGCCCTACATCGGCCTGTCGATGGCCGATGCGGCGCAGGACGCGCTCAAGGGCGAGGGCAAGTTCAGCGGCAACAAGGTCGGCGTGCGCACGCTGATGGTGCTGTACCCCAATCGCATGCACGTCGTCAGCGTCGAGGGCCGCGGCGTGGCGAAGATGGCCGACCTGAAGGGCAAGCGCGTGTCCACCGGCTCGCCCGGCAGTGCCACCGAGGTGATGGCTTTCCGCCTGATCGAGGCCGCCGGCCTGGACAAGGACAAGGACATGAAGCGCGAGCGGCTCGGCGTGGCCGAGTCGGTCAACGCGATGAAGGACGGCAAGATCGACGCCTTCTTCTGGGTCGGCGGCCTGCCCACCGCGGCGGTCACCGACCTGGCCAACACGCCGGGCACCAAGATCAAGATGGTCGACCATGCCGAGGCGGTGGCGGCGATGAACAAGAAGTACGGCAACCTCTACGTCGAGGACGTCATCCCCAAGACCACCTACAAGGGCATGGACGCCGACAACCACCAGGCCACGGTGATGAACATCCTGGTGGCCCACGAGACCATGGACGACAAGACCGCCTACAACATCGTCAAGACCATCTTCGACAAACGCGACGACCTGATCGCCGTGCACAAGGAAGCGGCCAACTTCAAGCTCGAGAACCAGAAGGCGAGCGCCTCGCCCCTGCCCTTCCATCCCGGTGCGGCGAAGTACTTCGCCGAAAAGGGCCTGAAGGTCAACTGACGCGTCGCCGTCGGCGCGTCTCCCGCCCCGCGCGCCCGGCGACCCGCCCCCCAGACCCCTGGGGGGTTTTTGTTTTCCGCCTCCCGTCGGGGGGTTTGTCGTCCCCGCTGCCCGCCGGCGCTCCAGGCGCCGCACCTGCCCCATGCCCAGCGACCCCACCCCACGCGACGAACGCGACGTCGTCATCTCCGACGAAGCCTTGCACAAGGCCGAGGAGTTCATCGAGGCCGAGGAGGGCGCCGCCAACAAGCTCAAGGGCTGGCTGGAGATCTTCATCGTCGTGGTCGCGGTGGTGATGTCGGCCTTCCACCTGTACACGGCCTACGCGATCGTGCCGACGCAGACGCTGCGGCCCATCCACGTGGGCTTCGTGCTGTTCCTGTGCTTCCTGGTCTTTCCGCTGTCGCCGCGCTGGCGCCACCGCATCATGTGGTGGGACTGGCTGGCGGCACTGCTGTCGATCGCCATCGTCGTCTACCTGATCCAGGGCGGTGACGACTTCACCGATCGCAACACCGCGCCCAACCCCTGGGACATCGCCTTCGGCATCGGCCTGATCGTGCTGGTGCTCGAGGCCATGCGGCGCACCAACGGCTGGGTGATGCCGATCGTCACCAGCCTGTTCATCGCCTACGCGCTGGTCGGGCCCTGGCTGCCCCCGCCGTGGACGCACAAGGGCTACGAGGTGGGCCGCCTGGTCGGCGTGATGTACATGACGCTCGAGGGCATCTACGGCGTGGCCGCCGACGTGTCCTCGTCGCTGATCATCCTGTTCACGATCTTCGGCGCCTTCCTGCAGTACTCGGGCGCCGGCAAGTTCTACATCGACTTCTCGTTCGCCGCGATGGGGGGCAAGCCCACGGGCGCCGGGCGCACGGTGGTGCTGGCCTCGTTCCTGCTGGGCGGGCCGTCGGGCTCGGGCGTGGCCACCACCGTGACGCTGGGCGCGGTGGCCTACCCGATGCTGGCCAAGGTGGGCTACGAGAAGAACGCCGCCGGCGGCCTGCTGTCGGCCGGCGGGCTGGGCGCGATCATCTCGCCGCCGGTGCTGGGCGCGGCCGCGTTCCTGATCGCCGAGTTCCTGAAGATCAGCTACCTCGACGTGCTGCTGATGGCGGTGATCCCCACGCTGCTGTTCTACCTGGCGCTGTTCCTGATGGTGGAGATCGACGCCCGCAAGTACGGCATGGGCAACACCACGTTCGAGAAGGTCGACTCGGTGTGGGGCCTGTCGCGCAAGTACTGGTTCCACTTCCTGTCGCTGGTGTCGATCGTCGCCTTCATGATGTGGGGCTTCTCGCCGGTGCTGTCGGTGTTCTGGGCCACCGTGGTGTCGTTCGTGACCAGCTTCCTGCGCCGCGACACCGCGCTCATCCAGTTCGGTGGCGGGCAGTCGATCGGGCAGATGCTGTTCCGTTCGCCGTTCATGAAGGCGATGGAGGCCGGCTCGATCGGCGTGCTCAACGTCGCGGCCACCTGTGCGGGCGCCGGCATCATCGTCGGCGTGGTCACGCTCACGGGGCTGGGCCTGAAGTTCAGCGGCATCGTGATCGACTACGCCGGCGGCTCGCTGCTGCTGACGGCCGTCTTCACGTCGCTGGTGGTGTGGATCGTCGGCCTGGCGGTGCCGGTGACGGCCAGCTACATCATCTGCGCCGTCATCGCCGCGCCGGCGCTCACCAAGCTCGGCGTGCCCGACTTCGCGGCGCACATGTTCATCTTCTACTACGCGGTGCTGTCCGAGGTCTCGCCGCCGACGGCGCTGTCACCGTTCGCGGCCGCGGCGATCACCGGCGGCGATCCCTACAAGACCACGCTGCAGTGCTGGAAGTACACCGTGCCGGCCTTCCTGGTGCCCTTCATGTTCGTGCTCGATCCCTCGGGCCAGGGCCTGCTGCTGATGGGCAGCACCAAGGCACTGGCCGCCGCCAGCTGGGGCAGCATCGCGATGGTCACGCTGACCGCGGCCCTCGGCGTGGCCGCGCTGGCCGCCGGCTTCCAGGGCTGGGCGCTCAAGCGCACCAACGTCGTGGAGCGCACGCTGCTGATCGTGGCCGGGTTCGCGCTGGTGTACCCCGGCGTCATCGGCGACGTGGTCGGCTTCGGCGGCGTGCTGCTGGCCCTGGCCCTGCAACTGCTGCGCAAGGAGCCTCAGGCCGCCCGCGCGTAGGCGGGCGTCGCAGAGCCGGCAGGGTCGGCGCCATGCGGCGCCGCGGTGTGCAGCGCCGTGCCGCGCCGGGGATCAGGGGCGGATGTACGCGTAGCCCTGCTTCTGCCGGGTCATCAGCTCGACCACGCCGGCCGCCACGTAGCCGATCTTGGGCAGCATGTCGTCGCGGGTGATCTTCATGTTGCGCATGGTGTTCTCGCAGGCCACGACGTCCACGCCCTTGGCCATCGCTTCGGCGACTCGGCCGCCGACCGTCGAGTCCATCTTCAGCATGCCGATGCCCGGGCCGTAGGCGACGATCTCGATGGCCACCTGGTCGGCCCCCAGGTCGGTGAGCACGTTGCGCGCATTGTTCAGGGCCAGGTTCCACTTGGCCGGATCGGCGTCACTGACCTGGAAGACCACCTTGTGCGGCTTGTCGGCCTGGGCCCAGGTGGGAGCGAGGGTGCTCGAGAGGGCGGCGGCGAGGGCGGTCGCGGAAAGCAGGCGTCGAGTGATCAAGGGTGTCTCCGATGGCTGATGGGAAGGCGTGGGCGATGGCCGCACCTGTCGATAGACGGCGCCGCGAGACGCTTTATTCCGCCGCCGCGGCCGGCATGGAATAGTCCGGGGGTCCCGGCCGTCTCATCCTCGACATGCGATCGATCTTCGAGCTCGGCGCGCAGCACCGCCTGGCCGCCCGGCTGGCCGAGCAGCGGCGCAGCCTGTTCCGCCTGGCGTCGATGTGGTGCCACGACCGCAGTCTGGCCGACGACCTGACGCAGGAAGCCCTGACCAAGGCGCTGGCCCGCGTGCACCAGCTGCGCGATCCCGAGCGGCTGCGCCCCTGGCTCTACGGCATCCTGGTCAACTGCTGGCGCGACCACCTGCGCTCGCGGCGTCCGGCCGAGGACATTGAATCGATCGACGAGCGGTCCCTGGCCTTGCCTGACGTGACCGAGTCGTCGGCCAGCCACGCCCAACTGGTGGCACGGGTGCGCGCCTGCGTCGCCCGGCTGCCGACGGCGCAGTGCGAGGTGCTCGCGCTCGTGGACCTGGAGGGTTGCACCTATGCCGAGGTGGCCGAGATCCTGGCCATTCCGGCCGGCACGGTGATGAGCCGCCTGTGCCGGGCCCGCGCCGCGCTGCGCGAGATGCTGGCCGAGGGCCACAGCGAGGCCGCCGGGCTGCGGCGCGTGAAATGACCCCCGATCCGCTGTCCGACGAACGCCTGAACGCCTGGATCGACGGCGAGCTGGGTGCCGACGACGCCGCCGACATCCTCGAGCGCCTGCGGCACGATCCGGGGCTGCGCGAACGCGTGGCCGCGCTGCGCCTGACCCGGGACCTGCTGCGCCACGCCTACGCCGAGGGCCCGGCCGCCCCCCCGTGGTCCGCCGCGGCGCGCCTTGCGCCGGCACGCGCGCCGCGCGCACGCGCCTGGGCCGCCGGCCTGGCCTTGCTGGGCCTGGGCGCCGGCCTGGGCTGGCTGGCGCACGGTCCGGCCGGCGACGGCGCGGCCGCCAGGCTGGCCGGCAACGCCCTCACGGCCCCTGGTGCGGTCGACGCCGACAGCCCCCACCGCGACGCGACGCGCATCGTGCTGCACCTGAGCACGGGCACGGCCGGCCAGGGACGGGCCGTGCTGGATCAGGCCGAGGGCCTGCTGGAGGCGGCGCGTGCCGCCTCCCGGCCGGTGCGCGTGGAGATCGTCGCCAACGGCGGCGGCCTGGACCTGCTGCGCGCCGGCGCCAGCACGCAGGCCCCGCGCATCGAGGCGCTGCGCCGGGCCTATCCGGAGCTGGCCCTGGTGGCCTGCGGCCAGACGGTGCAGCGGCTGCGCGAGTCCGGCGTCGAGGTCCACCTGCTGCCCGGCACGCAGACCGCCACGTCGGCGCTCGACCAGATCGTGCAGCGCCTGCAGCAGGGCTGGACCTACGTGCGCATCTGACGCCGCGCTCCACCGCGGGTGCGGCAGCGGCTCAGGCCAGGCGCAGGGGGATCCCCGTCAGGGCCTGCAGGGCCTCGAGGCTCAGGCCCTCGACCCGCTCGGTGACGATGGCCGGCTGCGTGCCCAGCTCGATCACCGCCAGGTCGGTGTACACCCGCTTCACGCAGCTCAGCCCGGTGAGCGGGTAGCTGCACTGCGCCACCAGCTTGGCCTCGCCCGCCTTCGTGACATGCTCCATCATCACCCAGGTGCTGCGGGCACCCACTGCGAGGTCCATCGCGCCGCCGACGGCCGGGATCGCGTCGGGTGCGCCGGTGTGCCAGTTGGCCAGGTCGCCCGCGGCGCTGACCTGGAACGCGCCGAGCACGCAGATGTCCAGGTGGCCGCCGCGCATCAGCCCGAAGCTGTCGGCGTGGTGGAAGAACGAGGCGCCGGGCTTGATCGTCACCGGCTGCTTGCCAGCGTTGATGAGGTCGTAGTCCTCCTGCCCCGGCGGCGGCGCCGGGCCCATGCCGAGCACGCCGTTCTCGCTGTGCAGCAGCACCTCGCGCTCGGGGCTCAAGTGGTTGGCCACCAGCGTCGGCAGGCCGATGCCGAGGTTGACGATCGAGCCTTCGGCGATGTCGCGCGCCACGCGCCGGGCCATCTCGTCGCGGGTCCATTTGCGAGCCGGATTGCTCATCAGGCCACCCCCGCCGTCTTGAAGCCGCCGGCCTGCGTCACCTGGCGCGGCACCTGCACCAGGCGCTGCACGTAGACACCCGGCGTGACCACCACCTCGGGGTCGATGCCGCCCAACTCGACGAGCTCGTGCACGGTGGCCACGGTGATGCGCGCCGCGGTGGCCATGATGGGGCCGAAGTTGCGGGCCGTCATGCGGTAGGTGAGGTTGCCAAATCGGTCGCCTCGCTCGGCCTTGATCAGCGCGTAGTCGGCGTGGATGGCGTGTTCCAGCACCTGCATGCGGCCGTCGATCTCGCGCACCTCCTTGCCGCGGGCCAGTTCGGTGCCGTAGCCGGTGGGGGTGAAGAACGCACCGATGCCGGCGCCAGCGGCGCGGATGCGCTCGGCCAGGTTGCCCTGGGGCACCAGCTCGAGCTCGACCTGGCCGGCACGGTACAGGCGGTCGAAGTGGTGCGAGTCGACCTGGCGCGGGAACGAGCAGATCACCTTGCGCACGCGGCCGGCGGCCAGCAAGGCGGCGATGCCGCGCTCGCCATTGCCGGCGTTGTTGTTGACGATCACCAGGTCGCGCGCACCCTGCGCCACCAGCGCGTCGGTCAGCTCGTCGGGCAGCCCGGCGGTGCCGAAGCCGCCGATCATCACCGTGGCACCATCGGGCACATCGGCCAGGGCCTCGGCGGCACTGGCCACGCGTTTGTCGATCATCGCCGGGGTTCCTCGTCCGTCCGCGTTCGAAGCCGGCGATGCTAGCTTGACCCGCAGCCACGAGGAGCCCATGCCCCGCATCGCCCTGATCCACGCCCTGGTGCACTCGCCCGCTCCCGTCAACGAGGCCTTCGCGCGCGACTGGCCCGATGCGGTGCGCATGAACCTGCTCGACGACAGCCTGTCGGCCGACCTGGCCGCCGCCGGCGGCGTGCTCGACGCGGCGATGCAGCGCCGCTTCGACACCCTGGCCGACTACGCGGTGGCCACCGGGGCCGACGGCATCCTGTT
>WBZL01005308.1_pt1 | contig 10699 bp, 8 predicted proteins | sample 5204291 | NCBI WGS metagenome assembly WBZL01 (sample SAMN12344345, study PRJNA552823) | activated sludge metagenome | biome: Activated sludge suspended growth; feature: Nitrification reactor; material: Wastewater; isolation source: activated sludge from nitrification reactor of wastewater treatment... | reverse complement strand
CCGGATCGGTGTGGATGACGCAGCTCACCGCGGAGGTCGGCGGCGCGTTCATGGTCGGCCCGCTGCTCCTGCAGGGTTTCGGACTCGGACTCATCTTCGTTCCCGCTTCGACGATCGCTTTCTCGACCATCCCGAAGCATCTCGCGGCGGAGGCGGCCGGCCTCTACAGCCTCGTGCGGTCGGTGGGATCGGCGGTGGGCATCTCGCTCGTGTCGAGCTACTTCGCGCGCTCGGCGCAGCGGCACTGGGAGATGCTGAGGGGTCAGGTCAACCCGTTCCGAGGTCCGGTCGCCGACTATCTCGGATCGCTCCACCTCGCGCCGGATTCCGCACTGGGTGCGCAGGTATTGGCCAAGGCGGTCGCGCAGCAGGCGCAACTCGCCGCCTACGTCGACACGTTCTGGCTGGTCGCCGCCAGTTTTCTCGCGATGGCCCCGTTGATCCTGCTGATCCGCCACTCCCGGCTCGGACCGCCGCCACCTGGCACCGCCGTCCCCGAATGAGCCTCGTCCGGCGACGGCCATCCGCCATCACGCACTCGGGAGATACGATTCGGCCGCCCGAAAAAGCGAAGGCCCGCGTCGCGGGCCTTCGTCGACCGTCACCGGCGCATCGGCCGGAGGCGATCAGGCGGTCTGGATGTTCGAGGCCTGCTTGCCCTTCGGCCCCTGGGTGACTTCGAAGCTCACCTTCTGGCCTTCCTTGAGGGATTTGAAGCCCTGCATGTTGATCGCGGAGAAATGGGCGAACAGGTCCTCGCCGCCGCCGTCCGGCGTGATGAATCCGAACCCCTTGGCGTCGTTGAACCACTTCACGGTGCCGGTAGGCATATTGCTTGTACCTCTCGAAGAAACGAACGGGTGCTTGGTCGGCGGGCGCGGGCGCCGTTCGTCGGAAGCGCCCGAAGGCGACCCGGGAAAGCGACCGCTCTCCGGCAATGGCCTGCCCGGAGCCAAACGCGATGTTTTTACGCGCCTGCCACGGCAGGCGTCAAGATCCGCCGCCCGTCGGGGTGCTACCCTTGAAAAAACTGTTGCAATCATCAAACATAGTCCCCAGTTCCCCTACGGTCCCCACGGCGATGGCCACCCAGGAGCGGCAAGGCGGCCTCCTCGAGGCCGAGAAGGTCAAGACCAAGCCTCCCCCGCTCTACAAGGTCCTGCTGCTGAACGACGACTACACTCCGATGGACTTTGTAGTCGTGGTCCTTCAGACTGTATTCGCGATGGGCCGGGAGAGGGCGACGCAGGTGATGCTCCAGGTGCACCGCGAGGGCATGGGCGTGTGCGGCACCTACACGCGCGAGGTTGCGGCAGCGAAGGTCGAACAGGTCGTTGGCCTCGCGCGCAAGCACCAGCACCCGCTCCAGTGCACCATGGAAGAGACCTGAGCGTTAAGGACAAGGCCCCTCGGGCCATGCAAGGGGATGCGGGCCGGCGCGGCATCCGGCAGGCAACGTCGAGGTGAGAGTCGGGCAATGATCGCGCAGGAACTGGAAGTCTCCCTTCACATGGCCTTCGTCGAGGCCAGGCAGAAGCAGCACGAGTTCATCACCGTCGAGCACCTGCTGCTCGCGATGCTGGACAACCCGTCGGCCGCCGAGGTGTTGAAGGCCTGTGGCGTCGACCTCGAGGAACTCCGCGGCGTCCTCACCGACTTCATCGCGGAGCACACGCCGCGGCTCGCCGCCCACTCCGATGCCGACACGCAGCCGACGCAGGGTTTCCAGCGCGTGATCCAGCGCGCGATCCTGCACGTCCAGAGCTCCGGCAAGAAGGAGGTCACCGGCGCCAACGTGCTGGTCGCGATCTTCGGCGAGAAGGAGTCGCACGCCGTCTATTTCCTCAACCAGCGCGGCGTGACTCGCCTCGACGTCGTCAACTACATCGCCCACGGCATCACCAAGACGCCGCAGAAGAAGGAGGAGAAGGCGGAGTCGAAGGAGGAGGGCGAGGGCGGCGGAGAGGCGCAGGGCGCGCTCGACAACTACACGATCAACCTGAACCAGCTCGCTCGGAACGGCAAGCTCGACCCGCTGATCGGCCGCGCGACCGAGCTGGAGCGCGTCGTCCAGGTGCTGTGCCGTCGGCGCAAGAACAACCCGCTGCTGGTCGGCGAGGCGGGCGTGGGCAAGACCGCGATCGCCGAAGGGCTCGCACGCAGGATCCTCGACGGCGAGGTGCCGGAGCTCCTGCACGAGCACCAGGTGTACGCGCTCGACATGGGCGCGCTGCTCGCCGGGACCAAGTACCGCGGCGACTTCGAGCAGCGCCTGAAAGCGGTGTTGAAGCAGCTCGCCGAGAATCCCAAGTCGATTCTGTTCATCGACGAGATCCACACGATCATCGGCGCCGGCGCGGCGTCGGGCGGGACGCTCGACGCGTCGAACCTCCTGAAGCCGGCGCTGTCGCAGGGCACGCTCAAGTGCATCGGCGCGACGACCTACACCGAGTTCCGCCAGATCTTCGAGAAGGACCACGCGCTGTCGCGGCGCTTCCAGAAGATCGACGTGCCGGAGCCGACGGTCGCCGAGACGATCGAGATCCTGAAGGGCCTCAAGAGCCGCTTCGAGCAGCACCACGGCATCAAGTACTCGCCGGCCGCCATCACCAGCGCCGCCGAACTCGCCGCACGCTACATCAACGACAGGCACCTGCCGGACAAGGCGATCGACGTGATCGACGAGGCGGGCGCCGCGCAGAAGATCCTGCCGAAGTCGAAGCAGAAGAAGGTGATCGGCAAGCCCGAGGTCGAGGACATCGTCGCGAAGATCGCGCGCATCCCGCCGAAGAACGTGTCGTCCGACGACCGCAGCGCGCTGCGCACCCTCGACCGCGACCTGAAGAACGTGGTGTTCGGCCAGGACCCGGCGATCGACGCGCTGGTCGCGGCGATCCGCATGGCGCGATCGGGCCTGGGCAACCCGACCAAGCCGATCGGAAACTTCCTGTTCTCGGGGCCGACCGGCGTGGGCAAGACCGAGGTCGCGAAGCAGCTCGCCTACTGCCTCGGCGTCGAACTGATCCGCTTCGACATGTCCGAGTACATGGAGCGCCACGCCGTCTCGCGCCTGATCGGCGCGCCTCCCGGCTACGTCGGCTTCGACCAGGGCGGCCAGCTCACCGAGGCGGTCACCAAGCACCCGTACAGCGTGCTGCTGCTCGACGAGATCGAGAAGGCGCACCCGGACATCTACAGCGTGCTGCTGCAGGTGATGGACCACGGCACGCTGACCGACAACAACGGCCGCAAGGCCGACTTCCGCAACGTCACGATCATCATGACGACCAACGCGGGGGCGGCCGAGCTCGCGAAGGGCACGATCGGTTTCACCGGCGCGGTCGAGGCCGGCGACGAGATGGCCGAGATCAAGCGGCTGTTCACGCCGGAATTCCGCAACCGGCTCGACGCGACGATCTCGTTCCGATCCCTCGACAACGAGGTGATCCTGCGCGTCGTCGACAAGTTCCTGCTCGAGCTCGAGCAGCAGCTCATCGAGAAGAAGGTCGAGCCGACCTTCACGGCCGCGCTCAAGGAACATCTCGCGAAGAAGGGCTTCGACCCGAAGATGGGCGCGCGCCCGATGGCGCGGCTGATCCAGGACCTGATCCGCAAGGCGCTCGCCGACGAACTCCTGTTCGGCCGGCTCGCGAACGGCGGCAAGGTCACGGTCGATCTCGACGAGCACGAGAAGGTGAAGCTCGTGTTCGAGGAGACCGCGCAGGCTCCCGCCGCCGAGGCCGAGCCGGCCTGATGGTGTTTTTGATTTGAGGGCGCCCGAAGCCTTCCGGCCGGGCGCCCTGGAAGAATCACGCCGCTGACTGCCTTGCGAGAAGCGAGTCAGGGGAAGATCGCGGGCGAAGCCCGACGATCTTCTGGCGAACGAAAACTCGCGCCGTGCCAGCGGCGACGCTCGTGACGTGCGCGTGATGCCTTGGCCGCGGGCGTGCGACACGCTGCGCCCCGGATGGTACCTTCGCGCTCCGGCGAACGAAAACTCGCGCCGTGCCAGCGGCGACGCTCATGACGCGCGCGTGATGCCTCGGCCCGGGGGTGCGTGACTCGTTGCGCCGCACTCCGGAACGAGACGTCGCGCCGCCAGTCCCGATAACGAAACGACTGCCGCAGGTACGTCGCGGCGCACGGCGCTCGGGTACTCGTATGCGGGGAAATCGACGGGCTTTGCCCGCGATTTCCCCCATTTCAGCATCTACGGCAGGCAGTCAGCCTGGTGATTTTTCCAGGGCGCCCGGCCGGAAGGCTTCGGGCGCCCTCTGACTCGTCTGCATCCTCAGCCCAAGCTATCCGCCCAGATGTTCTTCGCCCACGCGTTGGCCGCGCGGCCGATGAACGGGCTCATCGCCGGCGGAACGCCGCCGGATCCCGGCACGGCGACCATCGTCTTCTTCGCCACGTCGTAGTGGTGCACCGACACCACGTGGATCGCCTGCTCGTCGGTGATGTAGCTGAAGCAGGCGTTCATCAGCATCGGAGCGGGGTTGACCGGCGCGCCGGCGAGCAGGTTGAGGATCGCCGAGGCGGCGACCTTCGCGTGGTTGTTCGCCATGTGACCGGACTTCGGCATGCCCGGCGCGCTCAGCGTCGAATCGCCCAGCACGTGGATGCCCTTGCCCCGGATCGACTCGTACGAGAGGAAGTCGACCTCGCACCAGCGGTTGTTCGCCGTGATGACGCCCGCAGTGCGGGCGATGGCGCCGGCGTTCTGCGGCGGGATGACGTTGATGACGTTCGCGCGGAGGTCGTCGCCCACCTCGAACTTGAGCGTGCGCGTCGCGAGATCGACGTCCGCGAGCGTGTGGTTCGGCCGGTACTCGACGATGCCGCGGTACTCCTCGGCCCACGCGCGCTTGAAGAGGCCGGCCTTCGACGTGACGTCCGGGTTGGCGTCGACGATCAGCACCTTCGAGCGCGGCTTGTGGCGCTTGAAGTAGAAGGCGATCTGGCAGGCACGCTCGTAGGGGCCGGGCGGGCAGCGGTAGGGCGCGAGCGGGATCGAGATCGCGCAGACGCCGCCGTCCGGCATCGCCTCGAGCTGGCGGCGCAGGAGCACCGTCTGCGGCCCGGCCTGCCAGGCGTGCGGCGCGATCTCGATCGCGCGCGCCGGATCGGCCCGATAGGACGGGATCGCGGAGAACTGGAGATCGATGCCAGGCGACAGCACCAGCCGGTCGTAGGCGAACGTCTTTCCGCCGGCGGTCGTCACGACGCGCTTGTCGGCGTCGACGCCGGTGACGGTGTCGCGCACGACGTTCACGCCCCAGCGCTTGCCGAGGGCTTCGTAGCTCACGGTGACGTCGGCGATCGTCCTCGACCCGCCGAGCACGAGATTCGAGATCGGGCAGGAGACGAAGTTCTCGCGCGGCTCGATCATCGTGACCTCGACCTTGCCGCCGCCCCACATGCGCAGGTATTTCGACACCGTCGCGCCGCCGTACCCGCCGCCCACCACCACCACCTTGCCGCCGGTCCCGCCGCCCATCGTCGCGCAGCCGGGCAGTACGCCCGCGCCAGCCACCGCTGCGGCGGCGCGCAGGAAATCGCGTCGTTGCATCGTCATGGCCGTCTCCTCACTTTGCCGGTTGCGCGGCGAACCAGGCCGCCATTGCGTCGATCTGCTCGTCGGTGAAGCCCTTCGCGAGCTGCTGCATCACTGTGCTCGGGCGGTTGCCCGCCTTGTACTCGCGCATCTTGCGAGCCGTCTCCGCCTTCGGGACGCCGGCCAGCGAGTCGGTTCCGCCTGAACTCACTCCGTTGGTTCCGTGGCAGTTCGCGCAGGTCGCGGCCATGTCGCGCGCCTGGGCCGTGGTGGGTGCCTGCGCAAACGCAGGCGCGACCGCGATGGCGAAGATGCCGATCGCCGAAATGGTTCGCATTGCCGTCTCCTCCCGTGGACATTCGCGCCGATCGACGCGATCTCGCTCTCTGCTGACTGCCCTGACAGCATAATCGCTGGCGTGGACAACGCAAAGGGTTCCGTGCGATGAAGCGGTTTCGATCGAACGCGCATACGCGACACGGCCTGCGGTGAGCGCGAAGAGTGGTCAGACCAGCGAGGAATGCTGCGTCGCGGAGGGCGCGGGTGATGCGCGCCCGCCCGACGCGTCGCTCTCGTTCCTCGGAGCCGCCGGCGAGGTCACGGGCAGCGCGTTCCTCGTCCAGCTTCCGAAGGCGCGCTTCCTCGTCGACTGCGGAATGTTCCAGGGCCGCGCGAGCGGCGAGAAGAACGCCGCCGCCCTCGACCTCGACGCGCGCCGCCTCGACGCGGTGGTCCTCACGCACGCCCACATCGACCACTCGGGGCTCCTGCCGCTCATCGCCCGAAGGGGCTTCCGCGGCGCGATCCACGCGACGCCGGCGACGGCCGACCTCCTCGAAGTCATGCTGCCCGACGCGGCCCACATCCAGGAGTGGAGCGCGACGAAGCGCGAGGGGCGCGAGTCGCGTACGCCGGGCCCGCGGGCCGCGCGCGGGCCCCGCCGAATCCGTGACGAGGACGAGGATGGCGCGCCGCTCTACACGCTCGCCGACGCGCAGGCCGCGCTCAAGCGCGTGAAGCGGCTCGACTACGGCGTGACGCGCGAGATCGCGCCCGGCGCAACCGTCACGTTCCGCAACGCCGGCCACATCCTGGGCTCGGCGATCGCCGTCGTCGACGTGACGCCCGGGGCGCAGTCGCGGCGGCTCGTGTTCTCGGGCGATCTCGGCGGGCCGGGCCGGCCGATGCTTCCGGACCCCGAGCAGGTCGAGCGCTCCGACCTCCTCGTCGTCGAGTCGACCTACGGCAACCGGCTGCACCGGTCGCTCGAGTCGACGTACGACGAGATCGCGGCGCTGCTCTCGGCGACGCTGCCGCGCGGCAACGTCGTCGTGCCGGCGTTCGCGGTCGGGCGCACGCAGGAGATCCTGCACGTGCTCGCGGACCTCTCCCGCGCCGGCCGCGTCCCTCCGCTCACCGTCATCGTCGATTCGCCGCTCGCGCGCGCCGCAACGGAAGTCACCGCGCGCCACGCGGCCTCGCTCGAACGCGAGACGCGCGAACTGGCGGCGTGGCAGGCGTCGCACCCGGAGAGGATGCGCGTCGCGTTCACCGAGACCCCGGCCGACTCGATGCGCATCAACGGGATCGCGAGCGGCCTGGTGATCGTCGCCGCGAGCGGCATGGCCGACGCCGGCCGCGTCCGGCACCACCTGCGGCACAACCTTCCGCGCGCGGAGTGCGCCGTGATGTTCACCGGCTTCCAGGCGCAGGGGACGCTCGGGCGCGCGCTCGTCGACGGCGCGAAGGAGGTGACGCTGTTCCACGAGCGTATCGCCGTTCGCGCCTCGATGCACACGATCGGCGGCCTGTCCGCGCACGCCGACCAGGCGGGCCTCCTTGAGTGGCTGCGCGGATTCCGCCATCCGCCGTCGCGGACCTTCGTGGTTCACGGAGAGCGCGAGGTCTCGCACGCGTTCGCCGAGGCGATCCGCGCGCAACTCGCTTGGGGCTCGGTCGAGGTTCCCGAGCGAGGCCTGCAGGTGCCGATCATCGCCGGGTGAGAGCGGTCAGCCGAAAATCAATGCCGGATCGTGGAAAAGCAGGTTCACTCCCCGGGTTGACACGAGTGTATTGCTAACATATTGAAATTTCACGACAATGTTGCAAGGCGGTGTCTGGAAGTTGAGAAAAATCGCGCCGCAGCATATGCGCCGCAGCATCCGTAGCGCATGGGAGAGTTCAGGTCATTCCGCATCATGGAAATGCATTCTTGAGCATTGAATACAAGGCGGAATTTTCTTTCTGCGCCGCAGAAAAACCGCTTGCCAACGCCGCCGAACCTGCGCTAGCGTAGGAGCGTCACGAGCGTTTCCGCCAGCACCAAGGTGGCAGCGGCAAGCAGGGCCTGGCCACGAGTTCATCCTCCCAAGCCCGCCGACGCCGAAGGGCGATCCCCGACGGCGCGTGGCGTGACCCGCGCGACGCCTGGGGCGTCGCGCGGAGTCACCGCGGGGCGGCAGTGCGTCGGGCGAAAGCCCTCGCGTGCCGCCGAAACGACCTTCGCCCGCCCGAGTGGACGAGGTCCGACGACACGACGGGAGAACTTGCGATGAACTACGATCTGGAAGCGGCGCGACTCAAAAAGGACTGGGCGGAGAACTCGCGCTGGAAGGGCATCCGCCGCGGCTACACGGCCGAGGACGTGGTGCGGCTGCGCGGCTCGGTGCACATCGAGCACACGCTCGCGCGGCGCGGGTCCGAGAAGCTGTGGAAGCTCATCCACGACGAGCCCTACGTCAACACGCTGGGCGCCCTCACCGGCAACCAGGCGCTGCAGCAGGTCAAGGCCGGGCTGAAGGCGATCTACCTGTCGGGCTGGCAGGTCGCGGCCGACGCGAACATCAGCGGCGAGATGTACCCGGACCAGTCGCTCTATCCGGTCAACTCGGTGCCGCACGTGGTCAAGCGCATCAACAACACGTTCCAGCGCGCCGACCAGATCCAGCACGCCGAGGGCAAGGGCGACATCGACTTCTTCGCGCCGATCGTCGCCGACGCGGAAGCCGGATTCGGCGGCGTGCTCAACGCCTTCGAGCTGATGAAGTCGATGATCGAGGCGGGCGCCGCCGGCGTCCACTTCGAGGACCAGCTCGCCTCGGTCAAGAAGTGCGGTCACATGGGCGGCAAGGTGCTGGTGCCGACGCGCGAGGCGGTCGAGAAGCTCATCTCGGCGCGGCTCGCCGCCGACTGCCTGGGCGTGCCGACGATCCTGCTCGCGCGCACCGACGCGGAAGCCGCCGACCTGGTCACCACCGACGTCGACGAGAACGACAAGCCGTTCCTGACCGGCGAGCGCACGGTCGAGGGCTTCTACCGCACGAACAAGGGGCTCGACCAGGCGGTGTCGCGCGGCCTCGCCTACGCGCCCTATGCGGATCTCATCTGGTGCGAGACCGGCAAGCCCGACCTCGAATTCGCGAAGGCGTTCGCCGAGGCGATCCAGGCGAAGTTCCCGGGCAAGCTCCTCGCGTACAACTGCTCGCCGTCGTTCAACTGGAAGAAGAACCTCGACGATGCGACGATCGCGCGCTTCCAGCGCGAACTTGGCGCGATGGGCTACAAGTTCCAGTTCATCACGCTCGCCGGCTTCCACAGCCTCAACTACTCGATGTTCAACCTGGCGCACGGCTACGCGCGCCGCGGAATGAGCGCGTTCGTCGAGATGCAGGAGGCGGAGTTCGCGGCGGCCGAGAAGGGCTTCACCGCGGTCAAGCACCAGCGCGAGGTCGGCACCGGCTACTTCGACGCGGTCACCACGACCGTGCAGGGCAGCCAGTCGTCGACCACCGCGCTCAAGCACTCGACCGAGGACGAGCAGTTCTTCGACGAGAAGAAGAAGGCGACGATGGCGGCGGACTGACCGCTCCCGCGCGTTTCATCCGGAGGCCGCGCTTCTCACGAGGCGCGGCCTTCGTCGTTTCGGGAGGGGCGGAAGGGTCGGGCGAGGGGGCAGGAGGGCGTCAAAGCATCAATGGAGCATCAATGGGGTCAGACCCCATTGCAGAATTCGCGAACGGCCCAACGCAGCTACGTTGCGAGCGGTTCAAACGAGTCCGACCCCATTGATTGAGGGCGAACTCTCCCGCCGCGCGGGCGGTCTTGCCGATCGTCCCCTGAAACGGCTAGCCTTGCCGCGCGATGCCAAACGACTGGTCCAGGGAGGAGGTGGAGGCCACGGTTGCCGACTACTTGTCGATGCTGACCTCGGAATTGGCAGGGGAGCCGTACAACAAGGCCGCCCACCGCCGCAAGTTGGTCAGGCTTGTCAACGGTCGTTCCGAGCAGTCGATCGAGTTCAAGCACGCGAACATCAGCGCTGTCCTGATCGATTTGGGTTTTCCGTACATCTCGGGATACAAGCCGCGTTCCAACTATCAGCAGCTTCTCCATGAGGTCGTCGCGGACCGGCTCGGCTCCAGTCCCGAGCTCGCTGCGGTCGCCGCAGCCAACGCCGACCAGCCGGTCGTTGTCCCGGAAGTGGACGAGATCCTGTCGGTGCTGACGAACCCACCCGAATCCGGTCCCGCTCGCCAGGAGCTGGAACAGGTGGTGCGCGCACGGCGATCATTCCACACCAACTATCTGGAACGCGAAGCGCACAATCGGTCGCTGGGTACGGCCGGCGAACTGTTCGTGCTCGACTTCGAGCGCGCGCGCCTGCTCGACGCGGGGAAGGAGCGGCTCGCCGACAGAATCGAGCACATTTCCCGCATTCATGGGGACGGCGAAGGATTCGACATTCGCTCCTTCGAGGAGTCGGGCGCGGATCGGCTGATCGAGGTGAAGACCAAGAAGTACGGCCGCGAAACCCCGTTCTTTGTCTCTCGCAACGAGTTGCAGGTTTCGGAATCCCGGGCGCCGAACTATCACCTCTATCGCCTGTTCGGCTTTCAGGTCGAACCGCGGCTGTTCATGCTCCGGGGCGCATTGTCGGTGACCTGCCGGCTTACTGCGTCCACGTACATGGCGAACGTGCGTTGAGTCACGCATGACCGGGAAAGTCCTACCTCGTGTCGGTGAGACTACGCGGCGATTCGGCCCGCCCATCGCGGAGCATCGACGGGGTCAGACACGATTGCGGAATTCGCGAATGACCCAATTTGGTCGCGTTGCGAGCCGTTCAACCGACTCCGACCCCAT
>WBZL01005307.1_pt1 | contig 10700 bp, 8 predicted proteins | sample 5204291 | NCBI WGS metagenome assembly WBZL01 (sample SAMN12344345, study PRJNA552823) | activated sludge metagenome | biome: Activated sludge suspended growth; feature: Nitrification reactor; material: Wastewater; isolation source: activated sludge from nitrification reactor of wastewater treatment... | reverse complement strand
CACGTCCGACACCGACGTCGACTGCATCTGCGTCTGCGTCGAGATGCGCCCGATCAGTTCGGCGAGTTCGCGCGACACGCGCTGGATCTCGGTCAGCGCCTGGCCGGCGGCGTCGGAGAGCTTGGTCCCTTCGACCACGCCGACGGTCGACTTCTCCATCGCCGCCACCGCATCCTGGGTGTCGGCCTGAATCGTCTTCACGATCGCCTCGATCTGCTTGGTCGCCTCGCCGGACCGCTCCGCGAGACGCTGGACTTCCTCGGCCACGACCGTGAACCCGCGGCCCGCCTCGCCCGCGGACGCGGCCTGGATCGCCGCGTTCAGCGCGAGGACGTTGGTCTGCTCGGTGATGTCCGAGATGAGCTCGACGATCTCGCCGATCTCGAGCGAGCTCTCGCCCAGCCGCTTGATCCGCTTCGAGGTGTCCTGGATCTGGGTGCGGATCTCGTTCATGCCGGAGATCTGGTTCTGCACCGCCTGGCCGCCCTTCTCCGCGGCGCCGAGCGCGAGCTGCGCCACCCGCGCCGACTGCGACGCGTTCTGCGCGACCTCGCTGATCGACTGCGCCATCTGGAGCACCGACGCCGAGGCCTGCTGGATCTCGCGGTTCTGCCGCTGCGACGCTTCGAACAGCCGGGTCGAGATCGACTGCGTCTCCTGCGTCGCGCGCGTCACCTGGTCGGTCGCCGAGTTGATGCCGCGGACCAGCGTGCGCAGCTCCTCGATCGTGAAGTTGATCGAGTCGGCGATGGCGCCGGTCACGTCCTCGGTCACCGACGCCTGCACCGTGAGGTCGCCGTCCGCGAGGTTGCCCATCTCGTTCAGGAGCCGCAGGATGGCCTCCTGGTTGCGCTTGTTCTCGTTCTCGCTGTCGAACGCGCGAAGCCGCGCGTCGTCGAGGAACACCTTGCCGAGCAGCACCAGGCAGCCCAGCGCAAGGAGCGCGAAGATGATCGCCGCCCACAGCGTGAACGTGCGGGCGAAGCCGCCGCCGCCCTCGAACAGGCCGGCGAGCTTCGTCGAGGCGTCGAGGAGCGGATCGGCCTCGGCGTTGATCGACCGCGCCGCCTCCTTGGCGATGGTCAGCTTCTGCATGTTCTGCAGGATCGCCGCCACGCCGGCGTCGTACGCGGCGAACCGCTTCGAGAGCTCGGCGAGCGTCGCGCGCGCGTCGTCGTTGCGGATGGCCTGGACCTTCAGCGCGTCGCTCCCCTTGGTGAGCCCGTTCAGGATGTCCCGGAACACGCCGGTGTCCTTGCCCATCAGGAACGCGATCTCGGGGTCGATTTCCTCGCCGGACGCGAGCGCGTTGGCGTTCTTGGCGATCCGCTGCGAGAGCACCGCGAGCTGGTTCGCGTAGTCGACCTCGCGCAGCGTGCCTCCCGCCGCGCCGATCTGCAGCGCCGCCTGCTGCGCCAGTTCGAGCAGGCCGGCGTTCGAGTCGTTGATCGCGTCCAGCCCCTTGGCGAGCGCGATCAGGCTCTCCTGGTTCGAGACCAGGCGGCCGGCCGACGCGTCGATCTTCTCCCAGCGCCCCTTCAGTCCGTTCAGGATCTCGATCGCCTGCGCATCGGAGGCGGCGTCCAGCGACACGCCGCGGATCGGTCCGCCGCCGATCAGCGTGTTCAGGTTGGTGCGGAAGCGCTCGCGGCTGTCGGCGACCGCCGGGAAGCCGGCCGCCTGGCCCTGCGACGCCTGCGCAGCGCCGCGCGCCAGCCTCTGCGAGAGCATCTGCATCTCGGTCGCCACCGACGCGGCGGTCGCGCTCTGCGTCGACTGCCGGTTCTCGAGGAACACCATGATCGCCGCGAACACGAGGAACAGCGCGAGCAGGAGGCCCAGCACCTGGAACTGCTTGACCACCGGCAAGCCGCCGATGAAAGGCAGCCGGCCCGGAACCTTGGCCGCCGGCTGCGCCGCGCGCACCTGATCCATGACCGACGACGATGCGAGCGGGTCGTAGCCCGTCCCGCCCTGCGCAGCCATCTTCACCTGCGTGGTCGGCAGGTCGAGATCGTCGACGTCCGCCGCGGGCGGCTTCGCGCCGAACAGGTTGGGCATCTTGAACGCCATGGGTCCTCCGGGTCCTCTCGTAGCTCTCGGCGCCGCGTCCTCGTGTCAGGCGCCGATCTGCAGGAATGCATCGTCGCGGGCGAGTCGCGACAGGTCGATCTCCTGCCACGAGCGTCCGTCCGCGTCCATCCACCGTTGCGCGAACCAGGCTGGCGCGTCCGCGGCCAATCCCGACGGCGCGAGTTCGGCCAGGTTGCGAAGTCCCAGCACCCGGCCGACGACGATGCCCGCGCGAAGGTCGCCGGCGCGCGGGCCGAAGATCAGGAGCCGCGCCTGCGCCCCGACGCCCTCGCTCTCGCGTCCGAGGAAGCGCGCGAAGTCGATCACGCTGTACAGGTTGCCGCGCACGTTCGCGATCCCGACGTGCCAGGGTCTGGTGTGCGGGACGGCGGTGACCGAAGGCACGGCGACGACCTCGCCGGCGTCGGCGAGCCGCACCAGCCACTGGTCGCCGCCGCAGGCGAACCCGAGACGCGAACTCTCGACCTGCGCCGCGGTCTTGCCGGCGAGCCGGGTCGCGAGTTCCTGCTGGAACCGTCGCAGGTCGAGCTTCGCGGCGCGGGCCATGGTCGGGGACGGTTCGCGCCAGTCAGTCGATCGCGGCGATCTTCGCGAGCAGTTCGTCGCGGTTCACCGGTTTCACGACGTAGTCCCGCGCGCCCTGGCGCATGCCCCAGATCTTGTCCGTCTCCTGGCTCTTCGACGTGCACAGGATGATCGGAATCTGTCGCGTGTCGGGGTCGCGGGAAATCGCGCGCGTGGCCTGGAATCCGTTGAGGCCCGGCATCACGACGTCCATCAGGATCAGGTCGGGCTTGACCGACTTCGCCTTCTGGATCGCGTCCTCGCCGTTGTCGCTCGCGACCACTTCGTAGCCCGCCTTGGTCAGCATGTCGTTCAACACGTGGCGCTCGGTGGGCGAATCGTCGACGATCAGGATCTTGCGGATCTGCATGGTCTCGCCTTCGTTTCGCGAAAGCCTCGCGCGCCCGTCGAGCGTCATGCGGCGGCGCGGTTCACGTGGGACGCCACCGCCTTCAGCAGGCTCTCCTTCGTGAACGGCTTCGTCAGGTACTGGTCCGACCCGACCATCCGCCCGCGCGCCCGGTCGAAGAGTCCGTCCTTCGACGAGAGCATCACCACCGGCGTCCTCTGGAACCTCGCGTTCTTCTTGATGAGCGCACAGGTCTGGTACCCGTCCAGGCGCGGCATCATGATGTCGACGAACACGAGATCCGGAAGGTGGTCGGCGATCTTCGCGAGCGCGTCGAACCCGTCCTCGGCCAGGATGACGGTGCAGCCGGCCTGAAGCAGGAAGATCTCGGCGCTGCGGCGGATGGTGTTCGAATCGTCGATCACCATCACCTTGACGCCCGACAGCGTGCTCGGATCGCTCAACCCCCCTCCCAAGTGACCCCTGCCCGACGGCGCTAGGCTCGCGCCGACGGGGGGCGTGGTCGAGTCTGACACGCCGGGCCGGCCCTGACTAGAGCATAAAGCTTGCCGGAATAGGCTCAGGCGGCCGCTTTTGCGCGGAATGCAACATCCCGGCAAGTTTCATTCACCGCAGCCTGACGCGGAGCGGCACAGGCTGACGAATAAAGTCCGGCCCGCGAGGCTCCGGGCCCCGGCTACCGGCCCAGAAACATGCGGTAGGCCGGGTTGGCGGTCTCGTCGGCGTGGTCGTAGCCCAGGCGCGCGAGGAAGGCGCGGAACTCCGCCTTGTCCTGCGGCGGCACCTGCATGCCGACCAGGACCCGGCCGTAGTCCGCACCGTGGTTGCGGTAGTGGAACAGGCTGATGTTCCAGCCGGCGCTCATGCTTTCGAGGAAGCGCATCAGCGCGCCGGGCCGCTCGGGGAACTCGAACCGGTAGAGGATCTCGTCGCGCGCCAGCGGCGCGTGGCCGCCTACCAGGTGGCGCACGTGCAGCTTCGCCATCTCGTTGTCGGACAGGTCGAGCGCGTCGATCCGGTGGCGTCTGAGGTCGGCGAGGAGCCGGTCCTTCTCGCGCCGGCCGGCGACCTCGACGCCGACGAACAGGTGCGCCGCCGACGCGTCGGCGTAGCGGTAGTTGAACTCGGTCACCGAGCGCTTGCCGAGCACCCGGCAGAACTCGAGGAAGCTGCCCGGACGCTCGGGAATCGTGACCGCGAGCACCGCCTCGCGCGCCTCGCCGAGTTCGGCGCGCTCGGCGACGAAGCGCAGGCGGTCGAAGTTCATGTTGGCCCCGCAGGCGATCGCGACGTACGTCCGGTCCTTCGTCCGGTGGCGCCCGACCCAGGACTTGACCCCCGCGACCGCCAGCGCCCCGGCGGGCTCGAGGATCGAGCGCGTGTCCTCGAACACGTCCTTCAGCGCCGCGCAGGTCGCGTCGGTGTCCACGCGCACCACCTCGTCGACGACTTCGCGCGCGAGGCGGAACGTCTCCCTGCCCACGCGCTTCACCGCGACGCCGTCGGCGAAGAGCCCCACGTGCGGCAGCGTCACGCGCCGGCCGGCCTCGAGCGATCGCGCCATCGCGTCGGAATCCTCCGGCTGCACGCCGACGATGCGCACGTCGGGACGCACGCGCTTCACGTAGGCGCCGACGCCGGCGATGAGCCCGCCCCCGCCGATCGCGACGAAGATGGCGTCGAGCGGCCCCTGGCACTGGCGCAGGATCTCCATGCCGATCGTGCCCTGTCCCGCGATCACGTCCGGGTCGTCGTAGGGGTGGACGAAGGTGGCGCCCGACCGCTTCTGCAGTTCGATCGCGTGCTCGTAGGCGTCGCTGTACGAGTCGCCATGGAGCACCACCTTCGCGCCGCGCGCCTCGACGGCCGCGATCTTGATATGCGGCGTGGTGACCGGCATCACGATCGTCGCCTCGCAGGCGAGGCGCTGCGCGGCGAGCGCGACGCCCTGGGCGTGATTGCCCGCCGACGCGGCGATCACGCCGCGGGCGCGCTCGGCCGCGGGCAGATTCGCCATCTTGTTGTAGGCGCCGCGCAGCTTGAACGAGAACACCGGCTGCTGGTCCTCGCGCTTCAGGAGGACGCGGTTGGCGAGCCGAAGCGAGAGCGTCGGCGCGAGATCGAGCGGGGACTCGATCGCGACGTCGTAGACCCTGGCGTTCAGGATCTTCTTGAGGTAGTCGGTCGGCATGACGAAGGTTCCGGTTGCCGGGCGAGCGTAGCACGGTGACCGTCGCCGCCGCCCGGCGGCGGCGGCATTCTGCTAGGCTTCTGCCCGCCATGAGGCGACGTGCCACGACTGCAACCCCGGCGACGCTCGCCGTGGTCGACATGGGAAGCAACAGCTTCCGCCTCGAGGTCGGCCGCGTCGAAGGCGGACAGATCTACCGGCTCGACACCGTCCGCGAGACGCTGCGGATGGGCGCGGGGCTCGACGAGCGCGACAACCTGACGCCGCACGCGCAGCGCGAAGCGATCGCCTGCCTTGCGCGCTTCGGCGAGCGGCTGCGCGGCTTCGATCGCGCCGCGGTGCGCGCGGTGGCGACCAACACGTTCCGGGTGGCGAGGAACGTCGCGAAGTTCCTGCCTCGCGCCGAGGCCGCGCTGGGCTTCCCGATCGACGTGATCGGCGGCCACGAGGAGGCGCGCCTCATCTACGTCGGGGTCGCGCACGAACTGCCCGCGAGCGACACGCCCCGGCTCGTCGTCGACATCGGCGGCGGCTCGACCGAGTTCATCGTCGGCCGCGGCATGAACGCCGAGCGGCTGGAATCGCTCAAGCTCGGCTGCGTCACGATGTCGCGCCGCTTCTTCGCCGACGGGTCGCTCGACGAGGATGCGCTCGAGGCCGCCGAGACGCACGCGCAGGTCGAGGTCGAGGCGATCGCTCGAGAGTTCTCGCGCCGGCATTGGCGCGACGCCTTCGCGTCGTCCGGCACGGCGCTCGCGCTCGCCGACATCCTCGAACTGAACGGGTTCTCGCAAGGCGGCATCACGCCGGACGGCCTCGCGCGCCTGCGCAAGCGGATGGTCGCCGCGCGGCACATCAAGCACCTCAAGCTCGAAGGCCTCAAGGCCGAGCGCGCCCCGGTGCTGGCGGGAGGGTTCGCGGTGATGGCGGCCGCGGTGCACGAACTCGGTATCGCGCGCATCGATCCGGTCGGAGGCGCGCTGCGTCTGGGCGTCCTCTACGACCTCCTCGGCCGGCGCGAGCACCGCGACAGCCGCGAGGTGACGGTCGCGTCGTTCGTCGAGCGCCACCACGTCGACCGGTCGCACGCCGAGCGCGTGGCCGCGCTGGCGCGCCGGCTCTACGCGCAGGCGCTCTCCAGGCCCGATCCCGACGTCGAACGCCACGTCGGCTGGGCCGCCCTGCTGCACGAAGTCGGCTACACGGTGTCGCACCTGGGCTTCCACAAGCACGGCGCGTACATCCTCGGCAACGCCGATATGCCCGGGTTCTCGCGCCAGGAGCAGCAGTGGCTCGCGATGCTCGTGCTCGCCTGCCGCGGCGGGCTCGACAAGGTCGCACCGATACTGGAGAACACCGGGATGCGCGCGCAGGTGCTCGCGCTGCGCCTCGCGGTGCTGTTGCACCACGCTCGCCAGCCGGTCGCGGCACCGCGCGTCCGCATCCGGCCGGGGCGTGTGCCTCGCGTCGAGGTTGCGGCCGGATGGCTGCGCGCGCATCCGCTGACCGCTCACCTGCTCGCGAAGGAGCGCGAAGAGTGGGCGAAGGCGGGCTGGCGCGTCAGATGACAGGAATCAGGAATCAGGGGAGTGGGCGAAGGCGGGCTGGCGCGTCAGATGACAGGAATCAGGAATCAGGGATCAGGAATCAGAAGACAGAAGTCAGATGCGGAGGCGTATCCGGAGGCGGCGCATTAAGCGCCGGGAGACGTCAGGCATTGAAAGGACCATCGCCGCATCCACCCAGCGCAACTTCCATTGCCAGTCGCGTTCGGTGAGGCTGGAAGCCCAAACCCTCCCCGGCGCTCGATGCGCCGCCACCGGATACGCCTCCGCATCTGACTTCTGTCTTCTGTCTCCTGTCTTCTGAATCAGAGCAGCTCCGGCCCGATCACGACCTTCAGCACCACGCCGCTCTCGCCGCCGCGGGTGCGGTTCGACAGCCACCACACCGCGCCCTTCTTCACGGCCCAGGAGATCGCGTCGCCGGACAGGAGCGCGGCCGCGGTCATGCCGAGCGTCGGCTGGTGACCGACCACCAGCACCGGTTCGCGCGCGTCCGGCCAGCCGGTCGCGGCGAGCAGCGATCCCACGCTACCGCCCGGTGCGATCTCTTCGGCGATCCGGTACCGGCGTCCGAGCGCGAGCGCGGTCTGTTCCGCGCGCGCGGCCGGTGAGACGAGGACGCGGGTCGACTCCGGCAGGCGCGAATCGAGCCACGCCGCCATGCGTTCGGCCTGCTTCAGGCCCTTCGCCGTGAGCCGGCGGCCGAGGTCGGGCTCGCCGGCCTCGGCTTCGGCGTGACGCCACAGGATCAGGTCCATCCGCCTCCCGTCAGCCGCTGCAGGAGCTCTTCCTGCGCCGACCGCTGCTTCCCGCGCCCCGCCGGCTTAGCGCGTGTCCAGTTGCCTGCCGCGTCGAGCAGCCACGCGTCGCGGTTGTCCTCGAGGCAGGCGACGAGCCCCTCGTCGATCACGCGCTTCTTCGCGACCGGGTCGAGGACCGGAAACGCCACCTCGATGCGCCGGAACAGGTTGCGGCCCATCCAGTCCGCCGAGGAGAGCCACACGTCCTCCGCGCCGTCGTTCGCGAAGGACCAGATCCGGTGGTGCTCGAGGAAGCGTCCGAGGATCGAGCGGACCCGGATGTTGTCCGACCAGCCCGGCACGCCAGGGCGCAGCGAGCACGCGCCGCGCACGACGAGATCGATCTCGACCCCCGCCTGCGACGCCTGCACCAGCGCACGGATCACGCCCTCCTCGACCAGCGCGTTCATCTTCGCGCGGATGCGTGCGGGCTTCCCCTCGCGTGCGTGGCGCGCCTCGCGCCGGATCATCTCGAGCACCCTGCGGTGCATCGTGAACGGCGCGAGCAGGAGCTTGCGCATACGCCCGGCCCGGGCAAGGCTCGTGACGTGCAGGAACACCTCGTTCACGTCGTGGCACAAGTCCGCGTCGGCGGTGAGGAGCCCGAAGTCGGTGTACAGGCGCGCCGTGCGCGGGTGGTAGTTGCCGGTCCCGAGGTGCGCATAGGGCACGAGACGGTGGCCGCTGCCGGCCGCTTCGCGGCGCAGGATCAGCGCGAGTTTCGCGTGCGTCTTCAACCCGAAGACGCCGTACACGACCTGCGCGCCCGCGCGCTCGAGCCGGTCCGCCCAGTTGATGTTCGCCTCCTCGTCGAACCGCGCCATCAGTTCGACGATCACGGTGACTTCCTTGCCTCGGCGGGCGGCGTCGACCAGCGCCTCCATCAGCACCGAATTGATGCCGGTGCGGTAGACCGTCTGCTTGATCGCCACGACCTCGGGGTCGGTGGCCGCGCGGCGGATGAACTCGACCACCGGGTCGAACGACTCGTAGGGGTGGTGGAGCAGGATGTCGCGCTGCCGGATCGCGGCCAGGATGTCGTCGCTCTCGGCGAGCGCCTGCGGGCGCGCCGGCACGAACGGCCGGTAGCGCAGCGGCTCGACCTCGACCTGATCGATCAGCGACGAGACCCGCGTCAGGTTCACCGGCCCATCGCAGCGGTAGAGCTCTTCGTCCGAGAGTTCGAACTGCGCGAGCAGGAAGCGCTCGAGGTGCGCGGGACAGCCCTTCGAGACCTCGAGGCGCAGCGGAAGTCCGAAGGGACGGTGCGGCAGTTCGCCCTGCAGCGCCTGCCGCAGGTTCTTGACCTCCTCCTCGTCGAACCACAGGTCGGCGTCGCGCGTGACGCGGAACTGCGAGTACGCGACGACGTCGCGGCCGTGGAAGAGGTCCGACAGGTGCTCGTGGATCACCGCCGACAGCAGGAGGAAGGCGTGCTCGCCGGCGCCGAGCGCGGCAGGCAGCCTGAACACGCGCGGCAGCACTCGCGGCGCCTTGACGATCGCGATCGAGGTCTCGCGACCGAACGCGTCGCGGCCGGACAGTTCGACCACGAAGTTGAGGTTCTTGCTGCCGATCTGCGGGAACGGGTGCGCCGGATCGAGTCCGATCGGCGTCAGGAGGGGCCTCACCTGTTCGCGGAACGTGGCGGTCACCCACGCGCGCTGCGCGGAAGTCAGTTCGCCGCGCCTCAGGAGCTTCACGCCGTTCGCCTCGAGCGCGGGAAGGACCTGCGTGTTGAGACAGGCGTACTGGTCGTCCACCAGCGCATGAACCATCGCGGCGATGGCCGTGTACTGGCTCCGCAGCTCCGCGAGGGTCGTGCCCGGCGGAGGAGCCCTGGTGCGCAACTGGTCCATGATCCGCGCGATCCGGATCTCGACGAACTCGTCGAGGTTCGATGCAAGGATCGTCAGGAAGCGCAACCGCTCGAGCAGCGGCACCGCTGCATCCTGCGCCAGCGCGAGCACGCGCCGGTTGAACGCGAGCATCGACAGCTCGCGGTTGATCGGCGACGTGTCGATCGCGGCTTGCTCGGGAGTCCGCCCGGGCGGCGCGCCCTCGGCCCTGACGGCCGCGGCCGGGACCGGCCGCTGCGCTGGTCCCTCCGCCGCACCCGCGTGTCCTGCACCGCCCGCCGGCGGGACGGCAGCGGAGGAAGCCCCTCCGTCGCGCGAGAGCGTGTCGTCGTTCACGCGGTCTCCCCGGTCTCCTTCTCCAGCGCGAGCCACACGCAGCGGCCCCTGCTCGACGCCTCGAGCGCTTCCAGATAGGCGCGGTGCGCGGCGAGTTCCTCGTCCGACGCCGAGACCACGAGCACCGGCGGCCTCGGCCCCCGGGCGCCGGCGACGCTCGAGCCTTCCGCGCCGGTCGCCTCTCGCGGCAGATCCATCGCCAGCGAATCCTGTCCGCGCGTCATCGCGAGGTAGACCTCGGCGAGCAGTTGCGCGTCGAGCAGCGCACCGTGCAGCGTGCGCTGCGCGTGGTCGACACCGAAGCGCTCGCACAGGGCGTCGAGGTTGTTGCGCTTGCCCGGGAACGCGTCGCGCGCCAAGGCCAGCGTATCGACGATCCGGGCCGCGAGCCGGTCGCACGAGGGCGCCTGCGCCCGGGCGAACTCCGCGTCGAGGAACCCGACGTCGAACGGCGCGTTGTGGATGATCCACTCGGCATCGCGCACGAACTCGACGATCTCGGCGGCCTTGTCGCGAAACGCCGGCTTGTCGCGCAGGTCGTCCCAGGTCATCCCGTGCACCTCGGAGGCGCCGAGGTCGATCTCGCGCTCCGGGTTGAACTTGAGATGCAGATGGCGGCCGGTCGGGCGGCGGTCGACGAGTTCCAGCGCGGCGAACTCGATCACCCGGTGATCCTGCTTCGGGTCGAGGCCGGTGGTCTCGGTGTCGAGGACGAGCTGACGCATTCAGAAGTCAGAAGGCAGAAGGCAGAAGGCAGAAGGCAGTATAGGCGCGCGCGATGCTGCGCCGCCGCAACCCGCGGGGCTTCAACGCTCGACGATCGTCGCGGCGGCGCACCGTCGGATCGCGTGGCCCGTTGAGCGGCGCCCCTTGCAATCGGCGTGGCGCGTTGAGCGGCGCCCCTTGCGATCGGCGTGGCGC
>WBZL01005305.1_pt1 | contig 10701 bp, 8 predicted proteins | sample 5204291 | NCBI WGS metagenome assembly WBZL01 (sample SAMN12344345, study PRJNA552823) | activated sludge metagenome | biome: Activated sludge suspended growth; feature: Nitrification reactor; material: Wastewater; isolation source: activated sludge from nitrification reactor of wastewater treatment... | reverse complement strand
TACTCCCGCGTGGTCGACCGAGCCATCCAGGTCTTCGGTGCGATGGGCGTGAGCAACGACCTGCCGCTGTGGGCCATGTACCAGGGCGCGCGCACCCTGCGCATCGCCGACGGCCCCGACGAGGTGCACAAGATCCTCATCGCCAAGAACGTCCTCGGCCAGTACGCGAAGGGTGAGGGCTGGGACTTCGGCAACTGACGCCGCATCCCAACCCCGATCCGGGCCGGGAGGGTCAGCCCGCCAGCGCGGCCTTCACCATTGCCGCGATCTTGCCGCCGTCGGCGGTCGGCCCGGCCTTGGCGCGCACGGCGCTCACCACCTTGCCCATCGCCTTCATGCCCTCCGCGCCTGCCGCTGCTGCCGCCGCGATCTCCTCGGCGATGATCCGCTGCAGGTCGTCGTCGCTGACCGCGGCCGGCAGGTAGGCCTCCAGCACGGCAGCCTCGGCGCGCTCGCGCTCCACCCGCTCGGGCCGGCCGGCGGTGACGAAGGCATCGGCCGTCTCGTGGTGCTTGCGCACCTCGACGGCGAGGATCGCCAGCACCTGCGCGTCGCTGAGCTCCACGGATTCGTCGCCTGCGGTCTCCGCCACGGAGATTGCCGAGAGGGCGAGGCGCAGCGAGGAGAGGGTGATCTCGTCGCGTGCCTTCATCGCCGTGGTGAGGGCTGCCTGCATGTCGGACTTGACGCTCATACGACCAGAGTAGGGCGTTAGCGTCATCGCCGTGCTGGGAGTTGTCGGTGATCTGCTGGAAGACGTGGTCGTGGGGCTGCACGAGGAGATCAACCTGGCCAGCGACACCGAGGCCACTGTGGTGCGCCGCCGGGGCGGCAGCGCGGCGAACGTGGTGGAAGCAGCCGTGCGCGTCGGCGGGCGGGCGCGCTTCATCGGGCAGGTGGGCGACGACGGCGTGGGCCAATGGCTCACCCAGCAACTCACCGCACTCGGGGCCGAGATCGTGGGCCGTCGTGACGGGCGCACGGGCACGATCATCGTGCTGCTCGACGTGCACGGCGAACGCACGATGCTCGCCGACCGCGCCGCCGCCACCCAGCTCACCGACCCCGACCCGCACTGGCTCGACGGGCTCGACACACTGCACATCCCGTTCTACTCGCTCGCGGTCGAGCCGCTCGCTGCCACCAGCCGCACACTGGCCGCGTGGGCCCACGAGCGGGGCATCAGGGTGTCGGTGGATGCCTCGTCGGCGGCGGTGCTCACCAACTTCGGTGTGGACCGCGCCGCCGAGCAGATCTGGCAGCTCCGGCCCGACGTGGTGCTGGCCAACGAGCTGGAGGCCGAGGTGCTCGGTGAGCGCCTGACCCCTCCCGCCCCTGGCGACACGCTGGTGGTGGTGAAGCACGGCGCCTCGCCCGCGGTGGTTCACCGAGCGGATCTCGGCACGGTGGAAGTGCCGGCGATCACGGTCGCCGGTGTGCGCGACACCACGGGCGCGGGTGATGCGTTCGCCGCCGGGCTGTTGCTCGCGCTCGCCGCGGGCGAGGATCCGGTGGCGGCCGTGCAGCGCGGCCACGAGGTGGCCGCTGCGGCCGTCAGGGCTGCATCTGTACCGAGTCGGTGATCGAGTCGTCGTGTGTGATCAGCTTCGCGAAGCAGTCGTCGCGGCCGATGTCCTCACTCACGCACCAGGCGAGCGCGCCCTGGGCGGTGGCGAACGACTCGGGGGCCACGCTCACCCACAAATTGTCGGTCTGGTACACATAGTCGCCGCTGTACAGCAGCAGCGCGCCGTACTCGTCGTGCAACCCTTCGTGGAACGCGAGGATGTCGGCGAGGTCATAGGTGATCCCGTCGTCCACGGTGCCCACCTTCTTCGCCGAGAGCTGCGGCACCCACCGGCCCACCATCGCCTCCACGGCTTCGCGGTCGGTGGCGAGCGTCGCGGCGAGTTGCTCGCCGGGAGGCAGCGCGACCGTGGTGGTGGTGGCTGCGGCCGTGGTGGGGGCGATCGTGGCCTCGGTGGTGGCCACCGCAGTGGTGCTCACCGCGGCGGTGCCATCGGTGGGCACTGTGGTGACGGTGGGTGATGCCGCCGGTTCGTCGTCCTGCAGCAACAGCACGGTGGCGCCCCCGGCCAGCAGCACGAGGGCCACGAAGCCGATGATCGCCAGCGGGTTGAAGCCGCGTCGCGAGGGCCGCGGCCTGTGCTCGTCGTGCTGGATCGGCACCTCGGTGGAGATCGGCTCGAACACCGCCTGCAGCGCCATCACGGTGGGGTTGGGGGCGACGTCGGCGGCTGTCGGCTCGGCCTCGGCGGAGGTGGTGGACGCACCGCACGAGCCACAGAAGTGGGCGCCGGGCTCGACCGGCTGGCCGCACTGGCCGCAGAAGCTCACTGCGGTCGCGGCTTGATGAGCAGACCGGCAGCCGCTGCCAGCACCATGCACACGACACCCACCGTGGTGAGGACGTGGGGGGTGAACTCGGTCGCGCCGTAGTTGCCGCCGGCGATCCCGAGCGGGTAGTCACCGGATTCGGTGAGCGCGGTGATCCACTGCCACACACCGACGCTGATCGTGCCGAGCGCGAGGCCCAGGCCCCACCTCCGACCGGAGATGAAGCCGGTGATGCCGCCCACGCCGATGAGCACGAGCACGCCCGCACGCAGGATGAGCGTGATCGGCGGGGTGAGGTCGTTGGCGAACTGGTCGGCGAAGTTCGCCGTGTCGCCGGGGATCAGCGTGCCCACCACCACGAGCAGGGTGGCGACGGCCCCGGCCACGCCGATGACGGCATTCGTGGGCGGGTGCCCGTCGTCGCCGCTGCCGGTGAGGGACAACGCGAACGCCACCAGGCCGAGCACCGCGGCGATGGCCGCCAGCCAGTAGCCGACGTCCTGGGTGGTGGTGAGCGTGAACGTGCCGCCACCCTGCATCAACGACACCTCCTGGGCGTCGAACAGCTGGGTCACTTGCCCGAGCATCATGCCCATCATCCCGGCCAGCGCCAGCCCGGCCCCACCGGCGAGACCGGTGCCCACGCGCCGACCGGTGGCCCCGAACGCCGCCCCGCCGATGAGCAGCAACGCCGCAAGGATCGCGCCCACCGTGTAGTTGGAGGCGAGATCGTTGAGCCGGAACACCTGGGAGTCCACCAGGTCGCCGGTGACGTCGTACGACGCCACCGTCACGAACGCGCTGGCCACCGCCAACACACCGGCCAGCGCGCCGACGGCGGCGAGCGGCGTGATGCGGAACGGCTGGGGGCCTTCCGGGGCGGCGACGAGGGGTAACGAATCGGTGTCGCTCCCCGGCTGTGCGGGCATCGTCTGGGTGGCGTGGGCCGCCCACACATCGGGCGTGGCCGCATACGACGTCTGCTCCACGACGGTGAGCGCAGTGGTGTCCTGATGCTGAGCGTCCGCGGTGAGGGGCGTGAAGGCAAGGGTGGCGGCATCGGCCGGCACCGCTGCGGGCACCGCGGGAGGGGGCAGCGGCGAACCCTGCACGGGGAGGGGCGCGGTGGCCTGCGCGTCGGGCCGGTGGTGGCGTAGCGGGCGCTGTGGCAGGAATGGCCTCGGTGTTCTGGTGCACGGAGGTGTCGACGAGGGCGATGCCGCATGACGTGCAGAATCGCTGTCCGGCCTTCACCACCGTTCCACAGGATGGACAGAACATCGGTCACCTCCGACCCTGAGGTCGATCGTCGTTGAACGACCACGAGACTACGACAGTTCGTCGGTTTCCCACGTCGGTTGCGGGCTGGCGTGCCGGGCGTACCGCTCGGCCATCCGGGCCACCAGGTAGTCCTCGAACTCGCCTGCGGGCAGGGCGGGTGAGTACAGGTGGCCCTGCTGGCGCACACACCCGAGCGCGATGAGCGCGTCGGCCTGGGCGCCCGTCTCGATGCCGTCGGCGGTGACCGCCAGCCCGATCTCGCGCACGAGGGCGATGATCGAGCGCACGATCGCGCGGTCGTGCGGATGCGCCGCGATCGTGTCGATGGCCATGCGGTCGATGCGCACCTCGTCGAGTGGGAGGCGGCGCAGCAGGTTGAGCGACGACACCCCGTGGGCGAAGTCGTCGAGGCACACGCGGCCGCCACGGGCACGGAAGGCGGCGAGGTTGGCCGCGGCGGACGGGATGTCGGCGCCCACCGCTGCCTCACGCACGTCGATGGTGACGAGGTCGGGAGCCAGGCCGTGCAACATGCGCTCGATCGGATCGTCGCGCCAACTGCGCTCGGTGGCCTCGGGTGCCATGTTCACGCGGAAGCGGAAGCCGTCGGGCAGGCCGAGCAGCGACAGGCGGCGCATGTGCGGCCGCGCGTTCTGCACCACCCGTTCGGTGATCCGCTCGAGCAGGTTGGCCGACAGGGCGACGTCGAGGAAGTCCTGCGCCACCACCACTTGCCCATTGCGGCGCACCCATCTCGCGAGCAGTTCGGCGCCAACGATGTTGCCGGTGGTGGCGTCGAGTTCCGGCTGGAAGAAGGCGACGATCTCGCCGTCGTCGATCGCGCGGCGAAGGGCCTGCTCGCCTTCGAGACGACTCACCATCTCCTGGTGCATCGCCCCGTCGAACACCTCCACGCGGTTCCTGCCGCCGCCCTTGGCGCGATAGAGCGCAGCGTTCGCGTTGCGCAGCAGTTCGCTGGCCGACGAACCGTCGTGCGGCGCGGCGGCCACACCGATGCTCACCGACGACGGCATCTCGCGACCCTCGGCGTACACCGGCTGGGCGAGCACCGTGACGAGGCGATGGCCGACCGCGGTGGCTCCGGTGAGATCGAGGCCCGGCATCACCACCACGAACTCGTCGCCACCCATTCGGCCGGCGATGGCGTCGTTGTCGATGGTGTGCTGCAGCCGCTCGGTGATGACGGTGATGAACCGGTCGCCACCGCGGTGCCCGAGTGCGTCGTTGACCGCCTTGAACCGGTCGAGGTCGCAGAACAGCAGACCGACCGGGTGCTGGTCGTCGCAGGTGGCCAGCACACCATCGAGCAGTTCGAGCGTGCCGCGCCGGTTGTAGAGCCCGGTGAGCGGATCGTGGGTGGCCTGATGCGCGAGCCGCGTGTTCGTCGCCGCCAACCGCTCGTTGAGCACGGTGAGCTCGCCGCGCTCGTGGTCGAGCTCACGCAGGAGGTGATCGCTGCGCCACTGCAGGTCGATGGACGCGACACCGTTGCGGCTGAGCACATGGTGCAACACGGTGAGCGCCACGCCGTAGACGATCATCAGCAGCCCGAGACCGTGCAACCGGTCGTCGGCCACGTGGAGCAGGCTCCACGAGGTCCAGACGACCATCGGCACCGTCATCGTCAGCAGCAGGTCGCGTCGCCCGGTGGTGACGATGCAGCCGATCGCGCCGGCCACCGCGGGGAACATCGCGAAGAGCAGCACCACTTCGGGTTGGCTGCCTTCGGCGACCCACGGTCCCATGCCGAACGTGACGCCGATGGCCACGAACGACAGACCGATGAGCACCTGGTCGAGCACTGAAGCGGCGTTCGTCTCCGCGATCATGTAGTAGCGGTAGAGCGCGAAGAGCGTGATCCCTGTGCAGGCCACACCGGCGATCAACCACCAGCCGAGGCGCTGCGACGACACCTCGTTGCGCATCAGGGTGCTCACCAGCAGGCAGAACGGAAGCACCACGAACGGTGCCGGAGCGAGGTTGGCCGCGACCGTGGCGAGCGCCCGCTGCCGCAGGAACGACACGGGGGCGCGTTCGAGCGGATCGATTCCGTCGGGTTCGCCGATGGCCGAGTCGCCCTGATCCGCCACCTGCGCTCCTTCCGTACGAGTTCCGACGTGACAGAAGGATCATCGGCACCGCGTGGGGGGCACTTGACCTGTGATACTGCCGGCATGCGTGGCCGCTTCGCCCCATCCCCCACGGGCGCGCTGCACCTCGGCAACCTGCGCACGGCACTCGTCTCGTGGTTGCAGGCCCGCGCTGGCGGTGGCGAGTGGATCGTGAGGATGGAAGACCTCGATCGGGTGACGTCGTCACCCGCGTACGAACTGCAGCAGTTGGCCGATCTCGCCGCACTCGGACTGGTGCCCGACGACGTGGTGGTGCGCCAGAGCGATCGCTTCCACCTCTACCGCGAAGCGATCACCACCCTCTCTCGGATGGGCAGGGTGTACGAGTGCTACTGCTCGCGCCGCGAGATCCGCGAAGCCTCCCAGGCACCCCACGGCGAACTGCCCGATGGCGCCTACCCCGGCACGTGCCGCGATCTGCCCGCCGCCGAGCGCGAGGAGCGTCGGGCGGTGTTGCGCGAGCAGCAGCGCCGGCCCGCGCTGCGCCTGCGCACCGAGGGCGAGCGGTTCACGATCGACGACCTCGTCGTCGGCCGGTACGAGGGCGGGGTCGACGACGTGGTGCTGCAGCGCAACGACGGTGTGCCCGCCTACAACCTGGCCGTGGTGGTGGACGACGCGGCGCAGGGGGTCACCGACGTGGTGCGCGGCGACGACCTGTTGTCGAGCACGCCGCGCCAGCTGCTCCTGCAGCACCTGCTGGGCCTGCCCCATCCGCGCTATGCGCACGTGCCCCTGGTGCTCGGACCCGACGGCAACCGGCTGGCCAAGCGCCATGGTGCGGTCACGCTCGCCGATCTGGCAGCACGCGGGGTGGGCGCAGCCGCGGTGCTGGCACGGTTGGGCGCCAGCCTCGGGCTGTGTGCCGCCGACGAGACGGTGAGTGCGCTCGACCTCGCGGACCGCTTCGATATCGGCACCGTGCCGAAGACACCGTGGTGGCTCGCGGACGGCGAACTCTGACACGATCAGGGCATGGGCGAGCAGTACACCGACCTCCAGCAGATCCTCGGGTATCAAGGAGCGTCCGACGGGCGCAGTGGGGTGCGCGAACTGGGGCCCGACATCCTCGCCGTCCCGCTCTGGACGCCCGACTACTGCGCGACGATGATCCGCGCCGCGGAGGCCGTCGGCGCGTTCGAGCACCAGCCGCACGATCCGGTGCCCGGCCACGAGATCTCGCTCGCGGGTATCAGCCCGCGCCTGTTCGAGGCGGTGGAGATCGACCTGGGCGTGCGCATCTGGCCCCAGCTGCAGACCCAGTGGCCCTACATCGACTACCACGGCCTGCGCGACGTCTTTGTCATCAAGTACTCGATGGGCATGCAGGAGAACCTGCGCATGCACCACGACGTCGCGCAGGTGTCGGCCTCGATGAAGCTCAACGACGGCTACGAGGGGGCGATCCTCGACTTCCCGCGTCAGGGCGTCACCAACGAAACGGCTGAGGTCGGTGAGCTCGTGGTGTTCCCCTCGCTCGTCACCCATCCGCACCAGGCGACGCCGCTGCGCAGCGGCGTGAAGTACGGCCTCGTGGTGTGGTTCGAGCTGCCGACCTTCTGAGCCCCGCGTTGGTTAGCCTGTCCGGTCACATGGCTCACCTCCCTGCCACGCCCGAGCATCGTCGCACCGCTGCTCTCCTGCTCGCGCCCTTGGCGTGCCTCGTCGCCGCGTGCAGCACCACGGTGTCGAGCGCCCCGCCCGACACCACCGAGCCGACGGTGCCCACCACGGAGGCGCCCACCACCACCGAGGCGACCACCACCACGCTGGCACCGACCACGACGATGATCACCCCCACCACGTTCGCGGTGGTGGTGGAGGCAGTCGCCCCACCCCTGTTCCCGGTGGTCGCCGTCGGCGGGCGCAGCGGCCCCGACACGATGAACGTGCAGACCCGGCTGAGCGCGCTCGGGTTCTGGTCGGGCGAGCCCGACGGGCGGTACGGGTTCGCCACCACGCAGGCCGTCATGGCGTTCCAGAAGTACTGGGGGCTGCAGGCCTCCGGCAAGGTCGACGAGGCAACGGCGGCGGCGATGAACGCGATGCCCGAACGGGCGCGGGGCACGGCCATCACGGGCAACCTCGTGGAGGTCGACAAGCGCCGCCAACTGCTGTTCATCATCTCCGGCGGGCGCACCCTGTGGACGTTCAACACCTCCACCGGCAGTGAAGAGCCGTACACGGCCACCAACCACAACGATCCCACGCAGATCGAGTCGGGTGATGCGGTGACGCCGAACGGCTTGTGGAAGGTGGAGCGCGAGCGTCCCAACGGCTGGTGGGACGGCGACCTCGGCAGCATCTACCGCCCGAAGTACTTCCGTGGTGGTGTGGCCATCCACGGGATGACGAAGGTGCCGAACTACCCCGCGTCGCACGGCTGTGTGCGCGTCAGCGTGCCGGCGATGGACTTCATCTGGGAGGCCGGGCTGGTGCCCATGGGCACCCCCGTGTGGGTGCACGAGTAGCTCGTGCTGCCCGACATCGGCGCCGCCGCGCCATGGACCGACCCCGAGGTGGTCGCTCTGCGGCGGATGCAGATGCACGTGCCGCTTGCGGCCGACGGGTTGGGTCGTGACCGCCGCTCGCTGAACGGCCGGTGGTCGTTCCGCCTGTTCGATTCCCCCGATGCCGTGCCGTCCACCGCCGTGACGGGCGAGTGCCGCGAGTGGGGCAAGGTGGCCGTGCCGGGCAACTGGACGATGCAGGACGTCGGCGATCACCCCCACTACACCAACGTGCACATGCCCTTCCCCGGCCCACCGCCGCGGTTGCCGCAGCACAACCCCACCGGCGTGTACCGGCGGTCGTTCACGGTGCCCGCGGCGTGGAAGGGGCGCCAGGTGGTGCTGCACATGGGTGGCGCCGAGAGCGTGCACGCGCTGTGGGTCAACGGCGAGTTCGCCGGATACGGCACCGACAGCCGCCTGGCGAGCGAGTACGACGTGTCGTCGCTGGTGCGGCCGGGGCGCAACGAGCTGGCCGTGGTGGTGGTGCGCTACAGCGCGCAGAGCTATGTGGAGGACCAGGACCAGTGGTGGCACGCCGGCCTGCACCGCGAGGTGTGGGTGGAGGCGCGGCCGGTCGCTCACCTCGCCGACGTGGTCTGCACCGCCGACCTCGACGTGTCGAGTGGCGAGGGCAGGGCGAAGGTCACCGCCCGTGTCGGCTGGGTGGGCGCGCCGCAGGTGGGCCATCGGGTGCGGGTGTCGTTGCGCGACATCCGTGGCCGGCGCGTGGCTCGCGACACGGTTCGCCCGGTGCCCCACGACGACGGGGCGTTCCTGGTGTTCACCGGGTTCGTCACCCACCACGAGTTCGTGGTGCCCGAGGTGCTGCCGTGGTCGGCGGAATCACCCAACCGCTACCGGGTGGAGGTGGAACTGCTCGCGCCCGACGGGGTGGTCGTCGACACCACCCACCAACTCGTCGGTTTCCGCCACGTAGAGGTCCGCGGCAGCGACCTGTTGGTGAACGGTCGAAGGGTGTGGATCTTCGGGGTCAACCGCCACGACCACCACCCCGAGCTCGGCAAGGTGGTGAGCGTCGAGGAGATGCGCGCCGACCTGCTGGAGATGCGTCGCCACAACATCACCGCCGTGCGCACCTCTCACTACCCCAACGACCCGGCCTTCCTCGACCTGTGCGACGAACTGGGGATGTACGTCGTCGACGAGGCGAACATCGAGAGCCACGCGTACAACACCAGCCTGTGCCACGACCCTCGCTGGCGCAGCACGTGGATGGCTCGCGGCAGCCGGATGGTGGAACGCGACCGGAACCACCCCAGCGTGATCATCTGGAGCCTCGGCAACGAGTCCGGGGTCGGCGCCGTGCACCACGCGCTGGCGGCGTGGATGAAGGCCACCGATCCCACGCGGCCCGTGCAGTACGAGGGCCCGATGCTGCACGAAGGGTGGTTCGGGGGCGAGGGAGTCACCGACATCGCTTGCCCGATGTACCCGCCGATCGTCGGGCTGCAGCTGTACGCCGGATCGAGCGCGGCCACCCGGCCGTTCATCATGTGCGAGTACAGCCACGCGCTCGGCAACAGCAATGGTTCGCTCGCCGACTACTGGGACGTGATCACCACCATGCCGGCGCTGCAGGGTGGATTCATCTGGGAGTGGCGCGACCACGGCCTGCGCCAACGGACGGCCGACGGCAGGACACGTATCGCCTACGGCGGCATGTTCGGCGACACCCCCAACGACGTCAACTTCGTGCTCGACGGCATCGTCGATGCGGATCGCACGCCACGCCCGGCGATGCGCGAGGTGGCGTGGGTCTACCGCCCCGTGGCCGTGTCGCTCGCGGGCGGGCGTGGGGCGCGCCGCTTGCGGGTGGCGAACCGTCAGGCGTTCACCGGTCTCGCCGGGCTGAGGGCCGAGTGGGAGCTCAGCGTCGACGGCACGCCGACCGCCAGCGGCGAACTCGCCGTCCCCGACGTGGCTCCGCTCTCGGCGATCGACGTCGATCTCCCCTGTGCCCTGCCCGAGGGGGCGGCCCCGGTACACCTCGCCGTGCGCTGGCACAGCCGGGTCGCCACCGCCTGGGCGGCCGCGGGCCACCTCGTCGCGTGGGACCAGGTGGAGTTGGTGAGGGCCCCGAAGGTGAGACCGGTCGCCGCCCCGCTGGGCACCCCGCCGTCGACAGCGATCGAGCCGGAGCTCACCATCTGGCGGGCCCCCACCGACAACGACGGCATCAAGCAGCGATCGCGGCTCGCCGAGTCGTTCGACGGTGTCGGTGGCCCGACGCTCACCCGTTGGCTGGACCAGGGCCTCGACCGCCTGCCGGCCGACCAGCTGGTGCAGCACCGGTGCGAGCGACGCGTCACCGACGCAGGGATCGAGTTCCACCACCAGGTGGTGGTGCCCGAGGAGCTGGACGACATCCCGCGGGT
>WBZL01005303.1_pt1 | contig 10710 bp, 9 predicted proteins | sample 5204291 | NCBI WGS metagenome assembly WBZL01 (sample SAMN12344345, study PRJNA552823) | activated sludge metagenome | biome: Activated sludge suspended growth; feature: Nitrification reactor; material: Wastewater; isolation source: activated sludge from nitrification reactor of wastewater treatment... | reverse complement strand
GAATGCCGCCACGGCCGGGTGCTGGTGGATGGGCACGCCGTCGAGCATCCACGCGCGCGCGTTGGCCCAGGTGAGGTCGTCCTTGTTGGCCGAGAACAGCACCACCGCGCCGCCGAGCGCGTGGATGCGACGGATGGCGTCGGCCCAGCCCGGGGTGAGCTTGATGAGCCGCTGCGTGCTGCCGTCGGTGACCGCGAGGTCGTGGCAGGCCTTGGCCACCTCGGGGTCGGTGATGCCCTGGTCGTAGAGCGTCTCGTCGAGGTCGAAGACCACGATGAACGGCGCCGCGGCCAGCCGCGCGGGGTCGCGGCCGTCCTCGAACTGGCCCGCCTTGGCGCGGCGCAGCGCCTCGGCGTACTGCGCCGTGCGATCGCCCTCCGGGTCTTGGCGGGTGAGATCGCGGAAGTGGTTCTGCAGCTCCACCGCGGCCGCGCGATCGAGCCCGTGGGCCCGCATGAGGGCGGCGACGTCGAAGAAGCGCTCGTCGGGGGCCGAGCCCGCGTACTTGTCCATCCAGGCCGGGCGCGCGGGCATGGTCATCGCCGACAGCTCGCCGCCCTCGGGGCGCGGGGCGTCGTCGTCGTCGAGCTCGTCGTCATCGTCGTCGTCGTCACCGAGCTCGAGCGGCTCGGCCGCGGCCGCGGGAGGGATGGCGCCGCCCTCGACCGGCTTGGCGCACGCACCGAGGCACGCGAGGGCGAGCGCGAGGGAAGACAGCGAGGCGTGAGCGCGCGGCACGGCGTGAGCTTGCCACGTGGCCGGCCGCGGCACCACGCCCGCGCGGGTTGCTGCGCCGCTCGGCGTGCGACACGATGCCCTCCCGTGCCCACCCGAGGATGGTTGCTCTGCTCGCTGCTCGCCGTGGCTTGCCATGGTGCCGCCCCGGGCTCGTCGGTGCCTCCGCCCGCCCCCGCCGCTGCGCCCGATTCCGCGGCGCCTGGCCCCGAGGATGCCGCCGACGCCCCCTTGCGCCTGGTGGAGGTGGCTCCGGGGATCCATGCCGCGCTCCAGCTCCCGCCGCTGCGCATCAACGACTCCAACGCCGTGCTCGTGGTGACCGACGCGGGCGTCGTGGTGATCGATGCCCCGCAGCGCGTGGCCGCCCGGAAGTGGCTGCGTGCGCGGGCCGACGCGCTCGCCACGTCTCCGCGGCGCGTGCTCGTCACCACCCACTGGCACCTCGATCACGCCCTGGGCGGCGCGCTGTGGCGCGCCGAGCTCGAGGCCGCACGCACGCCGTTCGAGCACTGGGGGCACGCCGGCCTGCCGCCGCAGCTCGCCACCCTGGGCCAGCAGCAGCTCGAGGAGCACCGCGCGCTGCGCTCGTCCCAGCTCGAGCGCGGCACGGCCATCGCGGCCAGCGGGCGGCTGGGCGACGGCACCCCGCTGACCGACGAGCAGCGCGTGCAGCTCGACGGGGAGCTGCTCGAGCTGCGCGAGGAGCTCGACGTGCTCGCCCACGCCGAGCTGCGGCCGCCCGATCACCTCGTGGCCGAGCCCACCACGCTCGAGGTCGGCGGGCTGACCCTCGAGCTCGTGCCCGTGACGGCCCACACCGAGGCCGATCTGGTGGTGCACATCCCCGCCGCCCACGTGCTGGTCACCGGCGACGTGCTCGACGAGATCCCGTTCGCGGGGCACGGCCGCCCGCGCCGCTGGCTGCGGGTCCTCGAGCGCCTGCGCGCGCTCGAGGCCACCACCATCATCCCCGGCCACGGCCCCGTGCTCGGCCCTGCCCACCTCGAGCGGGCCATCGCGCTGTGGGAGGCGCTGCTCGAGCAGGCCATGCTCGCCATCCAGCGCGGCGAGACGGCCGAGCAGCGCTATGGCGAGTGGGCCACCACGCCCGAGCACCAGGCCCTGCACGACGCCCTGGTCACCGACCCCGTCGGCGAGCGCGCGTTCGCGGCCTTCATCCCCGGGGCGCTGTCGCGGGCCATGGCCGACCTGCGCGGAGATCTCGATCCCCCCGAGGGGGCCCGGTGATCGCGGCCCTGGCCCACCCGCGCGACGCGGGTCGGATGGTCGAGGCGCCGCGGTACGGGTACGATCCGCGGCGATGCGCTCGTGCTCGCTGCTCTTGATCGCCATCGTCTCGAGCGCGTGCACGAGCGCGCAGGGCCCCGAGGCGCCAACCGTGGTCACCGATCCGAAGGTACGTCCCGCCCCGCCCCCGCCCCCCGAAGCGCCCTCGCTCGATCCACGCTTCGCTTGCTCGGCCAGCAGCGACTGCGTGGCGTCGTGCATGCACGGCGCCGTGTCGCGCGCCTGGTACGATTCCACGTACCCGAGCGGCGAGTCGTGCGAGGACGGCTGCACGTCGAAGGGGACCGAGCCGCCCGTGTGCGTCGACCGGGGCTGCGTCGCGCGGCGGGACGGCAAGGACGATCCCCTGTGCACACGGCTCGATCGCCCGCCCGTCCTGCCCCCCGAGCCCCCGCCCGGCACCGGCGCCCCGATCGTGGTCGAGCGCACCGGCGGCTTCTCGCAGGTCGAGCGCACCGAGGGCGCCGCGGCCGGGCTGCTGCGCTACTCCTCGCCGCCGGGCAGCGCCTGCATGGTCGACGTCCAGTGGTGGCGGCCCATGCCTCCCTCCCCCGGCGGCCCCATGGCCGAGGCGTCGCGGCGTGCGGTCACCGTCGACGGCGTCGCGACCGACGTCATCACCACCTCGATGTTCGAGGGCAAGGCGCGGGAGGTCGACGCGGTGTTCATCGGCGGCAAGGGCTACCAGATCCGCGTCGTGTTCGACGCGTGCGGCAGCCTCGAGGAGGACCGCTTCCTCGAGGGGCTGCGGGTGCGGGGCTAGGCGCGAGGCCGCTCGAGCGCGCGGCGGCGGGCCCAAGGGGCATGCAGTACGCTGGCCATCCCGTGTCCATCTTCGACGACCTCTTCGACTCGGCGTTCCTCTTCGACAGCGAGTACCGGCAGCGCCGCGACATCCAGCGCCTCCAGCAGCAGGTCTCCCACTCCGCGGCCTCCAACCACGGGCCTGCGCTGCGGGCCGCCGCCGCGCGGATCGATCAGCTCGAGCTCTTGTGCAGCGCGCTCGCCCAGCTGCTGGTGACCAAGGGGCTCACCACGCAGGCCGAGCTGCGGGTGATCATGCAGCAGCTCGATCTCGTCGACGGCGTCGAGGATGGGCGCGCGTCCACGGCGGTGGCCGACAAGGCGCCCCGCTGCTCGCACTGCCAGCGCTTCATCAACCCCGCCCGCGAGGCCTGCGTGTACTGCGGTACCCCCATGGCGCAGGCCATGCCCCCGCGCCCGGCCACCACGGCCGCGCCTCCGGTCGCCAAGCCCCGGCCCAGCGTGGCGTGCAAGGGCTGCGGCCGCGTCGTCCTCGAGAGCGACACCTACTTCACGGGGCGAGGGCTGGTGTGCGGCACGTGCTTCCAGCGGAGCCCGGGGTGACCGCGTGCGGGCCTGCGTGGTGGCGCACGCGGTGGTCGAGCCCGGCCGGAAATCGGGCATGCTGAGGCCGATGATGCGAGCACGGCAGGGGGTGCTGGGGGTGGTGGTCGCGCTTGGCTGCGGGGGCGACGATCGAGGCGCCGCGGGCGAGGGGTCGAGCTCGACCGCCACCAGCGCCGAGGGCAGCCGCGGCTCCGGCTCGACGAGCACGGCCGCCGCCGACGAGGCCTCGAGCGGCTCCGGGCCGGCCGTGCCGGGCCGGTGCGAGGACCCGATCCCCGCCGTTGAGCTCCCGCACGCGCGCCTCGTCGCCACCGCCGAGGGCCGCCTGCTCGACGCCCTCGGGCGCGACGTGGCGCTGCGCGGGCTCAATGCCGGCGGCCGCTCCAAGCTCGCGCCCTTCCTGCCGTTCACCGTGCGCGACGGCGCCGACCTGCGAGCGGTGCGGCAGGCCGCCGACGCCTACTTCGGGCGCATGCCCGCGTGGGGCCTCGACGCGGTGCGCATGCCGTTCTCGTGGGAGGCGCTCGAGCCCGCCCCCGGCCGCTACGATCTGGGCTACCTCGCGCGCTACGAGGCCATGCTCGACGCCGCCTGGGCCGTGGGGCTGCGCGTGATCGTCGACTTCCACCAGGACGTGTACGCCTCGCCGTTCTGCGGCGACGGCTTCCCGCCGTGGTCGATCCCCACGCCCGATCCGCCGCCGCCCACCTACGCGTGCCCCACGTGGTTCGCCGGCTACTTCGCCAACGCCGACGTGCGCGAGTCGTTCGATCGCTTCTGGAGCGATGCCGACGGCCTGCGCGGCCAGTACGAGGCCATGTGGCTGCTGATGGCCGAGGCCGTGGGCGATCACCCCGCGGTCGTGGGCTTCGAGCCGATCAACGAGCCGGGCTGGGGCACCATGGACGACATCGCGGCGTTCGGGCAGGACGTGCTCGCGCCGTTCTACGCCGAGATGGCCGCGCTGCTGCGCGGCGTCGCGCCCGACGTGCTCGTCTTCTACGACGCCCCCGGCATCGAGGCCACGGGCGTGGGCAACCCGTTCCGCCCCGACGGCGAGGGCCTGGTCTACGCGCCGCACCGCTACGACCAGAGCCTGCTGGTCGGCGACGCGTGGTCGGGCTTCGATCCGGCCCCGGCGCTGCGGGCTGCCGCCGACTTCGGGGCCGAGAGCGGCGTGCCGGTGCTCCTGGGCGAGTTCGGCTACACCCACGGGGCCGAGGGCGGCGAGGCGTGGCTCACCCTCGTGATGGACGTCGTCGACGAGCGCCGCATGTCGGCCACGCTGTGGGAGTACTCCACGAGCGCCACGCTGTGGAACGGCGAAGACCTCTCGGTGACCGCGGCCGATGGCAGCGAGCGGCCCATCCTCGACGCCTACGTGCGCGCGTGGGTGCCCGCGCTCGCGGGCACGGGCCTCGACGTGCGGTGGGACGGCGCGGCCGGCTCGCTCGACGCGAGCTGGCAGGCGCTCGAGGGCGTGACCGAGGTGATCGTGCCGGCGCGGCGTTTCCCCGCGGGCCCTGCGGCGATCGAGCTGACAGGGCAGGGGGCCTGCTACACCTGGGACGCCGAGCGCAGTCGGCTGCGGGTGACCGCGCCGGCCGGGACCGCCGTCGCGCTGACCGTGCGATGACGCCGAGGGGCCGCTCGGCCCGCCGTGGACGCTCGCGGGGCGTCCAGCGTACCCTCGCGTGAAGGATCCACGCGCTTGCTCGAGCACATCGACACGTTCACCGACTTGCTGCTGGGAGCCGCCTACGCCGACAAGCGCCTCGAGGGGCGGGAGATCGAGACCATCCGGGCGCTGCTCGAGCGCGTGGTCGATCAGTCGCCGCTCCCCGCCGAGCTCGAGGCGCGCATGAAGGCGTTCAACCCCGCCAAGCACGACGCGCGCGGTGCTGCGGCCACGCTGTGGTTCCTCCCCCACGAGGACAAGCGCACGGTCATCGATCTGGTCGCCAAGGTCACCGAGGCCGACGACGAGATCGACCTCGCCGAGGACGACTACCTGCGCAAGGTCGCGCTGGGTCTGGGCTTGAGCGATCAGGAGATCCGCGAGATCACCATCCAGATCATCGAGGACGACGACCTCGACGGCCTGCTCGCGCGCGACGCCAACGCCGACGTCGATTCCGACGCCGACGCCTAGAGCGGCTCCCGCTCGGGGCACGAGCACCGGGCCTCGCCCGGGATCGACGGCGAATTTCTCGACCCCGTGGGCCGGAAAAGGGGGTGGATCCGAGTGTCGTACATATCGGATGGCGCCTCACAAGCAACGCACCTTCGGGGGGGGAGCGATCGCGCTCGGCAGCCTCTGCGTGGCCCTGGCGGGCTGCGCAGAGGGCGCGAGCCTGGCGACGGGAGACGGCGAGGGCTCGTCGTCGTCGTCGGGCGAGGGCCCGGGCGACGACGGATCGAGCGACGGGGGCGACCCGGCGCGCAGCCCCGTCGACGATCCCGTCGTCCCGCTCGACGTCGCCGCGATCGAGCTTGAGGCCCGCTGCCTGCCGCTCGACGCCGCGCCGCTGCAGCGCTCCGTCTCGCCCGAGGGGCACCTGTGGCTGCGCGAGAGCGCAGGGCAGTGGCGGGTCCTCGATCCGTTCGGGCGGCAGGCCCACCAGTCCCTCTCGCCCACCGTCGCGGCCCTCCGCGCGTGGTCGGCCGATCACGCCTTCGTCATCGATGCCGGCACCCTGTGGTCGGTCCACGACGAGCTCGCGCTGCCGCTGGGCTGGCCCGCCTCGCTGCCCGAGCCCACCGCGCTGTGCGGCGACCCCTCGTCGGACGCCAACGGCTTCGTCCTCGCCGACGGCCTCCTGCAGCGCGATCGCGGGCAGTGGTGGGAGTGGACCCTGCCCTCCGACGAGCCGTGGGCCGACGTCGCGTGGCTCGCCGACAACGCGGGCACCTGCGTCGGCCCCGAGGGCGAGCTGTGGCTCGCCCGTCGCGACGGCGAGGTCTGGCGCGTCACCGGTGACGAGGCCACGCGCGTCGACGAGCTCCACGGTGCGATCGCTGCCACCTTCGTCGAGGATCTCGGCGTCGCGGCCGTGCACGACGACGCGCTCGTGGTGGGCCGGCCCCACGCGCTGCGCCGCCATCACTTCGAGGCCGGCGCGGTGCAGGCCGTCTCGGGCGGCGGCGACACGCTGTGGATCGTGGCCGCGGGCGCGCTGTTCCGCATGCAGGACGGCGAGGTCCTCGCGGCCCACACCGACGGCGCGCCCATCGATGCGCGCACCATCATGGCCGACGCCGGCGGCGGCGTGTGGCTGCTCGACGCGCCCGACCCCCAGCGCCCCGGCGCCAGCGGCCGCGCCTGCCACCTGCGCCCGAGCCCGCCCATCCGCGTCGAGGGCGTGCACAACCTCGAGCGCGTCGCCGCCGACGCGGTGGAGATCGCCGTGCAGGTGCACTCGGGCACCGCGCTGTCGGCCGCGCGCCTCGATGGCGAGCCGCTCGCGGTGGAGAGCGACGGCATCGGCCACTGGATCGCCGCGCCGGTGGCCGTGGGCGAGGGCTGGCACGAGCTCGAGCTGCTCGCCAGCGGTAGCCGCGGCGCCACCACCCGCACGCTGCGCTTCGAGCAGCGTCGCGTCGGCGACCTCACCTGGTCGAGCCACGTGGAGCCGCTGTTCCAGGAGCACTGCGCGGGCGCGGCGTGCCACGGTCCCGACCTCGCCGCCGGGACCACGCGGCCCGATCTTTCCACCTACGAGGCGTGGATCGAGCGTGAAGAAGGCATCGTCGATCGCGTGGTGATCAAGGGCGACATGCCGCCCTACGGCGCCCGCAAGGACAGCTGGGGGCTCGACGCACAGCTCACCATCTCGGAGTGGTTCGAGAGCGGTGCAGCACGAGGGGAGCAGTGAACGTGATGCGCAGGATGCTGATGGCCGCCACGCTCGTCGTGGCCGGGTGCTACCAGGGCGGCCCGCAGATCGCGGGCGACGACGTCGACCCGTCGCTGCCCGGCCGCGTGCCGGGGCAGGGCGACGACGATGCCGACGGCGGGGCCGACGACGACGGGGCCGAAGACGGCGGAGAGCCGGGCCACCACGGCCAGGGCGACGCCGACGACCCCATCGGCCGCCGCGTGCGGCGGATGTCCGCCGCCCAGTTCCACCGCTCGCTCGTCACCGTCACCGGCCAGGCGTGGCCGCTGTTCGACGAGTACGCCGCCGCGATGGGCCAGGCCGACTTCGCCGAGATCACCGACGAGAGCCTCGAGCTGTCGGTCACCTTCGACAAGTTCGTGCACGACGCCGCGCTGCACGCCTGCGGTGCGGCCATCGCCGCCGACGTGGCCGGGCAGAGCCCCGCCGTCGTCATGCGGTGGGTCTCGGTGGCCGAGCGCGACGAGGTGAAGATCCGCCGCAACCTCGACTACTTGATGCTGCGCTTCCTCGGCCACGAGATGGGCGCGGACGACTCACGCGTCGACCCGTGGATGGACCTGCTCACCGCCGAGCCCGAGCAGGGCGAGCTCGACGATGCGCTCATGCGCGAGCGATGGACCGCGGTCTGCATCGGCCTCGTGACCCACCCGGACTTCGTGACCTACTAGCCGCACTTGGGGACGCCATGACCACGCACCGACACCACGCTCCCAAAGGGCCCACCGCCTCGCGCGCGTCCATGCTCGCGCCCACGCGGCGCTCGTTCCTCACCGGCCTCACCGCCTCGGCCATGCTGCTGCCGCTGGCGGGTTCGAGCCGCGCCGACGAGGCGGTCGACCCCGACCGCCGCTACGTGGGCCTCTACTTCGCCGGCGGCTGGGACGTGCTGCTCGGCCCCGACCCCCGCGATCCTGCGGTCTCCTACGCCGGCATCGACCTCGGCACCAGCCTGCTCGCGCCGGCCCTGCGCGACCCCATCCCCGTGACCATGGCCGGTCAGGAGGTGCTGTGGGGCCCCACCATGGCCGCGCTCGTGCCCCACGCCGACGTGCTCACCCTGTTCCGCGGCGTGAACATGAACACCGTGGCCCACGCGGCCGGCCGCGCCTACGTCAACTCCTTCATCCCGCCCGCCGGCGTGGTGCCGCGCGGCGACTCCATGGGCACCCGCATGGCCGCCGCGGGCGCCTACGACGACCTCATCCTCCCCAACGTCTCGGTGGGCATGCCGTCGTTCAACCTCTCGTTCCCGCCCGACGTGACCGGCGTGCGGCTGTCGGCCGCCACCGAGATGATGGACCTCCTGCAGCCGCTCGGCGCGAGCCCGCTGTCGGCCGCCACCGTCGAGGCCCTGCGCGCGGCGCAGGACGAGGTCGAGGGATGCGTGCACGAGCTGTACGGCGCGCGCCCGGTCGACGACCTGCGGATCGCCCGTGAGCGCATGCGCCAGCTGCTCTCCGACGGCTACGCCGACGCCTTCGATCTCGGTGCCGACGCCGGGCTCGTGGCGCGCTACGGCATCACCAACCCCAACGCCGCCGGGGCTCCCGCGGTCATCGCCGCCACCGTGTGGCGCCTGCTCGAGACGGGCCTCTCGCGCACCGTCACCGCGCAGCTCCAGACCGGCCTCGACACCCACGGCCCCGAGTGGGCGACCCTCCAGCCCGCGCGGCAGCAGGCGGGCTTCAACGCCCTGGCCGCCCTGCTCACCGACCTGCGGCAGCACGACCCCTCGCTCGAGCGCACCACCGTCGTGGTGTTCTCCGAGTTCGCCCGCACCCCGCTCATCAACGGCACCAGCGGTCGCGACCACCACTTCGCGAGCTCGGTGCTCGTGTTCGGCGGCGGCCTGCGCCGCGGCGTGTGCGGGGCCACCGTCCCCGAGACGCTGGGCCTGGCCGCGATCGATCCCACGAGCGGCCAGCTCGATCCCGCCGGCCAGGTGCTGCTGCCCGAGGACATCGGGGCCACCCTCGCCGCCGCGGCCGGCCTGTCCACCGACCCCTTCCGCACCGATCCCCTCGAGGCCTGGATCGCCTGAGCCACGCCCGCGCCGAGAGCCCACGAGCACCGAGGATCCGAGCCATGCACCACCATCCCCGCACCGATCGCCGTACCGCCCGCACGGGCTCGCTCGCGCGCGCCGCTGCACCCGGCCTCGCGCTGCTGCTGGCCGGGCTCGCGCCCGCGCCCGCGCCCGCGGCCAGCCCCGAGCACTGCGCCCCCAGCGTCGACCTCGACCCGCTCCAGCTGCTGCGCCAGGTCTCGCTCGACGTGCGCGGCCGCGTGCCCACCTACGAGGAGTACGAGTGGGTCCGCGGCGCCGAGGACCCCAAGGCCGCCGCCGAGGGCCTCATCGACGAGATGCTCCGCTCGGACGACTACTTCTCCACCATTCGCGAGTACCACCAGGCGCTCTTGTGGGGCACGCTCGATCGCTCGCTCCTGCAGAGCATGTTCGCCGCCCAGCGCGGCCTGTCGCCCAACGGTAGCGGCAACTGGCGCCTGGGCAACATGCGCAAGCAGTACCGCGGCGACAACATCGACTGCCTCAACCAGCCCCAGACGCAATTCGATGCGGCCGGGCGCCCCGTGCCCATCGAGACCTACGCCAACCCCGTGTGCACCGGCGGCACCTGCCGCCGCGAGGGCTACGTGATGGTCGAGCCCTACTGGGCGCCGGGCACCGAGATCAAGGTGTGTGCCTACGACGCGCAGCAGGCCGAGGTGGGCAAGAGCGGCCTCGCCTGCTCGCTCTACCACACCAACGACGAGCTGTGCGGCTGCGGCCCCGGGCTCGTGCACTGCGGCCCCGACAACGCCGGCGTGGAGAACCAGGCCGTCCGCGACGCGCTCGCCGAGGAGCCCGCGCGGATCTTCCAGTGGGTGGTGCAGGAGGGGCGCTCGTACCTCGAGGCCTTCACCACCGACACCACCTTCATGAACGGGCCCGTGGCCCACTACTACCGCCACAACACCGGCACCACCGCCCTCACCCTCGGCAGCGCGGTGGCCTACGACCCCATCGCCGGGACCGTCGTGTTGTTCGGCGGCTATACCGGCGCGGGGCCCAGCGCGGCGTATTTCTTCTTCGGCGACGAGCAGGGTGGGGTGCTCTGCGAGGATGCGGCCGCCCGCCCGGCCCTGGGCGCGGTGCTGTCCTGTGTGGTCCCGCACTGCGATCCGACGGTGAACCTCTACGAAATCCTGCACATCGTCGACGGCGACACGCTGGTCGACATCTGGCCCATCGAGGGGCGCGGACGCAGTTTCTGAGGGACGGGCGATGACGGAGACGCTACGGACCTTCATAGACACATATGCCGAGCATTGGCGGACCGGCCGATCCGCCCTCAACCTCGCGCGCTACCACGATGACTTCGTGCTGCAC
>WBZL01005301.1_pt1 | contig 10713 bp, 8 predicted proteins | sample 5204291 | NCBI WGS metagenome assembly WBZL01 (sample SAMN12344345, study PRJNA552823) | activated sludge metagenome | biome: Activated sludge suspended growth; feature: Nitrification reactor; material: Wastewater; isolation source: activated sludge from nitrification reactor of wastewater treatment... | reverse complement strand
AAGACGTAGAGGATCCAGTGGAACTGGGCAATCAGCCAGGCGCCGGCGAAGATCATCACGGTGCGCATGATGATGGCGCCCAATACCCCCAGCACCAGCACGCGTTTTTGCAGTTCCAGCGGGATGCCGAAGAAGGCGAACAGCATCAGCCAGATGAAGACGTTGTCGACCGCCAGTGATTTCTCGATCAGGTAGCCGGTGATGAACTCGAGCGATTTCTGATTGGCCAGTTCGCGGCCAAAACTGCCGTCGAGATACCACCACAGGCCGGCGGCAAACAAGATGGATAGCGAGATCCAGATGACCGACCAGGTGGCGGCTTCACGGAAAGAGACGCGATGCTGTTTGCCACCACCGACCACGAACAGGTCGATGGCCAGCATGACAAGAACGATGCCGCTGAAACTCGCCCACAGCCAGATGTTGCCGATGCTCTCCATGCCCGCCTCTCCCTCCGATCGGACGCTACGCAACTCCACTCATGTGGATGCCCGCCCCGCCTTGCAGCGTTCGCTGCGCAGTTGTTGACTGCGCAGCACCGTCCGCAGATCGGCAGCTCGGAACTTCCAAGTATCGATAGCATGCCAGAACAGGTCGACCTCGCTGTCGGCCAAGTGGCCATCGCTGCGGATCACGTCGAAGATCTGGCGCAGCAGCGTCTGTCGATCGGCGGCACTGTCGATCTCCCCGAACAGTTGTTCAAGGACGACCGGGGATAGCAGGTAATCTCCGTTCCCGTGGGGAAGCTTCTCCACATCGGCGCAGAAATCGTAAAGGACCTCGAAGAAGTCCTCGCGGGCAATGCCGAGCCTGGAAAATACATCGCGCTTGGTGAGACTCTCCAACTCAGCGTCATCCACGCGACCATCCGCCAGCATGGCCAGCACAACCAATCGTGCTTTGGCGCGCGGGCTGTTCGGCGCGTAGGCACGGAGAGCCTGATTGTGGTTGCTGTAAGGCGCGCACATCTCATGGGCTTGGATGGTCATCATGGCTGATATCTCCTTCTTGTCGGCGGTTCGGCGGATCCGCACCGTCCGAAGCGCACTCTAGACCAGGATATATTTCCAATAAATCGCAATTTCCAGATAATATGTTCCCATTATCTGGAATCATAAGATGACACCGGACGACCTCAACTATCGCCATTTGCTCTACTTCTGGGCGGTCGCCAAGGAAGGCAGCATCACGCGCGCTGGGGAGCGGCTGGGACTCTCGGTACAGACGATCAGCACGCAGCTCGGCCAGCTTGAGCGCCAGCTTGGCCAGGCACTGCTGGCGCCCCAGGGCCGCTCGCTGGTGCTGACCGAGGCGGGGCGAAGAGTGCTGGTGTATGCGGAACAGATCTTCCATCTGGGCGAAAGACTACGGCAGGAGCTTGCCGAGAATCAAACGACCCGTCCGCGCCTGGCGGTCGGCGTGACGGATGCGGTACCGAAACTGGTGGCTTTCCGTCTTCTTGAGGGCGTCTTGCTGCCTCCGCTCTCGGTGCGCCTCGAGTGTATCGAGGGCGACTTCGAGAACCTGCTCGGCGAACTTTCGCTCAATCGGCTGGATCTGGTGATCGCCGAGCAATCGGCACCGCACCGCGCCAACCTAAAGCTGCATTCGCATCTGCTGGCGAATGTCGAGATTGCCCTGTATGCCGGCGCAGCGCTGCAAGGCAGCTTTGCGATCGACTTTCCGCAGCAGCTTAACGGTGCGCCCTTACTCCTGCCAGCGCATGGCAATCCGCTGCGCAGCGCAATCGATGCCTGGTTCGCGGCCCGTGACCTACGGCCACTCGTGATTGGCGAGTTTACCGATAGCGCGCTGATCAAGACCTTTGGCCGCGCGGCGCTGGGACTCTTCCCGGCACCTGCCGGAATGCACGAGGATATCGCCGCGCAGTTCGGCGCGGTTCCGGTCGGGATCCTGCACGGTGTCAGCGAAAGCTGGTATGCCATTTCCACGCATCGTCGCGTACAGCACCCTGCCGTAGCGCTTATCCAGGCAGCGGGAGGTCACCGGTTGGTCGGCAACCTGACCACTTCACTTCACTGCGGGAACTCGCTCGGACTGGTCGGTGGTGGAGATCAGAATACCTCGGTGAATTCCCCGACCCAGGAGTCTGGGCCAGGCAGACGAGCTTCGACTCGGCTTGCGCCCGAGGCAGGGCGCGCAGACTGAGCTGTCGAAAGCCCGGGGTGTTCTAGATCCTTCGGTTGGGCGGTTCGGCCGGCCACGTGCGTCGCCGGTACGCGGCACGCGCTTCGTCGGTCTGCATCTTGGCCGCCATCGCCGTGGTGTGGGGCAAGCTCACGGGGTCGATGGCGACATACCGCTAGGCGGCTGACGCTCCCCGTCGCCGAGCGGCTCCAGCCAGTCCAGTTGCCGGCGGAGCACCTCCGGGGTGGCTTCGGAAGCGTCGCCCTGGCGTCCGGCCAGACGCCGCCGCAGCTCGTCGATGGGCGCCGCGCAGGCCAGGATGGAAAAGGGGGCGCCCCGGTCCGCCGCCAGTCGGCGGAACCCGTCCCGTTCGGCGCGCTTCAGGAAGGCGGCATCGACGATCACCGACCAGCCGTCCGTCAGGGCCCGACCGGCGAGTTGCGCCAGGCGTGCGTAAGTGCGGGACGTGGCGTCGGCGCCGTAGATGGCGCCGCCCGAGTCGGCGTCCGGCGCCAGACCGAACAGGCGTTTGCGCTCGATATCCGAGCGCAGGCGGATCGTCGCGGCGGCGCCGTCGTCGAGCAGTCGCGCCGTCGACGTGGTGGTCTTGCCGGACCCGGACAGGCCATGGGTGATGGTCAGGCCGGGGGGCGGCGGCGCGGCCAGCAACCCGGCCATGGCCAGGTATTCCGAGGCTTCGGTGGCGCCGCCGCGCAGCGCGGCGACCTTGGCCCGTACCATGGCGCGATAGACGGCGTAGAAACGGAGCACCGCGAGGGCGGCAAAGTCGCCGCTCCAGACCAGCCACTCGTTGAGCAGCCAGCAGGCCAGCCCCGGTTTGCCGTGATCGAGCAGGTCGATGTAGGTGAAGGCGATCTCGCTGGCAACGTCGATCCACCGGAAATCGTCGTTGAACTCGATGCAGTCGAAGGGCGTGACCCTGCCGTCCTCCAGCACCAGATTGCCCAGATGCAGGTCGCCGTGGCATTCGCGCACCCGGCCGGCCTGCTGGCGCTCGACGAACACCTCGTGGCGCGCCGCGAACTCCCGCTCAGTCCAGCGCCGCAGGCCCTGGAGCGGTAACGCCGCGGCAGGCAGCAGGACATCCAGTTCGGCGAAGTTTTCCAGCGCCGCCGCCAGGATCTGCGCCGGTTGGCCGAACCGCGAACCGGCGGGTGCCACGGCGGCGTTGTCGTGGAAGGCGACCACCGTACGGGTCAGATCGGACAGATGCGCCGGCGTCAGCTCACCGCGCGCCGAAACATGATCGAGCCGGCCCGCCTCGGCGAAGCGGCGCATCTTCACCGCCGGTTCGCCGTCGAGCTCGACAACGTCGAGGTAAAGGTCCGGCGCATAACGGCGATTCAGCCGCAGCTCGGCCGCGCAGCAGGCGCGCCGCTGCGCCACCGTGCCGTAATCGAGAAAGGGCAGCGTCACCGGCTTCTTGATCTTGTAGGCGAACTCGCCGGCCAACAACAGCCACGAGATGTGGGTTTCCACCAGGTCGACCCGTTCCGCCGGATGCGGGTAACGGTGCGGGTCGAGCAAGGACTGGAGCGACGGTGGCAGGCTCATCGCGCGGTGCCGGTTACGCGTGGCGGCAAGCCGGCGGCCAACTGGCGAATCGCGCCACGCAGCCGTGCCACGATCCACAAGCGCCAGGTCGCGAACAGCGCCGGTGCCGCCAGGGCCAGGGGCAGCCACCGGGGCGCGAACAGCAGGAGCAGAATCGCCGTCCCGAGCAGCGCATTCCTGACATGCTCATTGCGCCAGACCGCGTTGATGCGGCGCGTACTATCCCACTCCTCCAGGCGTTCGCGCATGCGCTGCGCCAGCGGTTCGGCACGGGCCAGCGCACGCAACGCCGGGTTGCCCGTGACATCACCGGCGGCCAGGCGGCGGGCCTGCAAGCTCAAGGCGAAGAAGGCGTCCAGATGGGCGGCCAGCCGTTCGCGACTCTGTTCGCCAAACAGCAGGCCGAGCGCCTCGGCACAGCCACGCAGGCTGGCCAGGTTCTCGTTGACCTGCTGGCCGAGGCGACCCAGATCATCAGCCTGCTTTTCGCGGCGGCTGGCGAGTCTTTGTTGGCCATCGGCGCTGGCCTGGCGCGCCTGGGGCAGCAGGTGGACGAGGGCGATCAGGGCAGCGATGCCTTGGGCGTCGTCGGCCTCGGCCCGACGGTACAGATCGGCAAGCCAGGGGCTGTGTTCCTGATGGCCGGCGGCCTCGGCCAGCACCCCGGGCTTCATGGTCGCCAGGTATTCGGGGCGCAGCAGGGCGAGCAGCAGCAGACCATGCGCCGAGCCATCGGCCGGCCGCTCCAGGCCACCGCCTTGACCGAACATCAGGGCGTCGATATCGGCGATCGCTTCACCGCGCGCCACCATTCCGTTGCGCCAGTCGGCCAGCGCCTGATCGGCACCGCGCCAGGCCTGACGGAAGTCACGCCAGGCTGCCTGCCAGCGCTCGGCCAGGGCGGCTTCGGCCGCGAAGCGGTCAGCCGGTAGCAACTCCAGTACCCGTTCGTCGAACACCGAGGCCAGCCAGCCGGCGGCATCGGCGTCGCCTTGCGCTGCTCTGGCGGCCATGGCCAGCAGGCCGTCGACGCCCACGCCAGTGCCCCGCCAGCCGGGCGGAATGGTCGGCGCGAGGTGCCGAATGAGCCGGAACAGGTGCAGATCGGTACTGCCGCCGCGCTCCTTCAGATCGTGCAGAAAGCGGTTCAGATCGTGGTCCTTCAGATCCTCACGTACCCAGGCTTCGAAGTGGCCCCGGCTCAGGTCCTTGCCGGCGGCTTCCCAGTGCCGCGAAAAGGCGGCCGCGAGTTCGGGCGGGGTGCGGCATTCCTCGCCCTGGATGCGATAGGCGTGCGCCAGCGGGGCGGTCGACGCGGCCGGTTCCGGCAGGGTCGGGTCCTTGGCCAGCCAGCGGCGGATCTCGGCGATGCCCCAGCGCTGGCCGGGATCGCGCTGCAGGAGGCCCCGACACAGTCGCCGCCAGGCCGGATCGACCAGCGCATCGGTGTCGATGGTGCCGGTGGCGAGGCGGTGGGCGATCACCGCGTCGGATAGGTCGGCGAAGGGGTGCGCCCCCGCCAGCAGTTCGACCAGGATCATGCCCAGCGACCAGTAGTCGGCGGCGGTGTCGAGGATGCCGGTCATCGCCTCGGGGGCCGCATAGCGCGCTGTGCGGGCGGTACCGGTAAACAGCTGGGTCGCGTCCTGTAACGAGGCGATGCCGAAGTCGGTGAGCACCAGATCGAGCGGTTCCGGGCGCCGCACCAGCACGTTTTCCGGCTTCAGGTCGCGGTGGATCACCTGGCAATCATGTAGCGCGGCGACGGCCTCGGCGATCTCGCTCAGGATGGTGTTCAGTTGCTCCGGGGTCGGGGCGCCGGCGCTCATCAGATCGCGTAGGGAACCGCCGGCGCAGTATTCCATCACCTCGTAGGCGATGCCATCGGAAACGCCATGGGCGAGCAGGCGCACGACATGGGCGTGGGCGACGCCCGCCACCCGCTCCAGCACCTGACCCTTGGGGGCGATACCCGGCCGGTAGAGCTTGGCCATCACCCGCACACCGGTCTTCAGGCCCTTGAGCAGCATCAGTTCGGCCTCGGCGCCGGCCGCTGGCAGGACGCGGTCGATGGCGAAATTGGCGGCCAGTGCGCTAGGCAGGTTGTAGAGCCCGGCGGCCGGGGAGGTCGAGGCCAGCGCGGTCATGGCCCCCAGCGGCCGACCACAGTAGAGGCAGTCGCCCTGCCCGGGCGGATTGGTGGCGCCGCAGTCCCTGTGCGGGCAGACGATGCTGGCGGTGGCGCGCGCAGCCGGCGGTGCGTCGGTTGGCGGAGCCGCCGACGCCGGCGCGACCGGCGCGCGCAGTGTGAGGTCGACCCCGATCAGCAGGGTGCCGCAGCCGCACTGGCTGGCGGCGGGCGAATGCTCCGCACCGCAAACGGGGCAGACGCGGATGTACCCGTCGGCATCGCTCATCGCCAGGACACGGCATCCATGGTCAGCCCGCGCTGGCGGCAGAGGTCTTCGAGCGCCGTCATGTCGCCGCGTTGCGGAATGCCGATGAACCAGAGTCGCCCGCCGTCCGCGGCCACTTGCATGCGCCGGCCTTCTTCGGCTGGCACCGTCAGGTACGCCGCATAGCGCGCCGCGCCGCGTGCCGAGAGCGGCACCAGCGGCTGATTGGCCGAACCGCGCCAGACATGGGCAAGCGGCAGGCCATCGACATAGGGTTCGGGAATGACGGCGTCGAGCAAGGCCAGGATGCCGGCGTGCTTCCTTTGCAGCGTCGCCAGCGGATAGCCGCTGTAACAGAGGATGTCGAAATCCCGGCCCGACCGCTGGCGCCAGTCGTGCAGCGCCGTGAGCAGCACGGTCAGCGCCCTGGCCTGGTCGAAGGGTTCGCCGCCGCTGAGGGTGATGCCGTCCACGCCATCCGCCGCGACCCGCCGGCACCAGGCAAGCAGTGTGGCCACAGTCATTTCTCGACCGGCATCGCTTGCCCATGTGTCCTGGGAAACGCATGCCGGACAACGGATGGAACAGCCCTGCAACCAGATGCCGATACGCTTGCCGGGGCCCAGCACGGTGACCGGGTAGTGGGCTCTGTTGATGGCGATATTCATGCCAGAACGACGGAGTACACCTTGTCCTGCTCGACGATATCGGCGACGACGATGCTGTCGCGACCCTCCAGTTCGGTCTCGAACAGCGCCCGCGCCAGCGGGTTGATGAACGCCGATTCGAGGGCGTTGCCGATGCCGCGACCGCCGTTGGCCAGGTCGCGCGTGCACAGGGTGAGCAGGCGTTCGCGCACGGCGTCGGGAATCTCCAGGACCAGGCGGTGTTCTTCGCGGACGCGCTTGACCACGTTCTTCAGCATGCCGGCGAAGATCCGCGCGGCGACTTCCGGGCCGATGAAGTTGAAGACGACGATGTTGTCGCCGATGCGATTGAGGATTTCCGGCCGCGCCAGGCGGTACTTGAAGTGGTCGCCGATGGCTTCGCGCACGCGCGCCTCGACCACCTCGTAGGGATCGCCGGGTCGGACGTTCTGCACCCGCTGGCCGTGCGCGTCCTCGACGTAGATGCCCAGGTTGGAGGTGAAGACGATGATGGCTTCGGAAAAGTAGGCGGTGTCGCCACGACCGTCGGTCAGGCGGCCGTCTTCGAGGATCTGCAGGAACTTGTCGAGAATGCGCGGGTGGGCTTTCTCGATCTCGTCGAACAGGATCAGCGAGAAGGGCTTCTCCCTCACCGCGCCGGTGAGCTCGCCGCCGGCGTCGAAGCCGATGTAGCCGGGCGGTGCGCCGAGCAGCCGCGCCCCCGTGTGCTCATCGGCGAATTCGCTCATGTCGAAGCGCAGATAGGCGCGCTCGTCGCCGAAGATGAGCTGGGTCAGCGTCTTGGCCAGTTCGGTCTTGCCGACGCCGGTCGGGCCGGCGAAGAACAGCACGCCGCGCGGCCGGCCGCCGCCGGCGCGCGCCTGGGCGCCGGTGAGACCCATCACCGAGCGCATCAGGATGTCGACCGCCTTGGTGGTGGCCTGGTGCTGACCCTTGACGCGCTCTTCCAGCGTGGCGCCCGCCTGGCGGATCTTGTCGCGCAGGTAGTCGCGGCGCCAGGGATTGTCGAGCGCGCCGACCTTGTAGCAGCGCACCGCGTCTTCCACGGCGGCGTGGGTGATGTTCTGCCGGCGGGCCAGTTGGGCCACATCGGCCATCCCGGCCAGCGTCAGGCCGTCGGTGCTGTCGGCGAACCGGCGGGCGAACGCGGCGCGAGCTGCCTCGGTGGCTTCGCCATGGCCGGGAAAGAGCACCGCGAGTTGCCGCGCCGCCTCGGTGCGCATCTCGTAGTCCGGCCGGCCGATGGTCAGCGTCGCGATGCGCTCCGAATCGAGGGCGAACCACGAGGGCAGGTCCTGCGGCCGGTTCACCAGCCAGAGGATGGGGTTGAACATTGGCGAACCGGCGCCGCCTGCCCCGTCCTCCCTGGGCGCCACCGGGGTGGCCGCCAGGGAGAGCTTCTCGGCGGCGACGAAGAAGCGGTGTTCGCCGCCATCCAGATGGTCGGCGGCTCGGGCGATGCGCGAGGCGAAATCGAGCAGCAGCGCGCAGCGCGCCTCGCGGCAGCCGGCCAGGCGCTTCATCAGCGTGGCCAGTGATTCGAGCCCCACGGGCATGACGCCATCCTGGAGCTTGAGATCGAACAATCGTGTGGCCAGCTCGACGGCGGCCGGCTCATTGGGATAGACGCGCAGGCCGTCGGCCGGGTCATGGACCAGCATGAAGCGGCAGCCCTGGCGCTTGAGGCTTTCCCACAAGCCGCGTGGCAGCGGTACCAGCGTGGCGCCGCCGTCGGCCAGGGGCAGCAGGAGGCTGTCGCGAATGTTGCCGGCGACGATGTACTGCGAACGGATCGGCAGCAGCCGCTCCAGGTCCTTGATCCAGCGCGGCGTGGTGTCGGTCATGATCGGCGCATTGTCCTCGGCGCGGTGGCGCGGCGCTCCCGCTCTTGTTCGTTGTCGGCGAAGCGCGGCAGGCTTTTGGCATCGACCACCTGTACCGGCACCTGGCCGGCGCCGAGCATGCGCGTTACATCGATGGTAATGCCACGTGTCGCCAGGGTTTCCTTGAGACGCGGGAACTCCGTGCACCAGCGTTCCTCGGCGAGCATGTCCTCGCGTCCGCGGTCGCCGCTGGCCGTGCCGGCTCGTACGACATTGAAATTGAGACTGCCGCGTGTGGCGTCGACCCGCAGGCGGACGAAGTAATCGTTCCAGCCGGTCTTCTGGAAATGAACGAGCCCGCCCTCGACAAACAGCGTTTCGCCAATGCCGTCCACCTCGTAGCCGAGGTCGCGCAGCGATTCCTCCAGAACGCGGGCGGCCGCCTCGGCGGCGGTGGCTTCGATGTGGCGGGCGACGCGCAGGCGCAGTTCCGTGGCCAGGGCGGCCGCCCGCTGGTCGGACAAGGTACCCATCAGTTCGGCGACCAGGGCTTCGATCGCCTCGGGAAGCGTCGCCGTCTCCGCCAGCGCCGCGCGAGCCAGAATGCGTTCCACTTCGGATCGTCGCGCGGCGACCACGGCCGGCGGCACCTGGCGGGCCAGCCGGGCTTGCGCGGCGAAGACCGTGAGTTGTTCGGCAATGCTCGGCGCTGTGGCGACGATGGCGGCGAGATCGGCCACGGGCAATGAGGCAAGTTGCGACGACAGCGCGCGCACCGTTCCGGCCAGTGCCTCGGTGTCGCCGCGCAGTGCTTCGAGATAAGCGACCAGCGCCGCGCCATCCGCTTCGACCGGGCGTGCGGCGGGGGTTGAGTCAACCGGGACGACCTCGCCGAGCTGGTCGGCCAGCGCTTGCCGGGCGACGACCAGGCGCCGTAGCCGGGCCTCCTCCCGGGCGATTTCTTCGTCCAGGGCATGCCGCGCCGCCACGCTGGCGGCGCGCCGTTGCTGACGTTCCGTGGTGCGTTGATCGCGCAATTCCGTCTGGCGGGTCTCCTCGGCCGCATAGCCTTCGGCAATGGCCGAAGCCGCCCGCATCGCTTCATAGGCGACGAGGAGACCGGCATCCAGTCCAAAGGTGGCAGCGGTGGGGCCGCTCATGGTCGCGGTGGCAGGAAAAGGACAGCTGGATTCTAATCGAAGGCCCGCATCGGGATGGCCAGCGGCTGGCCACCGACGAGGCGCTGCTTACCGTGTGGCTCGGTGTGCTCGTCGGTAGCGCAGCAGGCGTCCCCGGTAGGGGCTGCCGTCGTGGAGCGGCGCGTCGATCGCGGTTTCGGTGAGCGCAAAACCCAGCAGCGCCATCTGGCGATGGAAAGCACTCCGGTTGCCGCGGTTGGGATCGATGATCAGCACTTCGGCGCGGGGCGCGGCATGCAGTTCGAGAAACGCCGCCAGTTGCGCGGGGTGGCCGCGTTCGTAGAGCACGTCGCTACCGACGATCAGGTCGAATTCGCCGAGCAGCGGATTGTCGCGTCCCCAGTTGCCGCAGCGATATTTCAGGTCGGCCAGCCCGTTGAGCAGCAGGTTGGCGCGCAGGAAGGATTCGGCGAGCGGGTGGCAGTCGCTGGCCGTGATGTCACCGAGCCGGCGATGGATCACCATGCTGGCCAGGGCCAGACCGCAGCCGATCTCCAGCACGCGGCGGTCGCCCAGTTCCCAGCTTTGCATCAGGTCGGCGAGTTTTTGCGCCGAGGGCCAGACCTGGCCAAACAGCGGCCAGCAGGCCGGGGATATGCCGGCGGCTTCTGCTTCGCCGAGCGGGTCGGCGTATTGCTGGCGGTCGAGCAGGGAACGAACTTCCAGGTCGCCACCCTTGGCGACGGCGACCTGCTGGAACTTCACCTCATAGCCTGGCAAGGTCCTTCCAGCGCCTGCGCCCGCTCAGTGCTTGCGATGCTGCGTGGGTGCGATGGGTGCGCGGCCTTCGATATGACGGAAGGTGATGCGACCCTTGCTCAAGTCGTAGGGCGACAGTTCCAGGGAAACCTTGTCGCCGGCCAGGATGCGGATGTGGTGCTTGCGCATCTTGCCCGCCGTGTAG
>WBZL01005299.1_pt1 | contig 10716 bp, 6 predicted proteins | sample 5204291 | NCBI WGS metagenome assembly WBZL01 (sample SAMN12344345, study PRJNA552823) | activated sludge metagenome | biome: Activated sludge suspended growth; feature: Nitrification reactor; material: Wastewater; isolation source: activated sludge from nitrification reactor of wastewater treatment... | reverse complement strand
CGGGGAGAAGGGAGCCAGAGTCCCCCTCTCCCTTTGGGAGAGGGGTTAGGGGTGAGGGTGCATTCCTCCTCCACTCACCCACCACATCCAGCTCACTTTCCAAAAACGCAGTCTTCGTCGCGCGGCGTTGAATTTTTCCACTGGAGGTTTTGGGGATGCTCATCGGCTTGACGAGAACGATGGCAAAGACTTGCAGATCGTGTTTCTCGGCAACCGCCTGACGAATCGCGGAGGCGACTTCGTTCACATCGGCTTGCCGTCCCGCGCGAGTCACTTCCTGGACGATGACGAGTTGTTCTTTGCCGTGTTCAGAAATCGAAAATGCCGCGCCCGAACTCGATTGCAACGCGGAATGACTCGCTTCGACGGTCAACTCAATATCTTGCGGATAATGATTGCTTCCGTGAATGATGATGAGGTCTTTCAAACGACCGGTGATGAAGAGTTCGTTGTTTTGCAAAAAGCCGAGATCGCCCGTCCGCATGAAGGGACCTTCATTCGTATCGGCAACGAATGCGCCGAACGTCCTTTGAGTTTCTTCCGCGAGTCCCCAATATCCCTGCGCCACGCTGGGCCCGGCAACCCAAATCTCGCCCACTTCGTTTTCACCACATTGATTCAACGTGGACGGATTGACGATGATGATTTTTTGGTCAACGATGGATTTGCCACAGTTGACCATCGTCAACGCGTTGGCATCCTCTCGCGAGACTTGCACAACGGCATCGCGTTCGAGGGCTTTGCGGTCAATCGTCAGCGTGCGAGGTTCGGCGGGACCGTCGCCTCCCGAAACGATGAGAGAACTTTCCGCCATGCCGAAGCAGGGGTAGAAAGATGTCGAACGAAAGCCGACCAACTCGAAGGTCCGCGAGAAGCGTTCGAGAGTCTCAGGGCGGATCGGTTCGGCTCCGCAGAAGGCAAGTTTCCACGCGCTTAAATCCAACGTCTCAAGTTGTTCGGGCGTGATCTTGTCCACGCACAGGTCATACGCAAAGTTCGGCGCGCCGCTCGTGGTCACTTTGTATTTGCTGATCGCCTCGAGCCAGCGAAACGGCTTTTGCAGGAACGACACAGGCGACATCAACGTGGATACGCATCGAATGTACAACGGCTCGAGAATGCCGCCGATGAGACCCATGTCGTGATAACTCGGGAGCCAGAACGCGCCCGAATCATTTCCGTCAATTTGAAAGCCGCGCTGGATGGCTTTGAGGTTGTGCATCAGGTTGCCATGCGTGAGCATGACTCCCTTCGGCTGACTCGTGGAGCCAGACGTATATTGGAGGAAGGCAAGCGTGTCCGCGTTGATGTTCGGGTCGCGCCATTCCGCTTCCGACCCCGGGGCAACCTGCTCTGTGTTTAACCAGCTTAATGCCTGCAGTTCGGGCGACTGCTCGAAGCGTTGTTCGATGTTGTGCAAGATGGAGGAGGTAGTGAGCGCGAACTTCGCCTGCGAGTCCGCGACGATGGCTTGGATGCGCGGGACGGGACGATTCAAACGCGGAGGGTAGGCTGGCACCGCCACCGCGCCGGCATACAAACACCCGAAGAACGCGGCGATGTAATCGAGCCCCGCAGGATAGAGCAACAACACGCGTTCGCCGCGCGCGCCGTGAGCCTCGAGCCACGCGCCAATACCGCGCGCGCGGCGGTCGAGTTCGCCATACGTGAGCGAGTCGCCTTCCGTCCCGTCATCCTGTAAATAACGATAGGAAAGAAAATCGGGTTGCAGGTCTGCCCGCAATCGCAGAAGATCGAGAAGCGTACCGGGTATGGGGTGATTCTGAAATAGCGATTGCATCGAATGAGACCTATGCGTCCGAGTTATATCATAAAAGCCCGGAGCGCCGTTCCGCCAAAAGTTTGCTTGACATGCCACTTTCGCAACCGTATAATCTTTTCAACATCAGGGACGAGGGCGGACATTGGAAGCATTGGTTATTTCTGGAACTGATTGTCTGTTGGATCGACCTCTATCAACAAGGAAAAGGAACAGACCCGTGGCACAATCTGGCAAATTCAAGTTGACGCTTGTCAACACACAGAGCAGCGCTCCCCCAAAAGAATTCGAATTGACCAAATCTGAGCTTGTGGTGGGCAGAGATGAAGGCGTGGATATTATCATCGCCACGCCGGCCGTGTCGCGCCGCCATGCGCGCTTCATGATGCAAGGCGGCGAGTACATCATCGAAGACCTCGGCAGTTCCAACGGCACCTTCGTCAACGGCGACCGGTTGATCGGGCGGCAGACGCTCAACCACCGCGACGAGATCCGCTTAGGGCAGGCGATCACGCTCCTGTATACCACCCCCACCGAAGCAGACGAACCGAATGCGACGGTGGTGGGCGCAAAAAAACCGACACCGGTCGTCGTTTCGCATGTGGCGCAAACTACCATCGGCGATGAACCGATCATCCCCACAGCGGCAGGTCCGCGGAAACTGATCGTCACAGTGGCGGGGGAACCGCCGAAATCGTACAACCTCACCCGTTCGGCGCTCAGCATCGGCAGGCTCGACGAGAACGATATCGTCATCCCCTCGCCGATCGTCTCCGGTAAACACGCCCGTCTCGAAGCCGCAAGCGGAGGCGGGTACATGCTCGTTGTGCTGGCAGAGGCGCGGAACCCGGTGCTTTGCGAAGGCAGATCTATCGAAGGGTCGCGCATGTTGCGCCATGGCGATGTGTTGCGCATCGGCGGGCAGGATCCCGGCGTGATGGTTACGCTGACCTATGAAGCGCCCTCCGAAGCGGGGCAAGGCGCGCGAGATATCGTCTTCGGCGAAAAGACGCTCATCACAATCGGGCGCGACCCGAGCAACGACGTGGCGCTTGCCTCGCCGAATGTCTCGCGCTTCCATGCGCAGATCCAGCGCGTGGGTCAACGCTATCGCGTGGAGGATTTACGCAGTTCCAACGGCGTATTCGTCAACGGCGAACGCGTCGAGGGGTCGTTCTGGCTCAAACCCGACGATTCGATCCGCATCGGTCAGTATCACTTCGTGATGGGCAAAGACCAGCTCGCCCAGTTCGACGAGAGTAACGGCTTGAAAGTGGAAGTTCTCGGCTTGAACAAATGGGTGCGCAAAGACCTGAACATCCTGCAAAATATATCGGTGGTCTTCAAGCCGCGCGAATTCATTGTGGTGGTCGGGCAAAGCGGCGGCGGAAAATCCACCTTTGTAGACGCGGTCGCCGGCTACCGCCCCGCCACCTCCCCGTCGAAAGTGCTCGTCAACGACGTGGACATCTACACCCACTTCGACGCCATCCGCAACGAGATCGGCTTCGTCCCGCAAAAAGACATCATCCACATGGAGTTGACGGTCTATCAGGCATTGGACTATGCCGCGCAATTGCGTATGCCGGCCGATACGTCCGCCGAAGAACGCGAAAAGCGCGTGATGGAAGTGCTTGCCGATCTCGATCTCACCCATCGCAAGGATGTGCAGATCAGCGGCTTGAGCGGCGGACAACAAAAACGCGTCTCCATCGGCGTCGAGTTGCTGACCAAACCCGGCCTGTTCTTCCTCGACGAGCCCACCTCCGGTCTCGACCCCGGCACCGAGACCGCGCTCATGCAACTCATGCGCCGCCTCGCCGACCAGGGGCGCACGATCATCCTCATCACGCACGCCACCAAGAACGTGATGCTCGCGGACAAAGTGATCTTCCTCGCGCGCGGAGGTTTCCTCGCGTGGTTCGGTCCCCCGGATGAAGCGCTGGCATACTTCGACAAATATCGCTCCGAACGCGACCGCCGCGCCGGCAAGATCGAGTTCGACGAGATCTACGCCATCCTCGACGACCAAAGCAAAGGCAAAGCGCCGGAATGGGCGCAGAGATACCGCGAAAGCAAGGCATATCAAGAGTATGTCGTCAAGCCGCTGGCCGGGAAACTCTCGCCCGAAGGCTCGCCGACGATTCAACAAACCCCGCAAAAGCCCCAGCCAAAAGCGGGCGCCTCGGCAAAGAAAGTTTCCTCGCTTAAGCAATTCTTCGTGCTTTCCGCGCGCAACATCAAGATTCTCACGCGCGATAAATTCGCCCTGGGTCTCATGCTCGCCACCGCGCCGCTCGTGAGCCTGCTCGACGTGGTGCTCGCCAGCGTGATGGGACGCAACCCCTTCGCCTTTGCGGATGGGGACATCGCCCGCGTCATGATCACCCTCTTCCTCATGACGATCTACGGCGTGATGGTGGGAGGCATCTCGCAAATGCGCGAGATCGTCAAAGAGCAGGATATCTACAAACGCGAGCGACTCGTCAACTTGAAGATTCTCCCTTACGTGATGTCGAAGATCTGGGTAGCCGCGTTGCTCGCTTTCTATCAGGCGGCGGCGTACACCATTGTCCATTACCTTGCCTTCGAAATGCCCGGCGGCGCGTTGGAATTCGCGCAAATCTACATCACGATGACGCTCGCCACCCTCGCCGGCATGATGCTGGGGCTCTTCGCCTCCGCGCTCGCGCCGAACGCCAGTTCCGCGCCGCTCATGGTCATCATCCTCATGCTCCCGCAGATCGTGCTGGGCGGCGCGCTCATCCCCGTGCCGGAGTTTATCAGCGCGCCCACCTCCACGCGCTGGGCGTTCGAAGCGCTCATGAGCATCACCGGCCCCGGTTCGGATGTGGCGGCAGACCTGTGCTGGAAACTCGACCCCGCCGCGCAAAACGCGTTAACCCTCGAAGATAAACTCAAACCCATCGGCGACCAACCGCAGGGCTGCCGGTGCATGGGCGTGAACATGCTCCACGAGGAATCCTGCAACCACCCGGGCTTGGGCAGGTTCCGCATCCCCGCCATCGATGAGCCGTTACCGGTCGAACCTGCGCCCCTCCCGCCGGAACCCGAGCAACCCGTCCAGCCTGAGAATCAATCCGACAATATCGCCATGGCGGAATTCTTCGCCAAACTGCAAGAGTATGAGATCAAAGTGGAGGCGTATAAACTCCAGGTGGAACAATATCAGCGCGATCGCGTTGCCTATGAAACCCGGCGCGCCGAATTGCAAGTGGCGGTCGCGCCGGCCGAAGGCGTGGTGCGAAATTTCTACACCAACTTCCCGTTCATGTATGTGAACAAAGAGGACACAGCCACCTACTACGCCAAGATCGGCAAAACCTGGGTGATCCAAGGCGCCATCTGCCTGATCCTGTTCGTCGCCATTCTCTACCTGCAAAAGCGGAAGGATGTGGTCTAACGCCATGCAAAAGAATCGGACGCCTATCATCGCCGCCCTGCTCGCCGTGTTAACCGCTTCTCTCGCCTGTGGGTCTGGTCCCGCCACCGACGCGGATGCCACCGTGCAGGCGCTCAACACGCAGATCCTCGAAACCGCCACCGCCGCCGCGCTGGCAGATGTGAACGCGAACGCCGCCGCTGAAACCGCGCGCGCGCAAGCCATCAGCCAATCCAAGCCTGCCGAACTCACCGCCACCGCCCAGGCGTTCGCGCCGCGCCTGTCAGAACTAAGCAAGTATGGCGTCGACCCGGCGGAGGGGCATCTAGGGTGGGTCCATCCTCCCGTCACGCTCGACGCGTCCGGTTTCCGTCAGTTCGAATACATCAACTATTTCATCGGCACGGTTGCCACAGATTTCGTCGTTTCGATGGACATCACGTGGGATATTGTCGGCAGTATCGCCGGGTGCGGGTTCGTCCTGCGCTCAGACGGTAACAGCCTGGCGCTCAATCAATACATGGTCATCATGACGCGCGTGGCAAGCGGGCACGTGCTGTTCGTCACCATGTCGAATGGCGAGGTGGTGAACTACCGCGACATCTACGCCCGCTATACCGATAAAAGTTTCAGTTGGGAGAATCTCGCCACCAACCGCCTGACCGTGGTCGGGCGCGGCAATACGTTCTACATCTACACCAACGACACGCTCATCGGCGAAGTGGACCCAACCCAGCCGCCGAAACTGCCCATCCTGCCGCCGGAGCCGGAGAAGCCCGCCGATGCGAACAACGCCCAGGCAATGCAAGCCTACAAACAAAACAAAGCAGACTACGATAATGTGGTGGATGAGATCAACGCGCAATATGCCCAGCGATTGAACGCTTTCAAGACCTCGGATAAAATTTTCGACCGGGGATTCATTGCCATGGTGGCGTTGAGCGAATCGGGACGCAAAACGCAATGTCAGTTCAACAACGGATGGTTGTATTTGATCGACTAAGGCGGGGCATCGTGTCGTTTGCTTGCCGCGCGCCGCGCAAGCGCAAAGTGAACTTTGCGGTACGGGAACCAGCCCTCCATGGGGGATGGAAGCGGGGCGAATCCCATAAATAATTTGTGTTATCATGAACGCTTCCATTGCAGAATTTTTCTATATAGAGGTATCTTTCATTCGGAGAGAACGAAATGGCAAAGTCATCACTGATCGGTAAAACCATTGGCAAACGTTACGTGATCGAGGAGATGCTTGGGCAGGGCGGCATGTCGGCGGTCTATAAAGCCACCGACCCGAACCTGAAGCGCGTGGTCGCCATCAAGGTCATTCACTCGCATCTTTCCGATAACCCGGATTTTGTCAGGCGGTTCGAGGAGGAAGCCTCGTCTGTGGCGCAGTTGCGTCACCCCGGCATCATTCTCGTGCATGATTTCAACAAAGACGAGGAACTCGACCTGTATTATATGGTGCTCGAGTTCGTGCCGGGCGAAACCATCCAGGACCATCTCAAGCGTCTTAACGACCAGGGGAGAAAATTGTCCGTTTCCAAAGCGATGGAATACATGGCAAGCATCTGCGACGCGGTGGACTACGCCCACCAGCGCGGCATGATCCACCGCGACATCAAGCCTGCCAACCTGATGCTCACCACCTCCGGTCAAGCCATCCTCATGGACTTTGGCATTGCCAAGATCGTCGGCGGCACGCGGCACACCGCCACCGGCGCGGTTGTGGGCACAGCAATGTACATGTCGCCGGAGCAGATCAAAGGCGAACAACCCGACCGCCGCTCGGATATTTATTCGCTCGGCGTGACGTTGTTCGAAATGCTCAGCGGCAAGCCGCCCTTCGACGCCGATTCGGCGATGACGTTGATGATGATGCACATCAACGACCCGGTGCCCAACCCGCAAAAGCTGAACCCGGAGATCCCCGAAGCCTTGGTGGATGTGGTGAATAAGGCGCTCGAGAAAGATCCCGCCAACCGCTACCAAACTGCCGCGCAAATGGCGGCGGCGCTCCGTAATGTGTTGGCGGGTCGCGCCGCGGGACCTGTCCCCTCCTCGCGCTCGACGATGGTCGAAGACGCGCCGACCATGGCGAAAAGCAAGAAAGCCACAACCGGTGAACCGGTCAGCGCGCCGCGCGGGACGGTGGTCGAAAGCAGTCCGATGCATCAACAAGCGCGCGGCACAATGGTTGAAAGCGCGCCGCAACAGACTCCGTATTCCGCGCCGAGTCAACCCGCGTCAAAACCGAAATCGCGCTCGCTCGTGCCAATCTTCGCCGGCGTGGTCGTTGTATTTGTCTGTCTTGCGATCGGCGGGTTTTTCCTCTTCAATCAACTCCTCGGCGGAGGTAATGCGACGGAGCCGCCGGTCATCCCGACGAGTACGCAAGCGCCCGCCACCGAAGCGCCGCTGGTCATCGTCGAGTCGCCAACCTTGAGCGTGACCGACACTCCCGCCGCCACCCCAACTGAAGCAATCCCGACGGGACCGTACGTGCGCATCAATTCGATCACGATTAACTCAGACAATTACTATGTTGTGGAATATGAAACGTTTGAATTCACAGAATCATTGCCCGGCATGCACATTCACTTCTTCTTCAACAACGTGCCGGTGGAAAACGCCGGTTCGCCGGGTTCAGGTCCGTGGAAACTCTGGGGGGGTCCGCGACCGTTCGTCTTCTATCGCGTCTCCGATAAGCCCGCCGCCGCAACGCAGTTGTGCGCCCGCGTGGCAAACAGCAACCATTCGCTGAACGGATTCGAAAGCGGCAACTGTGTGGACCTGCCGCCAAGCCCGTAAACAGTGTTGAATGCAAAACGGCGATCATCAGATCGCCGTTTTATTGTTTAGTTATCAGGAGACCCCGAAGGGGTGTTTGAAGGGACAAACAGATTTTATCGGTAATAAGTCAAAACCAATGCTGGACGCTGATAAACGCAGATTTTTCTTCTTTGAATCAGTCCATCTGCGCCTCAAAGTTATATCCGATAAAGTCTACTGCATGTCATCCCTTCGGGAGTGGCAAGCGCGTAAGGCGAGTTATTGACTCACCTACGCAGTTTCAGTACCGCAACTTTCAAGTTGCGCTCGCCACGCCAGGCGTAAGATAAATCTTGCGGTACTGCGTAAGGTGAGTTATTTAATCGCCCGCTTCGTGATCGAGTCGAATAGAAAATCGATCAAATAGTGATTCACCTCATCGGCCGCGTCGAGATGCGCCCAATGCGTGGACTCGGGGAAGAGGATCAAATTCCTGTCGTCGCAATAATCCATGCTCGGGCGCGCGAGGCGATGGCTGAGCGCGAAGTCCTTCATCCCCCACATCATCAACGTGCGGACTTTGACCTGCATATCCGCAGGCATCTTCGGCGGGAATTGAAATGCGGCGCGATACCAATTCAGCATGGAGGTCAACGCGTTGGGCTGCGACCATGCCTCTTTATATTTTTCGAGGTCCGCATCGGTGAATGTGTTTTTCACGGATGAACTGCGCAGACCGCGAGCCATCTCGCGGAAAGCGTTCGCGGACAATATTTTTTCCGCAAGCCATGGCAGTTGAAAGAAGAGCCAATACCACGAGCGACGGATTTGATCGGGGTCGCGCCGCGCAAACCTGCGATACACAGCCGGGTGCGGCGAGTTGAGCACGGCAAGCTTGTGCAACTTTTCGGGATAGGTCATGGCAAGCATCCACGCGACGCCCCCGCCCCAGTCATGCCCCACGAGGTTGACTTTGTCGTAGTCCAACACTTTGATCAAGCCGAGCGCATCGTCCACAAGCGTAAAAACGCTGTAGTCTTTCTTATTTTTCGGCTTGTCGCTCAGGTTGTAGCCGCGCTGGTCAGGGATAATCACCCGGCACCCCGCGTTCACCAATGCGGGAATTTGTTTCCTCCACCCATACCAAAACTCAGGAAAGCCGTGTAAAAGGACGACAGGAGTTCCGCTTTTCGGTCCAGCCTGGACGACGTGCAAGCGAATTCCGTTCGTTGGGAGATAACTATGTTCAAGTTCCATTGGGGTTTCGTCTCAATCTTTGGACGGTGATTCGCGCGAAAAATGCGGATGTATTTTTAATCAGCATTCTCAGCGTTTTTTCAGCGTCCCGACTTTTCTACAGCGAGGCGGGCGGGATTGTACCAAAGAATTGCGCGTGAAAGAAAATTCTTAGTGAGAGTTTAGGTCATGCGTAGGTTTCGTAGGGGAGGCATGGAGGAAACGCGCGTTTTCCTCAATACCCTCCCCTAAAATACGCCCGGATCAAATCCGAAATATCCGCGGTGGTACTCTACTGTGCGACGATCATGATTAAGTGGTTCGATCTTGCCATCCTTCACCTGATGAAATCAAAACCATGATACAATCTTACTAGTAAGAAAAGGAGAAAACATGGACAGCGTAGCCACCACTCGTATGTCATCCAAAGGACAAGTTGTGATTCCCGAATCCATTCGCAAGCGGCTCGATCTAAGAGAGGGCGCGCAGTTCCTCGTTGTAGGCGAGGAAGATGTTGTCATTCTAAAAATGGTCGCTCCGCCTGATATGAATGAATTCAATGCTCTTATCAAACAAGCGCGTCAACAAGCAAAAGAAGCGGGGTTGAAACCAAAAGACATTACATCTGCCATTGCTAAAGCAAGAGCCCGTAAATGAGGATCGCTTTGGACAAAGTTGTGATGGACACCAACGTGTTCGTCTCAGCAGTCTTCTTCAGCGGACCTCCCTTTCAAATCCTCAACACATGGCAATCGGGTAAGTTTGAATTAGCCGTTTCGCAGGAAATTCTGGATGAATATCGGCGGGTTGGAGAAGTTTTGGCGGAAGAATACTCCAATATCGGCTTGAAGCCGATGCTCAACTTTGTCATTGACCATGCAAAAGTTTATAAGCCTGCAAAACTCAATGGGCCTGTTTGCGAGGATCCGGACGATGATAAGTTTTTCGCCTGCGCCCTGGCAAGCGAGAGCAAGATCATCATCAGCGGGGATAAGCATTTGTTGAAGGTTTCAGGTTATGAAGGAATTGAAGTGTTGAAACCGCGCGAATTTGTAGACAGATACTTGAGTTGAATTCCCTCAATACCCTCCCCTAAAATACGCCCGGATCAGATCCGAAATATCGGCAGTGGTGTTCTGCCTCGCGACCGCGAAAAAATCATACGCAGTGGCGCGACCACGCCCATAGCGCGAGGCGTAATCGCGCAGGAATGCGAAGAACGCGTCGTCTCCCATGCGATAGTTCAACGCTTCCAAAAAGTTCGCGCCGTTGAGATAACTCGCGTTGACATAGGCGCGGAAGGTCGGCGCTTCGTAGATACTCGCATCCACATAGCCCGATGGACCGAAATAATTTACGCGCCACTGCCACCACCAATCGTACGAGTTGGGATAGATATGCTCATAGAACAGCGCCTCGCTATACACCGACAGCGCCTCATCCAGCCACGGCTCGGTGGCAGAATCATTCCCCACCAACCCACACCACCATTGATGCGCGATCTCGTGCGCGAGGCGGCGACGTT
>WBZL01005297.1_pt1 | contig 10718 bp, 9 predicted proteins | sample 5204291 | NCBI WGS metagenome assembly WBZL01 (sample SAMN12344345, study PRJNA552823) | activated sludge metagenome | biome: Activated sludge suspended growth; feature: Nitrification reactor; material: Wastewater; isolation source: activated sludge from nitrification reactor of wastewater treatment... | reverse complement strand
GCGCGAACTCGTCGGTGACGGGCTCGTCGAGCCAGGCGTACAGGCCGCGCACCTCGCCGATCGGGTCGGCCTGCATGGCGCGGAAGTCGATGTCGTAGAAGAGGTCGTCGCCGTGGGTGCGGCGGTGGCGCAACACGCGATCCATGCCGGTGGTCCACACCTGCAGGTTGCTCTCGGCGATGTAGTGGTGGTCGATGTCGTCGGTGAAGTTGGCGAACACGTCGCGGAACAACTCGCACACCGACAGCATCACGTCGGTGGGGTCACGGTGGGTCATCACGAACCGCGCATCGGGGAACGCGGCGAGGATGTTGGGCAGGTACAGCACGTGCACCGGCGTCTTCAGGTGCCATGGCTTGTTGGGCATGCCCCACGACAACAGCTTCAGCACCCTGCGCTCGTAGCGGTACGCCGATTCGAGATCGGCATCGACCAGCCAGTTCGCGTAGGTGGGGATGCGCCCGAACGCGAGGTACAGGTGGGTCTTGAAGTCGAGCCCGAGAAGATCGAGGCACTCCATCGGACCGTTCGGTCCGTCGTCGGGCACATGGCTCTTGCTGCCCACCTTCTCCGTGCCGGCAGTGTCGATCCGTGGGTCGGGGCCCACCACCGTCGACGGCGGCGGGCACGGCTCGGCCGACTCCCAGCGGCGCAGGTAACGGCGGTTGGGGTCTTGCGCGAGCAGCACCGACAGCGCCGTCGAGCCCGTGCGCGGCAGCCCCATGCCGAACACCGGGCTGCTCACCTCCACCTCGTCGATCTCGGGGTGACGGCGGTACCAGTCCTCCACCTGCAGGCGCTGCCCGAGCGTGCGCACCAGGCGCGGGTAGATCACTGCCTCACCCGTGGCGTTCAGGCGGGCCTCGTCGCGCAGCGACGCGACCAACAACTCCAGCCCCTCACGGAACGAATCGTCACCGAAGTCGGTGAGGCCGGTCTGGGCCGTCGCCCGATCCATGAGCTCACCGCTCGTCACCATCTCGTCACCATCTCGGCCACCCCCATGTTGCCCTCGTCCGGTCGGTCGCCGGACAGCCCCGTGCGGACAGGAGGTGAGGATGCCAGGCGCGAGTTAGACCGTCAAGGTCTAAGTTGGCGCCGATACGGTCAGCCGAGGGGTCAGGCGATGGGGTCAGCCGGGCGGGATCAGCCGGGCGGGCCACACATTCGCCCGGATCAGCTGCGCCGCCTCGTCGCGCATCATCTCGGTGACCTTCTGGGTAAAACCCCGTGGCAGCTCGGTGTCGCCGGAGACGCAGATCACCAGCCTCTGTTCGAGACCCGGTTCGACGAGCGGGGCGAACCGCAGCCGCTGCGCGTCGAGCTCGGCACGGCAGGCCGACAGGGGCAGCAACGCCAGCCCGTGACCCTGCTCCACGAGCCCCTTCATGACCGCCAGCGAGTCCGTGCCGAATCTCGACTGCAGGGAGTGTTTGAGCCGCAGCGCCGTGTTCTCGATCGCGGCGCGGATGCCGGTGCGCGACGCGGGCAGCACCAGGGGATGAGCCACGAACTGCTCGAACGTCATCGCCCCGTCCGGGCGCAGGTCGCTCCCGGGCGCACCCACCACCACCAGGTCCTCGCCTGCCAATTCGCCATGGAACAGGCGGTCGTCGGCCGGTGGCACCGTCACCGCCAGGTCGATCGAGCCACGCAACATCTCCTTCACCAGGTCGTCGGGCCCGGCGACGGTGAGCCGGAAGACCACCTTGGGGAAGGCCGCCGCCAGCTGATCGAGCAGGGGCCCCGCGAGCAGATCGGCGGCGGTGCCGATCAGCCCGAGGTGGAGCCCGCGCTCGATCCGCGCCAACGGTGAACCCACGTACCGCATGGCCAACTCCAGCTGCCGCAGGGGTGTGGCGGTGGCCGCGCGGAGATCCTCACCGGCTTCGGTGAGCTGCACCCCGCGGGCCGTGCGGTGCAGCAGCGTCACCCCCAGTTCGTCCTCCAACAGCTTCACCTGGCGGCTCAGCGCGGGCTGCGCGATGCCCAACACCGAAGCGGCCCGGTTGATCGAACCCTCCTCCGCGATGGTGAGGAAGTAGGTGAGGCGGCGACTGTCCACGGAGCGTCACCGTAGCAGCGCGTTATGCCGACATGGCATATCTCGGCGGCCAAGATTGTATTGGCGCTCCACCCGCGACACGCGTACGTTCGTCAAGCACCGAGGGGAGAGAGGAACCACATGGCCGCGGACGACATCGACTGGAGCGAGAAGCTGGGGCTCAACCGGTTGCCGAAGGAGATCATCGGCAAGCGGGTGGCCGACCTGCTCGACCTCACCGGCAAGAAGGCGATCTGCACCGGTGCCGGCGGCGACGGGCTGGGGCAGGCCATCGCCAATCGCCTCGCCGGGTCCGGTGCCGATGTGGCGCTCCTGGGGCGCACGTTCTCCAAGGTCGAGCGTCGCGCCAAGGAGATCGAGGACCGCTGGGGCGTGAAGGCAGTGCCGATCCTGGTCGATCTCTCCGACTGGGACCAGGTGCACCGCGCGGTGGCCGAGAGCAAGGAGGCCCTGGGCGGCCTCGACATCATGATCAACAACCCGATCAACGCCATCGGTGGGATGTTCGCTAGTCACACCAAGGAAGAGATCGACGCCACCGTGCACGGCAGCTTCACGATGCTGATGTACGGCGCGCACGCCGCACTCGAGCACATGCTGCCGCAGAAGTCGGGCACGATCATCAACATCGCCGCCGTCGGCGGCCGCGTGCAACAGCGCGGGCTGACGGTGTACTGCTCGTCGAAGGCTGGCGTCATCGGCTTCACCCGCAACCTGGCCCACGAGGTGGAACCGCAGGGCGTGCGCGTGCTCGGTGTGGCCCCCGGCATCATGATGAAGCCCGACCTCGAGCAGCGCATCGTGAACCCCCAGAGCGACCTCGACATGGTGGCTCGCAACGCGATCGCGTTCACGGTGGAGAACCAACTGCAGATCAACCGCGCCGGCCTTCCCGAGGAGGTGGCCAACATGGTGGCCTACCTCGCGTCACCCGCTGCCTCCTACATGTGCGGGCAGACGATCGACGTCGCCGGCGGCCAGTGGATGAACTGAGCCGGGCATGCGCGGCCTCACGGGCAAGACCTTCATCATCGCCGGTGGCGCCACCGGCATTGGCGCCGGCGCAGCACTGCGCCTCGCCGAAGAGGGCGCCAACGTCGTCGTCGGCGACATCAACTTCGACGGCGCCGAGGCAACGGCGGCGCGCTGTGGGGCGGCCGCCACCTCCGGAGCGGCGGCGATCGCGGTGCGCTTCGACCTCAGCGATGAAACCTCCGTCAACGCGCTGGTGGCGCGCACGATGGATCACTTCGGCGCCGTGCACGGCCTGTTCAACGTGGGGGCCGACCTGCGTCCCGACAACATCGGCCGCGACCTCACGGCACTCGACACCGACCTCGAAGTGTGGCAGCGCACGCTCGACGTGAACCTGCTCGGTTACGTGCGCACCACCAAGGCCGTGCTGCCTCACCTGCTCGCGCAGGGTGCCGGCAGCATCGTCAACACCTCCTCGGGGGCGGCTGTGAGCGCGGGCAGCGACGGCAAGCGCCCCGCCTACGCCGCGTCGAAGTCGGCCGTCAACGCCTTCACCCGCCACCTCGCCCGCAACTACGGCCCCAAGGGCGTGCGCAGCAATGGGGTGATGCCGGGCCTCGTGATGGCGGAAACCACGCTGGCGCAGAACGACACCGCGATGCAGCAGATGTTCCTCGCCCAGGTGCCCACCACCCGGCTGGGCCGACCCAGCGACCTCGCCGCGGTCGTCGCCTTCCTCCTCTCCGACGATGCCGAATGGATCAACGGCCAGGTGTGGGCCGTCGACGGTGGCGCCAACATGCGCGCATGAAGTCCCACACACCGGCAACGACCGCAACGACAGGAGCACCGTGAGATACGAGCAGAGCGATCTGGAGATGTTGGAGGCGGAAGCCATCCACATCTTCCGCGAGGTCGCGGCCACCGTCGAGCGTCCGGGCCTGCTCTTCTCGGGCGGCAAGGACTCGGTGGTGATGCTGCACCTCGCCGCGAAGTCGTTCTGGCCGGCACCGATCCCGTTCCCCGTCGTCCACGTCGACACCGGCCAGAACTTCGACGAGGTGCTGCAGTTCCGCGACGACACGGTCGCCACGATGGGGCTGCGCCTCGTGGTCGGCAGTGTGCAGGACGACATCGACGCCGGGCGCGTGCACGAAGACCACCCGGGTGCGCCGCGCAACCGCCTGCAGACCGTCACCCTGCTGCGCACGATCCGCGAGCAGCAGTTCGGGGCGGTGTTCGGCGGCGCCCGCCGCGACGAGGAGAAGGCCCGCGCGAAGGAGAGGGTGTTCTCCTTCCGCGACGAGTTCGGCGCGTGGGACCCTCGCAACCAACGGCCCGAACTGTGGAACCTCTACAACGGCCGTCACCGCAAGGGTGAGAACATCCGCGTGTTCCCGCTCTCGAACTGGACCGAACTCGACATCTGGAGCTACATCGCCCGCGACGAGATCGACCTGCCCGCGCTGTACTACGCACACCAGCGCACCGTGGTGGAGCGCGACGGGATGCTGCTGGCGGTGAACCGTTTCGTGCAGCCGGCGGGGGATGAGGCCCCGTTCGACGCGACCGTTCGCTACCGCACCGTCGGCGACGCCACCTGCACCGGTTGTGTGGAGTCCACGGCGGCCGACGCGGAGGCCGTGGTGGCCGAGGTGGCCGCCGCCCGGCTCACCGAACGGGGCGCCACCCGCGCCGACGACCGCATCAGCGAGGCGGGGATGGAAGACCGCAAGAAGGAGGGCTACTTCTGATGAGCTCCTCCCAACTGCTACGCATCGCCACGGCCGGTTCGGTCGACGATGGCAAGTCCACCTTGATCGGGCGGCTGCTCTACGACAGCAAGGCGATCTTCGAGGACCAGCTCGACGCGGTGGCTCACACCTCACGCTCCCGCGGACACGACGCCCCCGACCTGTCGCTGCTCACCGATGGTCTGCGCGCCGAGCGCGAGCAGGGCATCACCATCGACGTCGCCTATCGCTACTTCGCCACGCCGAAGCGCAAGTTCATCATCGCTGACACTCCCGGGCACATCCAGTACACGCGCAACATGGTCACCGGCGCGTCCACCGCCGATGTGGCGATGCTGCTCATCGACGCCCGCAACGGTGTGCTCGAACAATCGCGCCGCCACGCGTTCCTCGCCACCCTGCTCGGCATCCGCCACCTCGTGCTGTGCGTGAACAAGATGGATCTCGTCGACTACGCGGAGGCCCGCTTCGACGAGATCCGCGACGACTTCCGCGAGTTCGCGGTGAAGCTGGAGGTGGGCGACCTCACCTTCATCCCCCTGTCCGCCCTCGCCGGCGACAATGTCGTCGATCGCAGCGACACCATGCCGTGGTACGAAGGGCCGTCGCTGCTGCACCACCTCGAGGAGGTGCACGTCGCCAGCGACCGCAACCTCATCGATGCCCGCTTCCCGGTGCAGTACGTGATCAGGCCGCGGCAGGCGAACTCCGCTGAGCTGCACGACTTCCGCGGGTACGCGGGCACGGTCGCCGGTGGCACGTTCAAGGCCGGCGACGCGGTCACGGTGATGCCCTCGGGGTTCGCTTCGACGGTCAAGGCCGTGTGGGGTCCGGGTGGCGCACCCGTGGCCGAGGCGTTCACCGGCCAAGCCGTCACCATCGAACTCGACGACGACATCGACATCGCCCGCGGCGACCTGCTGTCGCGGCCGGCGAACCGTCCTCACACCGGCCACGACATCGACGCGATGCTGTGCTGGTTCGACTCCGCTTCGGCGCTCGACCCCGACCGCACCTACTCCATCCTCCACACCACCAAGGCGACGCGCACGACCGTGAAATCGCTCCTCTACCGGCTGGATGTCAACACCCTCCACCGCGACGAGACGGCCACCACGCTCGCGCTCAACGAGATCGGGCGTGTGCGGCTGCGCACCCAGGCGCCGCTGCAGTTCGACCCCTATCGGCGCAACCGCTACACGGGCGCGTTCATCCTCATCGACGAGGCCACCAACAACACGGTGGCCGGTGGGATGATCCTCGGCCCGGCGCAGATGGATGCCAACGTCGTGTGGCACGGCGGCGCCATCGAACGCGGCCAACGGCCCACGCGTGGCCTCACCGTCTGGCTCACCGGCCTGTCCGGCTCGGGCAAGTCGACGGTGGCGGTGGAACTCGAACGCCGGCTCGTGGCCTCCGGCCAGCCCGCGTACCGTCTCGACGGCGACAACCTGCGTCACGGCCTCAACAGCGACCTCGGCTTCGGCCCCGACGACCGAGCGGAGAACGTGAGGCGGGTGAGCGAGGTGGCCCAGTTGTTGGCCGACGCTGGCGTGGTGTCGCTGGTGTCGCTGGTGTCGCCGTACCGCGCCGACCGCGACGCGGCCCGCAGCGCCCACGAGGCTGCAGGATTGCCCTTCCTGGAGGTGTTCGTGGACACCCCGCTGGACGTGTGCGAAGCCCGCGATGTGAAGGGGATGTATGCCCGCGCCAGGGCGGGCGAGATCCCCGAGTTCACCGGAGTCTCCGCCCCGTACGAGGCGCCACACTCCCCCGACGTGTTGCTGCGGCCCGAGGACGGCGATCCGGCCGTGCTCGCCCAGATCGTGCTCGAACGCATCGAGCGCCTGCTCTGAGGCCTGTCCCCCATCTCGCAGCTCAGCGCGAGAACGGGGCCAGCACCGCTTCCACCCGTTCCCACCGCACGGCCCACGCCCTCCCTGTCGCGCTGACAGTGATGCGTCGCGCCCCTTCGTCGTCGTCAACGGGGTCGAGGCGCACCAACAAGTGATCCCCGAGCGAGCGGGCCACGACATCGCCCCACTCCACGAGCACGATCCCGTCATACTCCAACAACTCGTTGAGGGCGAGGTCGGCCACTTCGTGCTGGGTGGAGAGGCGATAGAGATCGGCGTGATGCAGCGTGAGCCTGCCCGCCTGATAGCTGTGCACCAGCGTGAACGTGGGCGAAGTCACCGGCTCGGTGACGCCGAGCGCCGCGGCGAAGCCCTTGGCGAAGGCCGTCTTGCCGCTGCCCATCTCCCCTGCGAGCACGATGAGGTCGCCCGGGCGCGCGATCCCGGCCAACGCCGCGGCGATGGCGTGGGTTTCCGCGAGTGACGAGGCGCTCAACTCCAGCATGATCGGGGCAATGCTAGAGGCCGACGCGACTGGCCGGAGTGCTCACACGGCGCGCCGCTCGACGCGCGCCGAGATGCCGCACACGATCTCGTACGCGATCGTGTCGAGCCGGGCTGCCCAGTCCGTGGGGGTGATCGTCAGCGCGCCCTGGGTGCCGAGCAGCACCGCCTCATCGCCGGGCTGCACCTCGTCGTCGCCGCAGTCCACCATCGTCTGATCCATCGTCACCACGCCGGCGATCGGCCGCGCCACACCGCCGATGAGCACGGCCCCGCCGACCGAGTGCAGCCGGCGCGGCACACCGTCGGCGTAGCCCAGGGGAAGGGTGGCCACGGTCGTGTCGCGGGCGAACGTGTGCCGCAGGCCGTAGGAGATGCGCTCGCCGGCCGCGACCCGCTTCACGTGCGACACCCGCGCCTTCAGCGCCAGGGCGGGGCGCAGGCCCGCGCACAGCGGACCCACTTCACTACCGGGTGAGATGCCGTAGATCGCGATCCCGGCGCGCACGAGGTCGTAGCGCGCCCGCGGGTGGGCCAGTGCACCGGCGGAGTTGGCCGCGTGCACCAGGCCCGGGTCGATCCCCGCGGCGCGGATGACCTCCAGCACCGACTCGAAACGATCGAGTTGGTGGTCGGTGAACTCATGGTGCGGCTCGTCGGCGACGGCGAGGTGGGTGAACACCCCCACCAACGACGTGGCCGGGGAGGCGACGATCCGCGCTGCCATGCCCGCGGCCACCACCGCCTCCGCACCCACGCGACGCATACCGGTGTCCACCTTCAGGTGCACCGGGTGGCCCACCCCGCCGGCATCGATGATCGCCTGCAGACCCGCATGGCTGTAGATCGTCAGCTGCAGACCCGCGTCGATCGCGGCTCGGGTCTGGGCCGGCGGCTGCTCGCTGAGCACCAGGATCGGCGCGTCCAGCCCCGCGGCACGCAACGCCACGCCCTCCTGCACGAGTGCCACGCACAACCCGGCGGCCCCGCCGGCGACCGCGGCCCGGGCGGCGACGACGGCACCGTGCCCGTACCCGTCGGCCTTCACGACCGCCCACACCTGCGACGGGGCGACCATCCGCCCGATCTCGCGCACATTGTGTTCGATGGCCGAAGCGGACACCTCCGCCCACGCCCAGCGGCTCACGGCGCCCCGTCCAGCGCCGCGAGCACCTCGGGAAGGTGAGTGGCGATGTCGCCGGCCACCATTCCCGCCGCGGGTGCGAGGGCCGCCGCTCGCCCGTGCAGCCACGCCCCCGCCGCGCCGGCGAGCAGTGGCCGCATCCCGGACGCCAGCAGTGCACCGATGATGCCGGCGAGCACGTCGCCGGTGCCCGCGGTGGCCAAGCGGCTGTCGCCGGTGGTGACCACCAGCGCGCGCCCACCGGGCTCGGCCACCACGGTGGCGGGCCCCTTCAGCAGCACCACGCAGCCGGTGTCCTCCGCCAGGCGACGTGCGGCGACGATCCGGTCGGGGCCGACAGGGCCGCCGTGCAGCATCACGTATTCGCCATCGTGCGGGGTGAGCACCGTGGGTGCCGTGCGCTGCCGCAAGAGAGCAGCCGCACCGCGAGAGTTCCAGGCCATGGCGAACAGGGCATCGCCGTCGAGCACGGTGGGCACCACCGCGGTGAGGGCCATGCGCCTCACCTGCTCGGCCGTGTCGTCGGTGCGCCCGACACCGGGGCCGAGCACGAGCGAGTGGAAGCGGCTGAGCGTGGCCATCACCTCGTCGGGCCAGTCGCGCTGCAGCAGGGGGCGCTGCACCACCTCCTGCGGCGCGTTCGGCACGAGCGTGCCGATCGAGGAGAGGTGCACCATGCCTGCGCCGGCGCGCATCGCGGCCGCTGCCACGAGCGAGGCCGCGCCGGTCATGCCCGGGCTGCCCGCCACCACGCGCACGGCGGTGCGCCACTTGTGCGCATCCGCGCTGCGCCGCGGCAGCCAGGAGGCGACATCGTCGGCCTGCACGAGCCATGCGTGGCAATGGGCCGCGGCGCGCTCGCCGAGGCCGATGTCGGCCAACTCCACCGCGCCGGCCAACTCGCTGCCCGGTGGCACCAGCAGGCCCTGCTTCAACGCGGCGAACGTCACCGTCCGTTCGGCCGCGAGCACCGGCCCGGCAGCATCACCGGTGAGCGCATCGACCCCGCTCGGGATGTCGACCGCGAGCACGGGCGTGTCGCCCACGTCGGGGGGAGACCAGACGCCGCGGAAGCCGGTGCCGTACGCCGCATCGATCACGAGGTGCGCCCCGCGCAGTGTGGGCGGGCAGGCCCCGGCCTCGTGCACGAACACCCGCACACCGCGCGCGGCGAGCAGCGCTGCAGCCACCCTGCCGTCGGCCCCGTTGTTGCCCTTGCCGGCGATGACGTGCACCGTGCGTCCATAGGTGCCACCCATCATCCTCACCGCCGCCCGCGCGACAGCAGAACCGGCGCGGCCGATGAGCACGTCGACGGGCTCGGCCGCGCCGGCGTCGACCGTGGCCATCTCGTTCGGCGTGACGATCGGGATCACGCTTCGAGCCTACGCCCGCTGCTACTCGGCGATCACGTAGGCGATGGCGATGAGGTCGGAGTGGGTGATGCTCACGTGCCATTCGGTGATGTTGCGGTTGAGCGCCAACTCGAGCGCGCGGCCGGTGACCTTCAGCACCGGCAGGCCCGACGGCACACGCTCGACCCACACCTCGTGGAAGCCGAACGCACCCAGCCCGAGGCCCATCGTCTTCATCACCGCCTCGCGAGCGGCGAAGCGTGCGGCCAGCGACGGCACTGGGTCGGCCTTGGCGGCGACATAGTCGAGCTCGACCTGGGTGAACAGGCGCTCGCGCATGGACGGGGTGCGCTCGAGTGATGTGCGGAAACGTTCGATGTCGACGGCGTCCACACCGATGCCCTTGATGCTCATGGGCACCACTCTGTCACGGTTGACGCCAGTGGTCGGCAACCTCGGAGATCGGCAGGATGAGCAGGTCGGCGACGGCCAGGTCGGCCAGCAGGTCGTCACGGAACGCGCCCTCGGTCTCCGTGACCCAGTCGACGAGGCGGTCGTAGCGACGGTCGTAGCCCTGCAGCGCGCCGCGGATGGCGGCCACGGGGAGGCGATCGTGGAAGCGCACGTGCAGCAGGGTGATGCCAGTGGTGGTTCCGGCCTTCACCTCGGGGATCAGGATCACCGTGCGGCCGTCGCTGCGGCCGCGGGCCACGAGCACTTCCTTCTCGCTGGCCACACGCCGCTTCGTGCCCCTCAGCTGAGGGTTGCGATCGACGCGGCTGGGCACATCGCGCGACAGGCCACCCCGGTCGACGATCGTGATCGTGGCCTCGCGGGCAGGATCACCCTCGATGGCATAGCGGGTGAACCCCACCACCGACTCCACCGCGGGATCGAGGTCGGCGAGCACCTTCAGCGTGCGATAGCTCAACCGGTCGCGCCCGGCACCGGCCGTGAGCGCCTCCTGCACGAGCAGACGGTCGAGCACGCCCTCGTCGTTGCGGCTGATGCCCACGGTGACGGTCTTGGCCTGGTGCTTGATGGCGTCGATCGGGCGGGTGAGTT